>Ga0116229_10003182_pt1 | contig 26925 bp, 15 predicted proteins | sample S1TSphgellanicum_3_FD_87313 | JGI IMG/M metagenome (GOLD analysis project Ga0116229, IMG submission 87313) | Host-associated microbial communities from peat moss isolated from Minnesota, USA - S1T2_Fc - Sphagnum magellanicum MG | ecosystem: Host-associated > Plants > Peat moss > Unclassified... | reverse complement strand
CCTTCTGAAACCAATAATTTTTCTTTATTTTATCCACAATTTTAAATATAAATACCACTTTTGTTACATCAAAAAAATAAAAAAAAAAAAAAAAAAAACCTGCTGAACTACACTATACTACCACAAAATTTGAAATTCAAATTTCAAAAAACACTTCAATTTTATTTTACAAAAAAATTTGATAATGTTTTTGATTATATATATATATGAAAAATCAAATTTTTAATTGAATAAATAATAATAATCAAGAGTTCAATCTCATGCCAAAGTAGCCATGACAACAACAACAAAAAATTTATTAAAAAAATATCACATTTGTGAATGTAACAAAACTGACAATTTGTAAAGAAGTATGAACAATCACAAGCTCCAAGTATAATCACTAAACTATGAAATCTATGTATGTAACAAAATCATGAATCTATAAATCCTTGAATGGATCAAAGTATGAATCTAAAAACGGTTGAATCGATCACAAGTTCCAAGTAAAGTTATTTAAATTATGAAATCTATGTATGTAACAAAACCATGAATTTGTAAATGCTTGAATGGATCAAAGTATGAATCTAAAAATGGTTAAATGGATGACAAGCTCTAAGTAAAGTTACTAAATTTATGAAATCTATTTATGTAACATAACCATGAATTTGTAATTCCTTGAATGGATCAAAGCAAGAATCTAAAAATGTATGAATGGATCACAAGCTCTTAATGAAACCATTAAACTATGAAATCTATTTATGTAACAAAACCATGAATTTGTAAATGTTTGAACGGATCAAAATAAGAATCTACAAATATGTAATGATATCATGATTTGAATATAAAGTTTCTCCTCAACTCACTAACCCAAAAAAAAGACCAAAACTATTATACTACCTTGTTTATTGCACCTACCACCAATCCATGAATGGATTTCAAATTGGACTTCAAATCCATCAAAACATTAATGGTTATTGGGCAATTTTGTTTTTTGGTTGACAGTGATAACTTGAAATGTCTACGACATATGAAATGTTTAAAGTCATTTGTGCTTAAGAAGCTCAAAATCAAACATTTGATTCCAAAAGCCATCATCATCAACATGGCATATATTTGATTTCTAAGTTTACACTACAACATCCTTTTGAACAACATCATGAACATTAGAATCTCTTAACATCAAAGCAAAACCACCACCAATAGAAACTTTTAATGTCAAAATAACACCACCACCACCACCACCACCACCACCAATTCTTAACTAGTAAAAACAAAAACAAAAAACATCTATATTGAAAATAAAAAAAAAAAAAAAGTAGAACTTATTTTTTCTTTTTAAACTCCTTTTTATCCTCATTAACAACTTCATCATAATGAAAGAAATTAGTTCTTTTCAATACACCATTGATCATACATTGCAAAGTTGTCTTGCAAGTGTTTATTGATTTGATTGTATTTACAAATGCAAACAAAATGAAAAGATTGAAACGAAACAACATGAACAAAAAAAATAAAAACAACTAAATAAACAAAAAAAATGGATTAAAAACTCAAATACAAACAAACAAAAAGGATTAATTAACTTCCCATATGAAATTGGGTTTGATGACCCATCATCGCCTCCATCCATACTCTTATGGAATAAATATCTTTTCCATTCATGTAATCCCCACCCCTTTTTCATCTTGTTGGACAAGTGGGGAAGAAAAACCAACAAACAAACAAAAAAAAATTAAAAGCAAGTGAAGAAAATGGAGAAGAACGATAGGGTACCAAAAGCATTGTCTTATTGTCCTTCCTCATATGTGAGCTCCACTTTTTGCTTTCCATCCTGGTAGTGCTACATTAGAGCAACCTTAAGAGCAAAAAAAACAATGAAAAAAATGGCTAGAAACATGAGTGAAAAGTGTAAAGTAGAGTTTTCTCATGTACCAAAAGTTCTAGTTTTTTTCATATGAAGTTCCATCAAATGGGAATTGTAAGCTGATTTCAAAACCAAGAATGGGAAACCATTATCAATTTGTAAAAAATTAAATGAATCTTAATTTAACCATATCAACTAAATCGTCGAATGTGTTTAAGGAGCAATTAAGGTGAGGGACAAACAACTGCATGTGCAGATTTGCATGGTAACAAAAGGGAAAAGATTCAACCAAAATATGAGTAGGTATTGCAATGGAAAAGATTATTCTACTACATATATATATCAGTGACGATTTTTTTATTTTTTATTTTTTTAAACATTTAGATATCCTGATCAGATTTCACATTTTCACATTTTTCAAATTAACTCGAATATCAGTGTTCTTGAATATCCACCATTTATTTATTAGTTGGATATCAATAGATTCAATATCAAAAATTTAAAAATTTGTTTGCCAATTACATTGGTTGCCAACAAAAAATTTGGGCAAAAAATCTTCAAAAGGAAACATCCTTCTTTTAAAAGGGAATATTTTGTTGCAAATATTTTTTTTCAAAAACACGTACGGAAAAAAATGCAGAAATTCATTTTTAAAGAAAATATAGCCACAATAATAACTACTACTAGTGACTACAACTTTGAAGAGACCTCTAAAAATGTTTCCCTGGAACAGTCTAAACTTTGTGCTTTGATTCTAAAATCTTGCCATAAGAGAAGAATTGATGGGCTAAGTGTACCTTGGGCTATTGCACAAAAACAAGTAAACGAGGGGTGTGTCACACCGCAGCCTGGCCATTTACATTAAAAAAGTGTGTTAAGGCAAAAGAAGAATTATGGAAACTCAAATATTTCACCATGCAAAAATTATAATCTTCAAAAAAAAATCCTCTAAAAGAAACCAAAATCCTTCAAGATATTACAACTCTATAACTAATCTCAAGTTTCAACACAAGCCAAAATATTATTATTATTATTCAAAAATGCTCATATAAAAATAGACCTATTATTATTACCTAGGGGCCAAAATCCCTTAAGCCACTATACTCTATAATGAATCTAAACACATAATATCCTTGCCTTGGTGGGCAAGACCAACAAATAGTGTCAACATTTACAGTGTAAATCAAAATTTGGCTCAATTGTTAAAAGGAGAAGCTACCCTTCAATTGAAATAATATTGTCATCTTGGTGGCATTTTCCAGAATGGTAATGAACCCTAATTTTTTTTCTAAGGCAGTTTTTTTGGGATTCACATTCAGGTCAAATGCTCTCTCATGCACTGTCCAGATGTCTTCATTTTAGGCAAAGCTAATGTGATAAGAACAGAGTTAGGCCCCACCCAACACACAATCTCTACCAACTTTTCCCTCTGGATCAAGAGAGCCAAGTGGCATACAATCCATAACCCTCACCAACCATGATATCCTCCCCCCCTTCTTCACCTACTTAGTACTTTCTCCTCCGGAGTCATGTACAAAGAAGGAATTGACAAATGGACAACAAAACAAACCCCAATGGACTTTTGTCTCTCGTATATGAGTGCAATCCACAGACATTTTTTGTGTACTTGCAAAGTTCATAACAGGGTTTACAAAAATCATGCAAAATTCGTTCATTCATTTGCATTGCATTGCATGGTTGGTTGCTGCCTTTCTGTAGGGCCACACTGAATCATCAGCAGCACCCACTACCAGTGCACCATGCAGGATGAATGGTAAGTGGTCAGGAAACAATTTTCTGTTGGGTTCTCATTCATTTGCTAACCATGGTAGTTAAGCTCAGTTGGTAGGTTGTTAGTAGGTAAGTGGTAAAAATAGCCCTTATCTATGTATAAACCATTTATGTATTTACTTATTTTTAATAGTTACCTATTTTCCTACCTATCTACCTGTGTATGAGGCCTACTTTTTACGGAATTGGTTACCAAGGTGAAATCATATATTAACTCAGTTGAGATTCATCCACAACCGAGTAATAAGGGGCATCCAATGGATGGTTCACTTGGTTCATTGTGGCCCCTCTTGGAGAGGAGATTTGGAGAGCCTGGATTGAACCACCTTCAGGTAGAACTATTCGGATTCCCTATCATTTGTCTAATGTACTTGTACTTACGTTACGGCATTTGTACCTTTGCTTTTTTTTGTGTACCTTAGCTCTTTCCTATACCAACAAGGGGGGTGTGTCACATTGTAGCCTTGCCATTTACATCAAAAAGTAGTACTTTAGTGTGGCCTGTGCCGTTGGCCCAAGTGTTACCACGTCCTCAACTAATTTTTCCTTGCAAAACCTGGTTTTTTTTGGATTTTATTTGAATTTTCAGCTGTAGAAATCACTTTAAAATCAATATCTCCCACATTCTGAATCCAAATCTTACCAAATGAATTTCATTAACTCCTGCCCATCAAAGACCTTTCCAACGACACCCAAGGCACATTCCAATTCCTCTGAAATTTTTCGCTACGATTTAGTTTAATTTTCAGTGAAGAAATCATTCAATATTCAAGAACTTTTGCACTGCAAATTGAAACTTCATGGAACCAAGCCCATGCACCTTTCCTCATCGAAAGCTTTCCAAAGACACCAAGAACACAATCTGAAGCATCCCGGTTCTGTGGATCTCATAACTACAAAACAAAACAAACTACCTTCCTTCATAGATAGATCCTAAGGTAAAAGAAGAATTATGAAAATTCAAATATTTCACCACAAAAAAATATAACCCTTCACAAAAATCCTCCAAAAACAACCAAAATCTTCAAGATATCATAACTCAATAACCAATCTCAAATTTCAACACAAGCCAAAATATCATCTTTCAAAAATCCTCATATAAAAATAGGTCTACTACCTAGGGGCCAAAATCCCTTAAGCTACCATACTCTATAATGAATCTAAACACAATATGGTAAGCAAGGCCAACAAAGGACTATTTATTATGTCCTCTGGTTATTTTGTTCTTTGGCTATTGGTATACTATTTAGTACATGAATGGTTTCTGCATAAATTAAATTATTTATTACCTGTGTCAAAAAAATTATAATCATTGATTTTTGGGTTTGGACCAATGTTATCCGGGTATCCAAATTAATCCAGATATGCATATGCATAATGGCTGGATATGTATTCATAAATATCTGGATTTTTTAATATTTTTCATAATTGGCTATGTGCACAACCACCACATGCCTAATTGTTTGATTATCTTTATCTCTAACCATATATGCCCAAAGGAGTTTTCAACAATTCCAGCTATTAGGGTTTAGAAAAATGCCAAATATGTATTTCATGTAAGGTTTAAGCTTTTTAATTAGGTTTAAGTTTAGGAGGAATGAAAAACTCATCACTCTCAAGCTTTCAACACTGTGGGTTTTGCATTTTGTGTTTTGTGCTTAGCTTTGCTTCGAGCTACAAGTTTGTGCTCTCAAGTCCTTGTTTCATTAAATTAGTGTGTGGTGCTTTATTTTCTTAGCGCTTGGTGCTTTGCTTTTTGATGTTTGGTGCTCTGGTTTTTTGGTGTTCTAATTTCTTTGTGTTCAAGCTTGATTTTGGATGCAACTTCAAGAGGTGCAACATGCAACCTAAAGAAACTTGAGAAAGTTCTTCATAATAAAAATAAGTTCCTAGCCCTAAACCTCTTTTTTTGTTTATTGAACATTGTGATTTTTAGCATTATTTATGGGCATTGTTCTTTCTCAAGCACCATGATTTATCAGCATTGTTTTTGGGCACTATGTTTTTTCAAGCATCATGGTTTTTCATAGTTATTTCTAGGCACTGTGCTTTTTCAAGCATTGTGGTTTCTTGACATTGTTTCTGGGCATTGTGTTTTTCAAGTGTTGTTTGTGGGTAGTGTGCTTTCTTAAGCTAGAAAATGTGATTTTTCAAGCACTGTGGTTTCTCAACATTGTTTTTGGGCATTGTGCTTTCTCAAGCACCTTGGTTTTTCAATTTCATTTTTCAACATTGTGGTTTTTCAAGTATTGTGATTTTTTGGCATTGTTTTTTCAGCATTATGTTTTCTTGAACACAATGTTTTCTTAGTTTTATTCCCAATGTTGCACTTTGGGCTTCCTTCTGACCTTTGTTTATAACCTTATGCTTCTGCTTTCTACACTTTGTGTTTGTGCTTCCTTCTTAACTTTGCTCCAAGCGTTATAGGTTGTGCTTTTGGCTTTGTTGTTTGGTGTTTGTGCAAGTTTGCTTCTAGGTTTTGGATGTAACTTGCAACAGCAACCATATTTTGGACTTTGGATGTAGCATGCAACAACAAGAAACCATTATGTTTCATAATGAAGGTAAGTTCTTAAACCTTAAACCTTTGATTTATTTATTTTTGGTTTTGGGAGTTTGAAGTTGAATCTATTTTGTCTTAATGTGTCTTCTTTGTTATGTGTAGGTGCATTGTGCATTTTTTCTATTTGTTTAATGGCCAAGAAAACAAATTTTTGCATGATTGAGAGTGTGGGCAAAGTTGATGAAAATGCATTAACTCCCCACATCCAAACACTTATAGCTACATCCTCATTTTCAAATGTTGAAAGTGTCCACCTTCAAATTAGTAGTAATGTGCCAAATTTAAATGTTTTCCAACTTGAAACCATAGAAGCACAAGTTATTGCTTGGAGGCCTCATGGTCAGATCTCTTTATGCTAGGGATTTTTTGTCGTCAATGATAATCATCCTGTGGATTTGGAAAACCTTCAAATGTTGCAATGCATCATTTATAAATCTGAATAGACATCCAAGATCAATTTGATAGAAAGATATGTTATTCGTAAAGGTCTAATAAAATATAACAAAACCAATGGCATAATTCCCATGAAGATTCGTGTGGAGACTACACATCCAAAGTTATGGGCTCCAAGGAGGTAGATTTGTAGTGAGAAGGCGATAACACTTGATCATACTTGGCAACTAGGGGAAAAAAAGGGCAAGTCCTTCTAGCTATGCCATTACAACATTTTTTGGTGCCAAAAATCCTTATAAAAAAACTAATGATGTTCAATTACAATTTCTTAAAGATCTAGTGTTGTACATCTATAAGGGTTATAGGCTATTGTCTTTTTATAAAAACATTTGGCTTTAGAGGTTGGTTTTTCACTAATGTCCTTGAGTTCACTTTCCTTCTTGGTCTTTTATAGTGGAAGAAATGTTACCTACAATGGTGAAGAAGACTTTGGACTAGCATGTCTTGCCAATTTGAAAACTACAACAACAGTTTCAACCATTTTCGATCTTTGGATGTCTCATGGTTTTGTTGACACATTAGTTCTAATTATAAATTTTTTGAATGAAGCTTGGTGTCAATGCATGTTATTTTGGGGTTGTTTGAGATTCATGGAAATTCCTAGCAATCCATGGCCATTTAACTCCAATGCCTACTTGAGAAGTATGGATTATTGCATTGAGTAATTGCCTTTGTAAAGGATGAAGGTAGTATTTTCATTTCTATGGCAACAACTCTACAATCAATTGTTGATTGTGAACCTTTGAAGTTGCTCAAGGTTCATGAAGGTACTTGCTTTGGGCACGTAATGTCTAAGGCATGTTGGTATGCTATTAATGATGACAAAATTTATGTTGGGCTAAAAAATGTTAGTGTGAAGGATGCATAGGTTGGTTTTTAAAAAATAATTACTTGGATCAAAAAGTCTAGGAAATGGAGGTAGGAGTGGGAGCAAGCTTGTTGTGATAGCGAGATGTGACATCAAAAATTAAAATTTTTGGTGAAGACCAAATTTGCAAACAAGGTTATAATGTTTGAAGAGTGTCTATAGTTTAAAGACACCATTATTCTTTGTTATGGAAGGTAGAAAGTTGTGGCTTTGTAGCAAAGATTGCCAAAAGCCCAAGTGTGGGTTGTTGCTAAAGCAATCACATCTTGCTTAAACCATGTTGTATCATCATGTGTCATGAATAAATCAAAGGGCCATTGGATGTTGTCAAACGCTTTGACAACGACTATTGCACTCACTGTGAACATGGAAACATCATTATTGCCACTTTTTGGTGGGCCTAACATTTCTAGTGCATTTGAAAATGAGATCCTTGTTTTGCATATAAATGTGTGGCTGGAGGTCATTAAGGTTATCAAACCTTTTTTGTAATTTTGAGAACTTTTGATGGAGGGAAGGTTCATAATATGATGGCCATCATGTTGGATCCACACTTCAAATCTTTAAGCATTGTGAAGGATTTGTTGGGACATGGGAATGCCATTCGATTAGCCATTGAATATGATGCCAAAATTGTTTTTTTGATGGTCTACTTTGAATGGCTAAACCTTATTGTTGTTAATGCATCTACTGCTATAGCAGTACCTACTATTATAGGTGAAGAATTTGGAGAAAATATGTTTGGTGTGAAGGCCTCAATTGTGGAATCTTCATGTGCATTGTTTTCTAGAGAGTTATCTCTATTTAAAAGGCTTTCTATTTTGCCATTTGCATGTGTAGATCCATTCACATGGTGGCGCATCCATGAGGGCTAATTTCCAAATGTGGGTTTCCTTGCAAAACAAATTCTTAGAATCTTAAATTCACAAATAGAAACTGAACATGTGTTCAATCTTGCAGGTGTGTTGACAACTTTAAAACGATGTTGTTTATAGGTGGAGGACATGGATTGGATCATCACAATGGTGAGAAATTGGCCTAATGACCAACCACAATTACAAACTAAATACAAATATGAAAGAATATTTAAAAGAGGAAGATTATTTGGCAAAGAAGAACTATGATTGCTTGAAGAAGCTGACTTCTTTGAGCAAGTGGAAGTTGACAATGATTAATTTTGTGGTTTGTTTTTGTCGGGGTGTGGTTGGGGTAGGAAACTTGTGCTACAATTGGGCAGAGTTTTTCATAGTTCTATGAGGAACTAGTGTTCAATTCCCCCACAAATTATTTTGTTTTAGATTCTACTTGTGTTGTCTTTGTTTTGCTATATTAGATTGCAATCTTTTAAGCAACCAAATTTGGAAATTTTGCATGCATAACCTTTGTGCATATTCGACATGTTTCAAAAATTGAAAATTGGAATATTCATAACTAGTAGATAAAGGAGAAAAATAAAAATATTTGTAACCGACTACTGTAGTAGATTGATTTTTTTGGGGATACATATCCTTCCTTGCCCAAAAATAAAATAAAATCTATTATTGGTATCCACAAGTTAGGTTTAGATATTGATAAGCCGACAACAGTAGTTTGGACTGCAAACTTAAAAGTTCAAGATTTAAAATTCAAAGAGACTAAACACACTAGACTATCCTATAAACATAATATAAACATGTTTATTATTTTTTATAACCATACTGCCTACCAAAAATTTCTAAATTAAAAAACCCAGTGCCCAAGTTAAAATTTAAAATTTAATTAATTTGTTCAACAATTTGTTGCCGAATCCAACCAGGGAGTACCATATTTAGGGATGCGTTTTTGGACTATTGTTTGTTGGCCATGCCTACCAAGGCAAGAAGGATATTGTGTTTAGATTCATTATAGAGTATAATAGCTTAAGGGATTTTGGCCCCCATGTAATAATAATAGGTCTATTTTCATATGAGGATTTTTGAAAGATGATATTTTGGCTTGTGTTGAAACTTGAGATTAGTTATAAAGTTATAATATCTTGAAGGATTTTGGTTTTTTTCCGAGGACTTTTTGAAGATTATATTTTTGCATGGTGAAATATTTGAGTTTCCATAATTCTTCATTTGCCTTAATATACTTTTTAAAATGTAAATGGCAAGGTCCAATAGGTAGAATAGCCAATTTATAGCCATTCCATAGCATGGGCCCAGCAGCTACCCAGGCAACCCAAACTAGCTACTACCTTTTAAAAAATAATAATAATAATTTAAACTTTTAAAATCAAATATTCCCCTCCCCTTCCTTCCTTTCTTCTTCCATTTTTTATTTTTCCTTTTTATTCTCAATTCCTTTTTTTCTTTTTTCTTTTCTTGTTAATTTTTTTCCAAGGAGGATGTGCTTTATCTTTCCTCTTTTTTTCCCTTTTCCTCCTCACTTCTTTCTATTTCTCTTTTTCTTTTTGTTCTTGTTACTTTTTTCATCTCTTTTATTTTGTCCAAGGAGGATATGTTTTATCCTTCTTTCTTTTTTTCTTTTTTTTCTCAATTCTTTTTGTTTTTTTTCCCCTTTTCTTGATGTTTTTTTCATCTTTTTTCTTCCAAGGAAAATGTGTTTTATCCATCCTTCTTTTTAGTTTTTTAGTTTTATTTTGATTTTTTATTTTCTTTTTCCTTTTAAGTTTTCTTCTTTTTCTTTCTCCTTAGAGGATGTAGTCATCCCAGGGATTTTCTTGTGGGGAAAATTTTCCATTTTCCTATTAAAAAAACCCCAAGCAACATAGTCAAGATAATTTTTGCAAAATTTCCAAAAAAAACTTGCCACATTTTCAAGGATTTTTTTATAAAAATAACCAAAATTTTTGGAGGATTTGTAGCTTTGTTCTTCTTTTGAAACCACCATAGTTCACTAATAGGTTGTAGTGGTTCACAAACAACACATGTCCATCATATAATTAATTAATTTTGAAAATTCATTTCAACAAATGAAATATTCTTAGATATTCACTATTATCCATCACAATAATTTTTTATTAGGAAGAAATAATTTTTGAAATTTTCAACATTTTTGAAAATAATATAATTAGTGTCAAATTGGCCAAGGTACTAGGGTAATAGGATTCTTAGATGTTTTGCTTCTTTATTTGTCTTAGAGCAAGATTTGCCTAAATCCTTTTTCATCATCACTTTTGGAGCAACATGAGAAAATTGAAAAAAAAAAACATTGGGTCATCCTTTTAATCACATCTTCCTTTCTTCTTTTTTCTTTTCACTATTTTCTTCCCTTCTTTTTTATTGTTATTTTTCTTGTTTTTTTCTTTTTCAAGTAGGATGTGGTGCCTTGGCGATGATGATGGATGAGATAAAGGATAAAGTGGAAACAACGGAAGTTATCTTCATTTTTAATGATGTGCAAAAACATATATGGTACAACTTATTGAAAAAATAAATTATTTATTTAAATATAAATAAAGTGGTTAAAATTGGATTATAAAAATATTTTTATAATATGTTTAGAATATTTTTAATTTTAGTAAAATATTTTTAAATATTTTATTATTTCATACCATACAAAAAATATTGTCTTACCTCGCATGTTTTATAAATTATACAAAAAGTAATTTCCCTTAAATTGTGTTGTACTTTCTTTTCTAGGTGAAAGCCATCCAAGAAAAAAAAAATGACTATAAAACTATTTGAATTTGAAATCTTCAAAGTGTTAATTTTTAACCATTCCATCACATTTCTTCATTTAAAAATTATGAAATATGATTGAAAGGTTAAATGTTTATCATAACTTAAGGATTATGAAAAAACCTTAACAAAACATTTTTAATTTGGGCAATTGTCTACATGATTGTCAAGACCCATGTCACAACCAATTGTTGTTTCCTTTAATAGTTTAAAGCTTCTCTCACAACCAATTTGATTTGGAGGATCATATTCCAAGCATGGTGACATCACCTCCCATTATTTATGCATGAAAAGAAAAAAATATGATGACATATGATATTAAAATCTTATTGTTTAAAGTGATTACAAATTGATTTTTTGCTATTTATTTACAAGGTTTATTAATTGTTCACCTCGATGTGTGTAGGAGTAAAAACTTGAGTGGGGGGAAGGAAATGGGCACAAACAAACAATAAACATGAACAACAAATTAAATGTGTGACCAAGCTTAACGTTTGATACACATTTAATTTGTCAAATAGTATTGAGGATTTTTTTTTTCAAATTCTTAAATTTGTGATGAAATGCAAATCCAAAGCATGTTCCCTAATTTTCATTTTTTAAAAAAGGTATGGGAACTCCACTATAAGATTAAGATGAGCTTGTTAAGCTGATTTGAAGGAAAAGTCAATGTCTACAAACTAAGAAAAAATAAAATAGAGCAAATTGGAACCAAAATGGTGCACAAACGAAACACAAAGAGTTCATATTTATAAGACACACCTCAACTTGGAGAGGAGTCATCACTTTCCTTTCTATAATATACTTTGTATATATGGCAATGGGAATTACATCAAAGCAACATAACTTGAAATTACAAAATTATGAATCTTATTATTTGGTAAGTTCCTAATTTCCTCATAGGAATTTTAATTTGGAAGTTTTCAAGACTCAAATTTTATTCCTTGAAATGAATTTTTGAATGAAACATAATTCTTCAATCAAAGGTGATTTGATCTCTTAAAATCTATAGGTTCATACAAATTCCATGCAAAATTTGGTTTTCATAGGTTTGTACAAAAAATGCATGAATTTCAAGTTATGGTTAATATGAACGATATTTATACATAATCAATATTTTAAATATTTGAACAAATGAGATTTTTAAAAAAATGACATATGTGAATGTCATGTTCAATACACCAAAATCGCATAGTTTTATGTAAAATTATATCATGATAATTGCATGTATTTAATTAAAATGTAAATCATACACATATCACATCAAAACATCATAAATTTAAAAAACACATCATTTATATAAAAGTTATTTATATATTTTAAAAAATTATGCCATTTTTACATTTTGAAGCCTACCGATTTTGCACAACATGTTGTTTTACAATTTTTGCATGGGTTTTATTAAAATTTCATGATATTGAAATTTTGTGATTTAAAGTCTTGGGAACCTTTCTTGCACTCCCACATTTCCTTCCCACAAGGGGAGTGTTTGGGTGCCACCATTACCTTGACTTATTTTGAACTTGACTATTTTTGTTTTGTCCCAACCTTGGTTGCAAGCCCAAGCAAGGCTAAGGTTGTGACGATGTTGTTGTGGGACAAGTGTTCAATTAAAAAAAGGTTTCTTCAATTTTTTTTCAATTATACCCCAATTTTAGACTAATTTGTTTGTAAATGAAATAACTATAAATACTTCCCCTTATTTTTAAAATAGTAAGATGTGATGAAAATGTTAAAAACTACTATCCAATTCATAAGGCATTGGTGGTGAACTTGAAATCTCCTATTGAGCATTATTGATGACACCATGACAAAAACATGTCTTTTACACCTCTAGCATTATGATTAAGATGATTAATGTGATTAAAATACTTGTTTCAAATGATTCAAAGGGGTAATTTTTACCCATTTTATCTCCCCCTAAAAAGTAGGTATGTTCACCATAACAAAGTTGATTTTGTTTTATGTCAAATTGGACATTACTATTTACACTAGAATGTGTGGTGCCTACACGGTGTAGGTCCATACAATATAATGACTAATGTAAGTTATTCCAAATGCAATGTGACATGTGTCATATTTGATAGGTTCAAATCATTTTTAATGTTATTTAAAAGATTTTATGTGTTTAGTTGATGTGTAGGCGTGTACCCCCCAAGGTTGACCTCATTGTCATGTATGTAATTAGTAGGTAGGTAGGTTATAAATGGGTAGGTAGGTAAGCAAGTAAACATGTAAGTGGGTAGGTTGTAAAATTAGTAGGTAAGTAGGCAAATAGTGGCAAAGTAGATAGGCAAGTTGTAAGTAGGTAGTTGATAGATAGGTTTGAAATTGGTAATAGGTGGTTACAAAGTAGGCATGTAGGTAATATGTGGGCATGTTGTTGATAAGTAGGTGCATTGAAATATTGACCTACTTATAACCTATTCATTTATTACTTGCCTTTCTATTTAAATTTAATGTAAAAAAGTGCAATAAACAAGGGAGCAAAAACTTTGAAGCCCCAACCAAGTTGCCTAATGAAAGTGTGCAAAAGTTGCCTTGGGAAGCTGGGGGAGTTGCAACTTTTTTTCAACTCTTCATCCATTGTGCCACTTTTTTTCCATATTATATCATCATGTGTTTTCATCTTTCATCCATTATGTAACTTTTCATACATATTATGCAACATTTCATAATAAAAAGTTTTTTTTTCAAAATGTTGTATAATATGAATGAAAAGTTGAAAAAATGTTTGCAGATTATGGATGAAAAGTTGCATTTTGAATTTATTTTTTACAAAAAAATTGGGCATAATACAGATTAAAAGTATCACTTTGCCTCAGGGAACCATGATTTCTCAAGGAACTTGGTTCCCATTTCTCTTGGGGAACCATGGTTACCCAAGAACTTGGGTCCATTTGCGCTAGGAAACTCAGGTTCCCCAAGGAACTTGGGCTCATTTGCCTAAGGGAACGTAGCCTTGCAGATTGAAATCATTAATGATTGGGCAATCATAAACACGGAACAGCAGTCAGATCATATTTATTACACTCTTCTCCAGCAGGTTCGTGGCAATGCCCTTCCATTCGTCAGCCTCAGTTTGCAAAAATGTTGTGTCAAAACTATTTGCTGAACAGGCATGTTTTGAACTTTTTTTCATCCAACTTCAATTTGCAGGGTCACATGTTTGAGCACCAGTGGAGCTGCTCTAATCCAAACATGCAAAAACAGATGACCCACACCCTCTAGTGTCTAGTGTCTACCACATCCAAAATAGTGTGCAAGTTATTTTCCCATCCCCACTCATAAACATGAAACATTACAGAAATAATTTCTCAAGCTTTCAAGCATGAGAGGTGAGGCATCCATGATTGTACCACTTATGCCCCCACAAAGGTGTGAATATGGAATCACAAACTCTCAAGCATTTTGAAGTGTCATGTGATCAACACATGTGAAAAAGAACAAGACCTGCCAAGCTATGAAAAACAAACCATAGTGTTTCATGAAAAAAATGAGGAGCACAAAACAACTTGTTGTGATGGCAATTTTCAATACAATGGTCAACATAACCCCCTTGAAAGAGGATATAGATAACATGAATGAAGGAAAGCACCACAAGCATTGTTTCCAAATTGCCTAGTTTATTTTTGTGGTTGGTGCATGGTTACAAAATGACACTAAGGAATGTTCTATTTCACAAGCTTTTTTAAATGTGCTTGTTAAATGATTGTTACTTGGTGCAAACATGAAATACCTACGTACTTACTTTGTACAAGCCATGTCACAAATATTTCAAAGATTGTTTTAGAATTGAAGTTTCTAGGATTTTCCATTTTGTCAACTAGTTGAAGGCAAATTTTTTACCTTATTACAAGGATTGATTGTTTGTGTTTCATATTTGTTTTTCAAGCCAGTAGAGGGCATGTTTATTTTTTGATTTTTTGTGGTTTAAAAAATATGAGTAGTTTATGGAACTTGTGTCCTTATAAAGATGAACATGAGATGTATCATGTACTTGTTTGTATGATATCTAGATAACACGGTAGAAGAAAAAGAAGCTAATTGCAAAGACCAATTAATATGTTGGTCATTTCAACACATCTTTGTCAAATAATTAATTAATAAAATTTGATATTTCATTATGACAAATGATATATTCTCAAATATTCCATCAGATTCCTTGTTTTCATTCTGAAAAAAATTCTGAAAAACGTAGTTTTTGAAATTTTCAATATTTAGAAAAACAATATAATTCATGTTGAAGTGGGCAAAGTACTATGGTAGTGGAATTTCATTTCCTTGTGACAACCATGATGCAAGGCTTGGTCACATGTACCTGTTAAGAAAGACGTTACTCACATGGAGGAGAAGTTGGCAAATGGTTTCAATCTTGGCATAGCTCTGGGCACATGTCAGAACTCTGATAAAACATGAGGAAATGGTTCTAAATTCCCCAGACAAGTCTGTACAAGGAACCTCATTGTCAGAAGAACAATCTTGTATGAGTTCAGAGTTAACTGCAAAACAGGAAAAAAACAAAAGGCTTTCATTTAGGTGGAGGACAAAGATAGTTAGGTTCCTATCCATCAATCAATGTAGGTGGAACTAGATTGTAACACACCTGGAGTGGGACCCAAGATGAAAACAGTAACAAGCAGCTCTTTGGGAGGACCTTCCACAACACCCTGACCTGAATTTTGCCATTTAGTCAAATAGACTCTGCAGCATATGAGATTAACTTCTACCCCATTGGGGTCCAAAGTCTTACAAAGTATGAACAAAGAGACTAGATGGTCACCACACACTAGGTGGCCACCTCAGTTCTAGGAGCAATGCTAACTTGCTGTCAATTGTGATTCATAACCCCTTTCTGTTTTGATATGCTCACTTTCAGTCCTGCATCTGAGCTAGGAGATTAGAGTTGGAGCACAAAGATCACCATGACAGTTGGATTGGCATTTGTAAATTTCTTATGGACTTAATGCATTCCCAAGACTAAGGTCTGAACTTGGATGGAAAAATTTGTGCACACCAGATCAGAACTCCCAAATTTGGAAACCAATGGAGACATTCCTTGACTGCTCCAACATGCCTTCCAGTCAATGATGCAGCTACTGAGCACAAGCTTTTGGATTGCCTGAAGAGAGCTTTCTCCAGTTGAAAGTCCTAGTTGTCAACCACATGTATGGCTACTGACCACTCAACATTTCCACCCAAGGGTTTCAAGTGTTGCCTGGACCTTCTGAGGCCTTGGCTGGCCGTCGGTTCAAGTACCGAATCACTGCATCTTCCACCCTGCACCCCAGAAACCTATGAGTTCTTGTGTGCTTGCAACCCCCCGGCTACTTGATCAACATGCAAGCTTTTAGGAGAGGCTGTAACTGAAGACATGAAACAAGTCACTTAGCAAATACCAAACTATAAGCTTACACAAAATAATTGTTGTCATGGCCATAGGCAGCCATACAACACAGTTCCATGAGAAAAAGGTGAAGGAGAATGAAAAGTTTCTGACAAAAAAGAGGATGGTTCTTGAATCACAATAAAAGAAAATACACACACCAGGGCTGATTATAGAAATCTGATCGGCGCTCCTTTTCTGCATTACGACCGACCTGCCCAACAACCATCTTGAGATCCCGGCTCTGAGAAGCAATGAGGCCATTGATGAAATCAACAGGTGAGTGACTGAAGCCCAGGAAAAATGCACGACGGCGCAGATGCTCATTAATCTTGCGAATGGAACTGGTGATCAGATCATCGTACAAGTCAATGTCACGGTGCTTCTCAAGGTTTGTCAAGAAAGCACTCATCTCCTTCAACAGGGGGGGTGGCACATTCACACTCACGTCATAGCAGGCATTTGATGCAGGCATAGGTCCTGAGACTTTCATTCGGTGTTCAAGATGGATGGGCTGTGGTGGGGACAAATGCTGGTTAAGCCTAGATGACACTGAGGCGAACCTGACGGACTTGTCTCCTAAAATCCTTTGCAAAGCAGGATCACAATTGATGAGGGTGGGATCAGTTGCATTTTGCAACTTCTTTCCCTTGATATACTGCCACAGTGCTGCAATGATGCGAGATCGAGTATCAACCTCAACACCCAGAATTGCCGCCAGAGGAGCTGACAGCTTAAACCTTTCAGGTGTATAATCCATTTCCAGTTTAATATTTGCCAGGAATTCTTTATCCCCTTGTCTCTTGATCTCAAAACCCTCCACATGGTTTGAACCCCGCCCTGCATCCCACACAATTGTGTGGTTATCAGGATATACGCTTGGGTCCAACTGAATGGTGATCCTCTTGAAGAAGGATGAAAATTTGGGCAATGCAGGGTTAGCTTTTGTAGTGTTGCCATCGGGCTCCCTTGCATCCGACTCAAGAATACGGCCCATGATCCGCAGTGTCCAAGAAGGAGGTTCCCTGGGATTTCCAAATTGCTGCTGCTGGTGGTAAGAATTGTTGGGGTCTTGGTTCTGATTTGCAAACGTATTGAACACATACATGCGCAGAATGCGTTGTACTGGTGGAGGTGACCGCACAGCCTCCTGGATATCAAGTTTCTTCCGTGCAAGGGCTGCATCCACCCTAGTTTCAAACTCCAACAGTTGTGTATAGATTGCAGACTCTGGCAACAAAGAAGCCACTTTATCAGGGATGTGCTTTTCTGCCACTTTCTGCTTCTTGCGTCTTGCTGCTGCTGGTGCAACATCTGCAGCCTTGAATGCTGAAGTGTTTGCACCTCCTGTCAGTGGTCTCCCTCGCCCTCGCTTGCCACTAGGACCTGCAGACATAGGGGGTGTTCCAGTGTTTCCCACCTGATGATGCGTGTTGTAACCGACGCCACTTCCTGCTGCTGCTGCTGCTGCCATGTGCCTCCCTTGTTGGGCAGCAGCCGTGACAACACCTCCTCCGCTGGTTGAGGCTCCCCCGGCTCCCTGCATAGCTTCAGCGAATCCAACCGAAACCCACGTTCCCTTGGCAATATACTCACCCTGCAAACCAACCACCTCCACTAACAACAGCCTAAACCCCAAACCTGGAATCCAACATCTTGCCGTCTCGGCCCAGGTAAAAGCTTTCCATGAGAATCACGCTTCCATGCTCCGCGACAACTGAACTTCTTCCACTCAAAATAATCTCTCTCTCTCTCTCTCGCGCGCGCGCGGGCGTTTCTCTTTCTCTCTGGGCTATTTCGTCTCTCTCGGAATCGGGCTTCCTGTTCTCCAAACCCTAATCTGAACAGAGGGTTCAACGAGATTACGGTTTGGAAAACCCAATCCTGATCTGAACAAAGGGTGGGTTCAACAAGATTAGGGTTTGGAAAATTCAACCCTAATTTTGCCTAAGAAGAAAAAAAAAATTTGAATTTTTTTATTGCACCCAAACTATGATTAACAATTAATTATTTTTATGACATAGTATTTTCAAAGAAAAATACATGATTTAGGGGTCAGAATCTCTCCCTTCAACCAAAGGGTATATAGGGTGTGATCATTTTTTTAATTCTTAATTTCTTCCATGGACGAAATGGATGAAAAAAATAACTTTAAAACAACTTCTTGAAGCTAGATGCTTGGAGGAAAAAAGAAATGCTAGTTCTAACCATGTTCCCCATGGAGCAATTTCCTTGGGAAAAGGGGAGTAACTTGTCCCAAGGAGCAACTTCTTGAATGAATGAGAAAAAAAATACAAGAATAAACTTTGTCTAAATCAAACATTATTTATACCATTGGAAAATTCTCCAAACTCTTCATGCAATGATTTTGCATTTCCAGTTTGAAGCTATGAACTAAAGTTTATAACCCAAAAAAAATCAAGGGTTAAATTTTTAAATTCTTTTCTCTTTGAGAAGAAGGGGATTAAGTTGCCCCAAGGACCAACTTCCCTTGAAAAGCAAGTTCTTGAATGTTTGAAAAGAAAATACAAGGGTAAAATTAGTTAAATCAAACAATTTTTATACCATTTGAAAACTCTCAAAGCATAAATACTAAAAGTGATTTTTTTATTTTTGATATGAAATTATGAGCTAAAAGTTATTGCAAAAAAAAAAGCCATGAATCAAATTTCCAAGTTCCTTTCTCCCCTAAAGAGATGAGGCTTAAGTTGCCTTAGAAGCAACAAGATTTGAAAATTGACCTTTAACTCTTTTTTTTGCCATAACCTTTAACTAATAACTTCAAATAAAAAATGTAAGATCACTTTCAATATCTACACTTTGAGATCATTTGATTATGACAAAATTTATTCCTTGTTTTTTTTTTCCCCAAACATTCAGGAACTTGCTCCCCAAGGTAAGTTGTTCCTTGGGGCAACTTAATCCCCTTCTCCCTAGGGAAGAAAAGGAACTTAAAATTTTTGATCCTTGGGTTTTTTTTTCATCATAACTTTTTGTTCATAACCTCAAATCAAAAATGCAAAATCAATTTTGATATCTATGTTTTAAGATCTTTTAAATGGTATAAAAAAAAATTGATTTAAACAAAGTTTATCCCCTATTTTTTCTTTTCAAGCATTCAAGAAGTTTTTCCTCAAGGGAAGTTGCTCCCTAGGGCAACTTAGTCCCCTTCTCCCTGGGAAGTTGCTCCCTTTGTCCTTGGGAAAATTGCTCCTTGGAGGAACATGGTTGGGGTTACCACTTTGTCTCCTTTTCCCCAAGGAAAGTTTTTTTCTCCCCATGCATTTAGCTTGAAAAAGTTGCCCAAATCTATTTTTTTCTTTGATTTCATCCATGGAAGAAACATTTTTTTTGAAACTAGGATCAAACTCTACATCCTTTGGTTGAAAGAGGAGATTCTAACAACTAAATCACCTTTTTTCCTTGAAAATATTATGTCATGAAGATAATTAAAATGTTATTCATAGTTTGAATATAATTGAAAAAATCAAAATTATTTTTCTTGTTGGGCATTGTGTTGCAATTGCATTGAAACTAATGCCACATTTAATTCATTGATGATGTTTTGTGTTTGTCAGTTTTCAATTCCACTAATTGTTGTTTGAATTGAACATATGTAAGGATTTATTTATTTGTTAATAAAACAACCCCCCTTACAACACATTCCACCTAAGAATGGCATGCAAGATGGCAAATGATTTTATTATTCTTGTTCCAAACTCACAAGGTGTTCCCCACTATTAATTTACATTGCTAGTGGAATTGGTAGAACCAAAATGTGGAACTTGTAAATTACATGTGACGCATTTTCAAGCTCTTTTATGGATTCAATTACGAGTCCAAAAGGTGAAGACAATGGAAGGAAAAGGAGTTGGGGCACACTCCTTGGTTCATAGCACTTTATGGGTAGAAGGGCGTGCTGGAGCTTCGGGATGGGATTAGTACGAACAACAAGATGTTTAATTATTCATACGGACTCGCACAAACCAAACAAGTTGGTTCGCGCAAAATTGGAGCACTTTTGGTGCACAGACGAACCATGGGCAAACATGGATTCACAAAATTCACCACAACCCAAATTTGGGGGAAGCCACCACCTTCCCCCTTATAGTATGCTCTATGCCTAACCATGGGACCAACACCCGAATGTTATTTTGTCCCGAGACTCCCAAGTGAGAGTCCTGAAATTCCCAAAATTAGAACTCCCGAAACTTTGGAGGCCCATAATTTTGTGTGCAAACCTTCAATTGAGGTGAGGTCTAAAGCAAAGTTATAGCCCTTGTCGAAAGCTTTTCAATGATATAATGAATTCTTTAATCAAATGGGTTTTGACCCCTGCGATCATTCTCTAAAATTCGAGAGTCCATCGGGACTTCAACTCCCAAAGTGGGAGCTCACTTGGGAATGTGGAGGTTCATTCCCTCACACTCTCCCACACTCTCAGGAACATAAAATGTGACTCCCGAGCTTCCCTTTTGGTTCGCACCTTCGCAAACCCTTGCCTTGGTCGTGAACCCAAAGCTAGGGTTGCGATAGTAAGGGATTTTACTAAGCATGTTCCAAACTCACAAGGTGTTCCCCATTATTGATTTACATTGTTAGTGGAATCGGTAGAACCAAAATGTGGAACTTGTAAAGTACATGTCCCACTTTAAAAAAAAACCTTGAAAATATATGAACAAGACACTAAAATTGATAGTTAAAATTATGGTAGGATTAGTGATTTATTATTTTAAGCCAATTCATTAAAACATAATGGCAAAAATGTGGGGTGTTATTTAAATAAGCACATGCCCAAGGTGGAACTAAAATGTGTTTATTTAAGGAATGTTGTAAAACAAGGATTAAAAATTTTATTTGTAATTTTTCCCATGATACTTGCCAAGTATCATGAAATTTTTTTTTTTTTAAACTTGTATTTTTTCATGGATAAATTATACTAGATAAAAAGGTTTTTCAATTATAAAAAAATTGTTTGGCTAATGTGCTCTATTGTCAAAGGCATTACACCCTTAAAGCAAAATGCAAAGCCCAAAGTTTGAATGTAATGCCCTAACAACAAGCCTTTACCCAATATGAAGCAAAAAATAAACAACTTAAACCTATTTTGTAGGTGGAGGAGATAGTTTACACTTATTTTTCAAATGCAAGAGGCACCTTGTGCCTATTAAGTAGGTGTGAGTTGCTTCCTTTTTTCAAGGAGGTTATAATCTTTTAAGTTGTTCTCCATTTACATAAAAAATTTGAGCCCAATATTTTGCATATAAGGGAAGGCCTTGTTATTAAGGCCTTGGAAATTGAAGATGGAACTCAAGGTCCAAGGTGTGGGACCTTGAGAACAATCTAGGAATTTAAAAATGTATATGGTTAAGATGTATTCAAATGTGTGGTCAAGGTTTCATTCAATCCCATACCTAAGGAAATTACCAATGTTGTTTGGTTATCCATCAAAATACGGTCATCAATATGCATAATTATTAGATATAAGTTCATCCATATTTGGATTTCTTTATTTTTGAATTATAACCAACTCAATACATAACCAACGGATGCCTATCACCACATTACTTTTACGTATGATATTGTATATGTTCAAAGGGGTTTAAACAAATCAGGTATCTAGTCATATTAAGATTTTTAAAAGATCAAATATGCATTTTGTTTAGGCTTGGGATTTAAGAAACAAAATATTAACTAACGTTTTTAGCACTTTGAACTTTTCCTTATCTTTGTTCCAAGCTTGTCATCTTGCTCTTTAATAAATTAACTCTAAGCTCCAATTTTTCATCTCAAATTAGTTTGTGCATGTTTTGATCCTTCATAACAACTAGGTGTTTATTTTTATGTTTGGTTTTTTCACAACAATTGGGTCTTTTCTTTTTCAACAATCAAGTGTTTTGTTTTCGTTTTATTCCTTTTCATTTCTTTTTTAATCTCCTCTTTTGTAACAACCAAGTGCTACAATTTTGTTTTTCTATTTTGAATGTCAAACGTTCAAATGTGTTCTTGAAATTCAATCCTTTGCATTTCGAAGCAATTTAGTTTTTGAGTTGTTCATTTTTCTTTTGTGCTTGAATTTTATTTTTTTTCGTTTGCGAGTTGTGATGTCCTTTGCATCTTTTCTTTTCTTCTCTAAACCTTGCAATACATTGTCATTTTTTATTGTTATTTAATCCTTCACATTTTGAAGCTAGGGAATTTTAGATTTTTTTCTCTTGTTATGTTTTTTTTTGGGTTATTTTGCTTTGCAATGTTCTTTGTTTTCTTGGCAAAAGACATTCGAAAGGAGAATTGAGTTTGTTGCTTGGTGAGTCAAGGAAAGTTTGGTGCCCCCATTTTATAATAGAAGTAAACTTCAACATTCTCAACTTCATTGTATTTTTTTGGGGGGGAGCTTGAAAGTCTATGTTGTTAATTTGAGTGTGTTTTCATTTTTGGTCTTTTGTGATTATATACATTTTGTGTTATTGATGGTTAAAAATGAATTTCATGTTGTTGAAAGTGTGTGCAAAGTTGATGAAAATGCATTGAAACGTTTGCTTCTTTAGTTTTAAATGTTGAAAGCACGGGTCTTCAACTTGGTAACTTGTTTTATGTTGAAGTTATGCAATTTGCATGGTTATAAAAGCATAAGCCCTATTATGGAAAGCTTAGAATCAAATGTTTATTTGTTGTTTATTTGTTGTCAATGACAACCTATTTGTTGATTTGGAAAACCAACAAATATTGTGATATATCATTTGTAAATCTAAAAAAGCAAATGGCAATGTTTTGGATGCAAAGATCTATTATTTGTAAAGATTTCATTAAATACAACAAAATGAATGGGATAACTCCTATGAAAATTCATGTGGAATGTGCACACCCAAAGTTGTTTGGTTATAGGAAGTTGTGAGTTAATGAAAAGGTGGTAGAACTTGATTGTAGTTGACAACCAAAGAAAAAAAGGTTGGTCCATCTGGATGTGCAATCATCGCATTCACTACACCAATATGGATTCAAATTCATTATATGTTTCATTACATTTTGAATGAATTTGGACAAATTTACCTTGGTGAAAGTGGTTAACCCCTTAGTGAACAAAAATTAGTTGTTATAGACAAATAAATACAATAATCAAATTCGTTAATAATTAATGCACTAGGCTAGGCTAGGCTAGGAACTTAGCTTAAACACTTAATTTAGCTTAAAAACCTAAGATAAGGACCTAAGCACCTAGGCTAGGTTACCAAGCCACCTAAACCCACCAACTTAAGGTGTAAGTGTGGAGGTTTGAACCACAACTCCTTCATTTCCATGCTTAAAGAACAAGTCCTCAACCATTGGACCATTATTTAAATAAGTGATATGATTTGTCATCACATATTATTATTCACATTCTTTTCCTAACATATATTATTATCCACCATATGTATATTTTTTACTTATGTTACTTGTTACCCTATCTTACACACCTATGTAATTTAGAATACTAATAGGTTAATTTAGGTTATTCTTAAGCTACTATAGGTTACCCAAGTTTATGTGTAGGCTACCATAGGCTAAGTTATTAGGCTAGTGTATTTATGATATTTTTGGTGATTATAAGTTATTCCACCTTAAATTATTTTTGGTTATTCTAAACTATTCACAATAGGTTATTTTAATTTAAACCATCCTAGGTTCTTTTTTATTATTTAGGCTATTATAAATTATTTTACCTAGGTTACTTTTGGTCATTCTAGTTATTCCACCCTATGTTATTTCAAATTATTTTACCTTACATTATTTTTGGCTATTATATGTTTTTCCACCTTAAGTTATTTTCAACTATTTAAGGTTAGGTAGGTAGTTGGGTCAATCAAGTAGGTAGGTAACTAGGCTAATTAGCTAGCTAGCTTAAATAAACTACAAAAACACTAGGTAGGTAGCTTTAAGTGTAGGTAGATACATTAAATAAATAGGTAGTAGGTATCTAGGTAAGTGGGTAGTTAAACTATTTGAGCTAGGTGGATTAGTAGGTTAGGTGGTTTACATAGGTAGGTTAAATTAACTAGGTAGTTAAACTATATTACATGTAGTTAGGCTACATAGGTACCTAGGTTAAGTTAGGTAGGTTAGAAATAATGATCATAATAGTAAGATGATACAAAGTTTTGTTTGTTGAAAATGTGGTGTAATGTGGTGCACAAGGACTTGGTTCCCCAATGTGCAAGTGAGAGGTTCAAGTCTTCAACATTACAACCTATTTATATTTCAAGACTAGCCCTAGGTTGCTTGCTAAGCTACCTAATGTAGGTTCTTAATTAGGCTACTAGGTTTGGGCTAGGGATAGGTTGTTAGTTAGGTTACCTAGTTTAAGTTAGGCCTATGTTGACAAGCCTAGGTTACCTACCTACCATTTTAAAACCTACATAATAGGTATGCACATGTGTTAATTTTGCATTGAACACATGTCATCATATATATGTGCATGTTTATATTTTTGGTCATGTATGCAAGTTGCAAATGTAGGTTGAATTGCAATCTTGGTGCAATTAAACTTATGACCATCCAAGAAAATGGATGAAAAAAAACATCAAATTACATGGAGGATGCAACTACACTTATGACCAATTGCCACTTATTGATTTTTGTGGCTTGTCCAAGGCGATTAGACATTATAATAGTCACATGTGGTATTTATGAGTTAAAACTAATCATCAAATTTAATAAATAATGCATGAATTTCTTGTGAATTTTTTATTTTTTCATTAAGTTACAACACATATTTTTTTGCACATCATTTGGAAAAAAATGGAAATAATCTTTCTTGGAATGAGATGAATGTTGAAAAATTTGAAAATGGAAATGATGTTTGGTTTTAAAGTTTTGGTAGTCTTTGTATCAAACTATTGCCACCCATCTTCACCAAATGGATATAATGGTCATATACATGTGTATTAATTAGGTGGTATGTAAAGGGGTTTTTTCATATCCAAACATATTTTAACTAATGTTGATTAAATCTTGTTTTTATTTGAAAAGAATCGCGAGGTTCAAATTAGGCAATTTTCAATAAAAGGGAGAATTGCAAATTTTCAATTTATTTAATATTTTAAAACAAAATGTGCCAGTTTCAAGCCCACATCAAAATTTCTTGATAGATTGTTCTTGGATTGATAATTCTAAAGGTTATAAAAATCATTAGGTCCAAGTTCATGATGCAAGCCTAAAGAAGATAAAAAAGGATACTATATTAAAGTCTAACCATTTAATTTCACATTTTTTGATTTCAAAGGAAGCAATTTTCCATGGCATTTTGTTAGGTTTTTATTTGAAAATGAGACATTTCCTCAATGTAAATGTAAAGAAACTAAAGACCAAAATGATGAATGTGGTCCCACAATTTAATTTACATATCTTTGCAACAATATTGTTAAATTACTAAGGCTTTTAAAGGTTTATGACACAAGAAAAAGGCAAACAACTCCTAAATAATCATGTTTATCAAATCATCACATAAGCAATTAGTAATGAGAGTTGCTCCTTACATTTTATTTTAAAGTCCACAATTACTTCACCTAGAGGTTATCAAGCTTTGTTAAACTTCTTAACACCAAATAATTTCAAAACATTGAACTAGAGAAGTTGTTGCACTTATGACATCTATAATGAAGAATGTTATGTCCACAATCTAGAAGAGAAGAGAAAATCCATAAGCATTTATTGAAAGTGTAGGGAAAAAGATATGGTAATTGATCAAACATTGGAGCCTTATAAGCAATTGTGTTATCATCGTTGCACTCTTAGTCAAAAATATTAAAGAAAGATAACTCCTTATTACTCAAAGGTTTGATTCATACAATAACATACATTACTTTGATGATAATGTTTTTCTCTCCTTTGCATTTTTCTACATTATTTGTCCTTGCACATACATTACTATTGTTATCCTCTTCCATTTCCTCCACTAACTTTATCTATTGCCACATTTGTGGTTGGTTGAAAATATTTTTTTCACCAATTTTTCATACAAAATATTATTTTCATCGATTTCTAGTATATGTGCAAAAATCCCAGATAAGATTCTTTAATTAATCCCTAGGAAATCTTCCTTCCTCTTTCTCTATATCTATTAGATAGTCTATTTTCACTAATAATCATTTCTCAAGTTCTCCCTTGGGCTTTGGTAGGGTGTGTTGAATCAAAATTGACACCACAACCATTGTTTTTATAAGTGATGAAATGGAATTGAACTTTGATGATAAGTGTATTAAATCTTTATGGTCTGAACCCAAATATATATATATATATATATATATATATATATATATATATATATATATATATATATATATATATATATATATATATATATATAAATATATATAT
>Ga0116229_10003179_pt1 | contig 26929 bp, 24 predicted proteins | sample S1TSphgellanicum_3_FD_87313 | JGI IMG/M metagenome (GOLD analysis project Ga0116229, IMG submission 87313) | Host-associated microbial communities from peat moss isolated from Minnesota, USA - S1T2_Fc - Sphagnum magellanicum MG | ecosystem: Host-associated > Plants > Peat moss > Unclassified... | reverse complement strand
TCATCGAACGGCTCGACTGGTGATCTTCGAGCGGCTGGCCGCGGCGCTGCGCGACGCGCAGCCCGTCGCCGTCGTGACGCGACTCGACGGCGCGCACATCGGGGGCAAATTGCTCGTCTTCGCCGATGAAGCGTTCGGTACGCTCGGCGATCCGGGGCTCGACCATGCCGCCGCGGCCGAAGCGCGCGCACGCCTCGCCGTCGGTGAAAACGCGGTCCGTTCGTTCGGGGAGGAAGGCGAGCCGATCGGCGACGCCGTGCGCGTCTTCATCTGTTCGTACGCGCCCAAACCCGACATGTACATCTTCGGCGCGATCGATTTCTCGCGCGCGATGGCGCATGTCGGCAAGACGCTCGGCTATCGCGTCACGGTCGTCGACGCGCGCCCGCTCTTCGCGACGCGCGCGCGCGTCCCCGATGCCGACGAGGTGATCGTCGCGTGGCCCGACGAGTTCCTCGCAAGCGCGCGTGTCGACGAGCGCAGCGCGCTCATCGTGCTCACGCACGACGTCAAATTCGACGTCCCGCTCTTGGCGCTCGCGGTCCGCACGCGGGCCGGATACATCGGCGCGATGGGCAGCCGCCACACGCACGCGAACCGGATCGCGGCGCTGCGCGACGCGGGCGTCGCCGAGGCCGATATCGCGCGCATCTACGCACCCGTCGGCCTCGACATCGGCGCGCGCACGCCGGAAGAGACCGCCGTCTCGATCGCGGCCGAGATCATCGCCGCCCGCGAAGGCCGCGGCGGCGGCCATCTCGCGGACAGCCCCTTGCCGATCCACAATCCGCGCAGCGCGACGCCGGTCTAAACCGGAAACCCGTCGCGGGTGAGATCGATCGCGAGGATGGCAACGTCATCGCCGGGGGCCATCCCGTGAAAGATCGCATCGCGAATCGAAACCGCAAGATCGCCGCCGGCTCGCCACGCCGTATCGATTGCGGCGAGCAGCCGGCGTTCGCCGGCCAAGATGTCGCGGTCGAACTCAACCACGCCATCGGTGTAAAGCACGACGAGTCCACGGTCGCCGATCTGTACGCGATGCGACGTGTAGGTCGCATCCGCGATCGCGCCGAGCGGCACACCGCCGAACGGCAGAAATTCCGCGGTCGCGCCGGGTTGCGCGACCACCGGCGGCGGATGGCCGGCGCTCGCAAAGACGATCTCGAGCGTGGCAAGATCGACGAAGCCGCAGACGGCGGTTACGAGCCGGTCTTCTTGCAGCACGAGCGCGGCGTTGGCTTGTTCGAGCACGCGCGCCGGGTCGCGTTCGCGGATTGCGGCGGTGACGATCGCTTGTCGCGCGCGCGACATCGTGATCGCGGCATCGACGCCGTGCCCGGTCACGTCACCGATCGCGAACAAGAGACGGCCGCCCGGGAGTTCGAAGGCATCGTACCAATCGCCGCCGATGCGCGTCTCCACTTCGGCGGGGACATACGTTGCGTGCAAGCCAACGTGCGAGAGCGACGGCAGCGCGCGCTGCGTGAACGCGCGCGTTAGCACTGCGTTCACCCGCTGCTCGGTGACGAGTTGATCGCGGGCGTCCTGCGCCTCGCGCGCGAGCGCGTCTTCGCGTCGCGAAGCCACGATCGCGAGACCCCCTAAGAGCAGCAAACCGATCAGGCCCGTCGTGCGATGCGTACGACCAGCGCGTGGAGGTCGCTCGATGCCTGGTCCGTCGCCGACGCTAGTTGTGCGCCCAGTTGCCGGTCCGCCGCTACCGCGCGCGCGATGATGAGCTTGGAGCGGTTGCGGTACGGAAGCACGAGCCGCCGCATGCGCGAATCGTACGTCCGCTGGTTACCGAGCCGGATAAACGGATCACCGACATTCTTTGCGTAGTCCCAAAACGCACGCGCTTCGGCCTCGGCCGCAACCCGCATGCCCTCGGTCGAACCGTATTTTCCGAGCTGCGCGATCTCGACGCGCATCGCGCCGATCTGCGCCGGATACGCGGCGATCGCGGCCCGATACGGGACCAGGTACGCGCGGTCGTTCGCATTCGCGTAGCCGCGCAGCGCGGCTTCGATGCCGAGTTGCGCGTTGGCGAGCGCGCCGCGCGTTTCGGCAGCTTGGCGCAACACGGTCTGCCGGCGACCGTCCTTGACGATTCCCAAATAGATGAGCGCCATCGCGATGCCGAACGCAACCAAGACGGTGGTCGCGAAAAAGCCCGATGGCGAGAGACCGATCCAGGGGCGCGGCGAAGGAAGCGGCATACCGTTTAGACGTCGATCAAATCGCGCCCGACGACGAGATCGCCGCTGAAGTGACGGCGCACGGGCGCCGCCCAATCGTCGTCGGTCAGCGTCGGATCGTACGAGGGGACGAAGTGCGTGAGCACGAGCCGTTTGACCCCCGCCGCCGCCGCGACGCGGCCGACGTCCTCGGCATCGGTATGCGCCTCGACGATGTGCTCGCGCAGCCGCGTTGCGTTCGGGACGCGCGCCAAGAGACGATCCAATGCCGAGGTGAGCAGCACTTCGTGGATCAAGAGATCCGCTCCACGCGCGAAATCGATGATGTTCTCGCTATAGGTCGTGTCACCCGAGAAGACGATCGTCCGATCGGGCGTGCGAATCTTGTACGCATAGGCGGGAACGACCGGCGGATGATGCGCGAGCGTCGCTTCGACGCTGACGCGTTCATCGCGATAGACCGGACCGGGCGCGGTAAGGTCGTGCCCGATGAAGAGCGGTCGCGGATCGACGCGGCCTTCATCGGGGATGCGCACCGAGATATCGTACGCGTGATACTGGAGCGCGAGGTCGATCAGCTCGGTCGTGCGCGGCGGACCGTACGCATCGACGGGGGTCTTGAGGCCGGTCGCCCACGCGAGCACCAAGAGATTGCCGAGATCGGCGTTGTGATCGCTGTGGTGGTGCGTGACGAACACCGCACGGATCGCCGTCGGCGAGATCTTCGCATCGACGAGCTGTCGCCCCACGCCGTAGCCGCAATCGAAGAGGTAGGGAACGCCGTCGACGACGATCGCGAGCGCCGGCGACGAGCGACCCGGCCGCAGCGCGGGGCCACCCGCGGTGCCGAGCAGCACGACGCGCGTGCGCGGAGATCCCGTCGGCACGGCGGGCGGCGGGGTCGCGGGCGCCGCGAGTTGCGAGGCGCCATAGGCGCCGAGCGCAAGCGAATTGATGAAGCCGAGCCGCGAGCAGCAATCCATAGCGCGATGCTGCGCCGATGCGCGGTTCGAGGCCTCCGCATCGATGCGAAGAACAACGCCGCGTGAACGAACGCATGCGTACAACCCGCCTCGTTGCGGTCGCCGCGCTGCTTGCCCTGAGCGCCTGCAATAGCCACGCATCGGTGTCGGCAACCGACACGGCGAGCGCAACGCCCCGCACCGCCGACGTCGCGCACGGCGAGACGGTCTTTCGCGAGAATTGCGCCGCCTGTCACGGTATGCATGGGATCGAAGGCGGGGTCGGGCCGTCCCTGCGCGACGAGCACGCGCGCAAGAACGTCGCACGGGCCGTTGCGTGGATCGAAAACCCCGAACCGCCGATGCCGAAGCTCTATCCCGGCACGCTCGACCGCAAAGACGTCGACGACGTCGCGGCCTTTGTCGAAACGCTTTAGCGCGTAGCGCCGCCGGCTTGCGCGGCGCGCTTCGCGGCGGCGTAGAGATCGAGTCGCGAATACACGCCGAAGCGCGACCCGTTATCGAGAAAGCCGCCGCCCGGGCCTTCGGTCTCGGTCAAGATCCGGTCGGCCTGCGCCAGCGTCAGATCGGGATAAGCGGCCGTGAGCAGATTGCCGGCTTCGGGCGCAAGCGTCGCGACATCTTCGGTCGCCGTCGCCTGGGCCGGAAATGCGACGGACAATCCATAGGTCTGGGTCGATTCGTAGAACGCCGCGTCGGCCGCAGCGTCGCGAAAGCGGCTCGTATCGGTCGCCGCACAAGCGGCGATCGGCGCGCCACAGCCGGCCTCGAGCGCGCGCCTCAGGTCGGCGCGAGCCGTCTCGCGCGCCGTCGCGAACGATGCGATCGTGAAGCCGCGAAACGTCCGTCCGACATACGCCGGATCATCGGCGAGCGCGTGCGCGAGGTCGTAATAGGCGACCGTGCGGCCACCGATGACGTCCATTGCGTAATGCGCGCCGATGATGACGCGGTTGTTGCCGTATTCTGCGGCGCGCACGATCATTTGCGGGTAGCGCTCCGGAATGAGGATCCCGAGCAGCACGGATTCCGTATACGCGTAGGTCGTGTGCCCGCTCGGAAACGCCGGGTTCTCGACCAGATGCTGCCGCGGGCCGCGCAGAAAATCGACGTTGCTCGCGGCGACGCCGAAATAGTCCGTTCCGGAATAGGCCGGCAACGACGGTTCGGTCTGAAACGGACGCGAATCGCCGTACGGATCGGCACCCGCGCTCCCCGCCGGTTTCCCATACGCCTTGCCGAACACGTCGGTGGTGCCGCCCGCCCCCGCAAGCAGCGCCGCCGCTTCCGCCGACACCGGCGCGGCATGGCCTTGCGTGACCAGTGTCGCGTCGCCGAAAAAGTTCTTGGCCGATCCGGCGTCGGCGCTGGTCAGCCCGGACGCGTAGCGCAACAGTACCTCGATCGAATTCGCGACGTTCGTCGCGTGCACGGTCTTGCCGTCGTCGCTGCTCGTATACGAGGCCAGCGAGCGATACACGCCGCCGAGTTTGCTGCCGAGCCCGTCCGCAAGTTGATAGGCGTTGTCGCCGGTGATCGTGGCGTCGGCAAGTGCCCGTTCGCGCTGCGTATCGAAGGGTTCGAGGCCGGGCTGGCGGGCCGTCCCGGTTTCGATCGCCGCGGTCACGTTCAGATTGGCCGCGAGTGCCGCGCGGCCCGGCGCCGTGTTCAAGAGCGTACTCATCGGCAACAGCACGCGCAAGGCATTGAGGTTGGGTGCGGTCTGGGCGCGTACACCGGCGGTTCCGCACGCGCCGATGACGGCGAGCGCGACGAGAATGTTGCGAGGGACGATCATGGCGCGCGCTTCGGCGCGCCCGCGGGCTCAGCCCGTCGGGCCGCGGGCAGGAACACGCACGCCCTCGGCCGCTTGGAGCGCGATCGCCGCGGCGACCAGCGCCTCATGCGTAAAGGCTTGCGGGAAATTCCCGACCATCCGCCGCGCAACCGGATCGTACTCTTCGCTCAGCAACCCGACATCGTTGCAAAGCTCGAGCAGCCGTTCGAAAAGCGCGCGCGCCTCGTCGACGCGGCCCACGATCGCGCGCGCCGAAACGAGCCAGAAACTACACGCGAGAAAGACGCCTTCATCGCCGCGCACGCCGTCGACGCGGCCGTGATCGGGATCGGGAAGATACCGGCGCACGAACCCGTCGTGGAGCAACTCGCCCTCGACCGCCTCGATCGTCGAGATGCTGCGCGGATCGTCCGGTGCGAGAAAACCGTACACCACGAGCAAGAGCGCGGTCGCGTCGAGGCGGTCCGATCCATAGCTCTGCACGAACGTGCGGCGCACCGGATCCCAGCCATGCGCTTCGACGTCGGCACGAACCGCATCGCGCAGTCCGGCGCATTTGGCCGCGTGCCCGTCGATGCCGAGCAACTCCCCGTACCGAGCGCCGCAATCGAACGCTAACCACGCGCTGACCTTCGAGAACACGAAGTGGCGCGGCTCGCTGCGAACTTCCCAAATCCCGTTGTCGGGTTCTTGCCACAGCCGTTCGAGCAAATCGATCAGACCCGCAACCGCGTTGCTCGAACGCTCCGTCGTCGCAAGCCCCGACTTCGCGGCAGCGGTCAGGGCGTCGATCACCTCGCCGTAGATGTCGAGCTGGTGCTGATCGTAGGCGGCGTTCCCGATCCGCACCGGTTTCGAATTTTCGTAGCCGGCCAGCCAATCGAGTTCGGTCTCGGTGATGCGGCGATCGCCGTCGATGCCATAGAGAACCTGCGTTTGCGAGACGTCGCCGGCGAACGCGCGGCCGAGCCAATCGCGCCACGCGGCGGCTTCGTCCGTATGCCCGGTCGCGGTAAAGGCTTTGAGCGTCAGCGCCGCGTCGCGCAACCAGCAATAGCGGTAGTCCCAATTGCGAACGCCGCCGATCGATTCGGGCAGCGAGGTCGTCGGCGCGGCCACGATCGCACCGGTCGCTTCGGACGTCAGCGCCTTGAGCGTCAAGAGCGAGCGCTGCAGCGCAGCCGCATGCGGACCGTCGACCTTGCTGCCGTCGACCCAATCTCGCCACTCCGCGTCGCTCTGCGCGATCGCACGATCGACGTCGATCGCGTCGGGCAGCGAACGCCACGAATGATGCGCGACGAGATCGAACGTTACGCTTGCACCGGCAGCGACGGTAAACGCCGCCGTGAGATCGCCGGCCTCGGAGGTGATATCGATCGAACTGCGGAGCGCCATCGCGCTTGGACCGGCGACGACGACATAGGCATCGCCGAAGCGTTCGATCGCCGGACGCAGCGAGCCGTAGTCGAAGCGCGCGCGCAGGCACATCCGCATCGCGACCGCGCCGTCGAGACCCTCGACGCGCCGGACCACGTGCGGATGGGACGTTCCGAGCGGCATCACGTCGATGATGCGCACGCGGCCACCGGCCGCCTCGACGATCGTTTCGAGCGTGAGCGTCCGCTCGCGATACGCGCGCGTGACGCGCCGCGGCTCGACCGGCGCAAGCGACCAAAAGCCGTTGTCGTCCGTGCCGACCAGCGCGGCGAACGCCGCGCCCCCATCGAAGCGCGGGACGCACAGCCAATCGATGCGCCCGTCACGCGAAACGAGCGCGGCCGTCTTGCGGTCGCCGATCAGCGCATAGTCTTCGATTCGCGTCATCGGGTGCACCTATACCCGCCGGACGGACCCCGTACGAGCGCCGGCCGTGAGGCGGCTCAAAGGGAGCGCCGGAGCACCCGCAGGAAGGAAAGTTGCGTTCGAGCGGGCAGCGAGCAGAATCCGATTCCGCATCATGGAGGCTTCCCGATGACCACTCGAGCGAATTTCCTGGCCGTCACCGCCGGCACGGCCGCCGTTGCCGCAACCGCGCCGCAACTGGCTTTCGCAGCCGACCCCGCCCAAGTCGCGGCCGCTACGAACGGGATGACGCTGACCACGATCCGGGTCGGCGGTGTCGACCGGCTCGGGGTGCGGACGCCGCGCGGCATCGTCGATGTCCTGCCCGTCGCACAGGCGATGGGGATCGCGGACTGCCCGCGCACGACCGACGACGTCGTCGCCGGCCGCGGTAACGTCGGCGCGCTGCGCCGCATCGTCGCCGGCGCACCGTCGGGCGCGCTCCTCTCCGAAGCGTCGGTCGAGTACGGACCGCTGGTCGGCGCGCCGCCGAAGATCATCTGCGTGGGCCTCAACTATTCGGCCCACTTGAAAGAAACCGGCGAGAAGCCGCGCACCGAACCCGAGCTCTTCAACAAGTTCAACACCGCGCTCAACCGCCACAACGGCACGATCCCGGTCTCGCATCTGGACGCTGCGGCGTTCGATTACGAATCGGAACTCGTGATCGTGATGGGCAAGACCGCCTCGAACGTCTCCGAAGCGGACGCGCTCAAGTACGTTTACGGCTATGCCGCGGGGAACGACTTCACCGCGCGCGATCTGCAGATGCGCATCTCGCAGTGGATGACCGGCAAAACACCCGATCACTTTGCGCCGATCGGACCGTGGCTCGTCACCGCCGACCAGATCCCCGATCCGCAGACGCTGCAGGTGCAAACCTGGGTCAACGACGAGCCGACGCCGCGTCAGGATATGAACACCGGGCTGATGATCTTCCCCTGCGCGACGATCATCAGCTACACCTCGAAGTACATCACGCTGCAACCCGGCGACATCATCTTCACCGGGACGCCGAGCGGCGTGATCGTCGGTTACCCCAAGGACAAGCAAGTCTGGCTCAAGCCGGGCGATCGCATCCGTACGACGATCAGCAAACTCGGCGATCTGCGCTTCAGCCTGACGTAGCGGGCCGGTGAAGCGAAACGCCCGTGCTCGAGCCTGAGCACGGGCGTCTCTTTCCGATAACGTTTTCGCGCGCGGCGCGGATTGGCCGGCGCGGCCGCCTAGAGCGGGTCGAGTAACCGTTCGAGTAGCCGCGTCGCCGGCCGCGCGCGGAGCTCGTCCCAGGGTCCGTCTTGAATCGCGCGGCCGTTCTCGATCGCGATCGCGCGCGGCGCGAGCCGAGCCAGGATGTCGGCGTCGTGATCGACGACGACCAACGTGAAGCCAAGTTCGCGCTGCCACGCCGCGATCGCCGCGAGCAGCGCGCGTACCAGATTCCGGTCGAGTCCCGTGAACGGCTCGTCGAGCAGCACCAGCGGCGGCTTGGGCGCGAGCATCCGCGCGAACGCCACACGCCGTGCTTGCCCGCCGGAGATCGCGCGCACCGATGCGTCCCAAAGCTCGGCCAGATCGAGCCGCTCGACGAGCTCGTCGATCCACGGCGAACGTCGGCGCCGCTCCGGCGCCGCTAATCCGAAGCAGATGTTCTCGCCGACGCGCAAGTGCGGGAAGAGATTCGCCTCCTGCGTGAGATAGCCGAGCGACCGCTCGTGGAGCGATGTCGCGGGCGGAAAGAGCCGGCGTCCGTCGAGATCGATCGTGCCGCCGTCGGGGGTCTCCGCACCGGCGATGCACGCGAGGATCGTGCTCTTCCCGGCCCCCGAGGCGCCGAAGAGGCCGCACGAGGCGCCGCGTTCGACGCGCAGCGACACATCGACGGTGAACTGCGCGCGTGCCTTCACGACGTGCGCGTCAAGCATGCACGAGCCGGCGCTGCGCGAGAACGTGCGCGAGCCACGGCAACGGCAGCGCGGTCAGCAGAAACACGACGAGCAGCGGCATCACGGCCGGCAAGCCGAAATTCTCGAGCCCCGTCCAAATCGCGACCGGCATGCCGGCCGGATAATACGCCGTCACGACGACGGCACCGAATTCGGTCAACGCACGCACCCACGCCAAACTCAGCGCGACGGTAAAGCCGAGTCGCGCGATCGGAAACGTGACGCGCACGAACGTCTTCCAGGAATTCGCCCCGAGCAAGCCGGCTTGGACGCGCAGCGCGGGCGGGACCGCATCGAGCGCGGCGATCGCACCGAGCATGTAGTAGCCGATGCTCACGTAGACTTGCGTCACGACGAACGCCAGCGGCGTGTTCGTCAGCTTCAATCCGAAGCGATCCAAGAACGCACCCAGCGCGTGCGGGCCGAACGCAAGCGAGATCAAGATGCCGAGTGCAAGCGGCGGCACGAGCACCGAGACGAGCAGAATCGCTTGCCACACGAGCCGTTCGCGCGGCGCCGCGCCTGCGATCGCGAGCGCCATCGGCGTCCCGATCGCAACCACTACGACCATCGCGATCCCGGTCAGCACCAGCGAGACGCGGACCGCATCGAGCGTCGCGGCATCGCCCCAGCGCCACGCACCGACCGGGACCAAGAGACCGGCCAGCGGGTAGAGGAGCGCCAGAGCAAAGAGCACGGCCGCCGCGCGCCGGAGAACCATCGTTGCGCGATTAGCCTCGAGAGCCGCGTTCTCTTTTGATCGCGACGGTAACCGTATCGCCGGCTTTACGTAACGCTAGGCATGCAGCGGCGCCGCGCCGGTCGGTGGATCGTAAAAGAATTTCTTGAAGATCGGCTGCGCACCGTCCGCGAGCCAAGCGACGAAGGCGGCGGCCTTGTCTTTCTGCGCGGCGCCGTCGAGGACGGCGGCGTAGTACACGAGCGATTGCGGGTGATACGTCTTTCCGGCGAGGTCGAGCGAGGTCTGTGCGTAGAGCGCGTGCATCGACTCGTTGCCCAGATTGATCTCGGGCGGCAGCGAGACGTAGGGCAAGTCGAAGGGACCGGGCTGGATCTTGTACGCGGAGGCCGCATCGAGTTCGCCGCTTTGCAAACGCGCCTCGACGGTCGGTTCGCTAAAAATCTGTGCCGCGTTGATCGTCTCGCCGAGGATCTTCGCGGCAAGCCCGGGCTGCTTGTAATACGTCTGCGCGAGTTGCAGCGTGAAGATGATATTTCGGCCTTGCGGGTCCGTCGCCGGATCGGTGCGCCCGAAGCGGATATCGCTCTGCGAGAGGATCTGCCACCACGGCATCGCGCCGGGTTTGCCGGCCGCGGCATCGGCGAAGGCTTGCGCGTATTTGCTCTTCGGGCTGTACGCGATCACCATCTCGGTGCGCGCGATCGGCACGGCCAGCGACGCTTTGCCGCTCGTGAGGACCGTCCTCATCGGGCCCGGCGTCACCGGGATGAACACATCCGGCGTGATGCTCCCGCCGACGATCAGATTGGCGAGCGCGTCCGAGCCTTGCGCGCGCCCGTGCATCGCGATGCCCAGCGTCTGCGCGGCGCCGACCTTGATCGGCCCCTCCATCATCGACCCCATCGACCCCGCGTAGGCAACATCGAGCGGTACGAGCGTTTGCGCGCGCGCGAAGGCGGGCGCGAGCGAGAGAGCAGCGGCTCCGGCAAGCAACGTGCGGCGGTTCATACGAGCGCATCGTGGCAGACGAGCGCGCGGGCCCGCGCCGCTCGCTGGATCACGGGTTTTGGCGGACGATCGTGCGCAGCCGGTCCCCGATGAGCATCGCTCCAAAAAAGGCGACGCCGGAAACGAAAGCGACGCCGGCTTTGACCGCGACGGAACCGCCGCCCCAGTCCGTCGCTGCGAGCACGAATGCGAGCGCGGCCAAGGGGATCAGCCCGACGAGGGTGAGCGCCAAGCGCGGCGCAACGGCGAGGCGAGCGACGGGGCCGTGAAGGAGCGTCGCGAGGAGCCCGCCTGCTGCCGCTGCCGCGATTCGGATCGCGACGGGTTCGCCGGGCGCGGCGAACGCCAAGAACGCAGCCGTCGCTCCGGCGGTGGCAAGCATCAACCGCAGATCGCGGATGTTCAGTGGTTGCGGCATCGGAACGTACATCGGACCCTCACCAATCGCAGCGCCGGCTCCAGACGAAACCGGTCCGCTGCGCGGCTTTCGCCGCGCACATCACACGTCTTGCCGGACAAAGACGGCGCGGCAAACCCGTTCGCACGTGCCTTCGCTTGACGGAGGCGGGCGTCGACTGGTACGCTCTCTTTAGGATACGGTATCCCGTATTCTGTATACGCTTTCCGAGCGAAGGAGCCGCGCCGATGCCCAAGATGACCGCGATGGAAGCCGCCTTTCACGTCCTCACGAGCGAGGGCGTGGACCTCGTGTTCGGTGTCCCGGGGGCGGCGATTTTGCCGCTGTACGATGCGCTGCGCGGGAGCACGATCCGCCACGTGCTGGTGCGCCACGAGGAGGGCGGCACGCACGCCGCCGAGGGCTACAGCCGCGCCCATCCGGGGAAGATCGGCGTCAATCTCGGCACCTCCGGACCCGCCGGCACGAACATGGTCACCGGCCTGTATTCGGCGATCGCCGATAGCGTGCCGATCCTGTGCATCACCGGCCAAGCGCCGCGCGCGAAACTCCACAAAGAAGATTTCCAAGCGGTCGATATCGCCGCGATCACCGCACCGGTTACGAAGTGGTCGGTCACGGTGATGGAGGGCGCGCAAGTGCCGTACGTCTTCCGCAAAGCGTTTCAGCTGATGCGCTCCGGCCGGCCCGGGCCCGTCCACATCGATCTGCCGATCGACGTGCAGAAAGAGATCATCAACTACGATCCCGAGGCCGATGAGCCGCTTGCGATCGAGAAACCGGCGCCGTCGCGCAAGGCGATTTCGCGCGCGCTCGATTTGCTGCTTGCCGCGGAGCGCCCAGTGCTGATCGCCGGCGGCGGGATCATCAACGCCGAAGCATCGCCGCAGCTCGTCGCGCTAGCGGAGATCACGCAAACGCCGGTGATTCCGACGCTGATGGGCTGGGGCACGATCCCCGACGATCATCCGCTCAATGCCGGCATGATGGGACTCCAGACGCAAACGCGTCACGGCAACGCGACCTTTCTCGCAAGCGATTTCGTGCTCGGCATCGGCAACCGCTGGGCGAACCGCCAAACCGGCAGCGTCGACGTCTACACGAAAGGCCGCACGTTCGTGCACATCGATATCGAACCGACGCAGATCGGGCGCGTGTTCAGCCCGGAACTCGGCATCGTCTCCGACGCCGGCCTCGCGCTCGACGCGCTGGTCGCCGAAGCCCGCGCGCGCCAAGAGCGCGGCGAGATCCCCGATCGCCGCGACTGGACCGCGCAGGTGGCGGAACGCAAGCGCACGCTGCTGCGCAAGACCGACTTCGATGACGTACCGATCAAACCGCAGCGCGTCTTCCAGGAGGTCAACGCGGCCTTCGACGACGAGACGCAGTTCGTCACGGCGATCGGTCTCTACCAAATCGCCTCGGGTCAGTTTCAGCGCATCAACAAACCGCGCCGCTATCTCATCTGCGGACAAGCGGGGCCGCTGGGCTGGGAAGTCTCGGCCTGCACGGGCGCCAAGCTCGCGAACCCGGCGCGGGAAGTCGTCGGCATCATCGGAGACTACTCGCTGCAATTTCTGATCGAAGAACTCGCGGTTGCGGCGCAGTACAAGGTGCCGTTCGTAATGATCGTGCTCAACAACGCCTATCTCGGGTTGATCCGGCAAGCGGAGTTGAACTACGACATGAACTATGAGGTCTCGCTGAGTTTCCAGAACGTCAACGCACCCGAACTCGGCGAATACGGCGTCGATCACGTGAAGGCGGCTGAAGCGTTCGGTTGCCGTGCGATCCGCGTCTTCGAGCCGGCCAAGATCGCGCAGGCCATCGCATGGGCGCGCAAAGAAGCCGCCGAGACCAGCGTCCCGGTCCTCGTCGAGATCATTACCGAACGCGTCACCAACATCGCGATGGGTGCCGAAATCGACAAGATCAAGGAGTACGAACCCGTGATCGACGTGCCCGCCCGCGAATTGGCAAACGCCTGATGTTGAAGTTTGCTGCGAACCTCACGATGCTCTACACCGAGCTCGACTTTCTCGACCGCTTCGCGGCGGCGCAGCAAGCGGGCTTCGCCGGCGTCGAGTTTCTGTTTCCGTACGCGTACCCGCAGACGGATCTCGCGCAGAGATTGAACGCGGCGGGGCTCGAGCAGGTGCTCTTCAACCTTCCCGCCGGCGATTGGGCGGCGGGCGAACGCGGGATCACCGCGCTCCCCGATCGGGTCGATGAATTTCGCGCCGGGATCCCGCAGGCGATCGCGTATGCGAAGGCGCTCGGGTGCACCCAGATCAACGCGCTCGCGGGGAAGGTCCCGGCGGGCGGAGACCGCTCCCGCATGCACGCGACCTTCGTCGACAACCTGCGCTACGCGGCGCACGCACTCGGCGAGGCGGGGATTCGCCTCGTCATCGAAGCGATCAACACGCGCGACATCCCGGGCTTCTTCCTCTCGAGCTCCGCCCAGGCGTTCGCGATCATCGATGAGGTCGGTTCACCGAACCTGCGCCTCCAATACGACATCTATCACATGCAGCGCATGGAAGGCGAACTCGCGGCAACGCTCGCGGCGAACCTCGCGCGCATCGGCCACCTGCAGCTCGCCGACAACCCCGGCCGGCATGAACCGGGAACCGGCGAGATCAACTACCCTTTTCTGTTCACCGTCTTAGAACGTGCCGGCTACGACGGCTGGATCGGATGCGAATACATCCCGCAAAACGGAACGGATGCGGGACTCGGTTGGCTCTCCGACTACCGTCAACTCGCGCACGCAACCGTCGGCTCTACCGGATAGGAAGCACAGCACATCACATGAACGTCGGTTTCATCGGTCTCGGAATCATGGGCGCCCCGATGGCGGGGCAACTTCAGAAAGCCGGACACACCCTCTACCTTCACACGCGCAGCAACGTGCCGGACGACTTGCTCGCCGCGGGCGGCGTGAAATGCGCTTCGAGCGCTGAGGTCGCGAGCAAAGCGGACGTCATCATCACGATGCTGCCCGACACACCCGACGTTGCGAACGTCCTCTTCGGTGAGCAAGGCGTCGCGCAGGGACTCTCCGCCGGCAAGATCGTGATCGACATGAGCTCGATCTCACCGACCGAGACGAAGCGCTTTGCCGAGAAGATCGCAGCGCTCGGCGCGATCTATTTCGACGCGCCGGTCTCGGGCGGCGAAGTCGGCGCGAAAGCGGCGACGCTTACGATCATGGTCGGTGGCCCCGAAGAGCACTACGAGCGCATCTTGCCGCTCTTGCAAGCGATGGGCAAGAACATCACGCTCATCGGTGGGAACGGCGACGGCCAAACCGCCAAGGTCGCAAATCAGATCATCGTCGCGCTCACGATCGAAGCCGTTTCGGAAGCGCTCGTGTTCGCGTCGAAAGCCGGCGCCGACCCGGCCAAAGTCCGGGCCGCGCTCATGGGCGGCTTTGCTTCCTCGCGCATTCTCGAAGTCCACGGTCAACGCATGATCGACCGCACGTTCAACCCGGGCTTCCGCATCGCGCTGCACCAGAAAGACCTCAACCTCGCGCTGCAAGGCGCGCGCGAGCTCGGCGTTGCGTTACCGAACACCGCGACCGCGCAAGAGCTCTTCAACACCTGTTCCGCAAACGGCGGCGCGGGTTGGGATCACTCGGCGATGGTGAAGGCGCTCGAGCTGATGGCCGCACACGCGGTCGCGAAAGAACCGGTCGCCGCGGGTTAAGCCGCGTCGCCTTCGCCGATGACCGCCGCGTGCGTGTTGGCGATATGTCGCGAGGTCGCAGCGGCGATCGCGGGCTCGTCGCGTGACTTCATCGCGGCGAGCATCGCGGCGTGTTCTTCGACCGTGCCGGCACGGCGATCGGCGATGCCAAGCGCGATCGCGCGCCACGGCATGATTTCGGCGCGCAGATCGCCCAGCATCCGTTTGAGCCTTGCACCGTCGGCGTGGGCAAGGATGCGGTCGTGGAAAATCGTGTCCAGCCGCTCCATCTCAACCGTATCGTCGACCTTCGCGCGCATCCGTTCGACGAGCCGCTCGAGTTCGGCGTAATCGCGCGCCGTCATGTGGCGCGAGGCGCGACGTGCCGCAAGCGATTCGAGCGCTTCGCGGATTTCGAAGACGCAGTCGACTTCTTCACGTTGGATCTCGCGCACGACCGTACCGCGCCCGCCGCGGGGCTCGAGCATCCCCTCCGATTCGAGCCGCCGCAACGCTTCGCGCACCGGCGTGCGGCTCAGACCGAGGCGCGTTGCGATCTCCGCTTCGATGACCGGCGCGCCGGGTGCCATCTCTCCCGACGTGATCGCGCCGCGCAGCCGTTCGTAGACTTGATCGCGCAGCGATTTCGGCCGTTCCACCTGGGTCGTCAGGCCGAGCGCGACGGACCCTTCGCGTGACGCTGTTGCCATGTGGTAAGCGTACGTCCCGGTGTTGCGGGCGTCAAGGTTTTTGGATACCGCATCCAAGGCACCTCAGAGGGGAGCGCCTTCCAACACGATGCGCCTGAAGGCGCTCGCTGCGGGTGACGGCGTGTACGAGCGGGCGCGGATCAGCAGAAAATCCCGATCGAGGTCGAGGCCGGCGACCGGAACGATCCGCAACCGCCCCGCCGCGGCGTCGCGCTCAACGACCATGCGCGAGATGATCGCGACGCCGAGCCCCGATTCGACAGCCCGCGCGATCGCTTCGCCCGACGGCAACTCAAGGACGCGGTGCGGCACGACGCCGGCGCGCTGTAGTGCGGCGTCGACCAGCGCCCGCGTCCCCGAGCCCGGTTCGCGCATGATGAACCGTTCGCCGTCGAGCGCCGCGGCCGGCAACGGCCGGCGGCGCGCGAAGCGCCGATCGGCGGCGGACGCCACCAGCACGAGTTCGTCGCGCGCATAGGCGATCGTCTCGAGATCGTCGCCGCCGGCCAGCCCTTCGATCAGCGCCAGCGCCAGCGTTCCGTCGCGTACCGCGGCGACGATCGTGTCGGTGTTGCCGATCGTGATGCGTACGTCGACACCGGGATGCGTGCGGCTGAAGCGCACCAGGAGCGGGGCCAAGCCGTGCGTGCCGATCGTGACGGTCGCACCGATCGCAAGCGTCCCGGCGGCAGCGGCGGAGAATTCCCGCATATCGCGCTCGAGCGCGGTCACGCCCGCCAGCAGTTCGTCGCTGCGGGCGGCCAAGAACCGGCCGCCATCGGTGAGCCGAACCCGGCCGCGTACGATGTCGACAAGCGGGACGCCGAAGTGCGCTTCGAGCGCGTGGATCTGCTGGGACACCGCCGGTTGGGTGACGCCGAGGGCCTCGGCGGCACGCGAAAAGCTGCCGGATTCGGCGACGCGCCGGAAGACGTTCAATTGCCCCAGCGTGAACATTCCATAAGTACTTCTTTTAGAAAAGCAAATATACTCTACTTTGACTTATATTTGCCGCCGCGCTACGCTGCCGAGATGGAATCGGAACTCGCTCGCCCGACCGATGTGCGGGCCGCGCTCTCCCGCATCACGTGGCTGCCCGGGCTGCTCTTGGCGCTCGCGATCGCCGTCGTTGCGCGGTTCGCGGCACGCTTCACGGGTGCGATTCCGGATGTGCTGCTCGCCTTGATCGGCGGGATCGCAATCGCTAATCTTTTCAGGCTGCCGGCGGCCGTACGCCCCGGCATCCGCTTCGTTCTGAACAAGGTCTTGCGGACCGCGATCATCTTGCTCGGTGCCGGGCTGACGGTTGCCGCGATCATCGGGCTCGGCGCGGCGACGCTCGGCCTCGTCGGCGTCTGTGTGTGCGTCGCAATGGGACTGGGCTTGCTCCTCGCGCGGTTTGCCCGGCTTACCGGGGCGATCGGCACGCTGATCGGCGCCGGAACGGCGATCTGCGGCGGCACCGCGATCCTTGCGATCGGCCCGTTGATCGGCGCGGCCGACGAAGAGATTGCCTACGCGGTGACGACGATCTTCACGTTCAACATCATCGCGCTGCTCGTCTATCCGCCGCTCGGCCACGCGCTGCACCTCAGTTCCGTTGCATTCGGCAGCTGGGCCGGAACCGCAGTCAACGATACGTCCGTCGTCGTTGCGACGGGCTACGTGTACGATCCGACGGCCGGTGCGACGGCAACGATCGTGAAGCTGACGCGCACGCTGCTGCTCGTTCCGCTCGCGGTGATCGCCGGTTGGGTGCATGCATCGCGCGCGACCGGCGGCGCGAGCGCACCACGACTCTCGCCGCGGCGCATCCTCGCGGTCGTGCCCTGGTTCATCCTCGGTTTCGCGGCGCTGGCGCTGCTCAACAGCATGGGTCTCGTCCCGCCGGATGCGGCGCACGCGCTTACCGCATTCGCCGGATTCTTGATCGTCATGGTGCTCGCCGCGGTTGGCCTCAACGTCGATTTCGCGAAGATCGCACGGATGGGATTGCGTCCGCTCGCCGTCGGGTTGTTGCTCGCGGTGACCATGGCGGCGATCAGCCTTTCGCTGATAACCGCCTTCCATATCGGAGCGTGAGTCACAGCACAATCACAGCAACCGTGCATGGTAGTTTTCTGAGAGCTACGCGGTCAAGCGAAGCCGCAGATTCTCTTCACATTCTAACCATTGTCATGAAATACGCGCAGCAATTTTTGCGTGGCGCGGGGTACTATACGAGTATGCACAAATTGCTCGCCGCGCTCACCGCGGCTCTCTTCATCGCCGGTCCGCTGGCGGCAGGCGCTCAGGACGTGCCGTCCTATGCCCGGCCGGCTCCGCAAGACGCGCAAGTACGCGGCCGGATCGTTAGCTTCGACGGTCAATTCGCCTTGCAAGTCCGCGACGAAAAAGGCTACGTGGACAGCGTTCGGCTCCATCAGGGCACGATCATCAACCCGACGGGCCTCACGCTCGCTCCGGGGATGATCGTCAGCATCCTGGGCTATAACGCCGGCTCGTTCTTTGCGGCCAACGAAGTCGACACGCCTTACACCTATTACGGTGGCGTCCCGTATTATTATGGCCATCCGTGGTTCTACTACGGCCCCACGGTTAGCCTCGGCTTCTTCTTCGGAAACGCCGGCTGGTGGCACGGCGGCTATTTCGGCGGCCCGTATCATTACTACGGCGGCGCGCGCGTGTACGGCGGACCCGGCGTACGCGGCATCTATAACGGCGGCAGGTTCGTCGGCCACGACTACGTCGCACCGCGCTCCGCGGGCGGATACTACGGCGGTCGCGGCGCCACCAGATCCGCGCACGGCGGCGGCGGAGGCCGGCACTAACCCTTACGCATGTTTCGACGAACGAAAGGAAAGCTCGGGCGGTACCGTCCGGGCTCTTGCTTCGTTGAGCCACCTCCTGGGAAGCACGCGATCCGGCCCGGAAGCGTCCATCATCGATGCTTGAAGACGGCGACTATTATCTCGAAGGCGGCTTGCTCGTCCTCACCGAGCAGTACCATCGCAAACGCGGCAGTTGCTGCGGAAGCGGCTGCCGGCACTGTGCGTTCGATCACGTCGCCCTTCCGAAGGCGTACGAAAGCGGGAGCGCACAGCCTTCTGTCGCTCCCGCCTGCGATGCTCTCCCGGCCGTTATTCCGCGGGACGCGTGAAGAAGCGCTGCACCTGTTCCCGGCGCAGATAGACCGTCGAGATCGCGAGCGTCGCGACGCCGACGCCGAAGAGCGTCGCGACCCGGTAGATCATATCGACGGTCGCGAGATCGACGGTGACGACCTTCATGAGGACGAGGCCGAAGAGCACGAGCGACTGCGAACGCAGATTGCGGCTGCCGCGGATGTGACCCGCGACGAAGAGCCCGACGGCATAGAGCGTTGCGAGAATCGATACGGCAGCGACCGCCCACGAGCCGCCGCCGAAGAGGTGCGTCAATGCCGCCACGTGAGGAAGCCGAAGCGTCTCTTCCACGATCGAACCGAGGCCGACGATGCTGGCGGCGACGCTCGCGACGACGGGCAGATAATTTTCGACCGCGTCTTGCGCGCGACGAACCGCGAAGGCGTGGCTGACGATCGCGACGATCGCGAGCGCAATCGCGACGCAGATCGCTTCGGCGAAATCTCCGTTCACGAACGGAATCGGCGCGTCCGTCTGGGCCAGATCGCTACACGCCGCGGGGGCGGCAAGCGCGAGCAGGGCAATCGCAGCAAAGCGCACCGGATCGTCCGCGATCCGCGCCCCAAAGGCATACCATGCGGCCCCTTCCAGCACGAAGACGGCCGCGGCTACATGCGCGTGAAAATCGACGGCCGGATAGACGGCGAGCGTTGCGATCGCAACCGCGATCCACCACAGGACGACGCGCGTCCTCGACCGCTGCAGCGAACGCGCGACACCGGCGACGAAGATCGCCGCCGCGGCGAGCACCGGCGCCAAGAAAAGATGATACGCGGCGAGATCGCCCCACGCGAAGACGACGAAGAGCGCGACATCAGCCGCCGCGACGGCAAGATCGAGCCGCGTCGCGCCGCGCCGCAGCCGGACGATGCCCGCGCACGCAAACGTCAGGAAGAACGCGGTGACGACCGCCAGCGTATCGAGATACGTCCAGCCGCCGGCCGCATCGACGGCGAAACGCGGCGCGTAGCAGAGCGCCCCCGCCATCGCCAGCGGCGCGATGATGCCCGCGCGAAAACCGCCGCGCTCGGCGGCGAAGAGCATTGCCCCGCACAGCGCGAGGAGATATGCGGCAAGGAGGACGCGTTCGTCACCGGGCGGCGCAAGCACCGGCGCGATCAAGCCGCCGGCCAGACCGTAGATCGCGGTCACTTGCGAACGCGTGCGCAACGCGAACACGGTGAGCACCGCCGTAACCGCGCCCATCGCGCCGAGCGCGACGAGCGTCGGAATGAGCCCGAAGAGCGGCCCGGCTGCCCACGCGGTCAGAAAGAGCAGCGCCGCACCGAGTGCGATGAGGCCCTCGGATACCGCGCGATGACCGACGGTGCCACGCTTGTGCGCGATACCCGCGAGCAGAAACGCGAACCCGGCTGCCGCGCCGATCAGAACGCGAACGAGCGGATCGAGCCAGCCATGATCGACGGCAAGTTTGAAAAAGAATGCCCCGCTTCCGAAGAGCGAGAGGAGACCTGCGATCTGCAGGCCGCGTCCACCGAGGAGCGCTTCGAGATCGACGGGCGCCTGCGGCGGCCGCGCGGGATCGGATGTCGGTTCCATGCGCGGATCATAGGCGCGCGAGCCCGACGTGGCCGTCCGTAGATTTACGCACATAGGCGGCGATCGCGCGCGAACGCGAGTTGACGCCGACCTTGCCGAGGATGCGCGCGACGTGCGTTTCCACCGTGCGCGGGCTGAGCACGAAGCGCTGCGCGATCTCTTTGTTCGTGAGACCCTGAGCGAGCAGCTCGAGGATCTCCGCTTCGCGTGCGGTGAGCCGTTCGTGCGGGCTCGTAGCGGGCGCGGCGGCGGGGCGCTCGTCGGCGAAAAGCGCCTGCTCGAATCGCGGCCCCGCGAGCACGCCGGCGCGCGCGCTGACCAGCAGACCGAACGGCGGCGCATCGAGCACCGGCAAGCGCGCGCTCACGCCGGGATCGATGCGCGTGAGGATCGCGGCGGCCGTCGCGCGCCCGGCTGCGTCGGAGGCGTCGGCAAGTTCGGCATCGCGAATCGCCCGAACCGCGACGTCGATACGCGCGCGGAGCGGTGCATGCAGCCGCGCGGCGTGCGCGACGGCATCGGTCGCGAGCGCCGGAGCGTACGTTGCGGCGCCGTCCGCGAGCGCCGCGTCGGCCAGCGCCAGCGCGGCGGCCGGACCGTCGCGGAGTGCGGCGACGCGCGCCGTATACAGCGCGGCGAGCGCCGGAACACGAACGCGATCCCGTTCGTACCACGCGCTCGGCGCGAACGCGCGCGCTTGACCCGTCGCCCGCTCCGCGACGTCGATGTCGCCGTGGTCGAGCGCACTCTGCGCAAGCGTGATTGCAAACGCCGCGGTCTCCGAGCCGGCCAGAAACGGTCCGCCGGTTCGATCCGCCTCGCGGATATCGTCCCACGCCGCTTGCGTCTCGCCGCGCAGCAGCGCGAGGCGCGCCGACCAGACGAGCATCCGGCCGCGCAACGCAAGCGAATCGGCATCGTGCAGCGACTCGAGCAACACCGTCATCTCGCGCTCGGCATCCGCGAAACGTCCGAGCAACGTCAACGCGTACGCACGCAGCGGAACGAGCGCGTGGCGCACGACGGGCCACTCGAGTCCGGCGAAGACGTCCACCAGCGCGAGACTGCGCTCGGGCTCGGCGCGTAAAACGGCATCCCAGCCGGCGCGGATCGCCGCGGCCGCCATTTCGGCGGGGCCGAGCCCGCCGGCGCGTGCCAAGAGATCGTCGATCGTATCGCGCTCGACCGGCAGCCCGCGACTCAAGTCGTATTCGACGGTTTCCAAACGCGCGGCGAAGCCAAGCGGAACATCGCCGCTCGCATCGGCAAGCGCCAGTGCTTCGGCAAAACGTTCGCGGCGATCCGCGCGCCCGCGGGTCTTCGCGATCCAGCCGTCGATGTACGCGGCCAGCACCGCATCGTCGACGCCGTTCTCTTGCATGCGCGCGATCAGTCCGCGTACGCGGTCGCCGTAGCCCCGCACGATCGCGTCGGATCCGATGCGGCGGATCAGCGTGCGGATGAGCTCGCCGTTGCCGGCGGATTCAAGATGAAAGAGGGTCGCACCGATCGCGCCCCGCGACCCGTAGTGCGACGCCGCGCGCGCGTGCAACGCACGAATCGCCGCCGGGCCATCGCGACGGCGAATCCGTTCGATGACCACGTCGCGTAACATCGGATGTACGCGCAGCGCCTGAGCGCTCGTTCGCGAGACCATCGCGCCGCGCCGCGCCAGGTCGTCGAGCGCCGTCCGCACCTCCGGGACAAACTCGCCGTCGAGCGTTTCATCGTCGACCACTTCGTGAACCGCGGCCGCCTCGAGCGCAGCGACTTCGCCGGCCGAAAAACCACGCACGAGCTGTTCGACGAGGAACGCCCCAGCGGCCGGAAACGCTCCGTCCGCCAGTGCGACCGACGGCGTCTGCGTCCGCAGCGAGAGCGCGACGCCCGCCGGCCAGCCTTCGGTTTTCTGCACGAGCGACTCGAGCGCAGCGGCACCGTTCCCGGGCGCAAACTGCCTGGCGAGATCGGCAACCTCCGCCGCGCTGAAGCGTAGATCGTCTTCGGTGAACACCGCCGCACGATCGCGCAACAGCAAATCCGCGATCCCGAACGGCGCGGGGGCGCGCGAGACGACGAGCCAGCCGACCGTCTCCGGCAGCGTACGCAGTGCGCCGTCGACGAAGGGGCCGAAGTCGTCGCCTAGCGCGTGCGCGTCGTCGACGACGATCAGCAGTTCGTCCGGCACGTGCGCAAGATCGGCCGCGAACGTCACGCCAAGCCTGCCCATGGGAGCGTTCGTCTCCGCAAGCGCGAGCGTCCGGCGGCCGAAATCGGGCCGCGTGCGGCGCACCGCCTCCACCAGCGGTACGACAAACGCGCCCGCGTCCCACGGCGCTGCATCGTAGCGGGCGACCGCAACCGGCACGCCGCGCAGGGCCGCGTCCACGAGCGTCGTCTTCCCGTAGCCGGGCGCCGCGTGGACGTATACCAGCGCCTTGGCGCGCAACGCCGCACGAAGCCGGTTGCGCAATCCTGCGCGCTCGAGCAACGTCATCGCCGGAACCCTTCGGGATGCCGCCTACGGCTCATGCGGAGAAGCAAAAAGGCGATCCTGAGATTTCGTCTGCCCGGTGAGGCAAGGAGCGATGCGGCGGTCGGACCAAACCCCTCCACTCGTGTCGACCGAGGCCTTCGAGCAAATCGCCATCATGATCGGGGAGATGACGTTCATCGGCATCGCGCTCCTCGCGGCTTCGCGCGCTCGCGCGGCGTTCGGAGCATCGCTGCTCTACATCTTATTCGGCGCGATCTTTCAATATGCGTCGTTGATCACCGCGGACGCCTCGGTCCGCATCACGCCGTCGTTCGTCGTGAGCTCAGGATCGGTCGTCTTCTTTCCGGCCGTCCTCTTTCTCGCACTCTACATCTACCTGACGACGAACCCACTCGAAGCGCGTAAGGTCATTTTTTCCGTCGCCGTTTCGAATCTCTTGGTGCTTCCACTCTCACTGTGTCTTGGGCTGCAGCTCCAGTCACCGTTGGTGGTCCATACCCTCGAATTTCCGCCGAGCGTCTACCAATTCCATGCTCGCGTCGTCGTCGCGGGTTCGCTCACGCTGTTGGCCGATGCGCTCTTCCTCTGCATCGTCTACGAGCTCTTGCGGCGCTACATTGGTTCGATTTTTGCACGGCTCTTTCTGTCATTAACGATCACTTGCGCATTCGATTCACTGATTTTCTCGGTGGCAACGTTCTTCGGTAGGCCGGATTTCTGGGCGATTCTTGGATCGCAAATCGCGGCCAAGACCGTCGCCGCTTTCGTGTACGCAAGCGTCCTGGCACTTTATCTGCACCGCTTTCCATTCAGCGAGCCCCAAGCCGACTCGGGCGAGCTCGGCTTCAGAAAAATCTTCCGGATCCTCACATACCGCCAAACCTACGAGGAACTCCGCACGGCCGCGCATCGGGATTCGCTTACGAATGCCTACAACCGGCGCTTTTTCGATGAATCCTTCGGCCTGCAGGTCGAGGCCGCGAAAACGTCCGAGCTCGCGTTTAGCATGCTCATGGTCGACGTCGATCACTTCAAGCAGATCAACGATGCCTACGGTCATTCCGAGGGCGACGAAGTCTTACGGGTCATCGCGCAGGCGCTCGACTCGAACGTGCGCGGCTCGGATTTCGTTTGCCGGTACGGCGGTGAAGAATTCGCCGTGCTCATGCCGCAGACAAATTTGGAACAGGCGGCCGGACTCGCCGAGCGCATCATCCGCGCGGTTCCCGAGGCATGCAGGGGCTGGCGAGCCACGCTCGGCCACGATATTACGGTGACGATCGGGATCGCATCGTTTCCCGCCGAGGCCGGCGATGCGGCCGAACTCTTGAAGGTTGCGGATCGGCGTCTCTACGCGGGCAAGCGCGCGGGCCGCAATCGCACGGTCGCCACCGACGAGCCCGTCGATCGCGAGGCGTCGACCCGCTCCTAGGCACGCGTCTTCGCGACGCCATGTCGGTTACCGAGGCGACGTTGTGTGGAGAATGAAAGCACATCGACGATGACGACGACCGACGCATCGGTTGCAATTGCCCGCAGGCCGGACTCCCCCCGCTCGAACCTGATGCGATACGTCGCTTGCGATCCCGCCTTCATGGTCCGGGCGAACCGCCGGCACGCGAGCGCCGTACAAAGAAAACCGGCGACCCCAGGGCGCCGGTGAAATTGGGGCACTATCCCAGTTATTAGGGACATCCCAGTAATTCTTGTCAACTTCCCAGTAATTCGAGGCCTAACGGTTACGGACGATTTTCGGTATCCGGAACCGGCCGTTTTGGAGTGTCGGCGGAGTCGTCTTCATCGTTTTGACTATCTCCCACCAGGAAGTTTGATGGGTTTGCGCTTCAGTTCTCCGACAGGTTTGGCGATCTGCGTGAGTATCTCGATGTAGGGACCATTGTCGCCGAACGCCGCGGCCGTGCCCGCCAGGCGTATCTTGCTCGGGTCGGCCTTCATCCACTCGAGGGCGTAGCCCGCGCGCCAGGCGATTTCGCGCGATGCGATTTGGAGCGTCCTCGTGTTCCCTTCCCGGAAAGGGTGAAGGACATGGATGTCGCCCATCGACTCCGCGAGCGGTTCCAGTAACTCCTCGACGGTCTTTATCGGACCGGAGAATCTCTTGTTGATGTCCCGCCACACCTTGTCCGCGTTGTCGTTCAGAAACTCGGGCGGGGGATAGACGATTTCGCCTTCCTTGGCGATGGTTATGGTTCGGAACTTCCCGGCGAACGGGTACACGTCACCGAATAGGTACTTGTGGATTCCGCGATGCAGTTTTGCGTCGAGCGGATATTTTTCGTTGATTCCCGACGCGTAGATTTCGATGAACTTCGACCACACGATGTTGGCTTCAATCGTGTTGAGTTTGTCCTGGTCATGTTGGTCGAATTTGTTCTTGAGGACCGTCGTCCCGGGATAGACGTACGGGTCCATCTGGATCTTCTACCTGCTGCGGGATACGACGAGCGACTGCTTGTGGTGATGCTCGACCAGCATTTCCGTCATTTGCTTAGGAGTGATCTCCCTGGACGCGACCTTCATCGCCAGTTCCTTGGCGAAATCGCTCGGTTCGAGCCCCTGAGCCCGCAGCGCAACGAGCCCGGCCGCTGCGGCCTCGGCGTAGGTGGAACGTACTTCTGGCATCGGTTTCTCCTTGACCATGGATATTCAGCGTCGATGAAAGTCGCGCCTAGCCAGGGACGAATTCTTCACGTGATTCGGATGGTGTTCTGGGTGGCTCGCCTTGCTAAGCCCCCAGAACACCATCGGCCATAGAACTTGGTGTGTCAAATCGATTTCCGGCGCTGCTCCCGTTTCTGGGCGTTGGTCTTTCGCTTTTGCCGAAGCGGAGGCATGACGGCCAGAGCGCCGCGGGCCCTCGCCCGGTACCGCCCGTCGTGCTCCAGTAAGGCCTCGAGCAGCGCACGCAGCTCGGCCGCGGCGAACCAGTCGGAATTCAGTTCGAAGCCTGCGTGGTCCCGGCCGTCGAGCCGGCAGTGGCGCAGGATGCCGAAGGCCTCGTAGGTCCCCAAGGCCCGCACGACCTCGTGTCGGTCGTGCTGGTGGATGGCGCGATGAACCATCTGAATGTCGGCTTGGCCCATCGCGGCGACGGTCAGCAAGACTTCGGAGCGGGTGTGCGACCCGAAGTAGCGGTCGAGTGGGATGTGCGCCGGCGGGCCCGGGTCGTGCGGCTGGTCCTTCGCGGCGGGAATCGCGATCGGTGGCCAGCGTTCGGCCATGCATTTCAGTAGGGGGACGAGATGCTCGCGTCCCGCGACGTTCCCGATGGTCAATGCGACGCGCGCGACGTTCGCCCGGGCCGCCCGTTTCGAGCGAACCCATCCCGTTTTCACCAATGTATCCAGGGTCGTTGGGGTGGCCTTCGCGGCCGAGAGCACCTCGGCGCGGCTGAGGGTGCCGTGGATGGCGAGCGCGGCCAGGACGCGGTAGCGGCCGGGCTGACCGAAGAGCGGAGGTGTCCCTTCGCCCGTTCCGCGGTAGCCGTAGTTTCCGCCGGGTCGAAGCCGTGCCTTTTCGGGCACCGTCGTCACCTCGAGTCGGTACTGGGGCACGGCCGTGACGAAGGCCCGGACGAACGTCACGAGCGCCTGGGCGCCGGTGAAGACGGGGGGCCAGGCGAACCGTGTTTTTGTCGGCGATTACGAGTCCGCGCGCGGTGAGCGTCGCCAAGGTTTCGGCGGTCACGAAGGGCTTGCACCCGATGTGCTTCATGCGGTCTTCGAGTTCGGAACGTGCGACGTTTCCGCCGGCGGTCGCGACGATGAACAAGATGGCCGTTTGTCGCCAGGGTCCGAAGAGTTCGCGATGCTCTTCGGGATTGACGACGGGGCTTGGAACGACGAAGTCGCGTAGGAGGGGGAGGCGCGGATGGGGTGGCTCCGGTTCGATGTCGCGTATCAATGCGACGAGTTCCTCGACCGCGGGAAACGCCGGATTCAGGGCCATCATGGTCGTGCGTTCCGTCCCGAATCGAACGACGAGGCCGCTCGCGACGAAGTGCTGCAGTTGCGTCGGTTGAGGTTCGTGCCCGCCGGCCAAGTTCGTCATGTCGCGTAGGCGCATCGGCCCATGGTGGGCGAGTCCGGCCAGCATCTTCTGACGCGGCTTCGAACGAAACAAGACCGGTGGTTCGGGCACGCGTCGTTGTACGTCGTCGGCGTTGCGATCATCTTGCGATGATCGCAACGGGCTTCGCAATCCGCGTGGTTCATGCGGTGATCCGAACCTGCGGCGATCTGTTAGCGCAGGTCGGTAATGTCCCCAGCCTGCAAATTAGAAATGTCCCCTTCGTGGGCTTTTCCGAGGGCCTGGAAGAGGCCGCGGCTTTTCCAGGGATGGGTAAGCGGCGGCTTTTTGTA
>Ga0116229_10003177_pt1 | contig 26936 bp, 10 predicted proteins | sample S1TSphgellanicum_3_FD_87313 | JGI IMG/M metagenome (GOLD analysis project Ga0116229, IMG submission 87313) | Host-associated microbial communities from peat moss isolated from Minnesota, USA - S1T2_Fc - Sphagnum magellanicum MG | ecosystem: Host-associated > Plants > Peat moss > Unclassified... | reverse complement strand
TGGTGGTGGTGGTGGTGAAGGTAGTGGTGATGGTGATGGTGGTGGTTGTAATTCAGTTCCTTCAGGGATTGAATCATGGACACCATGAAGGCTGTCCAGTGTGTCTTGTTCCTCAGAAATCACGTTTGATGCTGTTTGCTCCATCTTCAACCCGTGGTTTTGGCCTCCTTAAATCGGCCAACTGCTGCACTATGGCAGCTTCAAAATGCTTGTGAAGAACCCTGTAATTATTTTTCTTAAGTCCATGATAAGAACGAGTAAGACCAAGAACACAAGTAGATTATCGAATCCAAGAAACCAACAAAAATAGAGCAACTGACACTATCAATCACAAAACAAGACACCGAACAAAACCTGATCAGAAATAATCTGCACCTAAAAGATGATCACAATTGGGCAATATAAAACAACTGACAAGAGTGCAGCAGAAAAAGGGGGGGAAAAACAGAGCTTCGTGTCAAAGGCAGGGAGATAATCAAAGAGATGGACTCTCTGCACAGAAAAAACACCAACATGTTGCTAGGCACTGCTGCTGCTAACAACAGTCTAGCGCTTAATAGGAAATGGTTAAGCAACCCTTTACCCGCGCACAAAGTAGCAATCATCGTTTTCATTTTGGATCGAGAGAGACCCAAAACCTGAAATTTGGATGAGCATACGCGTGTGAACACAAGGTTTCTGCTGCGAATCAAAAGCATCGTAATTGGCCGAGAGACGATCAAGTTACGTATGTTTAAATGTTAGGGGCCTTTGAAGACACTCCCCCGCTCGTTGCAGAAACCGTTAAGCACCCTTTAACCGCGCACAAAGTGGCATTCACGGTTTTAATTTTGGATGGAGAGACACCCAAGATCTGAAATTTGGATAAGCATACGCGTGTGAAGACAAGGCTTCTGCTGCGATTCAAAGCATCGTGATTGGTCCAGAGACGTTCAAGTTACGGATGTTTGAATGTTTGAGTCCCCTTTTGAAAAGGAACTCCCCCCTACCACAGAAAAAAAAGAAAGAGAGCATCGATCGATCGATCAATCCAGACCTTTCCCGCCATCTCCACGCTTGGTTCTTTGCCACGTGTATGAGCTTGAGTCCGCCACGTATTCGCATTGCCCAGGAGAAGTTGGGCATTGAGATTCCATGCTTTTCAATTTGAAGCCTTTTCATGTAGTGGAAGGGGTTTAGAGCATCTCCAGCGATGCTCAGTATGTGACCCTGCCAAAATCTTTTTCACATCCAAGTTTAGTTATGTACTCTTTTGGAACCCCCACCCATAAAACTGAAACTGGGGACAGCAAAATTGTGGGAGAACTACTAATAGCAAACCACGTGGACGAATCATTATGATGGGCCAATCAGAAACACTGAGCAGCAGTTAGATCATATTTATTAAACTCTTTTCTGCAGGTGCAGAGTGCTGCTGCATCATGTACCAGCCACAGCAAAGCGCACAATTATGCGGAGCCGAAACCATTTTCCTGGGCCAAACCGGCATAGTTTGGATTTTCTTCATCCAATTTTATTGTGCACGATGATGACATACAGAGAACCATTGGAGATGCTCTTAGGGTTTAACATAAACCCAGGTCACAATCATTTGAGTGGTTTGGATGGCATTAGAACGAATGGTACAGAAAATTCCCAACTACTACGGAGAATAATAATTTTCCCTGGTGCCACAGAAATTCAGCCAGATTAGCAGGGAGCAGGAAATTATGCTTTGGGGACGTAACCCGAAGTACACCGGGCTTTTTGACCTTAGGTGAACCCCAAGGGCATGGGCTTCACCGGAATAAGGGCCCATGTGAGGTGGTAGAGCCGACACCCCCCCGCCCTCAAGGGTCAGACTGTATTCTCACCAAGCCCACAGCCAAGGGGCTTTACCATGCATAAAACACCAAAAGCTGCACCATGGTGTGGCAACAAGAAGATGAAAAGTGAGGGTTTATGGTTTGTTTTTGGGTAAAGCCTATGGAGAGGGTATGTGAGCTTTTTACATACTAGATAATGGTCCCTAGTTGCCATTTTGTCAGGCAAGGGATCACTAAGCAGCAAGGATTTTTATTTTTATTTTTATTTTTTTGTGGTGAATTTTCATCATTTTGTGAAAAACATTTTTGGAACAAGAATAGTCTGCCACAAATGCCCTGTTTTTTGGGGAAATTTTTTCCAGGAAAAACAAAAAAATAGACAAAAAATCACCACAACTAGCTACAGCATGAAAGGCTGCTTAAGATTTTTCTACTTGCATATTTTTAATATTGCCAAATTTGGCTAAACATTCTTATGGATGATTGATTGCCACTCAAGCAACATCACAAAATTGAAAAAACAAAAAAAAAAACAAGGGGTGTGTCACACTTTGGCCTTGCTATTTACATTAAAAAGTATCTTTAAGCCCAAAAAAAAAGCATTATGGAAACTCAAATATTTCACCATGCAAAAACATAATCTTCAAAAAATCCTAAAACAAACCAAAATCCTTCAAGATAGTATAACTCTATTATAACTAATCTCAAGTTTCAACACAAGCCAAATTATCATCTTTCAAAAATACTCATATAAAAATAGACCTATTATTATTACTTAGGGGCCAAAATCCCTTAAGCTACTATACTCTATAACGAATCTAAAAACAAAATCCTTGCCTTGGTAGTAGGCAAGGCCAACATAACACCATTAAGGAGGCCCAACAAGGTGAACCTATTGGCCACAAACTTGGCAAAATCAGTCACCTAAGGCCCATTCCTTGGTGAAAATTATAATGGGGGAATCCTTGCATGAATGGCAGGGTTCACATTGTCAAACTAATCAAGGATAGTTAATCTAGTGTTATCATCATTGACACATGGTGTTAGGTTAGTGGAATGACCGAATGATTATTACCTCCATTCATGAAATAAAAGCATTGTTGATATAGAGCAATGTGATAAAAAAAAATTCAATGTTGACTATAGATGGAAGCTTCATTTTGAGCTTCACTTTGTACTTTGAATTATTATTTGTAGTTTTATGGTGCAATCATTTCTTATTTAAACTTTCCTTTGTAGCTCCTTCAACATAACAAGAAGTGCCTTGTTGCCTTATATACCTAGATTTTGTTTAAGTTTTTTCATTTGTAATTTTTTTGTTTGCACCTTGCTTTGTAGTTCTTCATTTATTTTTGTAATGCACAAGTTATTTGCAACTTTTTCACAACAATTGTTCAACAACCTTGTCTTTGTTACAACCTTGTCTTTGTTAAACAAGGTGTTGAGCAAGGCTCTTTGTTTATGCCTTGTTTTGTAGCACCTTCACATCAATTCATTGCATTGTTAGATTGTCAACTTGTTTGTAATAATGTTGTAGTCTTTTCAACTTGCTAAAAAATTTCTTTGCTTCTTTCTTCATGCATTGCCTTTGTTAAATCATTGTAGTCATGCTTTCATCAAATGCTTTCATCAACATCCTAAAACTCTAACATCTCTTTGATATTTTTTTCTTTTGCACAACTTCTAGTTGTTACATATCCTTTCACATTAATTTCTTATAAATTTATTGAAGTCATTATGTATCTTTCCGTGTGTTTTCATATCAGTTTCTTTAAAGTCTATTGAACTTGTCACATATGTTTTGTGTTAGTTTTTTTGAAATTTGTTGATCTTATATTTACTCAATACCATTAAATTGCTAAAAATCATCATTCTTGTTCAATTTTTCAAGATTGTGATTTAGATACAAAACATGCTAATTCTTGGTCAATTCCATACATAGTTTGTTTTCAAATCACTTGATTTTACAACTAAATTGTAAGTTTTTCTTTGAGTGAGAACATGCATCAACAAACTTGTGTTAAGGTGAATAATGCATTGGTTCTTCATAGTTACAGATTATCTTATGTCTTTGATCTACTTTTGAGCCAAATGTAGATTAGGTGAAGACTAGGTCCACAACTTGGTTTTTTCAATTTCTTATGACAAAATATGATAATAATTGATGGATTGAATATTTTCAGGTTAATTGGTCTTTCATAATGCAACTAATAGAAAGGTTGAAATAGAGAATGAAGAAGAAAGATACAACATATAAGTGTATTGTGCCAATGAACATCAAAGTTGTTTGTTGGTTATACAAGTTGGCACATGCATCTAATCTCTTGTAATGCAATGAATTGTTCATTATTAGAAAATCAACTATGCACTTGGCGTTGTGCATGCAATTAACGATGTTTTCAAAAACCAAATTTGATTGGTCAAAGGATATTGTTTGTCACATGTAATGGAACGGTTCAAGCAATTGTTGGGCTTGCCAAGAGTCCAAGGGGAGATTGATATCTTTTAGATTCATATATAGAAGTTGAAAGTTCAAGCTTTTGTAAGAAATTATTATTCTTTCAAATTGAAGGCATATAGTATGTTGTTGTAGGTGATTGTGAACCACAAGAAATGATTGTTGACGTTTTTGTGGGGATGTCAAGTTCTATGAACAATGAAAAAATCTTGCAGTTATCTTCAATTTATTGGAAGGCCACAAGGGATGATCTTTTCAATGAACAAAATTTGCATGAAGGCATTAGGCCATACATCATTGAGGATGAAGGTTATCCTCTACTTCCTTGGTTGATAATGCCTCACAAACAAAAAGGAGGTCAACTTTTTGTTCTTGAAACATTGTTCAACAAACAACTATGTCATGTTAGGATTGTAGTTGAAAATAGTTTTGGGATGTTGAAGAAGACCTTTTGAGCATAGTTATGTGTCAAAACAACACATTGACCATGTTTCTCTTCATTTTGTGCACCTCCTTGTCTCTTGCCTTAAGTTAATGTAGTTGTTCCTTGAAAGTGTGGTCATGAAACTTCAATGACTTTCTTTAATCATTAATTGAATGATGTTAATCTTGTCCATGGCAACCCTAAGCACCTTGTTCACTCTGTTTGTGGACTCAATGATTTAAAAAAACATGTTATTGCACTTTCTTTTAATTCTAATGTTGCCAACTATAAGTGTCAGAAGAATGTTAACAAGATTAATGATAAGAGGCACCTAGCTATTGTTTGGGAAAAGCTCTATCAACTCTTTAGATAAGTCCACCAATCCTAAAACTCTTTTACCTTGAATTTCAATAACATGTTATTGAAAATTTAACACATTATCTTTTGGTGGTAGGTTTAAGTTATCATGTGTCTCTTGTGTAATAGGTCTATAAGTTTTGCTTTATTTTCCATCAACATCCTTGAAAAAGAGTACCCACAACCTTCTCCCCCTAGAATGTTTTAATCAACTTATAATATTTTTTACAAAATTAGTGAGGTAAATAAAACCTTTATTTTTTTTTCCAAAGATAGATCCTAAAATCTAGTATGGTTTTGTGTGTCCTTATGATAATCTACAAATTTTTATATTTAGAATTGAACAAGTTTCATTTACTTTTGCAAATGGTGCCAATTTTTTGAATCTTGAGGTTACTATTTTTTTGTAAGTATTTTGCAATCTTTTCCCAACGTTGTGATGCAAGTATCATTTGTGTTCTTGGATCAACAAGCACCTTTAAAGTTTTTGTTCCACATGTTTGTAAGAAATGAGTGCGAACACCTTGTTGTGTTCCTAATTGTCGTGTCATTGTCGAGGAATCGCAACTTCTCCACTATTATGCCCTACTTTGTCACTGCCTCAACTTGGCTTTTTCCTTGACTTCTTCTTCCTACGACTGATCTTGCATCAACTTGTGAATTTACCTACAAGTTTGTACAAACACCTATTTGTGGATTTGCATGCGAACTCGCACTAGGATGTGAAGCGTTATTGTATCTATTTTTGGACCTACTTGTGAATGTGCACCTACACATGCATGTGGATCAAAATGTGTGCTTGTGCTAGAACAAGAAGCCATTGTTGTACCTACTTGCAAACATGTTTGTGAACTTTATTCATCATTACAAAGTGACACCATGAACCCAACCTTGTGTTACATTACCATTCTTGTTTTGGAATGGTTAGTTTAGTATGTTGATAAGGGTTCATCATGAAAGTTAGAATCTAGGATTTTGAACTATTTTAACACCATATTTTTTCCTATCAACTTGTTATCACATAATGATAAGTGTAGTAATAAGTGTTTGCCTAAACATCACATGTTAAAACTAATTATAAGCAAACACCCCAACCCAACATGCGAACAAAGTTACATTAACTACGATTTAACAACGCAAATGCATTTGACTTAAAACATTTGTTGATGAAATTAGTGTTGACCCAAAGTCAATTTTTTAGAATTTAGCATTAATCTTTTGGAGGATCTTTTCACACTTTATCTTTCATTACATCTTTTTGACATAAACGATAAGATAAACGGTTGATGTGTAAGAAGAAAATCAAAGTTAAATGGAAAATGATCTCCTTTCATGCTTGCCCACCACTTCAACAAACAAAGTTACTCAAGGAGTGAACTAAAAGGTATCATTATAAAAAGAGGAAAAGAAAAGGTGAACTCACTACTCCTATCAAATTAGTTCCTTGTTGTAGTCAAATTAGTTTACTAGTAGTTTTCAATTTTTGTGGGTTCTTGACGTGTTTAGGGTTTTTGACTTAAGGAACATTATGTTGTTAATGTCCTTGCTATGTATAGGTATATGGGAAGTATGATATTCTCCATATGTTCATTTAAGGGAATTCCATGCTCCTATGTTGCATATGTGCATATCCATTTTTTGACATGTTTCAACACTTCTTGTGTTTGTGTTTGTTTGCAGATGAAAGTGGGGCATTGCTCTTTACATGGCAATGTGTACAAACCCATGGCTTAAATACAAGAGCTAACAATGTTGACTTTGACTCCCTAGAAAACTTATTATCTTTCTCATATCTCCATCATCATTTGGTAGCAAATCAAAGAGTTGTGGGTGGAAAAAGGAGCAATATGAATGAAAGGCCTATGTAAGATCAATAAAATCCATTTTTGAAAGGTTATGCACATTTTGACAATAGTCTTTAGTCCACAACTACAAGGGAGCATAATGTATAAATGGGAATGCATAGCAAGGTTCAAATTAAGACAACTTGTAAGGCATTTGGATTCTAACAAATACCGTGATGGATGAAACAGAGATAAGGTAGTGGGGTTCAGAGGAAAGGATGAAACGTGTTTGGGGTTTTTGACTAAAGTAGCTAACTGTGCGATTGAATTACAAAAGTTTTATTATAGTTTGATTGTTTATGGCTTTAAAATATTATCTCCATCACTTTGGTTAAAAGTGAGTTTTTTTTTTGGTGAAGGATTCATTCTTTCTTACTAATGAATTTTTATTGTATGATTTTTTTTGGCTTGCCCAAGTTTTTCAAGCAACTTCACCAAATGGAAGATTTGTAAATGGTGCAATAGTTATCATTGGACATGTGTTGTCACACATTGAAACTCATGGGAAGAACATATTCTATGTAAGAATTTTGTGTTCTTTCTTTCTTTCTCTTCATTTGTTAGTCATGGAACTTGGTCTTGTTACCTTGCATGGCTTGAATGTTTGAAAAATGCAATTAACATAATTAAAGTTTTGCACATAATTTTTTTTGATGGTACTATTGTTATTGGGGGAATGAACATTCTTTTAATTTTTCAAATTGAAAATATCAGAAGAAGAAGTTGTGCTTGAAAAACTAGGACTTGATGTAATTGTTGTTCAGATCCACTTTGGCATCTCAAGCTCCTTTACACCTTCCCTTATCTTGGTAAATTCACCTTTTGATAATGAATCATTGTGGGGTGCATGTGGGGATTTGAAAATGGGTGCAAAGGTTTCTAGACATTAGTTGTTATTCTGAAAATGAGTAGTGAATAGTTGATTATTTGAATGAAAAATAATTATGATGATTATTATCTCATCCTTGCATAACTACTATGACCTAATATTTGTTTTGTTGAAAGCTTAATATAAACTTTGTTGTGTAGTTTTATACTTCAACTTTTAGGCAACATCAAAACCCTAGCATGTTTTTTGATATAATGACAGTGTTCATATAATTATGGATTGTGCAAATGATGGTCTTTCAATGTCCTATTAATGGACACCAATGCTCATGGGATGAAAATTTAAGGGAATGACACACATAGAAATAACAATGGAGAAAGTTATGAAAACATTGATGCATCAAAACTTGAAAGATCTTATTCATGAAAATGATGGGGAGAAAATTCTTGATGTCAATCCTTCATTGCAAGTTATAACTTGTTAGTTATAAGGTTGATTTTGTGAATGCACAAAAACTTTTAAAATTCCAATTTCTCCAAGAACAAGCTTGGGTAGTAACATATGTTAACTAGTAGTTGATCCTTATAATGCGAGTCTAAAAGAATCAAATGTTTGGCGTGTTAAGGTACTACTATCCTTCTTGCTTGCTTCCATGCTTATTGCCATAATTTTGTTGTTGTTAAATTTATATTCCCACCTATCTACTTCCATAACTTTTTGTAGCCAAGCTTTTCCACCCTCACCTTTCTTGCTTGCCTACTTGTTGAGAAAGAAGATTTCCCACACATATCAATTCAAAATCTATAACCTTTAATAATTGTTTTTTTGGATGCTAATATTAAAAATTTGTTTAACAAATCAATTTCTATCACCTATAATAGCTTGCAAAAAAATGGTGTTTAAGTGCAACAAGTGTAAAGAAGATGGTGTAGGATGGTGCAATGCCAAAACAACCTAACAACCTCTTACTAACAATGTTAGCAAATTCAATTTACTTATAAGGTGATTTCCCATACACATCAATTCAAATCCTTAAGGCAATAGGCAATAGTATGAAGGGTCATTGATCAATGATTAGATTAGTTACAAAATAATGCAAACAATATCCAAGGTTAATTGCATATCTTGTTATCGCAATATAATTTCAATTTCAATTTCTTTTGCTTGAATCTAGCTTGTTCTTTTAGTTTGAATGTCCTTACATTACTTGAAGTTATTGCATATCCACTTGATCTTGTAACTCCACTTATAATAGAGCTAAGTTGTAAAATAATTTTCAATGGTTGTTGCAATGGGTTTTATTGAATTTGCATCATTGTTTTTTGCATGTCGATGTTTTCAATGTTTAAAGTGAATGTGAAGAGAGTGGTTTATGCATTAGCTTCAATAGCCACTAGTTAAAATCTAATGTGAATGCTTTTGTAATTCCAATTTTCTCTTAAAGTGTAACTATTATCTCCTCCATGCTTTGCAATTTTGTGTCAAGGCTAAAAGTCAAACCACGTCCCACAAATTTGAGGTTTAAGATTGTTCATCTTGAAATCAATAGCTAGCTATTTTCCATTATATATATATATATATATATATATATATATATATTGATAACATTTGCAATCCATTGATTAAAATTGATCTGAAAGCATGTTTTAAAGGTTGTTGTATGATAACATTTACAAGTTACAATTCATTGATATAAATACCACAATGATGTTTGAATGTTCTTGTTTGATGAAGTCAAGAAATTTCTTACTTTTGTGAACAATCAATTAACAATTTGAGCCTTTGATTTGCTTACAAATTGCAATGTTAAATTTAAATAGATTGTAAAGCTACTATGAATTTTCTTGGGTATCCAATAGGTCATTTTTTTACAAAAAAATTCATGGATCCTTTTGGTTAATTAACACTTTCCTCGAATCAACTTCTTTTTGCAAAACTTGCTTTCATTATTCATTTGTGAAAATTTTGAATAGACCAATTAGCACACTATGTTGTAGCTTTTCAATCCCCAATTTTATTCTCAAATGCATGTACATCAAAGGTATGATAAGAAACCTTATGCTATCCTTTTCATCTTTCTTTCCATCTTCACATCATGTATAAACAAATTTTCTCTTTAAAAGGGTTGCAAAATATTGAGAAGAAAAGTTAAGAATAAATTTCAGGAAGTCAATAATCTCCAAATTCAAGAAATCAAGAAACGATTTAAATCTCTATTGAGACAATAAATATATCCTTATGTGTACATGGTTTTAATCATTGTCAAATAATTTAAAATTTGAGTAATAATATGTTGAATTTTTCTAAATTTTTGTTTTGGCTAAAACTAATTTTCAAAGGTAAAGAAACAATTTGATGCTTAGGTGTTGAACCTAAAAAATATTATGGCAATTATTACATTTTAATCAAATAACCAGGAAATTTAATTCAAACCATCAAATCCTCCCATTACCTTGAAAAACACAATCTTCAAGCCTACACACAACCATATTCTATTGAACATTGAAAATTATGGTCCCAATCTACCATTTCCACTAGTCTTTTAAAATTTTCACAGACCTACCAAATTATACATTAAATTGTTAACTCATTCAAGATAATTTTTAAAAAAATTAGACCACCAAATTTAACAATTTCATTGACCATAACATTTTTTTGGCACACTTGCACACAAGTATATTCAACACCTTTTGTATATTTAGTACACTAATACTATAACCCTTGTCCATATACAATAGGGTTTTTAAATATCATCTATTGTTAACTTTGGTGAATTGTTATGAAAAATTAACTATTAATCACATCTAACAAATTAGAAGTGGGTATGGGAGGTGGGTCCATCACAAGGGGAAGGTTAAACGTAATGAGTTCCATTTCTTATAGTTCAACTTAAAATGGAACCATTTACATCTTTTGAAGTGTAGCTGAAATTTGAAAATCATTGTTTGTTTAACAATATTTTTTATGATTTTTAAAATGTGCTTTAAAGCATGGCCACACTTGATGTTTAAGGCTTGCATTTAACATTGTCTTAACACCAACAAAATGTCAAGAATCACAATATTACAATTTTGAAATTACGATTTATTATCAACTTCATGAACATTATTTCAACATATACACACATGATGTTAATTAGTAATTAACATTGAATTATCTTTTTGGAGTTTATAATCCAATCCACATTGAGGTTGAATTTTCAATTTTGGGGTTTGGAAAGTTTGACAAAAATTTTGCATTTTTTTCATAATTTGCATTTCAAACAAAAAATTCCCAAGTTTTTTTTCACCACAATGTAAAAATTTGCCAAAAAATAAAGAAGCCAATCCACAATGATAGTTTATTTGGTATATATGGTGCAACTTGGGTATATGGTACTTGTATCAATAGTATATTGAAAAACCTATTAGTCAAATATGACCTGAAACAATACCAACCTTACACCAATATTAATACTAGGTTTAATTTATACTTGTGATATACTAGGACAAAATCAGCCTTATGTCTAATACCATCACTAGACTTGTCTAAAAGTTCTTTAAAAGTACCCAATATCAATACCTACCAAGTATGAAAAAAACCCCAATACTAGGACTAGTTTTGATATGTTCAAAAGTTGATATTAGTCCAACACCAATTCACACCTATAAATGTGATCTTTCCCTCCTTTTTTTTGAAAGAATAATAATAAAAATCCTTACAAACAAGGATGCATGTTAAACATTTAATTATTTTGTTGTTTTGGAAATTTTACTCAACATTGATGTTTGGTTATGAAATCTATTTTTTTCAAAGGTTTAAGGCTAGTTAACAATTTTTACTAACACCATCTTAACGTTGATGTCACCTAAGATTTAATGTTAATGTTTTAAGTGTGAATTGGTGATTGACTTTAACATCTTTCACACTAGCCTACCATTAGAGTTAACACCAAGTGTTAATAAGGTCATACATTTTAAAAACCATAACTTGAGTGGGTGTAAATAGGTAAAAAATCATTGAATTATTTTTCAAATAGTTGAAGTTTTTAAATTGTTAATGGAAGGGATTGATTTTTGATATGTTAATCATTGATTGCCTTCAAAAGCTTGTGTTGTGCATTGCAAGATCAATGTCCAACATTAATTAAACTAGTAAAATCACTCACATGGAAACATGCACACAATGGATTACACAACAATTAATCAAATGACATGCACCATTTCCCCTCACTTTGTAAACCAATATTTTGGCTTACTATCACAAACTATTGCAAAAAATGAAAAGTTGATGAAGGAGCTCTCCCTATTTATTATTGGGTGACACTCTAACACATGTGAACTTAGGTATTTGTGTTTTCCAAAAACAAATGCATGATTGTTGATAGATTGTTGTACATTAACTAACCCCACTCATTCCTTATGAGTGGATAACCTCCAAAAAGTTTTGTCTCCAAACTACTTAAGATTTCCCAAAACACATTGCCCTCCTTTCCAAAACTCCAACATCGCTAGTAGCTTAGAAATCCATGTATAAAACCATCATGAATTTCCAAATTGAATTTAGATTTTGAATTTGAATTTTTGAAATTTCTAATACTTGAAGGCTAAATACATTTTGCAATGTCGACATGATACCCACCTAATACTTAGCTCATGCCATGGAATGGGGCAAATGTTGTGACATGAAAATAAACTCGGCAACATGTCTAGTGATAAGATACAAGGTTGTACACTTTTTTTAGGTTTAGGTTGTCTAGTTACCAACCCTTGTCCACCAACCAATATGGATGTAATCTAGTATGCATCCAAGTTATGGATGAAGATTTTGTTTTAGTGATTGACAAGATAGACTACTACATCACCAATAGTCCAAACAATAAAAACAAACACCATCCTCAAAGTGATGAAAGTGATTTGCATCCCTCAACATGATTGCTCTCCCAACTATTTTTGAAATGAACTTTTGTGGAAGAGTCACAAACTTGCAATTTTTTTATTATTTGGAGTGGAGTATTAGGAGTTGTGTTGATGAACTCGAATGTGGTAGCTGACATTAATGGAACACCTTTTCTTCTTCTTCTTCCATTCATGGAACACAAGTTTAGTATATGGCACATAACCCATATCACACATGAGCCCTAACAATCTTTTTAGTTTTGCACGGATTTTAATCATTTGAGGATGGTCTTGATCATCTACCACAAATGTGTGCACATGAAAATTCACTTTGATCTAGGTGTGACTCAATTGTCTCTTCACACCTCCTCTTTCCTTTCTTCGCCATCCAACTTTCTCACAGAGATGAATGTTGCTAGGTCTAGCACCATAGACAACACATTTGATGACAACACATAGCCCAAAGCATTTTCAGGCTCCAACTCAAGAATCTGGTTAACAACATGTTCTCCCATTTCCACATCACCATGAATTCTGCAAGCACCAAGCAAAGGCTTCCACTTACTCACATGTGGTTTGGGGCATCTCCTCACCATACCCGTTGCTTCTTGTAGATAGCTAGCACAACCAAAAAGGTCAACCATGCAAGTGTAATGTTCCAATTTTGCAAAAATCATATGGATTATGCCCATTGAATAACAATGCATCTCTTCATCCACCAAAGCTGCATGGTTACAAGTTGATAGAAGATAAACAAAAATGATATCATCTAGTTGTACACCTTCACACATCAATTCAAAATATTTATAAACTTTCTTACCATGCCCATGCATGGCACATCCTCCAAGTATGACATTCTGAAAGACTACATCACATGATGACATCTTGTTGAACACTTTCTAGGTATCCTGCATGCTCCCACATTTTGCATATATGTTAACCAAGCAATTGCCCACAAAGACATCTAAATCCCATCCACTTTGAACGATCTGCTCATGAACAAACTTGCCTTCATCAATTACAACTAAAATGGCAAATGCATTCAACACCGCCAAATTTTAAGATAACACAAAACAAAATGAATGTGAATATCAAAATCCTAAGACACAAAAAGGATTATAAATTGTGCTGATTGATTTAATTTTGCACATAACTACGATTAGAGGAAATATGCTTAAACAAGGCATCTGTGAAACTTTTTGGTTCCACCATGTAGCCTAAAAGGTTGGGTTTGGACTAAAATTGCCCAAAACATATTTCAATTGGTATAAAGGAAAAGAGGGTGATTGAATCTATAGTTAAGAACATCTCGAGTAATTTGCATACATGACTTGAATCCAATCTGTAACACATAAAACAAGCAATTTTTGGTAATTAGCCTATTACAGATAAGGATTTAATGTTGTAATAGTTCATGAAGACTTTGTATTCCAATATATTATCAAGCTACTAGTCCACACAAATAGTCTACAAATAGTAATGATTGCTTCAAAACCATCTTTGGTTAGAGTAAAGCTCCAAGGAGGTAACACTGAAGTTTTACCTTGTTTAGAAGAAATGTTGAGAAACAATGAGTCTAAATAACAATAGTACATAAGTTTTCACATGCAACCTACAATTCATAGTTGAAATGTGAGTGTCTTGAATTTCACCAATTGAAAAATTTCAATCCTTATCTTTTGTTGTCTCACACCTTTAGTTTGTCATCATCCTCTTCTTTGTCCTAATCCAAACCCCCCTTTTGTTGGTTATTCTATGGTAGGTTGTTGTAACCTTGTTGCAACATGACCCTTTGCACACACCTTGGCCATATTCATAACCATAACCTTTTTTTGATCTAGTGTTGTAAAACCCAAGTTTAAACCTTTGTACCCACATGGATGAACTTCAAAACTAGCTTGAAAATTGTGATGAAAATTAACCTTTACTTTTATAATAATTTATTACATACTTTCCTTGTTGAAGTTTGCTTTCACACATCTTTCAACCATAAGTTGGATTAATTGTTCAATTAAGTTAAGGGATTAAACTATTTTCCTTGCTTCCTTTCCTCTCTTTCCTTCATTCTTTGTTGTTTGATCTATTCAATTACATCTCCATCCAAATATTTTTGCTACAAAATCTCCAAACATTCATTAGATATCACTACATGTGATTTGCTATAATCAACTAATAGTTTTGTGCTTTGTGTCTTGACAATTAAATGGGACAACGATAACAAATTTGCAAATTGAAGTGCTTTTAGTTTGATTAGTAGAAATTTGAACCTTAGGTTAAAGATCATGTGTGCATAGGCTATTATAAGTGTATTGTTAGTTAGCTTAGTGTTTTGATTTATTGAACCTATCTCTTTTACATTGATTCCATTTAAAAATTACTACATGTAATATTTTTGCTCATTGGGTTCCTAGAAACCTTCAGCATTATACCACAATTCAACAAACTCTCCTACATTTGATATGTTTATTAAATTTTTAGTAATTCCACATTCTCCCCAAATTTGATATTCATTGCTTTCTTCATTTAACATGTTTATGTTAGTTGCAATTATGTACATTTCATTAGTCCTGGTCGTATTGCCCATGGCCTTTCAATTCAAAGGCCAAATTCTTATAACCTTAACTTGCTTTTGATGTTTAATTTTGTTAATGAAATGTCCAATGTCTTATTTACTTGACCAACAATTTTTTTTGGGTATGGTTCTTGATAGTTGGACCTAACCATGTTGTTTTTTAAAATAAAAATATTGTAATTTTGAAAGGCTTGAAACAACTTACATCTAAGGGTTATAGTGCATGGGATGTGTGTGAAGATAAAATCACCATGTTTAGCCCAAGGGTTTGTGATTGTTTTATTTTTTCTAGGGTTAAATGTGAACTATGCCCATTTAAAATTAATGGATGCTTATTAATTAAAAAGATGCTTCCACAAATTAACATTGTGAAAAATAACGAGAATGCTTTGAATAGGTAAGATGTCATCCATATTTTCTTTTGCATTGCCATGCCTATCCTTGCATTAATTTTTTTGATGTAGTCATCTTTTATCCCTTCAACCCTAAATATGAAAAACCTTAATAAAAAAACTTTGATTGTGTTTACAACACAATTTATAATCAACCATTCCCTACATTTGGGAATGGTGTTGTGAATCTCTTATTGCTAAACTTTTATGCTTTGATTATCACCTTGCTTGAATTCTTGTTTCATCACAATTCCATATGTGATTTGTTATATACTTGTGTTGAGTGTCAAGTTGCAAGATTTTGGTATAATGAGTTGCATGAATTGTTAGTAAAACCTTGTATTTTGCAAATCTCCAATCCTTTGCAAGTCTAAATGACAATTTTAAATGTTTATGCTTAAATTGGTACCACCAAAAATACTCGAATACCCCATCCCAAAATGGGGTAACTTTAGTTTAAGTGAATTTTGGCACCTTAAATTTGAGTTGTTATATATGATTGAAAGTCCATATGTTTGCATTCTAAGAATCTAGTCAACATTTTCCTCTAAGAACACATTAATTAGGTTAATTTTTATTGACCAAAATTTCCCATTTGGATGGTCAAACAATAAGGTCAAAGGAATGTTGAAAAAATTATTAGCCCTTTTGATTGATGTTAATCTTCTTTCCATCGTGCCCATGGAATCTTTTAATGGTTTTGAATTCTATTTGTTTTTTCATGCTAACCATGAGTCTTTGTTCTTATTGGTCTTTTGTTTTTTTGGTTTCTTCAAAGGGGATGTTCTCCTTGTTTTAAGCTAGATTGGGTTGAATGTTGGTTTGTGTGAATTGAACTAGCTGATCTAATAGGGTATTATGTTGTCTACAAGGCAAAATATTGAACATCATCTTGTTCAATGATCTTTTTGGCCCTATCCTCCAAAATATAAAGGGGATGTGCTAGTGCCCCATAGAAATTATTCCCTTGTCCTTCTTAAAATTAAACCAAAAACAATGATTCAATTAACTTAATTAGGATACATTTCATGTGCATGTTGTTATGTTTGCCAACATTTTGAAATAAGTTCAAAGAAATTTGCAATGTCTACCAAATTTAGATCCTCATCTATTGTTGTTGTGTAAGCTATAGGTATAAATCTTAAGTTATGGTGGGTTGGAACACGCTAAAACCTACATCTTTTCATTCTATTTGCTTAGCTATCCAACAATAATATAAATACATGTTAAACCTTTCCTTATAAACTTCATCTATGAACTAGATTTTGCACTCAAGAGATTGCTCCTTTGCTTTCACCTTTATTTATTGTTTACTTTCACCTCTACTTGCTCATATCTATTTTCACCTTTATTTGTTCATCTCGTACTTTTGATTGTCAACATTTTTCACTAGGGGAACATGAGTTCATAGAAGTCTTGGAGCTCATTTTCTAGACTCTTTGGCAACTTGGACATGTTTAGCTATTGCAGAAAAAGTTGGATAGCTTGTTGAAAAATTGAATTCATGCATTCTAGATTTGAGTTTGTGATGTTTGGTTTTGGTGGGAAAGTTTGTATATGACATAGGATGCTTTTGATTTTTCATGGGTTTGATTTTACATGTCAAATGTTTTAAGGGTTTGCAATTTTGAGGGTTGTTTTATTGATGTCACTATACCATATATCCTCTCATAACAAGATCCCTACTTAATGAACCTCAAGCTTTGTAAATATGCCCTAGATCACAAGCTTAAACCAAACAATGAAAACCCCATTTGGAAATGTTCTTGGTGATTGTGTGGTCTTTTGTGTACACTAGATTCATTATACAAGCCTAGTTCCAAAAAATGATCTAACATGATGACAAAAGAAGTTTATAAATTTGGTTCAAATAGGATCTTTTATGAAACACTTTTCTATCCTATGTTGTGCCAATTGGTCAAATCTATAGCACAAGTTGTGCTATGAAATTTCACAACTATCCCCAAATCACTAAACAAATTAATTCATATCCTTAAACATTGAATTTCAATATATGTTATACATATGCAACACCCATGCACAAACACAATTTTTGTTAGAAAGGACAAAAGTTTGCAAAATACAACCAACTATTATTTTTCACCCAACATTGGGTTGCCAAGTTGTGCAATGAATGGTACTCTGAGCTCATTCTTCAAACTTCATGGAACATTCCCATTTAAAAACTGTTGTTGGTTTGAACTTGTGATGAGGACTAGAAGAGGCATCTGAGGTGCTTTAGCTTTGGCTGTAACTTTACCTTGACCCTAAAAACATGCATAAGAAGATCATGGCAGGCCCAAAAAGGGCAGTTAGATTTGGTCTAAGTGGGTGTTATAAGTAAGTAACCTTATTTAGAACAGAATTTGTCAGCTTCACTGTAGTTGGTTAGCCATCTAAATTAAGTATGTGGGGGGAGTATTAATTACATACAAACTTTCAATTGTTTTGATGTTCCAAGTTATGCTACTTTCTTCTCCAATACACATTTTAGTTCTCTTGAAGGCCTTTTGTGTGACTCTAATTTGCTGTGTTGAGAAATATGGGTGTTTCAATGTTGTAAGCCAGGTTCTATACTTTTTAACTCCAAAACCAGAAAACACAGCATTTATCACTTACTATTTGAGTTACTAGTGTGGCATATATATGCCTTTGGCCCAAATATTGTGAACTCCTTATTCAAACTAATTTTCCCTTTCAAAATCAGTTTTATATAATTTAATTGATTCTCAAAAAAAAAAATGATTCAAAATTCTATATATATATATAGTCCCTTAGGTCTAGAAATTATGAAATTGCCTCCATTAAATCCTATTCATTGACACCTTTCTAACAATTACAAAGCATGCTCCAATTTCTTTTCTTTTTTATTTAAAAAAAGTAATTTCAATTACAATATTGTTGAACATAAAAAAAAAACTCTTGCATCATAGGTCTAAACATTAAAGAACCAACTTGTTGGTGCACCCCCAACTCATCATCAAACGGTAACAAGTACATGCCTAAGGGCATTGTGGTTTGGGAGATCTCAAGATGACAAACAAACAAACAAACAAACACACCACCTTTCTTAATTGATGGATTAATTAAAAATTAATCTATTGTTATTACAAATTAGTTGTGCTTAGCCACAAATTGCAACAATTTTTTTGACCAATTGCATATATCGAACAACCAAAAAATAATGAGGTCCTACACCCCCATCCTCCATTCTTTGCTAAGAAGCACCAAATCTAAAAACCTTATGGTATGATTTGGTTGTGGAGCATCAAGCTAATTGCCCTAGTGATCTAGGGTTCAATTCTCTATTGGTCATGCCTATTATGTAATAGTTGCCAAGTGATAATTTTGTGCACTACCAATCATAAAGCTTGGGAGAACATCTTGCAATAAACTTGGCTCATAGAAAGGTACCACCCTTCTAGTGGTTAATCCCTAAGGGCAATCCAATCTGTTCATCCATCCATGAATAAGATTACAAAACTAATCCTTACATTCAAAATTGGTTACACACTTAACAATTTCAACCGAAATCATCCAAGGGATGATGAAATTGACCCTAAGCCCATAACTTAGGGACCTTTGTTTTGTTAGTGACCTACCACAAGGTACCACCCTGGCCTCTCATTGGCCCGATGATGCTATAACCCTTCACTGAGTATCAGGATGAACATTCCACAACTGCTCCTTACATGGATGAAAATGAAGCACCTCATCAGGACAATAGCCGGTTATGTCTTGGTAACCAGCTTGAGTTGCCTGGTTACCAGAAATAACCTGGCAACTGATTATTTTCCATAACCAGGCAGGTTCTAACTGGTGGTTACCTGGTCCATTGTCCTCCAACTCAAAAGAAGGGAGGGATGAGTGCTTTTAGTAGGACTTTTGTGATGCAGCAAAGTGATGATCATCCATATGAAAATGTGGCAAAAGTCACAATATAAACCAGATATATATGAAGTACAAATCTTTTATCATCCTTCTATATAAGGCAAATATATATTTTTAAAAAATCCACTTTCTGGCAATTGAAACCTTTAAAAAAATCACTTCATTTTGGAATTTTTGATTTTTTAATTCCACTTTTTGATGAAATTTCGCAACTTAAAAAAAGGTTGAGAAGGATAATTGGTGCCATGTGTTTAATTAATTAATTAATTAATTACTTCAATCTTGTGATATTGAAAAAAAATTTCCAAAAATTTAGCAAAATTATTCAAAAAAATTTTACACTGCAAAAGAAAAAAGAAAAAAGAAAAGAAAAGAAAAGATTTCTAAAATTTTCCAACTTTTTTGGCTAAAAATAGCAACAAATTTTGTAGGAAAAAATAAAATTGAAATCACTGGAAACTTCTTGTGGCAACCTTTTTTCTGGTACCACAGAAGCAACCTAGTAATAACTTACACCTTCCTTCTCACTATTGCAGAAGCAACTTAATAATAACTTGCACTTCATTTTCCAATGATGATGATACTACCTTAACTGTCCGTGGCCACTGTCCGTCCGTAGTCAGGGGAAGCTTCATTCTTCCTTTACAATATATAATACACTCAACTAGGGCAAAAATTACCTCCCCCAGCAAACCCCCCAAGAAACATACATATCACGTTTCCATACTTCAAAAGTTCAAAGTTCAAAAGCACAAAAAGTTCAAAGTTCAAAGTTCAAACCCTTCACAAAAGTGGGCATATACAAAAGCTGACTTCACTCCACTACCATAATTGTAGCCAGAAGAGCATATAGTGCTGAATCTTCACAGGATAATAATCTCCTCCTTGAAGTAAGTGCCCAATGAGTGAGAGCCCCAACAAAAGAAATGGAAATTGGGCAATCACAACCTTACTTAACATTCGGTGTTAGGACTCTCGTATTAAGTACCCTAACACCAAGCTAGTCATTTTGGACCTAAACCTATTTACCAAAGACAATTTTATGTTAACATTCACTTAATGTTAAATAATCACCCATTTAACATTTGGTGCCACCTAAGATGCCACCTAGATTTTCACTTAACATCGACTTAACATTAGGTGTGAATGCACCTTTACAAATGGTTTGATTGATTTAGAAGTTCAAAGGGTTGTAGGATCTTTGACAATAAGTGCCTCTTTTAAAGGTGCATTCACATTTGATTGTTGGGGACTTTAGTGTTAAGTCCCCCCTAACACCATGCTAACCATTCAAGACTTGAACCTAGTTACCATGAATTTTTTTAATGTTAAGTTAACATTCACTTAACATTAAGCTTTAACTCATTTAACATTGGGTGCCACCTACGATGCCATTTAGATTTTCATTTAACATTGACTTAACATCAAGTGTGAATGCAACATTAAAGAATAATTATTGATGTGGGTGATGAATGATAACTTTGCATCTCAAGTTTAAACAAACCATGGGTCAAAAATTAATCAATTGGGTTGATAGTTTTTGACCTTGTCTATTGTTAATTTTTTGATTTATGTATGACTAGAACTCAATCTGTTATTGTGGCTTAAACTTTTTGTAGAACCATCCACACCCTTTACCTATAGAATGAACACAAAACTAACAAGAGAAAGCCTCTAGATCCCTTGGCTAACAATGCTATATTAACACATTGATGAAAAAAAAAATGTCAATTTATTGGTGTAGAAATCCAAATACCCTTTATGGTGAGAAAGAAAAAACACATCATTAGGGTGCCAATTGTTATGTAACATGTCATGTGCCTGAGTTAGCATTGTTGCATACATTCCCTAAAAAATGGCAACTCACAAAATTAAATTTGTTTGGGGATCAGTAATGACATGATGATAAGGCAAATGAAGAATTAAGCACCTAAATTTGAACCTATGCATGATTTGAGGTGGGTGTAATGATGATTAAAAAGATATGTAATATATTATGTTTTAAAAAAAAATGTTTGTGCAAACTTTTTGAAATGTTTCCTAAAAGATGATGAACCCCTTTCTTTGAAAATTGTTTGAAAAGAGGGATGCAAGCATGTGCTGTTGGGAAAAAAAGGTTGCATTCTAGTTTCAATTGGGCTTGGAAGCAAACTAAAATTGTTAACCCCTATAGATTTTAATAAGAAAACAATGGTATTATAAGAATCCAAAAGCAATTATTGGAACCATAAGCATGTGGCTCCCCAAGTAAGCCACCATGGCAATGGCCTTGAAGAAATGAGATTTATCCCCAATCTAAAGATGGGAAAAATGGCTTGGCAACAAACTAGGGATTAAACCTCTAAACATTAAAAAAAAAACCCAAATGCAAAACCTCGAAAAACTTAAAGGACGATCAAATCAAAAGAGGTCAATTGTTGTTAAAAATTTGAGAATGGGGGAAAATAATGAAAAAGATAAGATGGCCTTTAGACACAATGACTAAAAAAAGATCTTAAAAGCCACCTAACCAACTTTAATCTTGAAAGTGCTTCTATGTGGCTCCCATTCTCATCCAAGGCCTTTTGGAAAAAGAACAATGTGAAAGAAGTGGAACCAAATGGAATGCCCAAAACCTTATTGCCATCTAAAAAGGTGCAAAAATCAACAAGAGGGGAAAAGCCAATGTGTGGGTTGGAAAAGGATTAAGCAACACATTCATTCCGTTGTATTGCCAGCCTCATTAAACCAAATTAAGAAGCAAAATGGTCTTGTTGAAGGCATCATGAACAATAGAGGTGAGGTTGATGATATGAATGTCATCAACCATAAAAGGGAACAAATAAAAGAAAAGTTTTCATGAGAAAGGTCTATTATTTTTTCTTATCATTTTTGTTTATCATTTATTTCTTTCCTTTTCTTGTTTTTTATATTGTGTGACGAGCTAGTAGAGCTATGAAGGTTTAGCAATTTTTTTCCCTTCCTTTCCTTTCTTTCTCATTTCATTCTCTTTTTTATCTTATTGTGTCATTGCAAATTGTTTTATGAGATTTTTGTTTTTTTTTCAACTGCGTTGTTTGGTGCAATTGCATTATTTTTGGGGGTGTTTGTTACATGTTTTGCACTGTTCAATGCAATTTCATTTCTTTTTATACTTGTGTTACATTGCTTGTTGAATAGCAAAATAATCTTTTAAATATTTTTTTGGCTATAGTTGTGTTGTTTAACTATTATTTTTCTTTTTTTTGGTCTTGCGTTTTTTTGGGATTCTTGCTTTACACTATGTTTCATTTTTATGTTGTACTTGTGTTTGCTCGGTGTGTAGTGTAGCTATGTTGTTTTTGGTGTTGTGCTACAATTGTCACCATTTTGTTTTGTTTTGTGTGTTTTTTGTTGTTTAGAAAGAGACGAGGACTTGACATCATTGGTTTTTTTTGCTCTCCTTCTATTATGTTGATAATAATATATTATTTTAGTTTTACATGCAAGGTTTTGTATTTGGCAAAATTGAATGAAGTTGTAAAGAAATCAATTAAATTGAACTTTCAAAAAAATGGTTAAATGGCTTTTGAACCAATTAATCACAAGTGGTATGTAGTATTTCAATGTTCATGTTCATACCCCTATCCTTAAAACACTTTGGCAATGAAAATGAAATTAATCATGATATGTATAACAAACTCACATGTACAAGTTCAAAAAATCTCGATATCAATACTAAACAAATTTGTTTAAATGGACATACCCACCCAACATTTGTTCATTTAACCACAATTCTCAAAAAATCAAGGAGCGCATGTGTTTTGATATATAACAACGGTTTTCAAAAAAATTGAAAAAGATCAAAAATTCTTGTTCTTAATAAATTTTTTTTCCCCCATTTTTTTTTTGGGGCGATGCATGACAATAATTTTCAAAAAATTAAAAACAAAGTTGAATCACCACTTTTATAATTGGTTCTTTCATGAAAATCATTGATTATTTGAGGCTTCTAAAATCAATGGGTTCTTTGATTTCAATTTTTGAAAAAAAATTAAAATTAAAAATTCTCTAATTTTGAAAAAATAAATTGAAATAAATGACTATAGACAAAACCAAATACCAACCCAAAAATGGTTATTACATGTTTCTATGCTAAGTGCCAAATTTGAATGTGGTTAATACCATCTTGTTATCCTCTAGAATAAGACATATTTATGGCATTGTTCTTTAAACAAATTTAATTGAGGCCAAAAAATGGTTTGATTTTTTAATATATAAGCTAATTGCAAATTTGAAGTGAACATTCCCCATTTCGAGCATATATAAGGAAAATAATAGAGGTGCAAAAATGCAAGAGATGCATTATTTAATCTTTACATTAATCTTACTTATTTAAAAACTTAAAAATTCAAATTATTTCATTTACATTATACATAACAATTTTTTTTTTCCTAACAGGAGAATAAAAATGCAACCAAACCAAATTTGCATAAGAAAAAAACACTTGTAATAATAATGAACTAAATCTATGAAATACATGTAAAAATAAAATCATTTCCCTCCCATTAAATAAGTTTAAGTCCAAAATATTTAATTTTTTAAGGTAGGGGGGGGGGGGGGGGTGTTCACCATATGTTGGAGGATTTAAGGTTGAACAAAGTCACTACGAGATAGAAAACGAAGTTTAAACACCCACTTTAACATTGCATGATTTTAAGGACAACTTTATTGGCCTTGCCTACTACTACCAAGGCAAAGGATATTGTTGTGTTTAGATTCATTATAGAGTACAATAAATAGCTTAAGGGATTTTGGCCCCTAAGGTAATAATAATAAATAGGTCTATTTTTATACATATGAGGAATTTTTTATGAAATATGACATTTTGGCTTGTGTTGAAACTTGAGATGAGTTACAGAGTTATAATATGTTGAAGGGTTTTGGTTTTGTTTTTGGACGATTTTTTGAAGATTATATTTTTTCATGGTGAAATATTTGAGTTTCTATAACTCTTCTTTTGGCTATTTTGTGTACCCTAAAACTTAAAGGTTTCTCTAATACTACCTGCTGAGTGGTGTAAGTGAGCATTCCATTTTTTGAAAAAAAAATGTATGGAAATAAACACACTGGGTAACATAACATGCCCTCCAATTACACCCAAAAAATTAAAGCAAGTCTTTCTGCATTGTAGATTGGAACCTTTATCTTTTAAAAAAAAAATTAAAATTATTTATTTATTTATTTATATCTTCCAAAGCAACCATGAATTATTTAAGCTATGTACCAAAATGTACATGGCCAAGCTGACATGACAATGGTGACATTGTTTGGGTACGGTTGGGGGAGGGTGCTTTTTAGGGTAGGAGATTGGTTGACCCTTTGGGGGGGGGGGGGTTCATTTTTCCTTTGTTCCCAATATGTTCCCATCTAGTTCCCGATATGTTCCCTAGGTTCTCAATGTGTTCCCTAAAGGTTTAGTACCCACCCTAGATGGTTTACTACCTGTCCCAATGTGTTCCCACTATGTTTTCTTCAAGTTCCCAATGAGTTCCCATCAGCTTCCCAATATGTTGCCCAAGTTCCCACTATGTTCCCCAAAATGTTCTCCATAGCACCTCACTTTTATCCCATAGGCTTTGTTGGCAAAGGTTGTCCGCCTTTCACCTACATAGGTGGGCCAAAGGGAGGAATTCTGTACTTCAAACTAGAACCTTCTATTTTGGGGGAGCCTCCACAGTGTTTTTTTTTCTCTTTTGGGAGTGATGGGCCAATCAATTGGCTCACAAATAAATTAGAATTGAACATGGGAGGCACCTCATCTAATTAATAGGAGGTGTGAAAGAAGTGCAAGAGGGGGATAAGAAGAAAGATGGGAAAGTTTTGCCACTTCGTGACCACAAAAAAATCCCTACTCATACATTCAAAGGATTAATGTGAATTTTCTGGCCAAAGTCGCCAGATTGTGAGGCAAAAAAATTTCCTTTAAATCGCCATATTTAGACACATAGGTTCCAAGAGGCCAAAATATAGTAGGATTCTTAAAATTTTCTTGTTTCCTTTGACCTGTACCCGAAATTGGTCAAATTCACCAGATTTCGAAAAAAAGAAGTTTCCAGATCACCAGATTTTTATGATAAGTTCCAGTGGGTAGCCAAGAATATAGAAGGATTCTGATTTTGTTTTCCTACTTTAATATTTAGTCTGTAGCCAAATCTGGCTAAATCATCTTATGGATGATTGCCACGCCACCCTCATTTGGATCTTGCATGGCACTCACAATGTGCTGATTTTGTAACCAAATTTGGCCCATTCCTCATTTGGATGATCACCAGTCCATCCATCCCACTTGACAAAATTGGGGCGTGGGGGGGAAAAAAAAAAAACTCCCCTGGTTAGAAAGAAACAGCCAAAAATATAAATTGAAAATTCCATCACCCATGACCCAAATCCATTAAAAATTTCAAAAGAGAAAAGCCATATCTGGCTAATTGGGTGTTTAGGGCTAAACTGGTTCCCCTCGCCTAATTAATTAATTAATTAACCCGTCCCTTGTCAGAACTACCTACCTAGTCTCTTGTCGGAAGTAGTAACCTAGTTCCGAACTAGTTAGGTTAATAATTAACCTACTTCTAACAAGACTCCTTTTGTTCTTGTTTTTTTAAACCAGACAAGGGTTTTAGTATTAGTGTCCTAATATAGTGGCCTTAGGTTGTTTAATGAGGCTTGTGTGTAGGTGTGCAAAAATAAAATAAAAATGTTATGGCCAATGAAATTGCTGGATTTGGTGGTTTGTTTTGTTTTGTTTTTTTTTTGGGGGGGGGGGCTCAGACCACCAATTATATATATATATATGTTATCTTGAGTAAAATAACACTTAAAAAGTGTAATAAGGTTTGATAAGTTTGTGAGAATTTCAGAGGACCAATGGAAATGGTAGTCTAAAAGGGGCCATTATTTTTCATGCTCCGAAGATAGGGTTTTCTGTAGTAGAGCTTGAAGATTTGTTTTTCAGGCCAATGGGATTACTGGATTTGATGGTCTGAATTTGTTCTTGCACATTACTTGTGTACTTTGTTTTTTGTGGTTTTGGGAGGGGGGGGGGGGGGTGGGGGGCTCGGGTCATGAAAAAACTCCGAAAACAGGGGTTGGAAAAAGTCAGTGCGTTGCTGGGTAAGTACGGGCATTTTGCAGTCAGATCCCCAGATTCTAACTCCGGACGAAAAACGCCACGAAGTACGCAATCTTCTCTTCTGTCTATTTCCCGCAGTGCTCCCTCCATCCCTCCTTTCCTTCCTTCCTCGCATCCACCTTCTTCTTCTTCTTCTTCGCTCATTCTTTCCAAGCTCTGCTGGAATTTCCGCCCCCCTTCTGTTTGTTATTTGTGTCTGCATCAATCATCATCTCCTTCTTACACTCTGTTCAAGCTCCGTTGTGATTTTTTTTTTTTTTTTTTTTGGGGGTTTTTTTTTGGCTTGCTTTTTTTTTTTTTTTGTATTTTTTTTTCAATTTCGGCTCCGGAGTTTTTT
>Ga0116229_10003174_pt1 | contig 26942 bp, 26 predicted proteins | sample S1TSphgellanicum_3_FD_87313 | JGI IMG/M metagenome (GOLD analysis project Ga0116229, IMG submission 87313) | Host-associated microbial communities from peat moss isolated from Minnesota, USA - S1T2_Fc - Sphagnum magellanicum MG | ecosystem: Host-associated > Plants > Peat moss > Unclassified... | reverse complement strand
GGATAGAGGCCGCCGTCGCCCGAGGTCAGAACGCGGTCCCCATTGTGAACGGCGTCCTTGCCGCGAAGGTACTCCAGGCGAGGATTGGGGCCGCCGTCGCCGGTCAAGATCGCGCGTGCATTGCTGCGGTCGATCAGCACGGGCGTTCGGCTCTCCGGATCGGTGAGCAGCAGAAGCCGGCTGGCGTTCGCTGAGACACCGACCACGCGTCCGACGACACCCTGCTCGCTCATAGCTGGGTTTCCGATCTTGACCCCCGCGTTGGACCCGACATCGATCAGGCGCGCATTGGAGAACGGGCCGTGTGTATCGCTGACCACCCGCCCGGTGACCATAGGGATTGGCGGGTCGGTGCGCAGTTTGAGCAGCGTCTCATAGCGCCGGTTCAGGTTTTTGATGGCGACGTCGGCGATGGCGACCTGCTGCAGCTCAGCCACCTGCTTTTTGAGCCGGCGGTTCTCCGATACGGCGAAGAAGTAATCGCCGACCGAAGTCGCTCCGTCGTTGATCCAGCGTACGGGGGCGGCGAGGACGCCCGCGACCGGCGCCAGCACGGCGTCGAAGGAGGCCCGCGCCTTGGCGTGCCCGAGGGCTTCGGCGCTGACCCTTGCCTGATCTTTGCGATCCGAAATAAACACAAACACGGCGATCGCCAGGGCAAGCACAGCGGCGACGCCCGCCGTCCAGGTGAGCGGGACCTTCAGATCCTGGAACGGGCTGTCGCGATACGCCACGCGTCATCTCCGTCGGCGGGTTGGGAATCGGGCGCCCGCCGGCCCGATCGTTTGTGGAGTTAAGAATTAAGCGATCGAAGCGTCCAGCACGCCCTTCATCCATTTCGGATGCTCAAGCACTTTGCCGCACCCGAGCGCGACGCAGGAAAGTGGATCGTCCGCCACGGTGACCGGCAGTCCCGTGTGGTCACGGATTTCGCTGTCGAGGCCCCGCAGCAAGGCGCCGCCGCCGGTCAGCATAATGCCTTTGTCCGCAATGTCGGCGGCGAGCTCAGGCGGGGTGGCTTCCAGCGCCACCTTGACGGCCTCGACGATCTGGCCGACCGGCTCGGCCAGCGCCTCCGCCGCCTGCTTTTCGGAGATACGGACCTCGCGCGGCACGCCTTGCATCAAGTCGCGGCCCTTGACCTCGATGGCGAGGCCGTCGCCGTCCATCGGCGGGCGGGCGGTGCCGATCTCCTTTTTGATCCGCTCGGCGGTCGTCTCGCCGATCAGAAGATTGTGGTGCCGTCGCATGTAAGAAATGATCGCTTCGTCCATCTTGTCGCCGCCGACGCGAACCGAGCGCGAATAGACAATGCCCGATAGGGAGAGGACGGCCACCTCGGTGGTGCCTCCGCCGATGTCGACCACCATCGAGCCCGTCGGTTCGTGGATCGGAAGCCCGGCGCCGATCGCGGCGGCCATCGGCTCATCGATCAGACCGACGCGGCGGGCCGAGGCGTTCAGGCAGGAATCATTGATGGCGCGACGCTCCACCGCCGTTGCGCCCGACGGTACGCAAACGATCACCTTGGGGTTCACGAAGCGGTTGCCCTTATGCACTTTGCGGATGAAGTGCTTGATCATCTCTTCCGCCACTTCGAAATCGGCGATGACGCCGTCGCGCATCGGCCGGATCGCCTCCATGTGGCCGGGCGTGCGTCCGAGCATTTGCTTGGCTTCGATGCCGACCGCATGAACGATCTTGCGTCCGCCGACGTTGCGCAGCGCCACCACCGACGGCTCGTTCAACACGATGCCCTTGCCCTTCATGTAGATCAGCGTGTTGGCGGTGCCGAGATCAATCGCGATGTCGTTGGAGATGACGCCAAAGATGGAAGGAAGCATGTGGGGCCTTGTCGGACGGGCGGTGAGTTATACGCGCCGCCCCTGAAACCATAGAACCAAGCCTGCGCTGTCCCCTAGCGCGGCTATTTCGCAGGTCATTAGGGCGAGACGGACGTCTGCACTGCGACAGCCTGGATTTCAAGGGCTTATTCCTGGCGCTTGCCCGCACGGGGGGGCGGGTCGCTTATGCCGCAAGTCCCTAGCATCCAAGGTTCGCGTCGGTGATCAGGCGCATGAGCCGACGCGCGGTTCGTCCTCATCGCAAAGGGCCTCTAACGCCGGCGCGGGCCGGTTCACCTGCTTGAACCGAGCGAGGGCGAGGGCATGCTTTGCATGGCGCGGCGAGGTCGCATCACGGCGACCCGGCCTCGACTTCGGCCTCGCGGCGCTTGAGCCACCAGCGCGCCAGCAGGCCGATCGTGATCCAAAGGCCGATGACGAGGGCGAGGCTCAGCCAGTTCACACCCTTGGTGCGGCCGCTGACCGCGTCGACCACCGTGCGGCCGAAAAAGGCGGTCGCCGCAATCTTCGGGATGATGCCGATCGCCGTCCCGAGGGCGAAAGACCACCAGCGCATGGGTGTGACGCCGGCCGCCATATTCACCACGATGAAGGGCGCCGAAGGCACAAGTCGAACGATCAGGCTCGCCAGAAAGCCATTGCGCCCGACGAGGTCGGTAAACTGGCGAACGCCCTTCCCGGCATAGTCGCGCAAGAGCCGCGCCCCGAACCGGCGCCCAAGCCAGAAGCCGACCAGGGAGGAGACCTCCGTACCAAGCCAGCTGTAGGCGAAGCCGAGCCAGGGCCCGAAGGCTACAACCGCCGCAGCGATCAGCACGAACTGCGGGGCGCCCAGAAAGGCCAGGAGGGTAAAGCCGCCGACAGCCATGGCCGGCGCCCATGGGCCCGCTACGCCCGCGCCCATCCAGCGTTCGACACTGGCCGCGCCGTTCAATCCCAGAAGGGGCGCCCCGAGCACAAACACCATGCCCACGCCGCCGAACATCAAAAAGGCGATAGCGATCGTCCGCCAAGCCTTCGCGTCGAGATTGGTCAGGGCCTGGAGAAACTGGCGCATTTGGCGCGGGTGCTTACACTGCGCATTTGCCGCGCGCCACCGAAGGCGAGCGCCTCAGGGCTTGTCCATAACGCTGATCGGCGCGTCCCCGTCCGCGGCCAGGATGGTGCAGAGCAAGGCTGCACCCTGGTTTAACGAGGCGTTTCGAAAATACTCTACCCGCTCACCGGCCCCTTCCAGGGTGACGCCGGCCGCGGGAACCCGCCGCTCGGGACGGCCGCCAATCTTCACAACGAAACTGCCTTCGGCGACGATGCAGACCACTGGCGCGGTGTGATGGTGCGGCGCCATCGCTTGGCTTGGCGCAAAGTCAACCCGGACAGTCTCGACATAGTCCACCGTTTTGGGCTTGGACAGGCGAAGACTGGCGAGCGGGGTGCGGATCGGGACCGAGCCAGGCTCGGCGGCCAGGGGCGAGCGGCGAAGGGTTCCGATGGCGATCGGCTGGAATGCCGACTGCCCGGGAGGCCGGATCATGAAGGCGATCTTGAGTCTGTCCGGGCCGTCCGCGTCATAGCGGAGGCGAAACACGGGCGCACCTGGCGCTGCCTCGCTTGTGAACTCTAAAGACTTGCCCGGGACGATGCTCGCTGGGCCGTAGTGGATCACATGGCCCTGCCCGTCCAGATAATCGGCGCGAACGCCGCCAGCCTCCGGATATAGGGTCATAAGCTGGTCCAGACCCTCGCTCGGCGCACCCTGCTTATCGAACAGTTGGCTTTGATCACGGCGCACGAGGGCGCGTCCCCCCGCTGCGATGCTGATGGTTGAAACCCCTGTCGCGCGACCGCCGGTATCGCTGACTGGCCCACCGCCCTCCCAGCGCCCGACCAAGAAGCTGAGCGGCTCGAGCGGACCTGCCAAGGTTTGCGCGCCGCCGCCGCTGGCCATCGCCAAACCCAACGTCAAGCCTAACAGCGCCAGCCCCAAGATATGTCTTTGCATTGCGCGGTCCTTTCTCAGGGGCCCAGCATCCCGCGCATAAGGCGCTCTTGTCCATGCAGACGGCCTCTGCGTCACAGGATTACATCGCGGTCATCAGACTTGAGCCCAGGCGCGGGCGGACCCATCTTTTGTGCGCCGGAAAGGACCGGTGTTTGGAAGCCCGAAGATGACCCCTGACGAGCGCAGTCTGCTCAACCAATTTCTGTCCGATCTTTCCAAGACCCAAGGCGTAGCAAAAGACCCTGAGGCGGCCCTGATGATCGACCAGACGGTCCGCTCCAACCCAGACGCCGCCTATGTGCTGACCCAGCACGCCTTGATCGCCGATCAGGCGCTGCATCAGGCGCAGGCGCAGATTCAGGCGCTTCAGGAGACGGTGCAGCGCCTCCAGCCTCAGCCGCAGACGGCGAGCTTCTTCGGCGGCGGCCTGGGCGCTCGAGCCAGCCAGCCTGCGCCCTCGCCGTGGGCGCAAGCGACCCAGCCGCCGCCGCCGCAATATCCGCCTCAGGGCGGGGGTTTATTCGGCGGCGGTCCCCTCGGCGGCCAGCAGTCTGGCCTAGGCAGCTTCCTTCAGAGCGCCGGGACGACGGCGGCAGGCGTCGCAGGCGGCGCTTTCCTGTTTGAGGGGCTGTCCAACCTGTTCGGCGGACATCATGGATTTGGAGGCGGGGGCTTTGGAGGAGGCTTCGGCGGCGGCCCGATGGAGGAGAACATCACCGTGAACAACTATGGCGGGGATGATGGCGGTTATGACGATCCGGGGACATCCGGCGATATCGGCGGCGACGACTATAGCTAAGCCGACGCGGTCAGCCGGATCCGGCCGATCGTCTCGGCCGCCTCAGCGACCGGGCCGCTCCAGTCGCGCGCTACGGTCTGACGGCAGAGCCGGACCGAAGGATACCAGGGCGTGTCGGATCGGGCGATCAACCAGCGCCAGTCGCCGACCTTGGGCAGGATGATCACTGTGGGCTTGCCCATGGCCGCGGCGAGGTGGGCGACCGCCGTATCGACCGCGACGACCGCGTCGCAGGCGGCGATGAGGCCTGCGGTGTCTGAAAAGTCATGAAGCTGGGTCTCGAAACTTCGGATTCCCGCCGCCTCCATACGCCCGACCTCTTTCCACGTATGCTGCTTTTGCAGGCTGACGAGGTCCCAGCCCTGGCCGAACAGGGGCTCGAGGGCCTGCAGGGGGGCGGATCGGTTATGATCGTTCTCGTGACCGAGATTGCCGGCCCAGGCGAGACCGACTCTCAGGGTCTCGCGTGCGCCAAGGCTCTCCTGCCAGCAGGCGAGGTCCCCAGGGGCGGCGAACAGGTAGCGGCCGCGCCGAACCCCGGCGAGGTCGAGATCGAGGGCGCGCGGCAAACTCATCACCGGACAGAAGAGGTCAAACGTCGGCGCAGGCTCATCGGAGCCGATCACCTCGGCCGGTCCGACCAGGCCCTGCATCAACCGCTTCAGACTGGGTTGGACCTGAAGCACGACGCGGGCGCCGAGGGCGGTCGCGTCGGTCGCGAAACGGCAGAACTGGATCACATCGCCAAAACCCTGTTCGCCGGTGACGAGCAGGGTGAGGCCGGCGACGTCCTGGCCCTGCCACAGCCGGTCGCGAGGGTAAGGCAAAAAGGGCCCGGTACGCTTGTCCCAGCGGCGCTCGTAAAGCCTGAACCCCTGGCGGTAGTCGCCAAGACGCAGGCGGGCGAGACCGAGGTTGAACTCTCCGTCGGGAATGTTGGGCTCAAGGCGCAAGGCTTCATGGAAGTCATCGAGCGCGGCTTCGACCTCGCCCATGGATTCCAGGGCGGCGCCGCGGTTCAGGTATGCACCCGCCATGCGCGGCTGAAGCGCGAGTGCGGCGTTGAAGTCGAGCAGAGCGTCTTCGAGGCGGCTCAGCCGCAGATAGGCTGAACCACGGCTGTTCAGGGCCTCCGCCAGGGTGGGGTCCAATGCAAAAGCCTTTGACGCGCTCTCGACCGCCGCGTCGAACCGCCGGACCCAGCGCAGGGCGATGGATCGGTTATTGTGGGCCTCCGCATACCCTGGCCGAAGCTCCACCGTCCGCTCGAAGCAGGCCAGGGCTTCCTCGTAGCGCGAGAGGCTGCATAGCGCCATGCCAAGCAGATTCCAGGTTTCCGGCACGTGGGCGTCAAGGGCGAGGGCCCGCTCAAGGCTATCGACGGCAGCATCGTAAGCCTCGAGCTTCAAAAGGGCCGAGCCCAGGTTATGATGGGCGTGGCGGTAGGTCGGGTCGCGCCGGAGCGCGTCGAGATAGGCCTGGATCGCGTCCTGCGTCCGCCCGAGCGCCTCAAGGGCGACACCGCGGTTCCCGTGCGCCTTGGGATTGTCGGGGTCTTGCGCAAGGGCGGCCTCGTAGGCGCAAAGCGCCTCCTCGGTCCGACCAAGCCCTGCGAGCACGACCCCCCGCGCGTGGTTAAGGTCCGCGCCCGTCTGGCCAAGCGCCAGAGCCAGATCGTAGGCCTCAAGCGCCTCGACTAGTCTACCTGCGCGGCGCAGGAGCTCCGCCCGGTTGCTCGCCAAGACCGGCGAAACGAAGCCTGCCTGCGCGGAACGGTCGTAGTGATCCAGCGCCCCGGCCTTGTCGCCCCGCTGGTCGCAGAGCAACCCCAACACAAAATGCAGCCGCTCGACCTGCGCGCCAGGAACGGTCAGCAGATCCCGATAGAGGGCCTCTGCCCCGTCGAGGTCGCCGGCGCCATGAAGCTCGGTCGCACGCTCCAGCCCGGCGCGGTTCTTCGCCGACAGGGAGGAGGCTAAAGCGGAGGTGGGCGCGGAGTTTGGCACAGGGGCTCGCGGGTCGATGCAAACCCACCGTCGCCGTATTTGGTTAACCAACTTTTGCCGGCGTTTTTATCGGTTCAGTGAACGTGAACGACCATCCAGTCGCCGACAGTCTTTAGGGCCAAGGGCGAGACCGTTTCTTCGATCCTCGCGTACTCAGAGACCTGACCGGTATCGGCGGTCTGCAGGAGATGGTTGAGACCCTGCAGCTCGACCACGGTGGCGTCTGGATTGCCCCTTAGTCCAGTCCTGAGGCCAGGCAGGTTCTCGTCTGCGAGCACCTGCAGGTCCTTGGATCCGTTGATCGCCAGAACCGGGCAGCGCACTTTGGCCAGGGTCTCCACGGGGTCGTAGGCCGCGAAGAAACGCGTCCAGGGCATCGACACCGCCTTGACTTCAGGGGGCATAGGCGTGGTCTCTGGCGCGCCGCGCCGCTTCAGCAAAGCCTCCCACTCCGCCTGCAGCCGCTGATCGGCGCTCGCCTGGTCAGGCGCGTCCCTGACGGCGTCGAACAGAGCTTTGGAGTCCGCGACGCGCGCCGCCGCCTCAGCCTCAGACAATCCGGACGCCAGGCCGATGGCCCGGTTCTGGGAGAGCATGATCGCCTCACCGTTTTCTCCAGGCCCCGCGAGCAAGACGATGAAGCTGATGCTGGGATCCCTGGCCGCGACCATCGGCGCGATCATGCCGCCTTCGCTGTGGCCCATAAGACCAATGTGGCGTTTGTCGATATCGGCCCGGCGTTTCAGATACGCGACCTCGGCCTCGACGTCGGTGGCGAAATCCGCGCTGGTGGCGTTGGCGACCTCGCCGGTCGAGCCGCCCCGCTGTCGGTCGTCGATGCGCAGAACCGCAATCCCGCGTCGCGTCAGATAATCCGCCCAGATCAAAAACGGGCGGTGGCCGAAAATCGTCTCGTCCCGGTCCTGCAGTCCGGATCCGGTGATCAGGAGCACTGCCGCAAACGGCCCCGGCCCGAACGGCAGGGTGAGGGTTCCGGTGAGGTGAGCATGGCCGACGGCGTTGTCCAGAGCGACCTCTTCTTCCCGATAGGGGTAGGGCTTCACCGGCGTCTGCGGTCGCCTCGGTAAACCAAGCTCGCCCCCGTGGGTCAGCACGAGCGGCAGGTCAGCGCCGCCCTGGATCCAGGCCCCGTCCAGGGTCCGGCCGTCGGTGGAAAGCCTTCCGGTGTAGCGGGCATGGGCGATCGCGATATCCAAGGCGATACGATCGCCCACCTGGCTGACCGCTGCAATCGGAAGGCCGTTCGCCCCCTGGTCCGGACTGTCGAACGTCGCCGTGAGGCCCCCGGCCCCGCCCTTGACGTGAATGATCAGATGCAGATCCGCGCCGCCGACCTTCAGAACGCCGGACCAGTCTCCCGTGAGATCCGGCTCGGCCAAAGCCGCCGCCGGGGCCGCAGCGACGGCCATAACGGCCATAACGGCCATAGCTAGCGCCAGACTCTGCACTGTCCCCTCCAAACGGTTAATTCGGTATACGCCGAAATAGTCGCCGCGCCAAGGGCTGCGTCAGGACCGCTGCGTCAGGACCGCCGTTTCAGGCCGCCTTGCCGCGCTGGAGGGTCAAAGGATCGTAGGCGAGGATCGGCGAAAGCCAGCGCTCGGCGGTGGCGAGCGCCCAGCCCTTGCGCCGCGCGTAGTCCTCCACCTGGTCGCGACCGATCTTGCCCACCCCGAAATAGTGCGCGCGGGGATGGCCAAAATAGAGCCCCGATACGCTCGCCGGCGGGTTCATAGCGAAGCTCTCGGTGAGCTGAATGCCCGTATGCGTCTCCGCCTGCAGCAGATCGAACACCGTCGCCTTTTCCGTATGGTCCGGCTGGGCTGGATAGCCGGGTGCGGGACGGATCCCGACATAGGCCTCTCCGATCATATCCTTGGCCGACAGTCCCTCGCCCGCTGCATAGCCCCAAAGCTCGGTGCGAACCTTGTGGTGCATGGCTTCAGCGAAGGCTTCCGCCAGCCGGTCGGCGAGGGCGGTGGCGATGATCGCCGAATAATCATCGCCGGCCTCCCGATAGCGCCGCGCCAGGTCAAGTTCGCCGTGACCGGCCGTGACCGCGAAGGCGCCCACATAGTCAGGCGGCCCCCCGACGGGGGCGACGAAGTCCGCGAGAGCGACATTGGCGCGTCCGGCGGATTTGTCCATCTGCTGGCGCAAGGTGTGCAGGCGCGCGCGCTCGGTGGCGCGGCTGTCATCGGTGTAGAGCACAAGGTCGTCCCCATCCGCGGCGGCGGCCCAAAACCCGATCACGCCGTGGGCGCTCAACAAAGTCTCATCGAGGATGCGCTGCAAAATGGGCTGGGTGTCGGCCCATAGACCGCGCGCGGCCTCGCCCACCACATCGTCCTCGAGAATGTCGGGATAGCGACCGACGAGCTCCCAGCTCTGAAAATAAGGCGACCAGTCGACGTAGCTGAGCAAGGTCCTGAGGTCGAAGTCGCGAAATGGCCGCACACCCAGGAACGACGGCCGCGGCTGCGGCGGGGTCTCGTTCCAATCGATCCTGAAACGGTTGGACCGCGCCTCCTCGAGGCTCGATCGCGCCTTGGCCTCCTGGCCGCGGGCGAATTGTTCTCGAATACGAATATACTCATCGCGCGTCGCCGCCGCCGCCTTAGGCCCTTCCTCCGGCGACAGCAGGCCCGAGACCACGCCGACAGCGCGAGACGCGTCAAGAACGTAGGTGGTCGAGCTTCGCGTGTAGGCCGGCTCGATCTTGACCGCCGTGTGGGTTCGGCTCGTCGTCGCCCCGCCGATCAGCAGAGGAATCGAGAAGCCGCGCCGCTCCATCTCCCCGGCGACGAACACCATTTCATCGAGGGACGGCGTGATCAGGCCAGACAGGCCGATGATATCAACGCCGTGTTCGAGGGCGGCGTCGAGGATCCGGTCGGCGGGAACCATCACGCCAAGGTCGATCACCTCGTAATCGTTGCACTGCAAGACGACGCCGACGATGTTCTTGCCGATGTCGTGCACATCGCCCTTGACCGTGGCCATCAGGATCTTGCCGGCCGCCTTGTGAACCTGGCCTGCCTTTTCGGCCTCCATAAAGGGAAGAAGGTGCGCCACCGCCTGTTTCATGACCCGCGCTGATTTGACCACCTGCGGCAGGAACATTTTGCCTGCTCCGAACAGATCGCCCACCCGGTTCATGCCGGCCATCAAGGGGCCCTCAATCACGTCCAGCGGCTTGCTGGATTGAAGGCGGGCCGCCTCCGTGTCTTCGACGATATAGTCCGTGATCCCATGCACGAGGGCATGGGCCAGCCGCTCGCTCACCTCAGCGTCGCGCCAGGCCAGGTTGACGACCCGGACCTGGCCCTTGTCGCCCTTGTAACGCGGAGCGATCTCGACCAGGCGCTCGGTGGCGTCCTGCCCTGATGTCGAGGGACGGTTGAGGATAACGTCCTCCACCGCTTCGCGAAGCTCGGTTTCGATGTCGTCATAGACCGGCAGATCGCCCGCATTGACGATCCCCATGTCCATGCCGGCGGCTACGGCGTGGTAGAGGAAGACGGCGTGTATCGCGCGCCGCACGGGCTCATTGCCGCGGAAGCTGAAGGAAACATTCGATACCCCGCCTGAAATCCGCGCATGAGGAAGGCTGGTCTTGATCGCGCGTGTCGCTTCAATGAAGTCGACCGCGTAATTTGCATGGTCCTCGATCCCGGTCGCCACCGCGAAGATGTTGGGATCAAAGATGATGTCCTCGGGCGGGAACCCGATCTTGTCCACCAGGGCGTGGTAGGCGCGGGTGCAGATCTCCACCTTTCGCTGAGCCGTGTCAGCCTGGCCGCGCTCGTCGAAGGCCATCACCACGACCGCGGCGCCATAGCGAAGGCACTGGCGCGCCTGAGCCAGGAATTTCTCTTCACCCTCCTTAAGGCTGATGGAATTGACGATCGCCTTGCCCTGGACGCACTTCAAACCCGCTTCGATCACCTCCCACTTGGAGCTGTCGATCATCACTGGCACGCGGGCGATGTCGGGTTCTGCGGCGATCAGATTGAGGAAGGTGACCATGGCCTGCTTAGAATCGAGCAAGCCCTCGTCCATGTTGACATCGATCACCTGAGCCCCCGCCTCGACCTGCTGGCGGGCGACCGACAAAGCCTCGGCGAAGTTCCCCTCGACGATCAGCGTCTTGAACTTGGCGGATCCGGTGACGTTGGTTCTCTCGCCGATATTGACGAACTGAGCCCGTGTCGGCCGCGGGTCCTCGCTCATGGCTGACGGCGCTGGGTCGGAGGGGAACTTGACATCGGGGTTACTTCTTTGGGGCCTTAGCGGCCACCAGCTCGATCTCGACCAGGGAGCCGGGGCCGGCGAGGGCGGCGACCTGCACCGTAACGCGCGACGGCTTGTTCGGCTCGGCGGCCGTGCCGAAGAAGGTCTTGAAAGCAGTGTTCATGCCCATAAAGTCCATCTTGCCCGTGGCCGGATCAGCGACAAGGTAAACCTTGGCGTTGACCACGTCGGAGAAGGCGTAGCCGTTGTCGGCCAGGACTTTGCCAAGCTTGGTGAGGGCGTCGGTGGTCTGGGCCCCCGTATCTCCAGCCTTGGCGTCGCCCGGGATGCCGGAAACAAAGAAAAGTTCGGAACCGGCAGGCACGATGGCGCCGGCGCCGATGGGCGAGGCGGGGTAGGAGCTCGGAATGAACTTGATCGCCGGCGGCGGCGCAGGCGGGGTCTTAGCCTTAGCCTTGGCGACGGCCTCGGTTGACACGGCGAGGGAGAAGGCCGCGACAGCGGCGAGAACGGCGACAGAGGTCTTCATGGTGGTGTCTCCTTAATGAGGGCTGACGAGCTCGTCGCTGTTTCCCTATGCCTGCGCGCGGACCTTAGCCATAGGCGGCGTCACGCCAACTCGAACGGTTCCAGCCCCGACAGCCTTAGGGCGGTTGGGCGCCGGGGGGGGCGGCGGGGCTCCAGCGCGCTCACCGCCTCGGCGATGTGGCGTATATGATCTGGTGTCGAGCCGCAGCAGCCGCCCACGATGTTGACCAGACCGCTCTCGGCCCATTCCTCGATGAAGCACGCGGTCTGTTCGGGCGTCTCGTCATACTGACCAAAGGCGTTGGGCAGGCCTGCGTTCGGATAGGCCGCAACCAGGGTATCGGCAATTCTCGACAGTTCAGCGATGTGCGGCCGCATCAGCTCGGCGCCGAGGGCGCAGTTCAGGCCGATCGCGAAGGGCTTGGCGTGGCGGACAGAGTTCCAGAACGCTTCCACGGTTTGGCCCGACAGGGTGCGTCCCGAGCGGTCGGTGATGGTGCCTGAGATCCAGATCGGCAGTGGCTCAAGCCCGTCGTCCTCAAGATCCATCAGGGCCTTGATCGCCGCCTTGGCGTTCAGGGTGTCGAAGATGGTCTCCACGAGAAAGAGGTCGACCCCGCCCTCGTGCAGGGCCAGCGCCTGCTCGCGATAGGCCGCGTAGACCTGGTCGAAGGTCACGCTCCTCGCGCCCGGATCATTGACATCCGGGGAGATCGACAAGGTTCGGTTCAACGGCCCGATGGCGCCGGCGAGGAAGCGCGGCTTGTCAGGCTGGTCGGCGCTCCAGCGGTCGGCGGCCTCGCGGCCGAGCTTGGCCGCCGCCAAATTGATTGAGCGCACTGAACCCTCAAGGGCATAGTCGGCCTGACTAATCGCGGTCGCGTTGAAGGTATTGGTCTCGGAGATATCGGCGCCTGCGCCGAAATAGGCGTCATGCAGCTTGGTGACGAGATCCGGCCGGGTGAGGCAGAGCAGGTCGTTATCGCCCTTGAGCGGATGGGCGTGATGTTCGAAATGGCCGCGGCGAAAGTCCTGCTCGGTCAGTCCCTCGCGCTGGAACATCACGCCCCAGGAGCCGTCGAGCACGAGGATGCGCTCACGCGCGATCTGTTTTAGTCGGGCGATCCGGTCGGCGCGGGTCATGAGGAGCGCTCCTGAGGTGTGCTGACCAAGGCTTTTGACCCCGCAGCATCGGTCTCGCTCCCTTGAAGGGGGCGGATGGCGAAGGTTTCACTGTTCCTGCCCCGGATGATCATGCGCTGGCGTCCGGCTCGCGCACGCCCAGCACCCTGCAGAGGGCGTAGGTCAGGTCAGCGCGGTTCAGGGTGTAAAAGTGGAAGTCGGTAAATCCGGCCTCTTCGAGCTTGGCGCAGGTCTCCGCAGCAATCGAGGCGGCGAGCAGGCGGCGCGTGTCTGGATCGGAATCCAGCCCGTCAAAAAGCTCGCTGAGCCACGCTGGCAGAGCGATCCCGCACGGACCGGCCATGCGCTGCAGGCCTTTGAAGTTGGTGACCGGCATGATGCCGGGGTGGATCGGAATATCGATCCCGGCGGCGCGGACCTTGTCGACAAATCTCAGGAAAGCGTCGGTGTCGAAGAAGAACTGGGTGATCGCGCGCGTCGCGCCTGCGTCGATCTTGGCCTTCAGGACGTCGATGTCGTGCTCGGCCGAGGGGCTCTCGGGATGAACCTGAGGATAGAGTCCGACGAAGACCTCAAAATCGCCGATCCGACGGATCGCGGCAGTGAGTTCGGTCGCGTTGTTGTAACCGTCAGCCCTGGGCTGGTAGCTCCCGCCGATCTGGCCTGGCGGGTCTCCGCGCAGGGCGACGATGTGGCGCACGCCCGCGTCCCAGTAGTCGCGGACCACTGCATCGACCTCCTCGCGGCTGGCCCCCACGCAGGTGAGGTGTGCGGCCGGCTTTAGGCGAGTCTCCTCGTGAATTCGCCGCACGGTGCGGTGCGTGCGTTCGCGCGTTGAGCCGCCCGCGCCGTAGGTGACTGACACGAAGCTTGGCGCCATCGGCTCCAGGCGGCGGATGGCGGACCACAGGCTCTCCTCAGCCTCAGGGGTTTTGGGCGGAGAGAACTCGAAGGAGACATTGAGGCGTCCCCGCGGACGCACCGCCGCCCGGGCGATGGGACCCAGCGCCGTGCGCTCGCGACGGGACGCTGCCGCCAGGACGCTCATGCCGCGCTCCTTCGCGCCGCAGCAGTCGACTGAGCGAGCCAGACCTTGACCGTCAGTCCATCGTCGGCCGTCGGCGGCAGGGTGCTCGTCGTCAGCCGGCCAAGGCCGGTCTTGGCGCACCAGCGTCCGATCTCCTCGTCCGAGAACCCGAGGCGCCGATGCTGATGAACCTGGCGCAGATATTCGAGCTGGTGGGGGGCGAAGTCGACGATCAGGAGCCGCCCCGTCGGCGAGACCAGACGCGCCGCCTCAAACACCGCCGCGCTGGGGTCGTTCAGATAGTGGAGCACACGATGGATGACCACGAGGTCGGCGTACCCATCGCTAAGACCCGTCGAGAAGATATCGCCATGGCGGAGTTCGCACTGACGAAGGCCCGCGTCGGCCACCTGTCTGCGGGCTATGTTCAGCATTTGCTGCGACAGGTCGAGGCCAAGCGCTAGATGCGCCCGCTCGCCGAGCAGGGTGAGCATGCGTCCGGCCCCTGTGCCAAGGTCGACCAGCCGTTCGAACGGGCCTTGCCCGACCGCCTTGAGAATCGCCCGCTCGACCTCATCCTCCGCCACATAGAGCGAACGCACCTCATCCCAGCGCGGGGCGTTGCGTTCGAAATAAGCGGCCGCGTCGGCCTCGCGGGCGCGATGGACCTGACCCAGACGGTCCGCATCGCGACCGATCACCGTTTCATGAGCCTTGAGCTGACCCAGAACCCCTTCGATCAACCGACGCCGGGCGCCGGCGGCCGAAAGCCGGTAAAACACCCAGGCGCCGTCGGGAAAGCGCTCGACCAGCCCAGCCTCCGCAAGAAGCTTCAGGTGCCGCGAGACGCGTGGCTGGCTTTGGTCCAGGACCTGGCCCAGCTCCATGACCGAAAGCTCTTCGCGCTGGAGCAAGGCCAGGATGCGCAGCCGCGTCGGTTCGCCCGCCGCGCGCAACACCTCCACCAGCTCGCCGGATGTGAACTCCATGCGCATATAAAGATATCCTTATGCCTTTATGTCAAGCCGCGCCTGATGGGTTTCCCGCTGCATTGCAGCAAATCGATCTAAATCGCGCGACCGAAGCTTGAATGGCGCGTTGGGCAATCACAGGTGAGGCGCCTCAGCTTTGCGTTTGCTGGAGAGTCGGGTGCTTCGAACATGTGTTCTTGCCGCTGTGGTCCTGGCGGCCCAGCCGGCTACAGCCCTGGCTCTGCCCGAGGCCCCTGCACCTGCGGCTCTATCGCGAGCGCCCATCGCCGGAAATCCGGACCCCTGGGAGGGGGCCAATCGCGGCTTGTTCAAGCTGAACAAGGGGCTCGACCGGGCGGTGATCCGTCCGGGTGCGGTATTTTACCATCATGCCCTCACCCACCCGATCCGCGACGGCGTGCACAATGTGCTCTATAATCTCGGCGAGCCCGTCACCTTCCTCAATAATGCGCTTCAGGTCCGACCGGACCGGGCCGGCAGGACCGCCCTGCGCTTTCTGGTCAATTCAACGATCGGAATCGGCGGAGTGTTCGATGTGACCGGCGCCTCGGGCATGGCGCGACAGCCCAGCGGCTTTGCGGAGACCCTCGCCCGTTATGGCGCGCCGCAGGGGCCTTACATCTTCCTTCCCCTGTTCGGACCGTCGAGCGTGCGCGATGTGACCGGCCGGGCGGTGGATGTGCTCAGCGATCCGTTCACCTGGATCAACTATTCCGGCCGCACCGGCGTAGAGGCTGCGCGGGGCGTCCTAGCGGGCGTCGACCAGCGGGATCGCCTCGATCCTGCGCTGAAGGATGTGAACCACACCGCAACCGACCCCTACGCCACCCTGCGCTCGGCCTTCCTTCAGAGTTCGAGCGTCACGGGTAAGACGGAGACCGACGTCAAGGCCCTCCCCGACTTCGGACCGGAGCCCAGCGCCACCTCTTCGCCGCCGCCCGCACCCAAACCCTGATCGCCCCGCCTTTTAGAGCCTCAGACCGCCATGTTCATCCGCTCAACCGCTTGCGCCCTCTTCGCCGCCACGCTGGGATTCGCCGCCCCGATCCTGGGTTTGACGATCCTGGCCGCCCCGGCCTATGCCGAGACCCAGCGTGACGCCGAGGCCGAATCCTTCGTCGCCAATCAAGCGAGCCGCGCTCTGGTCATCCTGAACCAAACCAGCGACGCTCAACAGAAGAAGGCGGCGTTCCGCACCTTTGTCGACCAGGTTGCGGATGTGCCGCGGATCACCGGGTTTGTACTCGGCAAGTACCGGCGTTCGATCACGCCCCAGCAATATGACGAGTTCGCCCAGGTGTTCAGGCTCTACGCCAACAGCGTTTATGAGACCCGCCTCGGCCAATATCACGGGGAGCGGCTGCGGGTGACCGGATCGACGGTTCGTGTGCCCGGCGACGTGGTGGTCGATTCTGAAATTGTCGGCGGCGAGGTGAAGACGCCGATCGAGGTGAAGTGGCGGGTGATCCGCGGTCCGGACGGACGATATCGGGCGGTCGATGTCTCTGTCGACGGGGTCTGGCTCGCCATAACCGAACAGCAGGATTTCGTTTCGACCCTCGATAACCACCATGGCGACATCAACGTGCTCATCGGCCAGCTGCGCCGCCAGACCGGTCAAAGCGGCGGCCGGCGCGGCTGAGGCGTGGGCGGCGAGGCCGACACGACCCGGCGTAAGACGAGCGATAGGGCGTTTACAAACCCCAGGGTCTGCGCCTAACGCGCGCGTTTTCCCAGACGCCGACGCCGAGGATCAGCCAATGCGGCGACGTATCTAGGCTGGCTGCAGGCTCGCCGTCCAATCGGCAAATTGCAACACAAGCGCGCCGCCGGCTCCAAGGCCCGCCCCAATCAGAGAGCGCCAAGGTCTCAAGCCGTTCCCTCGGGTCTTTTCTCACCCGGCGGCTGACGCGTCGCCCGCGTCTTGAGCCTTTCGTTGACCCGCTGTTCGTCATCCTCGCAGGGGCAGCCGCACGCTGCGGCCTTGAACACGTCGCATTGAGATGGCTTACCCGTTTTCATCGTCGTCCGGTCGGAGGGCCTCGCGCCCCGCTTAACTCGGTTTGAAGCGGCCTAAAGGGAAGCTTTAGCTCACCGTGCCGCCTTGGCGTGATCCAGGCGTAAGAGCGGTGTTCACGAGGTCTTTTTCATCGATAGGGCGTTCAGCGCCGCTCTAGACATTGCAAATCGAAATGATCTGGCGATCCAGGTTCTCTCTTTCGACAAGGTTCGGCTTTTTCCTTTGCATCCTGATCGCAGACCGTGTCACGGCTCAGCAACGTCAACCCGGCGCCGTTTGCCGGAGCCCTTCGCCTAGGTCTCCGGCGCAGGCGTCGGCAAGGGGTCGCCGGCGAGGAAGGCGCGGACGTTTTCAAGGGCCAGATCGACCATGGCGCGAAGCGCGCCGCGTGTGTTGCCGCCAATGTGCGGCGTCAGCACCGTATTGGGTACGTTCGCCCAGCGCCCTGCCGATGTCGGCTCCTGTTCGAACACATCTAGCCCAGCGCCGCCGAGCCGGCCGTCCTTCAGCCGGGCGATCATCGCCTCTTCGTCGATGATGCCGCCGCGCGTTATGTTGATCACGACGCCGGAGGCCCCGACCGCGTCAAGAACCCTGTCGTCGATGAGCTTGGTGTTTGTCGCGTCTGCGCGCGCGCAGATCATCAGAGCGTCGCACCATTCTGCAAGATCCATGAGCGCGCCCGTCATCGGCCACGCCGCGTCCGGCTTGGGCCTTGGGCCCCACCACCTCACCTCCGACTTGAACGCCTGGGCCCGCTCGGCCACCGCCACGCCGATGGCGCCAAGGCCGACGACGCCCACCTTAAGTCCCTTCATCGAAGCGCGGGCGCCGCCTCTGTTCTCGTTGGTCCATTCACCCGAGCGCACCAGTCTGTCGCCATCCAGGATCCCGCGCACCACATCCAGCAGCAGGGCCAGAGCCACATCGGCCACATCGTCGGCATTGACCCCGGGCGTGTTGGACACCTTCACGCCGTGAGCGCGCGCGTGGGGAAGGTCTATGCTTTCATAGCCCGTGCCGATGCGCGCGATCAGGCCGAGATTGGGCAGCTTCTCCACCATCTCCCGGTCGATCTTGCCAAATCCACCGAAAATGACCCTCACGGACTGCCCAGGACCCGCGGCGAAGGCGTCAAAGTCCGGCTGGTCCCAAAGGGTAAGCACCTCATAGTCCCGCGACAGCCTTGGCTTCAGGCCTGCAAGCACGGGGGTGTCGATGAGTATGGTCGGCTTGGTGGGCATGAGGGTGGCGATCCAGACGGCGCGTTGACGGGGCTGCGACCCATGAGCTTTAACCCGATCATGAAGCGCATCGCCATCCTCGGCTGCTCAGGCGCCGGCAAGTCAACCCTCGCTCGGGCGCTCAGCCGACGGTTAGAGCTGCCCCTGGCGCACCTTGACGCCCTGCACTGGCTGGCGGGATGGGTAGAGCGCGATCGGGCCGAGTTTAGGCGTCGCCTGGCCGACGTGGTCGCCGGCGATCGATGGATCATAGACGGAAACTATATCCACACCCTGGATCTCAGCCTGCCGCGCGCAGACACAATCCTCGTCATCAACCGCTCGCGCTGGCACTGTCTGTGGCGCGTGACCTGGCGCTGGGCGACCCACATCGGGCGCACCCGCGCCGACATGGGCGAAGGCTGTCCGGAGAAGATCGACTGGGCGTTCGCCTGGTACATCTGGACCTACCAACGTCGGGTCGCCCCCCGCCGCGACGCCGCGATCGCCGCCCATGGAGCGCACGCCCAGATTCATCACCTGACGGGCGATCGGCAGATCCGGCGCTTTTTGGAGGGCGTGGACACTTCGGCCGCCTCCGGCCTGGGGACGAAAGCCGAACCCTCGGTCGAAACCGGACCGTCTTCGCCTCAAGAGGCGAGGGTCGGCGCCGTTGACGCCGGCGCCGCTCCGCTCTGCGGCTAGCCTATATCGGGCGCGAACGGCTTCAGCGCCGTCCTTCGGCGAAGGTTTCGATCATGCGCGCGCAGAACCCGTCGAGATCCCCTGGCTTTCGGGACGTGACCAAGCCACGGTCGACCACGACCGCCTCATCGACCCAGTCTGCGCCGGCGTTGCGCAAGTCGGCCTCAAGGGAGGGCCAGGAGGTCATCCGCCGGCCCTCCACCGCCTCCGCGTTTATCAAGGTCCAAGGACCGTGGCAGATTGCGGCGATCGGTTTTTTGGCCTGCGCGAAGCGTCGCACGAACTCGATCGCCGTGGGCTCAAGCCGGAGTTGATCAGGATTGACGACACCGCCCGGCAACACCAGGGCGTCGTAGTCGTCCGGATCCGCGTCGCTCAAGGTGCGATCGACTGAGGCCGTCCGGCCCTTCTCGTTATGCTCCATGCCCTGAATTTGGCCGGACTTCGGCGAGACCACATCAACCCGGGCGCCCGCCGCCTTCAGGGCTTGAACCGGCCTTTCGAGTTCGGACTGTTCGAAGCCGTCCGTGGCGAGGACAGCCACACGTCGACCGCTGAGGTTATGCTCCGACATAGAAAATTCTCCGTCATCCCTGTGGGATAGACGGAAAACTCAAACCCCGCCGGCTAAGTTTCAGCTCAGCCGGAAAGTTTGTCGACCCTAGGTGAGATGCTTCGCCAGGTGGGAGTTCATCTCGAACATGGTCACCTTGTCCTTGCCGCCGAACACCGGCTTAAGCTTGGCGTCTGCAAGGATCTCGCGCTTGTTGGCGGGATTTTGCAGCTTATTGGTCTTGATGTAGTCCCACATCTTTTTCACCGCGTCGCTGCGGGCGACCTGACCTGCGCCGATCACGGCGACGAGTTCTGCGGACGGGGTCATGGGCTTTTGCAGGCCGTTGGTCTTCGGCGTCTCAGCCATCGTTGGGCGCTCCGATCAGTCTTTGTTCGCGGGTTGAACGACCCCGCTTAGCACAAGCTCTCATGCGATTCGCCCCCTACTGCACCTGCCGAGCGCGCTTGACTAGAGATTACAAACCTAGTTTTTTGTTCTTACAGCCGTAATCTGCATATCGTCTCATGGCGCGACACGCCTTTCGTTCCCTGACGTTGATCGGAGCCCTGGCCGCATGCGCCGCCCTCCCCGATCTTGCCAATGCCGGGCCGCTCGACGCCCAAGATGTGTTCGCTCACGCCGCCGTCCAGCCCAAGCTGATCCTTCTGGCGCTCATCGCGGCAAGCCCAGGCGCGGTCCTGGCGACAGCGATCAAAGTGGCGCAGCGCAGCAAGCTTGAGGGCGGGTCGGGGTCGTCTCGGCTCTGGGGTTCGGCGGTCCGATCGCCGGCATCCTCGGCGGCGCCTATGGCGGGGCGTCGATCTCCCTGGGCTTAGCCAACCTCCCAGGCCCAGCGACGCTCAAGATGGTTGCGCCCGGCTTGGCCGAAATCGCCTTGCTGATCACCCTGGGCTTCGCGCCGGGCTCATTGCAGCAGCGCTGAACGAGCCGCTCGAGGCGCGCCTCGAGCGGCGGACGGTCGCGGTCTGACCGATCCGGGCGCCGAGAGCGGCCGACACGCATCACCAGGGCCGCACCGACCGATCAGGGTCCGCGACCTATGGCCTCGCCGATCGCCGCCGGGAGCTTAGAGCCGGCCCGACGCGAGACTGTCGCAGGGCGGCGGCGCGGCGCGATACGGCGTCGGGCGGCTTTCCGAAAACCCGCGGCGAACGCGCGAGCCGGGGTTCGGCGTCGTCAGAGAGCGTTGGCCGCCCCGCCGTGCGGACAGGATCAAGGCCGCCCTTGGCCAGCGTTCCGGCGGCGACATCGACATGAAAAAGACTGCTGTCGCCTGGACACGCCCTACCGCTTCGCAGTTAGGAAGGGCTTCACCTGGTCCACCGTCACCGGCGCGGTATAGCTATTGCCGAAATGGGTGCGCACAAAGGTCGCGACGCTGGCGATCTGGGCCGGCCCGAGGATGTCTGTCAGACCCGGCATGGCGCCCCGACCGCGCACCACAAGCATGATCGGATAGGCTGCAGAGGCCAGGCGCGGATTGCCGGCCAGGGCCGGAATGCTCGCTGCGCCCGTTCCGCCTTTGCCGTCCGCCATGTGGCAGGCCTGGCAGACCTGACGATACACCTGCTCCCCGGTCTCGGGCGGCTTCAGCAGGGTCGAGCCGCCGGCGCTGTCGCCACGCTCCTGCGCCGGGCCGGCGGGCGGGGCGCCCCGGCTTGAAGCCGGGCCCGCGCCGACCGCCAGGGCCAGCAAAACACCCAGCGAAATAAAAAGCATCGAGCGCATCATCAGGGTCAGGCCTCCAGGGCGCGCTTATGAAGGCGGGTGATGGCGTCGATGGAGGAAAGCAGGGCGCCCTCCATCCAGCAGCCCACGTAGGACGCATGCTCGCCCGCCAGAACCACCCGGTCATCGATAGCGACGAGGGTCTGGTAGTGCTCTTGGCGGGTGTCCTCGTTCCATCGTGCGCAGCAGCCCAGCGTCCAGGGAACCCGGTTCCACGCCACCGAAGCGCCGGTCATGAATTCCTTGCGGTAGCTGGCGGGATGGAAGACCGAGCCCTGCGCCAGGGCGGTCTCGATCCTCTCTTCGGGCGTCATCCCGGCCAGGCGATAGCCGCCCAAGCCGCTGGCGAAAGCGCCGAGCAAGACGGCCGGTCCGTCTTCGAACAGATGGTTGTTCGGGTAGGAGATCAACGAGATGTCCTGGCTGGTGAAGCTATGGCCGCCGTAGATCGAATCGTCTTCCTCCCAGAAACGACGGCGCATCTCGAGGCCGATCTTCACTGAATTGGAATAGGGCACCGCCTGGATGGCCGCCTGCAGCTTGGGCGACAGGTTTTTGTCGATCTGGTTCAACACTCCAAGAGGGATGGTGCAGACGCAGAAATCAGCACCGGCCTCGCTGACCAGACCGGTTGACGTGTTGGTGTAGGTGACCTTCACCCCAGAACGGTCCTGGAAAATCTTCGTCACTTTTGCGTTGTGAACAATGAGGGGTTCGACCTGTTTGGCGAACGCCTTGCCGATCATGCCCATGCCGCCCACAGGCTGGAACATGGTGGTCTGCATCTCGTGGTTCATGAAGAAGGCCATATTCTTCCAGACCTGCGAGGCCAAAACGTCGTGGAAGTCGAAGATGTTGGATGGGATCGGCGCACCGTTCACCCCGCCCCCTGGCGGGCGGTCATAGCCCCTGTGCTCGGCCGAGCGCAGGTTCGAGGCGTACTTCATGTTTTCGTCAAGCATGCCCCAGCCCCGCAGGGCTTCAAGCAGCATTTCCCGGTCTTCAGCCTTGAGCTCTTGATCCAGCGCCTTCTGATCGATCGCCTTGCCGAGCAGCTCGGCCACGCTCCCCTCGAAGTCCGCCGCCGCCTCGCGAAAATGAACCGGCTTGCCGCCGAAGGCGTCGGCGTGATGGACAAAGGCGTTGTGGTTGAACTGGATGAAGGGCTCAAGCTTGACCCCGAACTGTTTGCAGTAGTGAAGCAGGGTTCGGTGGTGGTGCGGTATCCTCCAGGGGCCCGGATTGAGGTAATTTCCCGGAACAAAGCCCACCTTTTGGGTCGCGCCGCCAAGCTCAGTGTAGGTGTCGCCGCCGTAAAGCGACCAATTGCGTCCACCCGCCCGCGCCTGATACTCGAGAATCTGAACCCTGTAGCCCGCCTTGCGGAGCTCAAAGGCGGCGAGCATTCCAGCCAGACCCGCGCCAAGAACAATGACGCTGGCTCCCGGCCGGGCGCCGTTCAGGTTGGGAGGACCGGTAAATTGGGTCTCGGCGGCGTGGCCCATGGTGGTCATCGCCTGATAAAGGGCGAAGGTCCCGCCCATCATGCCAACGGCGGTCAGCAACTCCCGCCGTGTGGACTTGCCCGCGCCCGATCGCATGGTCCTGTTCCTCGCCGATGGTCTCTGGCTGCTGGGTAGGCAGGACGATCACGCCGAACAACGCCCGACCGGGGGCGTGGCCGTTCTGAGGTCGGAGCGCGGGTTTTTGCGGCGCCGGGCGCCTGCGCCCTGGTCACAGACTATACAGGTCCGCCTGGGCTCAATCCGGCGGCGCCTTATTCCTTTGCGCGGAACGCCGGAGATCTGAACGCTTCGGTGACAATGGTGAAGAGAGCGAGACCGTTATCGTCGGTAACCGTCACAGTAAAGCTTCCGGTCTTCCAAAACTCTTTTGCGTGCTCCCGTAGCAACTCACCGGTCAGCAACACCGCCTCCACTTCTGCGTCGGCGCCGCCGGACAGCTCAACACCCTCGGTGTCGGTGACCGATTCTCCGTCTAAAGTATTAAAGTAGTAGCGAGCCATGCGAGCGACAACTCAGAAACTCGAATCTTGTTCCTAAGGCCCGATCGCGCTGTGGCTCAATCCCGCCGCTCGAGCTGGCCATCGGCCGCGATCTGGAAGCGACCGACGAGGCGCTTGAGCGCCCAGACCTCATAGCGTTGCAGGAAAGGCAGACCCATTTCGGCCAGCCGCTCCAGCATGGTCTCATCCGAAAGGCTCTCGAGCTCGATCGGCGGCTGCAGCCGGCCGTCCGGCCCGAGGGGATAGATACGGTAAAACAACGACGCCCCCAAGCGGCGCCCCCTCACGCAGCTCGCCGCGGCCGATGAAAGCCCGATGATCGAAGGGGCGCGCAATAACCTGAGTTAAACGCGGGCCGCCTGTAGCAGCAAAATGCAAATGTCAGTCCCGCGCCACTTAGAAGTGGCGCCCTCCCTTTTTCCCCATCTAAATGGCACCTAGCGGCGGCAAGTTTTCGCCAGGAGCCCACCTTGACGTTGCCCCAGTATTCGGAAATTCGCCGCCTTCGTTGCCCCAACAGCGGCTCTCCCCCAAACTCAAACAGTTGCGCCGAATCCATCGGCTGCACGCAGGTCGATCGCCCATGCGCATTGCCATCGCGTCCGACCACGCCGCTATAGGTCTCAAGGCCGAACTGCGCGACTATCTGATCGGCCTTGGCCATGAAGTCGCCGACCTCGGCCCCGAAACGACCGACCGTGTCGATTATCCCGACTACGGCTACAAGCTCGCTTCGGTCGTCGCCGATGGCGCCGCCCAGTTCGGCGTGGCCCTCTGTGGCTCAGGCATCGGCATCTCGATCGCCGTCAATCGGCACCAAGCGCTACGCTGTGCGCTAGTATCCGAGCCGCTTTCGGCGGCGCTCGCCCGCGAACACAACGACGCCAACTGCATCGCCATGGGCGCGCGGCTGATCGGGCCGGACATGGCCAAAGCTTGTCTCGATGTCTTCATTACAACCGAATTTGGTGGAGGTCGTCACATCGGTCGGGTCGAAAAGCTCACCTCCCCTCCCCTCTGAGGATATTCCCACCGCCCCCAGTCGTGGGCGATGCGCCCGCCACCGTCTGGGCAGCGCCCTTTGCCGACACTGGCGTCGCCCCAGAATGCGGACACTCCGTTCCGGGTATCCTCCTCGCTTAAGTTGTGCTATTGGCGCCGCTCCAAAGGACGAGGACAATGTCGCTCAAAGCTCCAACCTACCTGCCCACCTTCAAGATGTTCGACCGTCAAGTCGAGCAGTTGAACGTGCGTGCGCGGAGGGGGTAGCGGCTGAGGTCCAAATCTCAGGTTTAACCAAGAACCCCTCCCGGCCCGGCCTGGAGGGGTTCTTCGTTTCTGGGGAACATTCCGAGGCCGCGCCGGGCGGGCTAACGGAAAGGACGACCCGATGAGCGGGTTCGAAGCGATCGAAAGTGCAGGCGCGCCGATCAAGGCGTGGACCAAGGGCGTGCCCATAGAGGACGCGGCGATGGCGCAACTGCGTAATGTCGCCAGCCTGCCCTTCATCCACAGTCACGTGGCGGTCATGCCTGATGTGCACTGGGGCATGGGCGCGACGGTGGGCTCGGTGATCCCGACTGTCGGAGCGATCATCCCCGCCGCCGTGGGTGTTGATATCGGCTGCGGGATGATGGCGGTGCGGACCTCGATCCGGGCCGAACATCTGCCGGACAACCTTCATGGGGTGCGAAGCGCCATCGAGGCCGCGGTCCCGCATGGGCGGACCGACAACGGCGGCCGCAACGACGTGGGCGCCTGGGCCGGGGATCCTCCGGCCTCGGCGATCGGCAAGTGGGCCGAGCTTCAAGCCGGCTACGCCGCCGTGGTCGACAAGCACCCCAAGGCCGCACATCCGCGGGGTCTCGGACACATCGGCACCCTCGGCACCGGAAACCACTTCATCGAGCTCTGCCTCGATGAAGCCGGTGACGTGTGGGTGATGCTCCACTCCGGGTCGCGGGGGGTCGGCAACAAGTTCGGGACCTACTTCATCGAGCAGGCCAAGCAAGACATGCGGCGGTGGTTCATCAACCTGCCGGATCAGGACCTGGCCTACTTCCCGCAAGGCTCGGAGGGCTTCGTCGACTACTTCAAGGCGGTGAGCTGGGCGCAACGCTACGCGCGGGCCAACCGGGAGGTGATGATGGAGGAGGTCTTGACCGTCCTGCGGTCGATCTTCCCCGACCTGACGACCACGGAGGAAGCGGTGAACTGCCACCACAACTACGTGTCGCAGGAGCGCCACTTCGGCAAGAACGTGTTCGTGACGCGGAAGGGCGCGGTGCGGGCCGGTGAAGGCGAACTGGGGATCATCCCCGGCTCGATGGGAGCCAAGTCCTTCATCGTCCGGGGCAAGGGCAACCGCGACTCCTTCTGCACCTGCTCGCATGGGGCTGGCCGGGCGATGAGCCGGAATGAGGCCAAGCGGCGGTTCACCGTCGACGACCACGTCCGGGCGACCGAGGGCGTCGAGTGCCGGAAGGACGCGGAGGTGATCGACGAGACGCCGATGGCCTACAAGGACATCGACGCGGTGATGGCCGCACAAGCCGACCTCGTGGACATCGTCCATACCCTGCGTCAGGTCGTATGCGTAAAGGGCTGATGCGAAGAAAGGACCCGTCCACCATCCGGTGGGCGGGTCCCTTGCGCGTGCTGTTCATCTGCAGCCGCAACCGCCGGCGCAGTCCGACGGCAGAAGCCGTGTTCAGCGGGCGCGACGATCTGGAAGCAGCCTCCGCCGGCCTGGCGCCGGACGCGGAAGAGCTCGTGACCGCTGAAACCCTGGAGTGGGCCGACATGATATTCGTGATGGAGAAGGTTCACCGCGCAAGGCTTCAACGCCGCTTTGCCCCGCACATCCGCCACGCCAGGATCGTCTGCCTGGATATCCCGGACCGATACGAGTTCATGGACGAGGCTCTCGTCCTGCGGCTTGAAACGGCTGTATCCCCCTTGCTCCGCCGACGCGCCTAACCCCTCCTATCCTTCGATCCCAACGCGGATCGGCTTACCCAATTGGACCCATGTTCCTGTCTGCGACCACCCATCAACCGGCCACCGACCTCGGCTTCTGCTGCACAAGCATCCGGCTCGAACCCACCAGATCGAGCTGACGTTCGGTGACGCCTGGCTGTTCTATCCGCAGGCCACCGAAACGCGCTGCGAGGCGGCGTTGGCGCTCGACGTCGATCCCGTAGGTCTTGTCCGCGGCAAGCGGCGGGATCAGACCAGGCACATGTTCAGCGTCGGCTGAGGCTCGGTTTGGACGTGTCCGATATTGCTCACCCTGAGTGAGCGTATCCAGCGAAGTTCAAACCTGCCGGGCTGTTAGTTGGTGGAAAAGCCGCAGAGTTCCAGGCGGAGCTTCAAACTCTCACCTGCGCTGACCGCACGCTAGGTCGCCCATTCTTCGCCTCCTGCGTCCTGAGAAACGGATAGAACGAGTACGTTTCGTCGAAGGCAGGACGTGGCTTAGCACTGTATTCTTCGAGGTCTGTGAGCGAGCCGTATACCTGTTTTAGATCGCCTTTCAGGCACCAGCCCACAAAGTCTGAATGGCCGCCTCCGAGCGGCGCCCAGGCTGTACCGTCAGCCGCGAGATGGAAGACCTCTTCTTGGCGCGCCGCGTTCAATCCTCCGCCATTGAGGGCGTAGACCCCCCCTAGAACATCGTCACCCATGAGGATGACGTCCGGGTAGTTCCCGTTAAGCTGGCGACCCACCAACTCGGCGGTGCGTAGCAGAGAGCGCTTCGAACCGGAGCCAAGGAGCCGCAAGAACCCATCAGCCACCGACAGGCCGCCGGTCTCATAGGCAATGGTGCCAAGCATCGAGCGAGTGGTGACTTGCAAGCCTAGCAGCGTTTCAGCCCGAACCGTGTCATTCGGCGCCAGCAAGACTGCTCCGTTGCCAGCGGGATCATCAATCCAACTACGCAAGATTGGAAGCGCGGGCTCTTGTTGATCTATAGGTTCGGCAAGGGCTCGCATCTGTGCTCGGCGACTTCAGTACTGGGAGGGC
>Ga0116229_10003172_pt1 | contig 26942 bp, 25 predicted proteins | sample S1TSphgellanicum_3_FD_87313 | JGI IMG/M metagenome (GOLD analysis project Ga0116229, IMG submission 87313) | Host-associated microbial communities from peat moss isolated from Minnesota, USA - S1T2_Fc - Sphagnum magellanicum MG | ecosystem: Host-associated > Plants > Peat moss > Unclassified... | reverse complement strand
TGTATCCACAGCCGGAAACGATGAGCGTTGAGAACGCGCCGAGGAGTAGTGTACGAAAGACCGTGAGCATTTCTTTCTCGATGCGCGTGATCGAACAGCGGCGAAGCGAACGACAGCGAAGGTATTCTTTGCATCACCGATTCGGAATCAACTGCGTCACGCAATGACAAGTGCGCGCGGACATAACGCGCGCGTGACCGCGCATTACGCGCATGTCGTCGCCGATCGATGCGTCATAACGCGACGGAATGCCCTCGCCTGACATATTCTAAAAGGGATACACGTCGTCGCCGCGTAGAGACATTCGTCACTGATTCATTCGGCGCGCATGCTGAATACTCTGTCAACGACTCAGAGCGCACCTGGAAAGAGGATTATGTCTACGCCGATACATTCGTCATCGACCGGGGATATTTGGCAATTGTCCGCCGACGACTTGCTCGCACCGTTGCCCACGGCCGCGCCGCGACTCGGCGGTGAGGGACCCTTTGTGATCAATCTCGCCGCTTCGGGTACTCCCATCACACCGCAAGCGGTGGCCATCGCCGGTTGCGAGCAGGCTCAGGTCTATCAGATTCAGCGCACCGAGGATCGACGGATCCGTTTTCGTTTGCGCTTCGGTCCATTCGCCAGCGAGGACGAAGTGGACGCCATCATCGATCGAGTTCGAGCCGTCTATCCGAGCGCGCTCTCGGCGACCGCGGATGGCGATGATTTACGCGTGATTGCCGCGCTCCAGGCGAGGGCGCAATCGAGCAAGTCGCCGGCGCACCGGCCGCTCGAACCACGCCCATCCACACCGGTTCGCGCATCCACGCCAGTTCCAGCACCCGCACCCGCGACGGCACGAGCATCTGCCCCGGCGCGCGCGCCCGCACCGTCACCCGCATACGCGACGGCACGAGTAGCTGCTCCGGCACGCGCACCTGTACCGTCACCCGCGGCCGCCCCGTCGGCCGCAGTCGCCCCGTCACCCGCATTCGCGTCCACACAGGCATCCGAGCGCGTACACGGGCCGGCGATGCGACGCTCGCCGAGTACCGACGCCGTGCAGGCCGACCGTGTGCTGACGCAGTTGGAAGCGCGCGAAGAGTCGGCTATGGGTTGGTTCGTGATTCAATTGATGCTCGCGGACGAGGCGATCGAAGTAGACCAGGTGCCCAAGCACGACATCTTCAAAGCCTATCGGCTGTATTCGGTTGCCGGTCTCGATCAAGGCCGCGTCATGCACGCACTGCGCCTCGGATTCTTCAAGGAACAATCAGCCGCGCTGGCCGTGGCGAACTACCTCGCCGCCTTTTATGAATCGCCCAGCGTCAAACGCGTGAACTCCACCGAGCGAGACCGGTTTGCCGACCGGCGCGTCGATCCACGCAGAGACCCAGGGCCTGGCGGCCACGCCATCATCGAGATCACCGGCGACCGCTTCGCTCGCCCAAAATCGACGCCGCGCAGTGCGTCCGCAAAAACGCGGTAGGAGCTCGTCCGAACTCGGACAGGCTCCTAGCCGGCTACTGCTTGATGGGAGAGTTCGAAGCCGTCTCGTTGGCGGCCGGCTTGATGAGCGCGGTGCAGGCCCTCGTGGCTGCATTGTATGATAGCGTCTTGTCCGCCGGCATTTTCTTCGTCATGCAGTCCTTGATCGCCTGGCGCCTGGTGGCCGTAGCCTGATTCGAAGTGTCGTTCGCCTGGGACGGCCCACCCACGCACCCGATACCGCAAAGCGCGATCAAAATCACCGCTCTGCACTTAATTGCCGGAGATTTGCATTTCATGGCGGGGAGTATGTCCATATAAACCGTGGCGACAAGAGTCAACTATCCCCAAGTCTTGTACTGGTTTTACCTACAGCGCACTTCGACATTCCTCGTCGCGAATGTCCCCGCCGGCTCACCCTCTGGCTGAACCATCCCCCTAGGCTGGAGGACTCTCGCTTTAGTGCGACAGGAGTTGGGCGATCGGCCGCGAGTTGTTCGGCAATGCGGCAAAGGCATCGAATTTCAGATCGATGACCGAACCGGATTCCTGGTGCGGAATGCATGTTGTATGGTTTTCGAGATTCCGTGTGGCGAACAGCGGCAGCACCGTGTCGCGAAACTGTTCGATGAGTTCGCAGTCACCGGCACCCAGTTCCCGCGGCGAGCGGGTCGTGAGTGTCACGGGGCGCCAGGTGCCGTCCACGCGAGGACCGTCCGGAGCCTTGGCGGTGCCGTCCGGAGTCAGCGTATAGAACTTCAAGTCGGTCCGCGCAAACTTGTCCGGCCGCCCAAAGCCGGAGGCGCAGGCACCGGGCCGCGCCTTCGCGTCCGCCCGAGCCCCCGCGGCGATCAACAGCAGCTTGACCTTGTCGGCCAGACCGTCGCAGGAATAAGTCGAGGTAAATCCTAGGAAAACGAATGACAACTCATGCTTCTGCCAGACGCCGCGATCCGGGGTCGCCGCGGTCGCCGCCGTTGGCTGTGGCTCCGCCGCACCGGCCGGGGAGACCAACAGGGCAGGGGACAGGATGAGGCCTAAAGCGGCGAGGGTGGGTAGTGTCCAGGGTGTCTTCATGGGCATGGTTTCCAAAATACCAATAACGATGCTAAGTCTGGTCGGTTGACCGGCTGTGCGGCGGTTTTGTTCCTCATTCGAATACCACCCGCGGAAAGTAGAAGGAAACCGTCCAATTCGGCAGGTCGACGATTTCGCTGATGCGCAGGTCGCCGCAGACGCTGCACAACAGATAGGCATCGATCGCGGGCATGCCGTGATCGCGGCCCAATAGATCGATCATCGAGCGCACGGCCGCGCGAGCCGCCGCCATGAGATCTGGGCCGATTCCCGTGGTGACTTCGTACCCCGCGGCATCCAGGTGGTTGGTCACGGGCCCGGGGGTCCTGAAGCGCGGAAAGGCCAGCGGCACCCGTTTGATGAGATCGAATTGCAACGCGACGCGCATCGGACTTTCGATCGCCGTACCGCATACTTCGCCGTCGCCTTGCGCGGCGTGCGTATCGCCCACGGAGAACAAAGCGCCGCGCGCCTCGATCGGCAGAAACAATTCGGTCCCCTGAGCGATGTCCCGTACATCCATATTGCCGCCGACCCGGCGCGGCGGCACGATGCTATGCATCCCGGGCTCGCCCGGCGCCACGCCGATCGTCCCGGTGAATGGCTTGAGCGGCACCTTCCCCCAACGGCCGAACAATGCGGGTTTGAGCGTGTGCGGTTCGTACTGCCACAGATGCAAGGCGGCGTCCTTGAATTCGTCCGCCAACAGCCCGAAGCCGGGAATATTCGCCGTCCAGCCCCAACCCGAGGGAGCGAACGACAGCAGAGTGACTTTGAGTACATCGCCGGGTTCCGCGCCGTCCACGAATACCGGCCCGGTGACCGGATTGATCTTGGCGAAGTCGAGCCGCGCAACATTGTCGACGCTCGATGTGGGCTCGAGTTGGCCGCCGGATGCATCCGCGACCTCAAATTCCAGCGAGTCACCTGGAGCGATATGCACGGCGGGCGCAAGGCCGTTGTCCCAGCCATGATGTTGGCGATGAATCGTGTGCCGGTGGACCATATTTTTATTGTACGGAAACTCGCCGGCCTATGGCACCCGAAAATCACGCTAAAATCGGTCGATGTCACTGCAAGAATTCGGCTACCGGCAGGAGTTGAGCCGCTCCCTCACCACCAAGGACCTGATCGTCTATGGAATGATTTTCATGGTGCCGATCGCTCCGTACTCGGTGTTCGGCTTCGTTTGGAACGACTCCAAGGGGATGGTGCCACTCGCTTACCTGGTGGGCCTCGTCGGGATGTTCTTCACCGCCATGAGTTACGCGGCCATGTCGCGCGCCTTCCCGCTGGCGGGCTCGGTCTATACTTATGCGCAACGCGGACTGCACGAGATTGCCGGGTTCTTCTCCGGCTGGCTCATCCTGCTCGACTATGTATTGGTCCCTTCTCTCCTGTACCTCTTCAGCGCGGTCGCACTTCGGCCGATATTCCCGACCGTTCCCGCATGGATTTGGCTGACGGCGTTCATCTCGTTCAACGCGGCCGCCAATCTGCTGGGCTTGAGTTTCACCACCCGCCTCAACCGCTACTTGCTCCTTTTGGAATTGGCGACGCTGGCGTTGTTCCTGGTGCTGGGCTTGACGGCCTTGTACGGCGGTGCGGGCGCCGGCAGGCTCACGCTCTCGCCGCTGTACGATCCACGAGTGTTCTCCCTGTCGACGGTGGCCGGCGCCACCTCCATTGCGGTGTTGTCGTTTCTCGGCTTCGACGGCATCTCGACGCTCTCGGAGGAGAACCGCGGAACACCGGAGGCGGTGGGGCGCGCCACCGTGCTGTCCTTGATGCTCGTCGGCGCACTATTCATGCTGCAAACCTGGGTGGCCGCCGACCTCGCCGCCGGCATGCGCTTCGGCGCGCCCGAGACGGCATTTTACGAAGTCGCGGAACGGGCCGGCGGGGCGTGGCTGCGGCTGGTGACGATCATTGCGGTGGTGCTCGCCTCCGCGATCGCGAACGCCATGGCCGCGCAAGCCGCCGTTGCGCGGATCCTGTTTGCCATGGCCCGCGACGGCAAGCTGCCGGCGATGTTCGCCAAGGTGCATCCGCGCTTCAAGACGCCCTACGTGAGTACGCTCGCGGTCGCTCTCGTGTCGCTACTGATCGGATTGTTCTTTGCGGAACGCGTCGATGATCTGACCAGCGTGGTCAATTTCGGTGCGCTCAGCGGATTCGTGCTGCTGCATCTCGCCGTGATCCGCCATTACTTGATGCGTGAAGGGAGCGGCGACTGGTTGCGGCATGGGGTGTTGCCGCTCGCGGGATTGCTCATCATCCTATTCGTGCTCTATGAGATGGATCGCGCCGCCAAGATCCTCGGCGCGTGCTGGATCGCGATCGGGGCACTCTATTACGTGATTCTGGCGTTCTGGTTCAAGAAGCCTGTTGCCGTGGTATGAACCCGGCCCAATATGGAGGAACCAAGGCGCGGAGGAGCGGTCCGTCACAGAACTGCATCACAGATTGTCGAGCGGTTGGCGCAGGCGCTGAGGCGATGAGATGCTGTGTAGCAGCGTGCCGCCCAAAGCCGTGTAGGATTTTGACGCCATGACTCTGAAAAATGCGCAATCCGCCTCGAATCTGACGGGCGTTGCGGCTGAAGCCGCACAGATGGCCATGGAAGCGGGCCTGATCTATGTTTCGGACACCGAACCCGGCATCCGGCGCCTGCGCTCGGGGAAGCTGTTTCGTTATCTCACGCCGGAGAATCGCCGGCTCGCCGATTCGAAGGAATTGAAACGCATCGCGAGCCTCGCCATCCCGCCGGCCTATGAGGATGTGTGGATCTCGGTCAAGGCTCGCGGTCATCTGCAAGCGACCGGGCGCGACGCGCGCGGCCGCAAGCAATACCGCTACCATGCGGAGTGGCGGCAGGTGCGCGACAGCGCGAAATTCGACCGCATGGTCTCCTTCGGCGAAGCCCTGCCGAAGCTGCGGCGCAAGCTCAAGCGCGACCTGGGACTGCCCGGACTGCCGCGCGAAAAGGTGCTCGGCGTGATCGTCAGCATTCTCGACGCGACCCGCGTACGCATCGGCAATACCGAATATGCCCGCGACAACAAGAGCTTCGGTCTCACGACCCTTCGCAACCGTCACGTGAGTTTCATCCGCGACGGCCGCGCGCTGTTGAATTTCCGCGGTAAGGGTGGTGTCCAACATGAAGTGCTGATCGATGACAAGCGCATCGCGCAGATCATGCGGCGCTGCCAGGAAATCCCGGGCCAGCATTTGTTCCAATACGTCAGCGATGACGGCCAGCGCTGTCCGATAGATTCAGGCATGGTCAACGACTATCTGCGCGAGGCCATGGGCGCGGATTTCACCGCCAAGGACTTCCGCACCTGGGGAGCCACTTTGCAGGCCATTACGTTGCTCGCCGCCACACCGCTGCCGGATCCGCCTCGAGAACACGCGTTCAAGAAGCAGATCGTCGACGTCGTCAAACAGGTGGCTGTGGAGTTGCGCAACACGCCCGCGGTGTGCCGAAAATCCTATATCAACCCGGCGGTATTCGACGCCTGGCGCTCCGGTGCCATCCATCGAACCTTCAACGGCTCGATGCGCGCTGCCGCGCCGCGCAAGGCCGAAACTCGGGTGCTTGCATTTCTGCGCGGTGAGGCGAAGTCCGCAAACATCGAGGATCGACATTGAAGATCGACGACCTCAAAGAAGCGCGTAAACAGGCGGCGCTCGATTATCACGAATTCCCGACGCCGGGGAAGCTGTCGATCACCGCCACCAAGCAACTGCTCAACCAGAGCGATCTGGCGCTCGCCTATTCGCCCGGCGTCGCCGCCGCGTGCGAGGCCATATCTCAGGATCCGATCAATGTCTTTCGCTACACCGCCCGCGGCAACCTCGTGGGGGTCATCACCAATGGCACGGCGGTGCTCGGCCTCGGCGCGATCGGCCCTTTGGCGGCCAAGCCCGTGATGGAAGGCAAAGCGGTGCTGTTCAAGAAATTTGCCGGGATCGACGTGTTCGACATCGAGGTCGAACAGCGTGACCCGATGAAGCTGGTGGAGTTGATCGCGGCTCTGGAACCGACCTTCGGCGCCATCAACCTGGAGGACATCAAGGCGCCGGAATGCTTCATCGTCGAACGGGAATTGCGCCGGCGAATGAAAATACCGGTCTTCCATGATGATCAGCATGGCACGGCCATCATCGTGGGTGCCGCCTGCCTGAACGGACTGCAGGTGGTCGGCAAGGAGATCGGGCTGATCAAGATGGTGGTCAGCGGCGCGGGCGCGGCCGCGCTCGCGTGCGTGGATCTATTGCTCGACTTGGGCCTGAAGCGGGAGAATGTGTGGCTAACCGATCTCGCCGGCGTGGTCTACCGCGGCAGGCGGGAATTGATGGACCCCGAGAAGGAGCGCTTCGCGCAGGACACGCAGATGCGAACCTTGAGCGAAGTCATCGACGGCGCCGACATATTCTTGGGACTTTCCGCCGGCGGCGTGTTGACGCCGGCGATGGTCGAGAGAATGGCGCCGAGGCCGCTGATTCTCGCATTGGCCAACCCGACGCCGGAAATCCTGCCCGAGGAGGTGAGGGCGGTCCGCGACGATGCCGTCATCGCCACCGGGCGCAGCGACTATCCGAACCAAGTGAATAACGTCTTGTGTTTTCCGTTCATTTTTCGCGGCGCGTTGGACGTCGGCGCCACGACCATCACGCGGCAGATGGAAATCGCCGCCGTGGAGGCGATCGCTCAACTCGCGCGACAGGAGCAAAGCGACATCGTCGCCGCCGCCTACGGCGGAATCGGCGACTTGGCCTTCGGTCCGCAATACCTGATACCGAAACCTTTCGATCCGCGATTGATCGTGACGATCGCGCCGGCCGTCGCCAAGGCGGCGATGGAAGCCAAGGTGGCCACCCGTCCCATCGCCGATCTCGACGCTTACCGCCAGCGGCTGCTGCAGTTCGTATATCACAGCGGCACGCTGATGCAGCCGATCTTCGCCGCTGCGCGCACCGTGCCCAGCGAACACAGCCGCATCGTCTACGCGGAGGGCGAGGATGAACGCGTGCTGCGCGCCGCGCAGATCGCCGTGGATGAGAAGCTGGCGGCGCCCATTCTGGTCGGGCGGCCGTCGGTGATCGAGCGCGGCATCAAGCGTTACGGCCTGCGCATCCGCGTCGGTGAACACCTGACCGTGGTCAACCCGGAGCACGACGAAAGATATCGCGAGTATTGGCAGGACTATCACCGGATGACGCAGCGGCGCGGCGTCACGGCGCAATACGCCAAACTCGAGATGCGCAGGCGCACCACCTTGATCGCCTCGATGCTATTGAAAAAGGGTGAGGCGGACGGTCTGATCTGCGGCACGATCAGCACCACCGCGCGGCATCTGCACTACATCGATCAGGTCATCGGACGCCGCGCCGGCGTCAACGTGTATGGGGCGATGAGCGGCCTGGTGTTGCCGGGCCGCCAGCTGTTCATCGTCGACACGCACGTCAACCTCGACCCGTCTGATCAAGAATTGGCTGAACTCACCGAACTTGCCGCCGATCAACTGTGCGCCTTTGGCTTGGTCCCGAAGGTCGCATTGCTGTCGCACTCGAATTTCGGCAGCAGCGACGCGCCCTCGGCTCTCAAGATGCGTAGGACGCTGGCGCTGTTGCACGAGCGGCGTCCGGGCCTCGACGTGGACGGCGAGATGCATGGCGACTGCGCTTTGGATGAAATGGCGCGCAACGCCATCCTGCCGCACAGCGCCTTGCAGGGCAGCGCCAATCTGTTGGTGTGCCCGAATCTGGACAGCGCCAACATCGCCTATAATTTGCTCAAGTCGGCCGCCGGCCACAATGTGGCGATCGGCCCGGTCCTGCTGGGCTGCGCCGCACCCGCTCACATCCTGACGCCGGCCGCCACGGTGCGGCGCATCGTCAACATGACGGCTCTGACGGTGGTCGAAGCGCAGGCCGCGGCTGCCGGCCGCTCGGCATGACGCTCGGCCGTCCGTCGCGCTAGTGGCGAGTTCGCGGCCCCGGCGGGTGGAACTTAGCTGCGCCCGCGTCAGTCCATGAGTAGGCTCGCCTGATCACATTGAGGTCTTACGTCATGCGCCATGCAGACCACCGATTCCGGCTGTTCGTCGCGGCCGTGACGCTGGGAGGGGCGTCGCTGCCCGCGTTGTTCGGCACGGCGCCTGCCGCAGCCGGCGAACCGCCCGCGGCGAATGTCGTCGCCGGAACCTGGCAGCACCATAAAGCGACCATCAATTACTTCGGCATCACGACGCTTTACACCTGCGACGGTCTGGAGAACCGCGTGCGCCAAATTTTGCTCTATATGGGCGCCAGAAAAGATCTCAAAGTCTCCGCCACCGGCTGCCCCGGTCCCTTCAACGCGCCCAGCCGCACCGCCTGGGTGAATGCGGATTTCTATTCGCTGGCGCCGTCCCCGGACGCGGGGGCCCCCGGCGCGGTTCAGGCACACTGGACCGCGGTCAATCTGACGCCTAGGCGCCCGAATTTCATGGGCGAAGGCGATTGCGAACTCATGCAGAGCATGAAGGAACTCGCCCTCAAAAATTTCAGTCTGCGCGATGTCAAGTACCGCACGGATTGCGTGCCCGGCGAAGTCGACACGTATGGCTTCTCCGTCACCGGCGAAGCGCTCAAGGCAGCCGCGTCGGCCACCCCAGCGCCGCCGGCCCAGGCGCGGTCAAACTAGCAATTCCTACACCTCAAACTCCCGGCCCGTACGCGCGGCTCTTCCAGCGCGCGCCGCGCCCACGCCAATGGTCGAGCGCTGAACCGACCGTCGCCGCCATGTAGAAGGCCGCGATCAGCGGCAGCGCCAGCGCCCAAAACTTCGACCGGCCATAGCGCGCCAAGGTCGGCATGTAACTGACCCCGGCGAGGCAGACGGTCGCCACTGCGACGCCGAAGCGCCAGCCGGTCCCCAGGATCATCTCCCAGACGGGTACCAGCCAGATCACCGTAAGCCCCACCAGCGTGAGTGCCAGCCAGAGCGCCGAGTAGCGCAATTGAGTGAATGCCGTGCGCGAGATCATCCGCCCGATGTCCGAAAAGTGCGGGTACGGCCTGATCGATGCGGCGAGCGCGGAATGCCCGAGAAAGATCGGCCCGGATTTCTTCACCGCCTGCGCGAGCGCCACATCGTCGATGAGCGCGTGCTTGATCGCCTCGATGCCGCCGATGCGCTCCAGAGCCGCCCGGCGGATGAGCACCGTCCCGCCCGCGGCGGCCGCGACGGGCGAGTGCGGATCGTTCACCCGGGAGAACGGATACAGCATCTGGAAGAAATAGACGAAGGCGGGGACCAATGCGCGCTCGGCGATGCTCTCGCAGTTGAGTCTGACCATCTCGCTCACCATGTCGAGCCTCGATTGCAGCAATTTCGCCGCCAACGCCGACAAATGCCGCGGGTCGTGCACGATATCGGCATCGGTCAACAACAGCAGCGGCGCGTCTCCCGCGGCAATGCCCTGACTCACCGCCCACAATTTTCCCGACCAATCGGCCGGTTTCGAGCGCAGCGAAATGACCTCGAGGTTCGGGGCGGTGCCGGCCACCGCCGCGGTCCCGTCGCTCGACTGATCGTCGACCAGGATCACGCGGCAACGGCCGCCATAATCCTGCGCGAGCAGCGAGTCGATCGCCGCGCGAATCGTCGGCGCCTCGTCCCGCGCGGGAACGATGATGTCGACCGGCGGGCATTCGGACGGCACCGCGATCGGCAACTCCGGCACGGAACGCCAGAATCTTCCATGGGCGCAGAACAAATACAGCCAGGTGGCGAACGACACTAGAACGATCATCGGCGCAGCTCCATGAATGCCGCCAGGATACTGCAATTCAGCGCAATCGCAGCCGCGAGACGGTATGATGTCGGCCGTCCCCACGAAAAAGCGGCCGGGACGATTCGGAGGCATCTTTGAACGAAGTGTTCGCGCGGCGTGACGTGATCGATGCCGCGAGACTGCGCAGCCTATGCGTCGCCTCGGACTTCAGAGGCGCCCTTCAGACCCTCTCGCATCTCGCCGCCATCGGCGTCACCGGTACCCTGCTGTGGCTGATGCTCGGCACCTGGTGGGCGGTGCCGATTTTCATGGCGCACGGCGTTCTGCTCAACTTTCTCTACGCCGGCCAGCACGAACTCAGCCATTGGACGGTATTTCGCACAGGATGGCTCAACGAGTGGGTGGGGCGCGCCTTTGGGTTCGTGCTGTTCTATCCGCGTACCTTCGATCAGGTGCAGCACATCGCCCATCACCGCTATACGCAGGATTGGGTTCGCGACGGTGAGTTGTCACGGGAACCCTATACCCTGGCCTCGTATCTTTGGTGGATGTCGGGGGTCACCTATTGGTACACGCGCTGGCGGCGCATCGCACGCTTCTCGCTGGGTGTGGTCACCGAGCCGTATCTGCCGGCCAAGCGCCACGGCGAATTGATCCGCGAGGCGCGCTGGCATGCCGCGGGCTACGCGGTGATCGCCGGTGTGTCGCTCGTGGCGCACAGTGGGGTCGCGGTGACGCTGTGGCTCGCGCCGATGCTCGTGATGAAGTGCGTACACCAGCTACAAAACACCATCGAACACCTCGGTTTGCCGCACCAGGACAACGTGCTCATCAATACGCGCAGCACGCGAACCAACGCGCTGCTACGCTGGCTCGGCTGGCAGATGCAGTATCACACCGCGCACCACGCTTTCCCTGGCGTGCCCTTCCACCGCTTGCGCGAGCTGCACGAGACCATTTTCACCGCTCGTGGCACCGCACCGCCGACCATGACCTATTGGGGTTTCCAGATCGCGGTGCTGCGCGCCTTCGAGCGCGGCAAGACCGAGTCCGACTATCCGGACGATCGCGCGTGGATCACCGATCCGCCGCATGCCTAATCGTTTCCTCGTCTATCAGGCACTGTGGGCGATGGACCGGCTGGTGACGCCGGAAGCATCGCTCGCCGAGAAATTCGACCGCGTGCGCGACGCCGGCTTCGATGGGCTCGCGATCGATTTGGGGGCGCTCACGCTGAAAGAGGCGGAGGCAACCGTTCCGCATTTCGCAAGGACCGGCCTCGCCGGCGGACTGACCGCGTTTCCGACCTCGGTGGAGGCGCTTCGGCCGGCGATCGCGCTTGCCCACCGGATCGCGGCGCCTTTCGTCGTGGTGATCGGTCAGGAAATGCCGCTTGCGCTCGCCGACATGGTGCCGGTGATCGAGGGGTGGCTGCGCATTGCCGAGCAGGAACGGATGCCGATCCAATTCGAAACGCATCGCAACTGCATTACCAACGATCTCTATACAACCGTGCAGCTGCTCGATGCGATTCCCCAGATGCGCCTCGCCGCCGACTTATCGCACTATGTCGTGGATCGAGAGATGCCCTGTCCGCCGCCGCCGGCTCTTGCGGCCCTGGTGGCCAAGGTGCTCGATCGCTCCGAGAGCTTTCAAGGACGTGTAGCCGCCCGCGGCCAAATCCAAGTGGCGCTGACCTTCCCGCAGAACGCGAAGTGGGTGGCGCTGTTTCGCGACTGGTGGCGGCAGGGATTTGCGGCGTGGCGGGCGCGCCACGCGGATGAGGACTCTGCCCTGGTGTTCCTCTGCGAACTCGGGCCGCCCGACTATGCCATCACCGGCGCCGACGGCCGCGAGTTGTCGGACCGATGGGCCGAAGCAGGGCTCTTGGCGCGCTGGGCGCGTGAGATCTGGAACGATCTCTGACAGAGGATTGCTGGACGCTCCTACAGATCCGCCGCTCGCGGGGTCGTAGCCTGTCGGTAGCGTGTCGGCCGTCCGCCGGCGTCTGCAGGAGATGGATCATGAGCATCAACAAGGATCAAATTGCGGGTCGCGTAAAAGAAGCGGCCGGTACGGTTCAAGAGGCCGCCGGCAAGGCCCTCGACAACAAGAATCAGCAGGTTAAGGGCAACGTCAACAAGAACTTAGGACATGTGCAAGCGAAGTTCGGCGATGCCAAGAGCGACCTCAAGGACGCGGTCAAGGGTTCCGATTCCAAGTAGGCAGATGTAAGCACGACTCCATGCGCCGCGCCCCGTGGTGCGGCTGCATGGCGTCGTGATATGACGCCGCCGATGCCTCTGCACATCGAGAACTATGCGCTGATCGGTGATTGTCATAGCGCCGCATTGATCGGCAACGATGGTTCCATCGATTGGCTGTGCTGGCCGCGATTCGATTCCGGCGCCTGCTTCGCCGCACTGCTCGGCGGGCCGCCGCATGGCCGTTGGCTGCTTGCGCCCAGCGGCGCCATCCACCGCGTCGAGCGCCGCTACCGGGGCGACAGCTTGATCTTGGAGACCGAGTTCGAGACCGACTCCGGGCGTGTGCGGCTCATAGACTTCATGCCGCTCTCGGACGATCGCTGGGACCTGGTGCGCATCGTCGAGGGTCTCTCCGGCTGCGTCACGATGAACATGGAGCTCATCGTTCGTTTCGACTATGGGTCGATCGTGCCGTGGGTGCGCCGCACGGACGGAGTATTGCTGATGATGGCCGGACCCGACGCGCTGGAGCTCGCCGGCACCGTCGGCGTCGCCGGCGAAAACATGAAGACCGTCGCGGAGTTCCGCCTGCGGCAAGGCGAGCGGCAATCCTTCGTGCTCAACTACCGTCCCTCTCATTTCAAGACGCGGGGCGCGCTCGATGCGTCCTCGGCGTTGACCGAGACCGATGCGCGCTGGCGCGAGTGGAGCGGTCGATGTACCTACCAAGGCCGATGGCGCGATGCGGTGATGCGCTCGCTGATCACCTTGAAGGCCTTGACCTATGAACCCACGGGGGGATTGGTTGCCGCGCCCACGACCTCATTGCCGGAGAGCCTGGGTGGAGTGCGCAATTGGGATTATCGATATTGCTGGCTGCGCGACGCGACCTTCACTCTCAATGCGTTGTTGCTGTCCGGCTATCACGATGAGGCCCTGGGCTGGCGAGAGTGGCTGCTGCGCGCGGTCGCGGGAGATCCCGAGGATCTACAGATCCTCTATGGCATCACCGGCGTTCGACGTCTGGATGAATACGAGCTGTCCTCCCTGCCGGGACACGAGGGTTCGGTGCCGGTGCGTGTTGGCAACGCGGCGGCGAAGCAATTCCAATTGGACGTCTACGGCGAAGTGATGGACACGCTGCATCTCGCGGGCGTGGCCGGTTTGCCGGTGGAGCCGGACGCATGGAAAGTGCAGATCGCGCTGCTCGACTTTCTCGAATCGCATTGGAATCAACCCGATGAAGGATTGTGGGAGGTTCGCGGGCCCCGTCGTCATTTCACCCACTCCAAAGTCATGGCCTGGGTGGCATTCGACCGAGCCATCAAGGAAGCCGAGGCTCGGAGCCTCGAGGGTCCCGTCGAGCGATGGCGGGAGTTGCGGGACACGATCCATGCCGACGTCTGCGCGCGCGGCTTCGACACTCGGAGCAATGCCTTCGTGCAATCCTACGATTCGCGGTACTTGGATGCGAGTTTGCTGATGATCCCGCAACTCGGGTTTCTGCCGGGTGATGATCCGCGGGTCATCGGCACCATCGAGGCGATCGAACGGCACTTGCTGGTGGATGGGCTCGTATTGCGCTATTCCACGGACACGGATGTCGACTCACTGCCGGCGGGGGAGGGGGCGTTCCTGGCGTGTTCTTTTTGGCTCGCGGACAGCTACGTGCTCTGCGGCCGGCGGTCGGACGGCGAGGCCTTGTTCGAGCGCCTACTCGCGTTGCTGAACGACGTGGGACTGATCGCCGAAGAATACGACCCGCGGGCAAAGCGCATGCTCGGAAACTTTCCGCAGGCGCTGACGCACATGGCGCTGGTCAATACCGCGCAGCTCTTGAGCACACCTGAGCATGAGGCGCGCGACTCCATCGCACGCGGCAAGAGGCCGGCCGGCACGGGTGGGTTCGCAACTTCCGCGCGTGTCGGATAGGACCGGCAGGCGCTGTCTTTCTCTTCCTACAGATTATTGCCTGCCGTTCGGCGATTCTATGGCCGCGGAATACGCACCGACCTTAAGGTCTCACCATGAGGCCTGGGTTCCAAGAAACAGTATGCAGGAGTGAGTTCGATGAAACATATTTTATTCGCCGGTTTGATGGCGGCCGGCATTGCCTGTGTGCCGCTGGCGATGGCGGATGACTCGATGAGCGGCACCGATTCGTCCCATCACTTCGTCAAGGATTCCGTGATCACGACCAAGGTCAAGTCGAAGTTGGCCGAGAAACACCTCAGCACGTTGACCCGGATCAAGGTGGACACCGACGAAAATGGCGTGGTGTGGTTGAGCGGACGCGCACCCACTCAAGATGCTGTGGACCTCGCCGCGATGATCGCCAAGAACACCGACGGCGTGACCTCGGTGCATAACGACATTGCCGTCCGACCTTAACGCAATGCTCGCCACGGCGCGAAACGCGAGCTTTGCCGCGAGCTGATCGTCGGCGAGAGTTGATCCGTGCCGAGGGTTGATCGGAAGCGAGGATGCCACGCGGGTGGCATCCTCGCTCTGGTATTGAATTGACGCCGCGGCGTCTCCGGAGCCACCGCCACGCGTAGCGCAGCCTACGCCGTAGCATGACCCAATACCGTAGCATGACCTACTACCGTAGTGTCACCTAATAACCAGTCTCCGAACCGACGGTGGAGGCTTGGGCGGCGGCGCCGCACAGGTCTTCGATCAGCGCCTGCAGTTCAGGCGCTTCGAACGGTTTGGTGATCGATCGCACCTGCGTCCCGAGACGGCATTCGTCGATGTTGAGGGGATATCCCGAGGCCAGGATGACGGGGGTGGATGGCGCCAATTGCTTGACGCGGCGTACCAATTCGAAACCGGACATCGCCGGCAAGCTCACGTCCGTGACGACGATATCGAACGGGCTTGCCTCGAAGGCGCACAGCGCTTCCTCCCCCGTCGCCACCGCGACGATCTCCCGCGCATCATCGGCGAGAAGATCGCAGGTGATCTCACGGACCAGCTCGTTATCCTCGATGTACAAGACTCGAAGTCGCGGCGAACGCATCATGATTCTGCAAGGCTCCTCGGATAATACAGTCGAAGCGCCGGGTGCGATTGGGATTCCTGGGGCGGCTCAACTCGTCCGCCGTTCGCGGACGCCCACCGTGAAGTCACCGCCAGCAGCAAATCACACGGCGGCACCCGGCTCGTCGCGCTGCTCCACAGATCCTCCGGGCCGCGCACCGCGGGCCAAATCACCGCGGATTGAATCTCGATCAGCGCGTCGGATTCCGCGCGGCAGAGTTTAACCGTAACCACCGATCCGCGGGAAAGCTCGTCGATCGTCATCGCGAAGAGGCCTAGGATCAATAACCGGGATCGATACGGCTGCGCCACGATCCGCAGGTTGGGAGTCGATTCGACCTTGAAAGTGATGGACTTGTTCGCGGCGTCGTTGCGCAGGCATCGCAGCGCGCTACCGACCAGCTCCCCGACATCGATGGCGACGGCGGCTTCTTCGTGTGGTGTCGTTTGATTCACGAATTCGACCAGCGCTTTCTCATGATTGGCCAATGCGCGCCGGGCGAGGGCGGTTGCCTTGTCGGCGATCGCGCTCTTGTCCGTCTGGGTTCGGGCGGAGCGCGCCAGCAGTTCGAGCGAGCTTTGCAGGGTCTGCAGTTCGCCCCGGATATCGTGTAGGTGAGCGTGTCGGCATCGCGTGCCGACCAAGGCGTAGGCGGCGGCATCGAGTGCATCGTTGAGAGAGAGGTCGGTCATCCCACGAAGTGTTACTCGGCGGCCTCCACCCAGTGTGTACGACAAGGCTGTCAATCCTCGTAGGTCAATACCTACACCTGGCAGCCTGTTTTATTTTGGCGCACATGCTGCGAGGAGCATTTTCATGGTGTCGGCTCGAAGTGCGCACGCGGCCGGCCTCGTCACGGTGCCGTCAGCTGGGCGGCCAATCGATCGGCGAGCAGCCCCAGGCACTCGCTCAAGGCCACGGTGGCGGCGGCCGCGCCGTCGCCCGTCAACGGCGCACTGAACATATCGTCGCCCGTCACATCCTTACCGGTGCGCACGTTGAGTATATGCCACTGTGCCTCGATGCTCGCGCGGCCGCCCGGGTGGACGCTCACCTGAACCACGTCGACCTTCATGTTGAATTCGGCGGCGTGACCACCGCCGTGGCCTGATTCGGCGACCAAGACATCCGCGCGGCGGCGCTCGATATCCCGCGCCAAGGCTGCAGAGACCAGATCGGCGAACGGGGCGGCCCAGCGCTCATGTTCCATCACCACGACGCCGTCCGCCGACGTGTTGAACACCATTTCAGGGCGATCGACCAGGGAGGGTATCGACACATTGAGAAACACCGCCGTGGCGGGAACCTTGCGTGGTACGTTGCGGCCCTCGCTCGAATCCCCCGGTTGCGCGCTCAGTATGTAGAAATGATCCGGCCGGCTCGTAGCGCACGCCGACAGCAGACACACGCAGCAGACCGGCAGCCACTTTCTCATCGCGCGTCCTCGGGTTTGCCACGCAGCAGCGATTCCGGATGCCGCTCCAGATAGTCGACCAAGGCCGTCACGGACTTCGCCGCGCGCGATAATTGCAGCAGCATGGCCTCGAGTTCACTTTGCAGAGGCGCGTCTTGCGCCAACAGATCCTTGGCATTTTTCATGGCCGCTTGCGCCTCGACCAAGGTCGCCTCCACTTGCGGAGCGATGCTGCCATCCACGTGGCGCATCAACTGGTCGGTACTCTTCAAGGTTTGCTCGAGGCTCGCGAGAGTGCTCATCAAGCGGTAGGAGATCTGATCGAAGGGAACCTTGTTGAGCTTGCGGGCGATGCCTCCCACGGAATCTTGTATGTCATCGATGCCGTTCGATACGGTCGGAAATTCCGTCGGCTGATCGCTCCAGCGGATTTTTTCGACTGGAGCATCCGGGTGCATATCCATGTCGACGTATTTCTGGCCGGTGAGCAAATTGCCGGTCTTGAGTTCGGCGCGCAGCCCATGCGCCACCAGACTGTCGATCAGGGCGCGGCTCGACGCTTCGGGCGCATCCTTGTTGGGCGGCGTGCGGGCTCTGCCCACTTGATGCCCGCGGATGCGCTGTGGGTAGAGATCCACCTCGACGGGATAGTGCAGTGTCCCCAAGTCCTTGTCGTATTCCACATCCAGGCTCTTGACTTCACCGATGGCGATTCCATGCAGTTCGACCGGGGCGCCGCCCGACAAACCGCGCAGCGATTCCTTGAAGTACATGACGAACGTGCGAATTTCCGTTTCGAACGGGCGCATTGCGCGTTCCTCATCGGAGTAGAGGGTAAACGACGTGTCCGCGGCGGCGGGCACCCTCGAGCCGCCGGGCAGCGCTTGAAAGGACACGCCTCCCTCCAGGATGGCGGTCAGCGATTCGGTGCGCAGCTTGACGCCGTCGGAATTGATGGACATATCGATACCGCTCGCCTGCCAGAACCGTGTCTCGCCGGTGACATAGGAATCGAAGGGCGCTTTGATGAACACTTTGATCGTGACACCCGCTCCCCCCGTGTCGAGCGCATAGCCGACCACTTGACCTGCTTCTATGTGTCGATAGAAGACCGGCGAACCGATGTCCAATGATCCCAATTCGTCGGCGTGCAGCACGAATTGGCGTCCGGGCAGGTCGGAAGTGACGATCGGCGGAACTTCGAGTCCCACGAATTGCTTGCTGCTTTCGGGGGAGTGTCCGACATCGACGCTGATGTAGGCGCCGGAAACCAAGGTACCGAGACCCGTGATGCCGGCGGCCGACACCCGCGGGCGTACCACCCAGAAGCGCGTGTCGGTCACGAGATACTCCTTCGCATCCCGGTGTATCTCCGCCGTCACGACGACCTCCTTGCGGTCCTTGCTCACATGGATGTCGCTCACCTCACCGATCTCGACATCCTTGTAGCGAATCTTCGTCTTGTTGGCTTCGAGGTCCTCGGCATTGTGAAACTGGATTTCGATGCTGGTGCCTTGCGAGAGCTTCTCGCGTATCACCACGAACGCTCCCACGAGAATCACGACCGCCGGAAGGATCCACACCAATGGCAGTCGCGAGGACAGCGAACGGGCGGAAACCGCCGTGGGCAGATCGTCCAAATCGGGTGTCGACGGTTCAGCCATGTGCAGGCGCGTCCCAAAGCAGGCGTTCATCGAAGGTCCGCGTCGCAATCATGGTGAGCACCACTACCGCGCCGAATGCCAACGCACCCCAACCGACGATGATGTTCGCAAAGCCCTGAACCTGCACCAAGGTCGCCAGCAGCGATATGGCGTAGATGTCGAGCATCGACCAACGGCCGATGAATTCGACCAGGCGATACAGCTCGGTGCGCTGCATCTGATGGCGCGGCTCGCGGCGCCAGGCGGTATACAGCAGCACCGCCAGCGCGAGGATCTTCAGGAGGGGTACGACGATGCTCGCGATGAACACCAGCAATGCGATCGGCCACGATCCGCTCTGCAGCAACTCCAGCACACCGCTCATGATGGTATCCGGCTCATTGTCGAAAAACGTGCGCGTATTCATCACAGGAAGCAAATTCGCCGGCACGTACAGCACCGCGGCGGCGGCGATGAGCGCGGTGGTGATGCCGAGACTGTGGGGTTTTCGCGGGTGCAGCGGCGCGAAACAGCGCGGACAGCGGGGTCGCGAAACCGCGCCCGCATCGCTCACCGTCGAACGGCACTCCAGGCACACGGTCAGTCCGAGGCGCCGGCCGGTGATGAGACCCTTCATGTCGCTCTCCGCTCCACCCATGCCCAGAACTGCTCGGGGGAGGTGACCGCGGTCAGCGCGGACAGGCTGATCATGAGCAGCGCACACGACCACAGCGCGATTCCCGGCAGCACGTGCGCATAGTTCGACAAACGCACCAGCGCGACGATCGCGCCCAGCATGAACACCTCCATGAAACTCCAGCGCCTCACCGCCACCAGCAGGCGAAAGACGGCACTCTGCCCCCTGGCCCGGCGCCGGCGCCACAGCGGAATCAACAAGTAAAGTAGCGCAATGATCTGCGTCAGCGGTGCGATCACCGTGGTGAGGAACACGAGCGCCGCGAGCGCCTTGCAGTCCTGGTGGTACAGGCCGAGAGCGGCGCCCACGAGGGTGGTCTCGCGGGTGGCCCCGTTGACGTGCATGACGACCAGTGGATAGGCATTGCCCAATATCAAGAGCACCAACGCACAAAGCCCTAAGGCGATGGCGGTCTCGACGGGTCTGTGATCCGGCCCCTGCAGGGGGGCGCGGCAGCGCACACATTCATTGCGCCCGCGCAGCGGCGGTTCCGAACGGCGATGCGCCAAATCACAGGCGGGACAGACGATCACCGCCGGCATTCACGGATCTCAATTCCATCGACTCGCATCACAAGCAACGCACCACGTCGTTCATCGCGACCGAAGCATATCCTATTGCGGGTTCAATTCTGCAAATTCGCTGCCGGCGCGAGGTCTTCGCGTCGCTCGGGTGGACCCAAGAGCGCGGCGCAATTCGCGTCCTTCGCCAGACCCCGATCGACGAAGGCGAGGACCGCGGCGACCGGGGTGAGCAGCGCGCCCAGGGCCGCCGCACCGCCCGCCTGGACGAGTGCCTTACGGGCATCCAGACCGATGCGCGGGTGCAGCAGGGTGCCGCGCAGATCGATCGGAGCACGCAGACGCAACAACCGCACCTCCTTGGGTTCGCCGCGCAGCGACAGATCGATATCTTCGGACTTGAGGTCAACGTGTCCACCCCCGGTGATGAGTACATGCGTCGTATCGACGACGAACGCCGTGGCTTTCAAATCTCCGTCACTCGCATGGAAGCTCGCCACCGCGCACCGGACGTCGGTCGTGGCGTCGCTCTTGGCCAGAAACAGACCCAAGCCTTTGGCGATATCGATACCGGTCAGTTCCGCGAATGCTTCGCGCATTTGCCCCTTGGGTATGACCAGGGTCACGTCGCCGGCGGCGCTCGAAGCGGCTTTGTGAACCGACGTTCCGCTGCCGTGCAATCGGACTCGTCCCAGCAGGTGCCCCTCGAGCGGCGGCGTGGTGGCCGAACCGGACTTGAATTGCGCCAGGTCGACGTCAGCCAGACGCATATCGATCTCGGTCTGCGGAACCGCGCCGCGCGCGTCTATCGACACGGACCCCAAGAACTGACCGATGGGCAAGCTGAACGCCAGCGGCATGAGTCGCAGCATTCCATCGTTCAACGTCAAATGAAAATGCAGTTTGTTCACGGGTAGCTTTGCGGTGGTCACCGCGGCTGCGTCGAAGGACACATCGGCATCCATGCCGCGTACTCTGTCGACCTGCAAGTCCGCGTCGGGGAGCAGCAGCCCGTGCGGCGCCGCCGAGGCGGACGGCTGAACACCCGATGGAGTGCCCGAGCGTGGCGGCGCCGCCGACTGCGGTGCCTGCGCGAACTGCACGGCTTGTGGCGGGGTGGCTGAGGAGGGCGCCGTGGGTCGCAGGGACTCGCTCGCTTGCGGGCCCGCGGACGCCCCGGCGCCCAACGGCGCCGCGAGATCGGCGAGATTCAGTTCGCGAGACGTCAGCTGCGCCGTCAATTTCGGCCGCTTCGAGCCTGCGTCCACCTGGATTTTTCCGGCGATGTCGCTGTTCCCGATCTTGCCGTGCAAGTCGTCGATCTTGAACAGCTGATTGTCGCGCCGCAATGTTCCCGCGATGTCGTAGCGCGGCGAATTGGGCAGCGCCAATCCGCTCAGATAATAAAAATCCGCCAGGTTCCCGCCCGAGAGGGCGAACTGTGCTTGAATCGTCGCGAGATCGAACGGATGCGGCACGAGAAATTGCGTCTGCAGGGCGATGTCGGCGGCGGACACCGACATATCCATTCTGTACGGACGCGAGGCGTCCACATCGAGGAGCGAACCCCCATGGATGCGCAAATCGAAGGGCTTGCCGTTGAGCATGCCCGCACCGTGCAAGCTCAAGTCGTCATCGGGTCGGCCGCTGCTGGCCTCGTTCACCGACAGATTCCCGTCGAAATACAATTTGCGGACGTTGTCGCGGAGGCGCAGTCTGCCGTCCGTGATGCTCAATTGCTGAATCACGGGGATATGCAGCGGAGCGCCCGGGTTCGCTTTTTTCGGCGGCCCTGACGAGAAGTCCCAATTGGCCCGAGCCGCATCATCCCGTGCCAGTTCCAAGTTGGGGCCGTCAATGATCACTTTGGGAAACACGAGTTGGCCGCGCAGCAGGGACAAGAGCCTGAGCGTGACGTCGAACCGCCGCACCGTCAGCATGGGGGTCGACCCGGCCCACGGCGCATCGGCCAATCGAAATCCCTCAACGGTGAGTTCCGGATTCAAGCGCAGCAGATGCAGCGTGACGCCGCCGTCGATCGACGCGCTTCTCCCGGTGGCACTCGAAACCGAATGGACGATGAGTGAACGCCAAACGCGTGGCGGCAGCAACACGAGCACCAATATCAACACCAGCAGCGCGAGCGAGAGGATCACACCGATTCGTTTGCTACGCGGAAGGCGACGCGACCTTGGGGTCGCGGGGGCACCGAACGACGCAGGCGGGTTGGCCGCAGGTGGACGCGCTGTATAGCGTGCAGCCGGTGAGTCGAGGGTTTCCTGACTCACGTGCGCAACTCCGTCGTCAATGCGGTATCCATTCATCGTCCCTCGGAATTCTCGAGCAAGAACCATACGACGACGGCTACCCAACGAGAGTCGGTGAATGACCCCAAACGCCGTCGGAGACTGCGAACGCATTCAAGCCGTGCTGTAGGCGGCCATCCTACGAGGGCTGGCGCACGACGCCGATGGCGGCTGTGGAAACCATCCTCTATCCTCCGCGCCACACCACATCGAGGAACGATCATGGATACCGTCAATGCTGGACCCCAGGCCATTACGCTGCCGCCGCTGCCGTATGCGCAGAACGCGCTGGCACCCGTGATCTCGGCGAATACAGTCGCGCTGCACTATGGCAAGCACCACAAGGGGTACGTGGACACCTTGAACAAATTGATCGTCGACACGGAATTCGCCGACATGCCGCTGGAACAAATCGTGCGCGCAGTGGCAGGACATCCGGATCACGTCTCGATCTTCAACAACGCAGCGCAGGCGTGGAATCACACTTTTTACTGGCATAGCATGCGGCCGAACGGCGGCGGGAAGCCGCCGGCGATTCTCGAGCGGCTGATCGAATCCTCGTTCGGCAGCATCGAGGTCTTCAAGAAGGAACTCGCCGCCGCCGCGGTGGGAGAGTTTGGCAGCGGCTGGGCGTGGCTCATCAAGGACGGCGCGAGGCTCAAGATAGTCAAGACCGGGAATGCCAATACGCCCTTGACCTGGGGAGCCACTCCCTTATTGACGGTCGACGTCTGGGAACATGCCTACTATCTCGACTACCAGAATCGGCGCGTCGATTATGTCAACGCGCTGATCGACAAGCTCATCAATTGGGAGTTCGCCGCCGAGAATCTATCGCGCACCGCGCCTGCCCCCTGACGCTTTACGGTAAGGCTAAAACGCTGAGGCTCAACCGCTGAGGCTCACACGGACTGGCTTCACACGAAGCGGCTGACGCTGTGTGGCCGTGGCCAACCCACGGCCTCAGGCAGCCGCCGTCAAGGCGATCGAAGGGGATGCTTGGTGCCGCGAGACGATCTCCTCGGAAACGTCCCATAGTCGCTTGGCCAGATCCGTATCGCCGAGCAGGGGATTGCCCGCCGCAATTCGACAATTCTCCCAATATTCTCCGGTGATTCCCGATACCCGTGGACTCGCGGTGAGCAGAGCCTGGGTCGCCGCGCCCTGCGCCACCGATTTCATGAACCAGCGCGCGGCCGATTGCGCGAGCCGCAGCGGTAGCGACAGGTACTTGTTGAGGTTCGTCCCGCGCGTCGCGCCCGGATGCAGAGAATTCACCGCAATGCCGCGCGGTGCGAGGCGTCGCGACAATTCCTTGGCGTGCAATGCATTGGCCAGCTTGGATTGGCCGTAGAACAGGAACGGCTCGTAAAAGCGATGGCCGTCGAGATTGTCGAACATGATGCCTTCGGCCGGTGCCTGGGTCTTGCTCGCGCTGCTGCTCACGATCACGATGCGCCCGGTGCCGTCGCGCAGGGTTCCGAGGAGCTCTTTGAGCAGCGAGAAATGACCGAGATGGTTGACGAGGAACTGCATCTCGACGCCGTAGCGCGTCTGTAGCTGGGGTAGGTTCGCGACACCGGCGTTGGCAACGATGGCATCGAGCGGTTCCGATAAGCCCCTGATCGTCTGCGCCGCGGCGGCGACCGAATCGAGATCCGCCAGATCACATGCAACCGGCGTGGAGAATGGACCCACTTCCGCGCACGCGGCTTTGGCCTCATCGAGGGAGCGGGCGACTCCGATCACATGGGCGCCATTGGCGGCGAGTGTGTGCATGGTTTCGAATCCGATCCCTGAATTGCACCCCGTGACCACGATGCGCTTGCCGGACAAATCGATTCCCGCAAGCACGGTGTCCGCCGTCGAGCGGCCGGTGAATGGAATTGCTTCGAGCATGATCAATACCCCTTATTTGTCGTGCCGCTGCACGGGTTCGTCGTGCTGCCGCAAGGGCGTGCAGAACATGCGCGCCGCAACCTTTACACCCGTCACGAATTCTTCGCGCGTCGCCGACCTCTGTTTCAGGCCGCGCGCGGTGGCATGCAGTGTGCGCGCCAAGTCCGCCGGGCGAAGGCCCTCGCTTGCGCAAAAGGCGGCGAGGCCGGAGTGCGCAATCGCATGGGTGAGCGCCTGTTCGAATCGCGCCTCGTAATGGGACAGGGTTTCGCCCGCGAGTGAGGTGCTGGCGCACATCAGGTCTGCGGCGTCCGCCCCGAGCGAACCGACGAATCGGCCGGACCATGCCTCACACGCGGCCGTGAGCCTGGCCTCCAGGCTCTCATCGGTTCTCCACAGAGCCGCCATGCCGGCATGCAATTGACTGTTGAGCGTATGTACCAACGCCTCGCGAAACAGTTCTTCCTTGTTGGCAAACTGCAGATACAAACCCTGCCGCGAGACGCCTGCCGCGCGAGCTACCTCGTCCATTGAGGTCTTGCGAAAGCCATAGCGGGCAAACACGCCCACGGCTGCCTCCAACAGTGCGGACCGTCGCGCGGCCGACTGCGCCGGTTCCGGTCCCATCAGGCCCAATTCCGCGCCGGTCTCGGATTTCAGCGCGGCAGGCGCCGGGTTTGGTATTATTGTCACCTCGGCACTATAGACAAAATAGACCTAATTTGTCAATTCCGCTGTATTCGGCCGGCAGACAGCGCTTCACTCTGGGGAACCCAAAATGACTGATTCGACCTTTGGCCTCGGCCCTGCGATTCGGGTGCTCGGGCTGCTCCTCTGCGTTCCGATCGCCGTGTGGGGTGCCGAGGACACGGCGCAGCGCGTCGAGCGGATCCTGCTGACGACGCCGTTGGTCGACGGACACAATGATTTGCCGTGGGAGATCAGAGAACGATTCAAGAGCGATTTGGCGGCGGTCGATCTGCAATCCGACACCTCTCGCTTGCCGCTCCCCGCCGGCGCGGTGCCGCTGATGACGGACATCCCTCGCTTACACGCCGGTGGCGTCGGCGGCCAATTCTGGTCCGTCTGGATTCCCACCGAGGTGCAGGGGTTCAAGGCGGTACAGATGACGCTCGAGCAGATGGATCTGGTCAAACGGATGGCTGCTCGCTATCCGGCGGATCTGGAAATGGCCTACACGGCGGCGGATGTGCGACGCATTCACAAGGCGCGCAAGATCGCCTCGCTGATCGGCATCGAGGGCGGACATCAGATCAACGACTCACTCGCGGTCCTGCGGCAGATGTACGACGCGGGCGCGAGGTATATGACGCTCACCCACACGACGAATACGGACTGGGCGGATTCGGCGACGGATGCGCCCGTCCATCACGGATTGACGCCGTTCGGCATCGAGGTCGTTCGCGAGATGAACCGGCTCGGCATGCTGGTCGACTTGAGCCACGTATCGCCGGAGACGATGCGTGCGGCTCTCGCGGTGAGCGCCGCGCCGGTGATCTTCTCGCACTCCTCGGCTCGCGCCCTCGTCGATCACCCGCGCGACGTGCCCGACGACATCTTGCGCGCGGTTGCATCGAACGGCGGCGTGGTAATGGTCAATTTCTGTCCGCCCTACGTATCGGCCGCCCGCAATCAGTGGGATGCCGACGAGGCGGCCGAAAAGACCCGCTTCAATAGCCCGCCGTATACCGGCTTGTACATCGGTCAGCCGGAGCGGGCGAAAGCGGCGCTGTCGGCGTGGGAGGACTCGCATCCGCGGCCGGTCACGACGTTGGCTCAAGTGGCCGATCATATCGACCACATTCGGCAAGTGGCCGGCGTCGATAATGTCGGCCTGGGATCGGACTTCGATGGCATCGACGATGCCCCGATCGGGCTCGACGGCGTGAATCGGTATCCCGCCTTGCTCGAGGAACTCATGCGTCGCGGGTGGTCGGATGCGGATATTGCAAAGCTGGCCGGCGAGAATCTCTTGCGGGTGATGGCCGCGGCGGAACGGGAGTCGCAGGCGCTGCGTGCGGAGAGGCCCGCATCGAGTGCGGTGTACGGTGTAGACTGACACCTCGAGACTACGGAATTTCTATTTCGATCCCAAGGGAGTGAGCGTTGTGAGCATATTCGGCCACCCGACTGATTTGAACCGCCAATTCATCGCCCGCCCCGATGCGGCCAAAGAAGACATTCTCTACAAGTGGCCGGATCTGACCATCCGCAAGTTTACCCAGGTCACGGTGCAGCCGGACGAGACCGCCATTTTCTTCAAGGAAGGCAAGGTGGCCGGTACTTTGCCCCCGGGACGCTCGACTCTCGACGGGGCGCTCATCCCATTCCTCGGCGACATCGTCGATTGGGCGAGCGGCGGCAATATGTATCGGGCCGAACTGTATTTCATAGGCACCCGCGAATTCGTGAGCCTGCCTTTCGGCGGCCCCGTCGACAACATCGAAGATCCGGAGACCGGGCTGGCGGTGGGACTACGGGTGTTCGGCGAGTATGCGCTCGAGGTGAGCGATCCGGCCGCGATGATTCTCAAATTGGTCGGCACACGCCAGGCATCCAACGATCTCATCACCGACTGGGCCCGGGAGCAGATACTGAAAGCCTTGCGGACCAGCGTGGTGCGCAAGCTGACCACCGAGAAGTGGCCGGTCCTTGGGCTCGCGGCGCGCACGGCGGACATCGAGTCGGCATTGATCAGCGACGTGCAAGCACCCCTCGCGCCCTACGGATTGAAAATCACCCGCTTGGGCAATGTCACGATCAGTCTGAGCCCCGAGGATGAAAAGACTCTGAAAGGGTTGCGCAAGGACAGCGCCTACACGCGCCTCGCGGGAGGATTTCGTGAATATGG
>Ga0116229_10003168_pt1 | contig 26970 bp, 15 predicted proteins | sample S1TSphgellanicum_3_FD_87313 | JGI IMG/M metagenome (GOLD analysis project Ga0116229, IMG submission 87313) | Host-associated microbial communities from peat moss isolated from Minnesota, USA - S1T2_Fc - Sphagnum magellanicum MG | ecosystem: Host-associated > Plants > Peat moss > Unclassified... | reverse complement strand
CGGCATGGTTATGGCCGGAATTGGTGCATGGGTTCAAAAACCTCACACAACAGGTTACAGTAATGTTGTCACTTGGCCCCCTTTTAACTGCTGAATATAAACATCAAGTCTTTGATGAACTCCAAAGGTTCTGCTGAAACATTGATGTCCAGTGATTACAGGCTACAGAAACCAATGTGAAGCTGGTATATTTCTCCTTCAGTTTTTCACTACCAGATTGTCATTTGTTGTGTAAGGAAAAGGCTTTTGACATTGCAGAAGTGTCCTTCCTGATCATACCCCACGACCAACAGGGACTTCACATGTGACAACAAAGGCTTTTTCTGCTGTGAGGCCATTGCCTCTAGTTGCCACACAAAGACTTTGACCTCCTTTTGTTCTCTTGCTGTCATCTGCCAAATTACACAACAGTTCTATTCTCTTAGCCTGCATGGATAAGTCCATTTTGCAGTTATGGCAGCATTTTGAAACAGACACTCTCCCATGGATTCAGCACCTAAATCAGAAGGAGCAGGAGCTTCAATGTCATGTTTTGAAGCTTAATGTTGTTTATCATGCCTGATATGTTTGGTCACATGCTTTGTGTGATTTGCAAGATGTCATATGTTTTCTCAACTATTTTCACATATGAAGATCAATGAGCTTTTGGCTCTATTGAGTCTGTGACCAACCTGAGGCTCATCTCTTAAGGATCTTCTTGTTCTGAGCCTATACGCATTGATTTGAGATTTCTTCTGCAGGTAGTATGAATAGTTGAGGTGCTAGAGGGCAAGGGTCTCCATATGGCATTAACTCAAGGAGAGGCTCAACTATTGATTATCTGCAGGGAGTAATGCATCAAGTAAGAGCCTTGCTAAAATTCACAAGGTATGATCTGATAAGTACATAATGTTCAAGAGCTACTCCATTTCCACTCAGGAGGATCTTCCCTTTGACCATTTATGCTGTAATCTCAATCCAGGTGATGTGAAACAATGAATGTTGGACATGGCCTTTGAGAGTTCATATCTCAGTCTTTCAAAGTGAATGATGGGCTGCTATTTTCCTTGCTTCTCTTAGGTGCTCCAGCAGCAAACACAGGCAATCTCTTGTCGGGCTTTGGTGCTCGAAAGGGATATGTGGGATATTGAAATTATCACATCAAAGGACACAGAAAGGACAACTGACCAGACTGGTAAGAACTCCCAGAGAAATACTGGAAATCTAGCAATTGTTCCCTCCAGAAAGTTCCATACTAGGCTTCTGTAGCCTCAGCGTGAGCATGTAGCACATTAGTTGATTTAATTTTCTTTCTCTTCCTGAACACTGATCAGCATAACTGGTAGCCTTATCAAATTTGTGTAATGAAATCAGGCGAGTGAGAAGTCTTTTCTGGTTTTCAATGAGTGGTCAAATCTTGAACATTGCTTACAAAGGGAATAATTTTCACTACCACCATTTTGTTGATGAGGTTCTGGATGGATGATCAAGGTCCCAGACTCTTGAAGCTTCAATCTTATACCCTTAGTGGTAAGTTGCTGGACATAGAACAATGCAAGAAACACTGCCACTCTTGTGGAACAATTCTAGTATAATTCTTGAGATGCTCCAGGTTACAACATCAGTTATTCACCTTGGAATAACAATCCTACACAAAAGACAGGAATCCAGTGCAAAACTGTCTCCTGTGCAATCCAACAGGAGACACATTTGCACTGGATTCTTGTCCCGTAGCTAACCACAATGGTTTGCTGCAGTCCTATTTTCACTTTTCTACCTACCTTTTACTTGCACAAGGTGGTACCCCTATTACAATCCTTCGCAAATTCATAATCAATTGAATTTTCTTAAAGTAATCAGCTTCAACTTGGATTGAGTTGTAAAAGAGGATGAATAGTCTGATTTACTTAAAATGATTAGTATGATCATTTTGGGTGCTACTACCTAATATGTGTTCACAAGTTGGATTACTTTTTTGTGTCCACCCACCTTACTTTGGAAGGTTTTATCTTGCTCATTTCAAGCCTACATGCAAGTCTGTCAATAGCTATAGAAGCACCAAATGAAGGGTTGCTTAAACCCTTGGAACTTCCAGAGTTGAATAGGACAAAAGAATGAACACATGCTCTTAGAAAGCTTAAGTGTTCACTCAACGGTCTACATACCCTATGAGTGCCACATTCTTGTGACCTCGCTTTTCAAATCCTCAAAAGGTAACTCACATTGCTTAAGGAATGCTACATAGTGGAAGGGTAATTAGTAATATTGTAAAGATCATTGCTTTTCAAATCCTCAAAAGGTAACTCACTTTGCTTAAGGTATGCTAAGTAATGGAAGGGTAATTAGTTGCTTTGCAAAATCCTCAAACGGTAACTCACTTTGCAGAAGGAATGCTAAGTAGTGGAAGGGCAATTAGTAATGTTGTAAGGAACATTCTTGTACGGTGCATCTCCTAAGGGAGGGGCATTTGAGGGCATGAGCCCAAGGGTGTTCCCAAACCTCAGGAAAACACACAAGTACCAGGACCACCCCTTACATAAACAACTCTCTTTTTATTTCCACCCTTCTTTCTCATTCGATAGAAAAGAAATATTTTCATGGGGACATGTGATGATCATACAAAATTGGGTTAACTCCCCCGGCATAAGAACCTAGGGTCCTTATGCTGGGGTAGATCCCTCAAAATACACAGAAATAAAAAAGGGGGTTGTTTATGATGTGGTGAAAACAAATTAGCATAAAATGGAAGCCATTTGTGAGTACACTTTCGCTATATTGATGGGTGCATTTTCAATCATTCCTTAATTATCAGTGTCATGAGTGATGAACAGGTGGGCCAAACAAACATTGACAATTTTTTGCATCACATGGTCCATTTACTATCAATTACACAATTGACCTTAACAAAGGCCACAAGGCTGTGACATCAGTAGGTACAAAACAACTCATTTATTTAATGGGCACATGTCACTGAAAAAAAATCATGATGCTATTGAAATGAGAAAAATAATGATGTTTCCAAAATTTCCAAGGTGTGGTTGAGAGGACAAACTAGGGTAGACCAGCCAGCGATCAAACATTTAAGGATTCAGGGCAGGCTGGATCCAAGGGGAGGGGCTCCATTGTTTCTGGTGTTCAAACAAAACATCAACCCCTCCTCTTGGTGCATCTAACATACTAACAATGTTGAAAATGGATTAAAAATGAGAAAGTTATGCCCCCCCCCCCAAGCAAAAGGGGTCAAGAACTCAAAAAAACAAACCATCAATAACTACAAAAGCTGATTCCTGAACATCCAAAAAACTCGTTGTATGCTGCACTGTTGCTATTAGAGTTCAAAAATGATTTGTAAAACATGTGACACTCCTATAGCACTTTAAATTGTTTAAAATGAATAAGAAATAAGAAAGTTACAAGGCTTAAAACTAGGGGGGGTCCAAAGAAAAGAAAAGAAAAACATTCTGTAAGTTGGAAAGCTTATTTTTCTTTTTTCATTATTCCTTTTCCTTTGCACTGAGTTTTAGAGTTTGAGGTGGCCCTCCCATAACATTTTAAATCACTTGAATGAAGCACATATGATGAAGATATAAATAAGTGTTCAGTCATAGGCAGATGATCGGCGATGGGCCAGTCGACCCTACATGGCCAAGGAGTCTCCAAAAGTTAGGACTTCAGGACGGAGCACTAACGTCATGAAAATCTCACTCATTTACAAATTGATAGAACAAATTGCCTAAAGCCTAGTAGTGTTTTACGCAAACTTGTACACCAAGTTCTCCATCCCTGATTTCCCCATTTGTTTGCTGGGTTTAGGGTTTAGTTAGATCTTGCTCCTTTCTCACAATTTTTTTTCTTGGATCAGACACGGTGAGAAAATACAGACCAAACATGGCTCTGATCCCCTATTAAATCCGTTGAGGAAATGCTGCTGCCGATTACAAGAGCATGCATCAGAGTCATGGAAGAAAGGAACATCCAGGAGTATCTTAGAGATGGATTCTGTTCTCTGATTTGTGTTACAAGTCATCATCGCATGCCTTGATGTCAGATCGCAGTCCCCACGCATCACCCATCGTTTGGTTGCAGATCAAGGAGTATCCAGGCTATTCTAAATCTTATAAAATTTGGAGCTTGACCTACAAACTGTATTTTTACAACTGCATATGGTTGTAGTATGCTGACACTAGAAGGAAGGATAGGTCCAACGTCGGGAGGGCGGAAGGTTGGATATAGCCAGAAAGAAAGAAAGGAAAAAAAAAGAGACTACACATACCTTAGATAACACCTCTCTTCAAATCTCCCATGCATCAGAGTTGCGTCAGTTTGACATCACGGGCAAGTTCTTGAAGAATAAACATGCCTCTGCTCTTCCTATACACGTGTAGCATCATTTGCATGTCCGAGAACTACACTCTAAATTGCACAAATGCATCTCCACATTAGCACCACCATATGGTAATGCAAACAAAAATCCAAACACTTTTTCGACCTACATACCTTGCCTGTCGCATCCAGTGCACGCAACACAAAATAAAACGCACATAAATAAAGCTCAACCGCAATCAGACCAACAATTTGCATTCCTCCTAAACAACAGGTTGCTCCCATAATCCCCGCATGGCATGGCTTTCTGGAAACCGATTTAATTCAAAACCAGAAAGGACTCCCAAAATGGAACAAGTCCACGCACTGTTTCCTCATCATCCCTCGACCAATCCGACCCCCAATAAACAAACGAAGTTAGCTTCGACCGAGCGATTTCACAAACCAAAAAATATAGATCGCAGCAGAGGCTTACAACAAACATGAGTTTACAAGTCGGCTGCATTTCAAATTTTCCTGAAACTTGTGCCGATCTGATGTGATCATCCTCGCCGCCACCCACCAACAGTAGTCGATAGAACAACAATCAGCTCGTAAATACAAAACACACCCTAACCCTAACCCTAAATCCAGGTCCCGAGCCTGCATTCAACATCTGAAATTGGCGCCAAAGCGTTGCAAGTCAAACCTGGCGATTGAAAATCCTAATAATCCTGTTATATAGTGCCAGCTGGCAAAAGGGCAATATGAGAAAGTAAGAATTATCGTCGGATATCCGACGGTGCAGAAAAAAAGGCGGAAAACGCCAGCCCCGTAATGACTCGTCGGTGGGAAAAGGGAGTTTCCAAAATCCTCACAACGAATGACAGGAGGCCACTTGTTGTACTTTCATCGCGTTGGGTCCTAGTTCTTCCAAGTGCCGTATTCTGATTTTTTTTTGGGGGGCTATCCAATGGGTCCAAGACTCCAAGTGGTTTTCTTTTTTTGGGGTTTGTTTTGTTTTGTTTTGGTTTTTTCTCATCCAGGATTTCAATCCCCAAATGCATTTTTGACAACATTCCCTCAAATGAATATTATCGCGACACTTTAAATTTTAATTCTCTTATATTTGTGTTTTTTTTTTAATAAAAAAAATTCATATCAAAGCTCAATAATTAGGGAGTTCTTTGCAAGGGGTGTTAACCCAGGCCAAAAATGGTGATGAACTCTTTAGTAAGAAGAGAAATTTCATGCAGCCAATGTTTTGGCCCAAGCATGCACTCAAGGTGCCTTGCTTTTTTTACTTTTAAGTTTTTGGGAGGAGGAGGGAGAGGGGGGAGAATTTATTTCATTTTTTAGTGGTTCCCAATACGTTCCCCAAGTTCCCAATGTGTTCCCTAACATGTTCTCCATTGCACCTCACTTTTATCATCTGCCTTGCCAAATGTTGTCCTCCTTTCACCTATATAGGTGGGCCAAAGGGGAGGAACTCTATACTTCAAAATAAAACCTTTTATTTTGTGGAGCCTCCATAGTTTCATTTTTTTTGAGTGATGGGCTAATCCAATTGGCTCGTTGCAAAAAAAATTTTAAAAAATTGAACTTGGGAGGCACCTCATCTAATTAATAGGGTGTTCTTTGCAAGGGGTATTAACCACAAGTGAAAAGCCCGTGATACTCCCCTAAGGTGAATCACTGAGTCAGTTTTTCTAATGTGTAGACTTAGAGTTCCAGAGTCATTCAAAAACCCTAATTATTATTAAGTATTCAATAATTTTGTCAAACAAAAATTCAACCAAAATCAAAAACTAAAAACTTGAGGTAGGCTCTTTGCACTAATTGAAAAGCCTTTGATGAGTGGGATTTGCTCTTGAGGAGGTGATTTTTAGACTTCCTATGGTGCAAGATATAGGTATTAAATTTGAACTCCATGTTGCTATGCACTACCAGTGATGATCAACTATTTTAATTTTTTTTTAATGTTTTCAATATTTATGTCAATGTCAAATTTAATTTAAATTAATATACATTTCATGGACATGAAAAGACACATGTTAATTTTTTTTATATACCCAAGTTGGTGTATATGGAAAAAGAATGAGATAATTATAAAATGAAGGTAGTTATGAGGAAAGGTGGGACATAGTTATTATGAAAGTTAATAGGCAAATATATATATAGTTAAGCTTGAAAATGAGGTAATTATTTTTGAATTGTCTTTGAAATGGTTCAAGGACAACCGTACAACTAGAATTTGGATCATGTAAAAGCAACATATGAAACTTTTTGCGTCTATCTAATTCATTGATGTGGTGAACAATTGTTGCAACTTCTTTGTCATGAATCATAACCTTGCTTTCGAAACTACCCAACTACCTTGGCAGCTTCAACACTAATTATATCACTTTCAGAAAAGTTGAATTTTTTAAAAATAAAAATTACAAATAATTTTTTTTCTTTTTAAAAAAGTTGAATCTTCAAGAATTTATTTTTTTTTCAAAATGAAAATTTCAAAATGAATTAGTTATTTGACAAACATGTGTTGAAGTTGGCAAAGTACTATGGTGATCTTGGGAGCAACAGAAGTCCAATGAACTAACACTTACTCTTTTTTTTTTGTGTAACTTGTTCACTTTTTACATGTGGTGGTTCTTTGAGGTTGAAAATGAATCTTAAGCCTTCAAGATAACACATTCTTTCTTGTGTTGTACATACTTCTTGAGGTTGTACATGGTCACAAACAAATCTTAGTTTTCCGAAATCGTACAATATCTGGGAACTTTGACAACTTGTGGTGGTTGTATGATGTCAATAGATGAATCTGAAGTCTTCAAAGGAGCAATAATATTATGATGAATTGTGCACTTTTTGTAACATTGTCAAATGGTTGAAGACAATTCTCATTTCATTTTCTACTATTTTGACTACCCAACAAAAATTCTTTGAGTTGCAACATCACATTTTTTTGCATAAAAACTATGAGCAATGTCATTATAAAATATTTTTCTTTTGATTTGTGTTCATCAAGGTAAGTTTTCGATTTCTTCTTGGAAATATTAGGGTTGTTATTGACCACAAGTTGTCTATTCAAAAGGCACCACTTGTTTGTGGTGCTTGGTTCTCCCATGGTTGCTTATTTGGCCTTCCATAAATCTTGAATAGCAAATGAACATCCATAGAAATATCATGGATACATATTCCACCAATGTGGCTTCAATGGAAAACAAGAATAACATCTTTCAAACTTCCTTTCCAAGGCCTTTGTAAAATAATTTTGTCCACCAATCATAGCATAAAAGACAAAAATAGAATTCATGATGCAAACACTAGCCTTGTCATGGGAGACACATAGTGGGTTCTCAAAGTTTTTGCAAAAAAAAAAGAATTTTTTTTGGGGTCCTACTACTAAAATGGCTTAAAAGGTTTTTTAAAACACATTAAAATGGACATTATTTTCAAACTTCAATTGTGTGCTTTGGACCAAATTTTTTAATTATATTGTGATTGCACCATGTAAACCCTAAATAGACTCCCTTAATGCAATTTGAAACTAGCAATCCATTATAATAACCCCAAAAGGAGAAAATGAATTAATGTGATATGACCAAAAAAAGTGTCATGCTTTCTATTTAAGATAGCACAAGCTTGCATATCCAGTATCCAAATGAAATTTTATTTTTTCTACATTTTACATATGACCCACCATGTGAATACTTGTGTTTTAAAACATCAAAGGCATATTTGATCCTTCAAAGTAAGAAAATAATTATATGTAATGAAGGGAGAAGACCAAAATTCCCTTATGCCATTGGTTTATAAATGATATGTTATTGACAAAATATGGTTAGTAAATTGATGCAATTGAAGTGTTATGATTATGGATTTCCAAAATGATTGAAGTTGTCCATTTTTTTCAAAGGATGCAAGGAACAAAGTGAGTTTGAAAGTATTCCATACATTTTTGGCTATCTTGCATTTTTCAATGTTTATGTAACCTACTTATGTAATCTAAATTGTAAAAGCAATTTCCATATGTTATATGGATCATGTAATTTTAAATTAGCCCTAAGTAGAGGGTATAAGGAATTTAAAATAATCTATGGAATGGGTAATATCATCAAATAACAATGCCTCAAAGAAACATGAAATTACCAACATTAGAAAGGAGATACATAACACCCTTCACAATTTTAAAGGAATAGGTTTTTTCAATCATGTTTGATTCCCAAAATTGAGCTTCCAAATGTATTCATTTTTGGAGGGCCATTCAAATTAGGGCTTCAAAATGTATGGAAGTGTAGTTTTGTGAATGTTTGTGTACTAATTTAGATCAATAGGTAAATTGGAATTTTGGTCATAAGCATGGGGCAAAGAAATTTGAAATATATGAAAAATAATTATTAATAAATAGGTACCCTTCATGATTAGTAATTATTACAAATTAATGGAGCCAATAAGTTCTATATTTTTATTTTTATTTTTAAAAAAAATCTTTTATTCACAGTTGGTACCTCAACATGTGCAAAAAGGCTATGCTCCCTTCAACCTTTTCCCAAGTAGAGAGAGTTCAACATCCACACGGAGGAAGAAGTAGCCCTTCATTTCCCACAAGGATAGGTACTTTGAGGCGGCTGATTGCAGCCTCTAGTCAAAAAACATGGGAAGACAATGTGTCTAAAAATTGTCTCCACCACAAAAAAAAATTAAAAAATTAAAAAATTAAAAAATATATATATAAACAATAGTTAATAGCTATGGGAAATTTATTCAGTTTTTAATTTTCAATTTTATTTTCACACTTTAGTTTTTTTGAATTTTTAAAAAATTGAGTGAAAAACTAGTTAATTGTTTTTTTTGGTTGTATACAACATTTTAAATTGTATGAAACAAGTTGTAAAAGACAATTTTTTTTTTCTAGTTACACAAAAAAAAACTCACCCAATGACAATGAAACACCCAAATCAGAGAACTAATATTATAACTCACAAGAAATTGAACTTGAACATAAATTCATTTTTTATGAACTTTTTTCCACCACAAAATTTATAGGCTAGTGACTTCTTGATATTATTTGACCATAATTTTTTTTAATAAAAAAATCTCTTTCTCCCTTTCATTTGATTTCTTCTTCTTCTTCTTTTTTAATTCTTCACTTTCAATTTCAATTACCTAGTATTAGTAATAGTAGGTTAGCAGGCTTCAACACTAATTATATTATTTTCAGAAATGTTGAAATGTTCCCCAATTTTTTTTCCCCCCAAAAAAACAGAAAAGGGAAAATAATATAGAATCCTTTAGAATATTTGTGCAATGTCCATTTTCAGCATAGAATCTTCAAAAATAAAATAATTATTCAATATTGAAATTCAATGTTGCAGTTGCCAACAAGGGTAGGGTGGTCACTAGAGCTGCCAATTTTTTCTTTTTCTTTTTTCTTTTTTCTTTTTTGGTGGGTTAGGAGGGTTTGGGGGATGATAACCCATGTGTTGGATGCTGATTGGAAAAATGAATTTTGACATCTGTCCATCCCTGACATCATCATATACCATGAGGGTCGACTTAGCTCCAAATCTAGTATGTGGCGAAGATTTGAGAGTGAACTATATCTTTCAGAATGGTAGATTTGTGAGCTTTCGTGTGGTTGACAAAGGAGTAAAGAATGGAAAAGGCTTTGCGTGGCAGAGAGTGGTAGAACCTACATTACTAGTACGTACATATGCATAATCTTCATATATTGTAGATTAGAAACCTGGGGGAAGGGGGCAGAGGATACGATCTAATAAGAAGCAGCGGATATTGACAGAATCTTCATCCCTGGTAAATAATCGTGGCATAAAATCTTCATTTATTGTAGATTTGTCATAGGCCTTCCTGGTACAATAGCGGCGGGAGGGAGAACGCGAGACGAAGAAGAAGAAGAAGAAGCGCCTGCTGCTGCTGCTGCTGCTCCTGTTGCAGGCAGCTCCACAGGGAGAGCAAACGCACGCCCCAGTGCGAGAGAAGAGCTCCAGAGCTTCAGATAGAGGAGAAAGAAAGAAAGAAAGATTCTTAAGATTTTTTCTCAATTTTTTTTTGGGACGAAGTTGGCAGAAAGAATTGGCTTCTAAGTTTCAAAAACGCACCGAGAAGAAAGCTGATTGTCACATATCGTGTGCATGGGTAGTTGACAAGAATCTCTTTGGAGTGCACACGCACGCACGCACGCCGAGGCACAGAAGACACAGACAGAGAGATTGTGAGAAGGGAAGAAGTTTTTTCGGTTTTTTGGCACTGGGTATGTACAAGGTTCTGAACTGACTGAGATCAGGAAGTTTGTGGGATTCTTTCAGGCTCTCTCTCCAGCGTTCTCTCCTTTTTTCTCTCGCGCTTGCACTTGCTCTGCCTCTTGGCAATACCCTCTGTGTGCGTGTGTGATCGCGTACTCCGGAGCTCACAGTAAGAGAGACTTAGTTCGACAAGGAGCGGAATTGCAATTCAGAGACACAGAAAAGAGAGTAGAGCTGTGCATGTGAGGGATTTGATTCAATGCATTGTATAACACTTTGTCGGAAGTTTGAGATCGCAAAAGACTCAAGAAATTTTGTTAGTGGAGAAGCCAAGTTCTTCCTCCACCACCACCTCCGCAGCAGCAGCACGAAGGCTGCTGGAGGCGGTAGTAGAAGAGTCCATCTGCTCTTGAAAGGAGGAGGTCCGTCGTTCCTGCCTCTGTCGCAGAGGACATGGGATTCTTCTAGTAAAGAGGCGAGGACCGCCAACACCACAACTCGAGCCCTAAAGCGCTCCCATGGTGGTGAGGAATCTCTCTTTCGAGGAGACGATGGACAGGAGAACCCAATCCAGACTCCTCTCCTCGTACAGAAACATTTGCAACAACACTACTGGGATGCGAGGATTCTTGCGCAGGTAGCTCTGATATGGAGATCGCTGCAATACTCCTCGATCCCGTTTGACTACTGGCTTGCCAATCTGCAAACACCCAACAGAGGAAAACCCCTGAGAATCTCAACCAGAGACCGTTCTTCTTCTTCTTCTTCTTTGCAGAAGAAAACTCGGGAAGATGCACAAGGGAGAGCTGAAGTGAGAATCCGAAGCAGACAGAAGCGAAGTGGGGGGAGAGAGCAGAATGAAAGATACGTCGAATTTCTCGATTTGCGAGAGGATGACGGATACACCAGCCATGGGAGATCATCGCTGCCCCCCCGTGCTGCTTCTCTTACCATGGATTTTTGCAAGAACCACCAAGCTCCTCCTTTGGCTCCTAGTGAGCCACGATTCTTGCGGGACTTAGCTCGAGCTTTTCTGGTGAACCGAGTTGTTGTTTTGAAGAAGATCAAGAGAGGGTTGTTGTTACCCTCTCAGGTGAAGGAAAAGGCTCAGAGTCTTGCTGTCTTCCGGTGGTTGGAGAGATTGAGCAAGACCTATGGCACATCTTTCATGGTTATGGTGATCATGGGTTATTGCACTCAAGGATTTCGCTGCTTCCCTTGGTTGGCTATGTCCTACTATTACAAAGACACACTGCAGGTAGGCTTCCTTGATATACTTTTGCTGTGCTATACTACCCAAATTCAAAAAAACTCAGTAACAAAAAAGCTTAACACTCCAGGTAGGGTTCTTGTCTCTTGCTGTGATGTAACACCTAAATCCACACAACCTCAGTGACTAAACCTTTTTTGCCAGGGCAAAGTTTTCCCTCATGAATGGCTCTGGCCTTCTTCACAAGTCATGAACATACATACACATACCCAGTCTTTGGGCTTACAAACTCAGCTTGCAGAGATTGTGCAAATTCTTCAGGACTAGAGTCTGCCACTCGATGGGTTCATAAGCATCTGCTGTTTCTCAGTTCTTGATCCTTCTACTTGTGTGGGTTGGACCAGACGGACTATTCTATGGTTCCCTGAGAAAACTTCTATGCATGCTTGGTCCAATTATTAGCTCATTGTGTTTATGTAAACCCAGAAATGTGCTTGCAAAATTTTTCCAAGATTGACAGCTTTTGCCTCCCATCTTTGTCTAAAAGCTTTGTGAGTTTCCTTCTCTATATATATAATATGAAGGGAATAGTGGTCTGTTTGATTCTTGGAATATGTATAGCTGCTGCATCTCTTGATGAACAGAAAGACTTGTATGTGATGACAGGTGGCACCAGGTATGATGCAATTCCTGATGTCGACAGCGAATCTTCCAATGGTGGCAAAGCCCATATATGGCATCATATCGGATTCTGTTTTCATTGGAGGAGCTCATCGTGTTCCGTATCTCATTTTTGCTGGTAAGATTTTGCATTGATTCAGGCTCCCTTTTTTGTATTCTATATGTAGTGGAGTGGAAACCGAAAGTGATTAACTTGGGAGATAATAAAAATGCATTGTGCCAATTGGTTTGGCAGGAGCACTTCAAATGCTTTCATGGGGGGCAATAGTTGTGCATCCAGGGGTGTCATCATCAGTAGTAGTTTTGACCTTTATTCTCACTCTCAGCAACATGGGAGCTGCCATTTCCGAAGTTATGAATGATGCCCTAGTGGCTGAAGCTGGAAAGAAGAAAAAAGGTGCTCAACAAGGTGAGTAAGTTGGACATCTAAAAATGGGCTCTAGATGACCTACCTGTTGAGGATTGCCTTGAATAATTGTATTTCCTTCTTTGAAAGGGAAGTGACTTCATTAGATGATGCCATACAAACCAAAAATCTCATCTTCTGTATTCAACAGAATCATTTGGCATTCTCTATCAGAAGTGTGTCTGCTGTATTCTGAACACAAAACTCTCTGGTGTTATGAGCAGGGGAGTTGCAGTCATTGGCATGGCTAGCGCTAGCATCAGGTGGGCTTGTGGGAAACTTGATGGGGGGTTATGCCCTCCAAAAAATTGGGTTTGGAGCCATGTTTTGTCTATTCATCATGCTTGTGGGCGCACAACTGCTGGTGTGTGTTTCAGTAAAGGAGGGGTCTTTTGGTCTCAGGCATCCCAAAATTGAGGCAGATGACTTACCAGTTATGTTTGCAAAGCAACAACATGGACTCTTAGTTCGCCAAAAGTCGCAGAAACGAAGGATCTACTCAAGGACAGGTTATACCACAGTAGACCTGGACTCTCCCACGCAAGACTTGTCACCACAGGTGAGGGTTCCCAAATTGAAAATGTTTCTCAGATGGCAGGCAAGAGTCAAAGCTATGCTCAAGATTTCCAGTACCAATGCAGATGGAACATCAATATTGTCAAGCATGCAGCAACAGGTCTCAACACTTGGGGACTTGCTTCGGAACCCAGAAATTGGTAGACCTCTCATATGGTTTCTATCATCCTATGCAATTATTCCAAGCTTAGGGAGCTCCATTTTCTTTTATCAAACTCAACATTTGGGTCTCAGTTCTTCAGTCATTGGGCTTGCAAGAGTGGTTGGGCAGATGGGCCTTCTGGCAGGGAGTATTATCTACAACAAATCTCTCAAGAAAGTCCCCTTGCGCAAGATGTTTGGTTCTGTTCAAATACTCCTCGCCATTTGTATGCTGTCAGATATTATTCTCGTGAATCGGGTGAACTTGCAGATGGGTGTTCCAGACAAGTATTTTGTTCTCGGAGCTTCAGCCTTTGTGGATGCAATTGGCCAGTTCAAAGTCCTGCCCTTTCTGGTGTTGTTGGCAAGGCTTTGTCCTCCAGGCAATGAGGGCTCCCTTTTTGCATTTTTCATGTCAGCTCACTGTCTTGCTTGCACAGCAAGTGCCTACTTTGGAGTAGGTCTTGCATCATACCTCCGCATCTCTTCAACCTCTTTCACAGGGCTCCCTCTTGGCATCTTTATGCAAGCACTCTTCACCTTGCTCCCTGTCCTTTGGATCAACTTCATTCCAGAAGATGAGACCTCAACAATGGAAATGTGCATGGCAAGGGTTAAGTAATCCTCCATAGATTCAGGTGTGTAGTGTGTACCTTGACAAGAATAGGAATTTGTGCACTGAGACCTTGACAATTTGGGCATGCAAGCCTCTTGTCTTGGCAATGTAAGTTTTGTACATACTGAGAATGGCCGGGGATAATGCGTTGAGCTCTAGTACCTGAGAAGATTGAGGGTTCTGTGACCTGGGCAATTAGAGTGTGGGGAGACATCCTGTTCATTATCTGATGACAAACAGTCAAGCAGAAAAAGATGGTCTATTGGATCAACCATGAGAATTAGGTTCCTGATCGGACAGAAAAGTCAAGTTACCTTATTAGGGTTGGCTATGGGATTAATCTGGTGGCTGGTCTCGTAGTACTGTAGGGCTTTGTGGAATTTGGCTCCAGAAAAGTGATCAGAACTGCAGTAGATTGAGGACTTGGCAGTTCTTCTCCCTTTTGTGGACCTGCCAATGAGTCCCACAATTCCAGTGGCTATCAGATGTGTATGTAGGGTTTTACAGAGTGTAGGTTAGTTGCAAGGGTGACCTGAATACATTTTCTTTCATTGGTTCTGGCTGGTCTGTACTTATCAACCAATTTGAACAGACAGGGAGTTCATGTGACCTCTTCTCTCAGAGAAAAATATCTGTGAGAGTGAAAATCACAATGGATGGGTGGTTTTTTGTGAACTGATTTCACATGCAGGTTTTGTTGGCAATGTATGGAAATATCTCATATTCCAGGGTGCAATGCGTGTGATAATCTCTTCACGGATCTTTCTTAAGGGTATGTAAAAGTAATGTCTGGACTCAAAACACTTCAATCCTTGCATAACTGAATGAATTATTGTTCCCCTACCAGTTGTACACATCTAAACCTGAATGAGATAAACAATTGGCTTGGCAAATGACTACTTGAATAACTTCGCAAATGACTACTTCAGTAACCTCAAACAACCCACAAATCCCTCCCTACTGCTCCTTGCTCCAGTGAAGAACCAAAAAGAACTTTATCAACTAAGTCAATTTGAAAGATGATGTAACCACATCACTGCCCCCATCTACATAAGGTCAGTCACTGCTCCTTTTCCTGTCACTGACTGCTGGACCCAGTATGGGAAAAGAGTTCAGATCTGTGTGTACATATTTGTGTCCTGGAAAGCTCAAATTGCAAATAAGGTCATCTGTAATTGACTGTAAGTAGAGTGAGGAAAAAGAGGTCCAGGTTGCACTGCACTGGTAAGTGCCCAAATCAGTTAAGATGGGTGTCATGAGGGTCTTTGGCAAGCACTTAAAAGACACCACATAACAAAGGCCATGTGATGCTGAGAGCTCCCAAATCAGTTAAGATGAGTGTTATAAAGAGGGTCTTTGGCAAGCACTAAAAAGACGCCACGTAACAAAGGCCATCAGCAGTGATGCTGAGAGCTCAAACATAACCACCTTGGAAAAATCCCAAGCCAATCCTCTCCGCAAATAGCTGTCCCAATCATTTGCCAATTCACAAACCCCAATACAGTCAGTTTAGCAGCTCTTAGTATGAAGATAGTCTTTCTCCTCTTTTTAGCACAGTACAAATTCACAAGGTCCATTGCACTATTACACGTCAAAGATGAAGACAAGGAGATGGAGACCTGGTGATAGATGGCATAGTTGCCACAATAGCAGCACTCGCATAGATAATTGGAACAACAGTGGGTGGTTTACTCTTCCTTAACCATAGTAGTGATCCCAATGCAGCCAATGAAATTGTCAGTACCTGCATATGAGATGAAAGATATAAGGACTACCAGTCTTCAAGTCCCACCCTGTAAATTGGCAGCTAGAGTAATCAACATTTACAGACAGTTTAACAGATTATCAGGAAAGCAAATCTAAACATGCAAGAATTGAAAAATCTCTATGGCACAGAGAGATGAGAACAAAAACCAGATTTGCATTTGACTCAACGCCTTGGAGAAGATATTCCCAGGTGAATTCAAGACCTCGGGCTCCAACCCACAAAGGAGCCAGCCTGTGGAGTAGTGCATCTGCAAAGGCCCATCCTATCACACCCATCCCAACAAGCTAAGAAAAAGCACAGAACACTTCAGAAAGAAAATACTTTGTGAGTGTGAAACTCAAAGCATAGCACCAGTCACTTTATCAGCATCAGGATTCAGTTTTCATATCAGGCTTCCAACTAAACATCTCTGGTATACTAAGGAGAAGAAATTTCTACCTACAAGATTGCAGAGAAAACTCCACAAAAGCACTTTGAAGATGACCGTTTTGTCAGTAAACTCAACAAGAATGAGTGTAGTCATAGACAGATAAATTTTCAGTAAAAGTTTTATGATCAACTAATCTCCCATCATATGGGATATTCCACTCACATGCTCCAAAAGTGCACCAAAAGTTTGATAGCCTGTCCCTCACGAACACTACAATAGTGCTTTTCTGCTTAAAGCGATAATGTCAACAATTTGATCCAGAATGATACAAGTAAAAGATTGGTTTCCACACCTAGTCCAACCGCTTGAAATTTGTGGTTTTGTGAGATGTTCCGGTAGGTCAGCTGTGTCAGGGCAAAGTAAAGCCCAGCCACATCCAAAAACCCTATCAATGCTTTCAACAGCTCCTGCAAAACAGATACAAGACAACATTTATACAATAATCCAGTCCATCGGGTTCTAACCTTCCCCTTAGTAAATCACCAACATGGTGCAGTCATATTTATTACCACATTATTATCATCAAATGCTTCGCAGACAAGCTTGATCTATCTAGGGCTGAACTCTCATAAATTCAATAAAAAGTATACAATGTAAGCATTGTTTAGCTAGCATAGGAAATGCCTCATAACCAAAAAACCAGGAAGTAAGTGTTGACCTAAGTGCATAAACAAATGTCAACAAGGAGCAGAACCTGGGAGAGATCGAAGCTATCATTTTCGGACACTTGAAGGAATGTTGCTAGACATACCAACTGCACATTCAAAAGGAAAATTTTCAATCCAGTTGCATAGGAACATTACACAAAAGATGCTTGCATAGGAGCTCAGAAAGAAATTGTAAAGAATAACAAGGCAAAAAAACAATACCTTAATAAGTGTAGTGCCCAGATAAACTATAGCAGCTTTTATACATGTCCCTGCTGTATCATATTCCGACCTGCCAATCCCCACAAATCTTCAAATCTTATCTCTAACAGCAATTCTAGAAAACAAATCTCTGATACAATCTTTGGCCAATCTTGAAGCATGCAATCTAAACACATGTGTGTGAAATTCAGCAACAGTGCAAAAATATAGCAAGATTCCAAAGATGGATCATCCATGATATATGCAGACTGGTTCATTGAATCCCATCCTTTAAGACCTAATGACCTAAAACAACACTTGCATAAAAAGGAAAAGCTGCAAAAGCTAATAAGTTTGTGCATTCCACAGCATTGAATCCACATGCGGGCATCCATCAGTTACCAGAAGCTCAAAGAAAAATACGGCAGCCTCAAACATATAAGGTTATCATCGTATGGGGGGGAGGAATGGGTATTTCGCGGTCAAAGGCATGCCTATACCGAGGAAGAAAAACAAAAGCATCCAAAGGTGCTGAAAGTTGAAACACAACAACAAATTAAGTTTTCCAACGTGGGGGTTAAAGAAGCGGATCAAGGACGGGGGTTGGGGGGAATGAAAACGGAGAAACTCAAAAAAGGCAAGAAGAAGATGAACAAGAGCATTTGAAGGTGCTGAAATGGTGGAACAAACCAACCAACCAACCATCGAGATTGACACCGCAGAAGCAGATCGCGAAGGGAAAGGAAAACCCACAAGAACAAACAAACCCAAAATGGCAAAGAACAACATACAACGGAGTCGCTTTGTAGTAGACGGCATGAGGCCCGAAAGTGAGCGCCGCGCAGTTGATGAAATGGAACAGCGTCATCGCTCCTCCTCTACGTGCGCACACAGGGACAAAACACACGGGCACTCTGTCTCTCTCCTCTCCCTCGTCAACGCGCAAAGAAGAGAGACGATGAAGCAGGGAAACCCTAAAATGCCAAGCTCGGTCCTAAAATCAAGGGTTAGATTGTTTAATGGAAACCCTAAACTGCCAAACTTAAGGTACGTTCACACAGAGTGATAGAAGTGTTGGTAAAAATCAATACATTCGTCTATTCTCAACATCTACACATTACATCTCTCTTCTGGATCATCTTTCGCATCTCTCTTCCAGATCATCTTCACATTTTTGCATCTTTTTGTTGCATCTCCTCATTTCTCTTCTACATCTTTCCCATCTTTCTTTTGCATCTTCTTCTTGCAATCACTTATAAGCAACAAGTTTAATCGAATTAATTTTCGTGATGAATGCAAAAACACAAGTTTTGCTAGAAAAGGCAAGTGTTGCAAAGGAGGATCCTACAACATCAACAAAACTCAACAATGCAATATCAATTGGCAACACAATGAAATGTTTACACTCATCAAGTGCAAACACGTAGAATGATGGACCAAGATTGCAGACAAGCTTCAAAACATGATCAACACATAGTCACCATGGAATGGCAAGGTGTGCGAGGATAAATGGCATGGCTTGCATTCAAATTACAAGAAAATTGCAAACTACCACAAAGGGACTAACCACAATATTTCTTTCTAAGAACATCTCATTAATGAATGTGAGAAGTTACACTTACCAAAACAATTCAATCAGGATTATTATGGGGCAATAAAAGTGTTTCAAGGAGAACAGAACAACAACATTCCATTTCATGTTCAAGACTTACAAACATATGGAGATAGGAACTACACTACACCAATATTGAAACCATATATACAAAGAAGATCAAGATTCGGCACAACCACGATGAACATTCATGCAAAAGATTCTTGGTGGCGATTATGTGGCAAATGAACACGCAAGTGACAACAATGAAATAATTTCAATTCATGTGAATGTGATAAACTTGGACAATTTTTTTAAAAGTATTTATTACTTTGAAACACCCTTTGTCAACTTGTCAAACATTCCAACTTTGCAATTTCAACCAACAATAAGCAAAACTAACATGAATGCCAACTACACTTGGAAATATAAGAATTTTAAAAAAATGAAATAATTTTTTTCACCAATTATTAAAACAATTGATAGGAGTAACAAGGCAATGGTGGGAGTCATGATCTTCTCAATGCTACATAGATTGAAATTGAAGACATGAAAAAGATAGTCCACAAATGTGGCTTATTTCTAAAATATTATTCCAAAAGTATGTGTTGATATATTCCTAAATGTTCCAAACCTTGTAATTTAATTCTAGTTTCAATTCCATGCTTTACAATACTCCCATGTTCACTTAATTCTCTTCAACCTATAGGACGATGATTTATGTTAATGTTTTCAAACTCTAGCTACATCATTAAATTGTTTATGTCCAAGTCCGATATATGAAGGATCACATGTAAAGGATGTAATAACAAGGTAACTTTTGGCAAAAACATCACATGATGGCTAGTCTTCAACATTAATTCTCTAATTTTTTTTTATAAATCCCAAAAAAGTTCTCAACAACATTTCTCCACCTAAATAGTTTCTAGTAAACAAGGATTCTAAAATAGTGTGGTGAACATTTCCCTATTTATGGGGAATCATCAACCAAGGTAGTAAATGATATCATTTATCACTTATTATGTAAGGTTTGATGTTGCATTCATAATGATCCATTAATTCAAAACAAATCTTCATGAATAGTTTTCTAATGCACAAAATGTGAACATTGTTCATCAACCTCGGCATCCGAACAAATGTATCTTTGAACTTCTTTTTTCAATCAACTACAACTTTAACATGTTGTAGGATTTGGGCTTGTATGAGAAATAGTCAACTACACATTGCACCTTTGATTTGAGAATGTGAATATATGTACTGTCAATCATTCCATGGGTTGTTGGAAGACCACAAAATTATTTGTAATTAATCATGAATTGAACCAAGTCCTCTCCTTCCAGCCATGTGATTTGATTTTGAAATACCTAAATCATAAACCAAACAAATTCAAACGAACAATGGATGCCCACTACAAACATCTTGTTATAGTACAAGCACTTAGTTCTATGAATGAACTTATATAGAGAACAAACAACTCAAATGGTCACATGAATTACACATTGATATGTCATATTCATTTTTGCATTAGAAGTGTTAGTTTTGTAGAACATCAAGGTGCTTCACCTTGAACAAGATTAAAAATTCAAGTTATAAAAAAAAATTGCACCACATGTTGTGAGTTACTATGCAATAAGCACAAACATCTAAAATAACACAAAACATTTGATACACAAAGACACATACAAGAAAGTAAAAAAAGGTTTTTGGAATAAGCCACAAACTTACTATTTGTATTTTTAATCACACTTGAAACCCCATATTCACATGTTCCTGATCAATGAACTTTAGATTAATAAAATATTTAATCCTTGAAGACCACTCAATTCGTACCCCTAAGTGCCACTTACTTCTTAACCACTAATGACAATTTTCAAGTTGTACACACATTTAATCTAATTTAAAACATTCATATAGTTTTCATAACATTCCAAGTATGTCTCACATTAGAAGCAAACCTTTACCTCAATGGATAATATATTAAAAGAGGAAAGATCTTTTACCAATTGTACTCAACCATTTCCTAGTTGATTAACACCACCCATAATTTCAAAGCATCTAGTGAATATAATTCACCTAATGCACACAATTAAAAATAATCAAAATTATTTCCATTTTTTTAAAACACCTTAACATTAGCAAATAAAAGATTTTAAAAAATTGACCCTAAACACTTGTACCAAGGTATCACATGTTTCATAAGCACCAATCAATCCTCCCAAACAATCATCCATTATGATTCAATATTTACACTTCGAAAAAATCCTCGCTACTTCAAGTTAAGGCAAACACATTTAGTTTATTGGACAAAATTGATAAAATGACTAGAGCTTTTACCACTTATACTTAACCCACCTAATCAATGACCACCTATAGTTATTCCAAGTGAACAATCCTTATGATCTTTAACGAAATATAATCTTGAAAGCACAATGTATAATTGCCACACAAATCATTAATCACCATGAAATCAAGCATTCCCAAAAAAATTCATGATTCAATAAAATATGATTTTGAAAGCACTAAGCACTAACACCTTGAAATTAGTGGGCATAAAATTTCCAAGGATTTGTTTACAACAAGATCACGTACTATTAGTTCCATTAGTCACAACTAAAAAGTTTTCCAAAGAAGCATTCATGAACATATACTTTTGAAAATATTCAAAACTACTTCACAAATTAAATGGGACCACCTTGAATTCCATGGATAGAAACATTTCAATAAGAATTGAATTGCTACACTTGTACTTGGACCATTTGTTCCATGAATATGCCATTGAATTTTCCTACAAACCACAAATAATATGATTCAACCAAAAACTACAAATTTGACAACATTTAGAATTATTACACACAAAGCACATATACACTTTGAATTCAATGGACATAACAATTCCAAAAGAACTTGAACTTATATATAGTTGTACCTATGTAACTTGTTGGACTTGACCAACCATTGGTACTTTAAGCAAACATTTAAAATGATTCATGAACATTTACTTATAAGAGCATTCAAAACTACCTCACAAAACGTAAATTACTTGAAATCAATGAAACCTAAATTTTAAAAGAACATCAAATTGTTACATTCATACCTACACCATTTTTCCAAACTTTTAATATGATTTAGAAACTTGTACTTTGAATAGCTTACCAAATTGACATCTAATCACAAAAGGCAATGGATAAAACATGCTTCATAATAGTGTTGAGAGTGGCAACTATAAAGATGTATATGGAACTTCAATTAAACCTTGCTAAGAGGATTAGAACCTAAATAAACCATCATTACCATAGAGAGACTTAGATGATTTTTATAATAGCTTAAACCAGACAAATGTTGGTAGGTTTTAGAAATTAGGCGTGTTTAAGTCTAGGCTATAGGTCAAGTTTAAAGTATCCAAACCAAAGGTTTCAAGTCTTGTTGAAATCACCATTGGAACCTCACCAAACAAGTGGCCTCTTTTCAAAATTGAATTAGAACTAGAGGTGCTACCTTCTTTTGATAAGGTAGATAAGTCCAAGTTCTCGAGGTAGGTGAATACAAAATACAACTTTATTTTAAAAATATATAAACTTGATACATTTTAAGCAAGTTATTGGTTTTGATTAGTTGTACATAATTAATATTCTATAATCTTTATTTTGAATTATGTGAACTAGTGAAACAAACTAATATTACACCCAAAAAAATTATGTTTTATTATGTGTAAGGGAGATGGAATTGGACCTAGTTTTCAAACTAAACCTATCCTGAAAATTTAATAAAAATGATCAAAATTAAAAGTTTTAAAATCTAAAAAACAAGTCTCAAGACCAAATCAAATGACCAAAACACATGTTAAATGAATGTTTCATAAAAAAAATAAAAGCCAAAATCAATGGTTCCTTTTTAAGAACATGACAACATTGAACCAAATTTGCTTTGTGTATAATGAGGTCTAGATGAGGAATGCCTATTGATAAATGGGTCATGTTCTATAAACCATTCACTACAATACAAGAAAATGTAATTTTTCTCTTGCAAAGAGTTGTGATTTATGAAACATGTGTATGATGTCATGAGTTTTCTTCCAATGTATTTATTACATGTGCCATTAAAGCTAATATCAAATTGCTATTTTAATTTAATATACGTAACAATAAACATCACATATTGTTCATTGTAATGGATGAAACCACAAAGTTTACTCGCACAAATGTATCATGCCATGAGTTATACCTTTTTGTGTGAGAAAAATCACGTTCTCTTGAAGTGACTTGCAACATGTTAAACAATAACAATTTAAAAATGGCCTTTTCAATATATTTTGGATGAATTTTTTTATAATCAAATAATGGAAAACTACTTTAGGTTGGTAAATATGGCCATGTTTGTAATGCCCGGCAATACACAAGGTCTTGATTGTGCAATCAATCATAATGATTGGGCCAAACGATAAAGTTTAAATTATCTATCATTATATTTAGTCCAAATTTAGTCCAATTTGTCACCTTCTAAGAAAGGAGAGTGATCACTTATTTATTTATTTATTTATTTATTTATTTATTTATTTAGTTATTGATCACCCATCTCTCTATATCATATGTTGAAGGGAAGAAATTAGTTAGTGTTAATGGGTGGGTATATTGATTTTAATATATCAGCTAGGTAAGAGTATGTGAAAAATTTCAAAAACATTTATCAGCTCGATAAAAGGTATATAGGTTTTTTAAAAAATTAAAATCCAAGTAAGGGTATATAGGTTTTTTAAAAAATTAAAATCCGAGTAAGGGTATATAGGTTACTCAAAAATTTCAGTTTGGGTAAGGGTTTAAAGACCATCATTTACCCTTTTTACAAAATAAAAGGTAAACAAATGTATTTACCCTTTTAAAAAAGTTTACCATGCGAATATATGTGGGGAAAAATGAAAAATCTCAAACATGTTTGAAAGGCTCTCAAATAAATTTGAAAGGATTAGGGACAATGATTTATTTATTTATTTTTAATGTTGCTAAAGTGGCAATTGTCTAGAATTATACTTAGCCAAATTTGGCAATATTCAAAATATGAAAGTAGGAAATCTTAAGCACCCTTTCATATTGTAGGCAATTGTGGGGATTTTTGCAAATGCTTTTTATAGAAAAAGAGAAATTGTGACATAATATTTTATTTTTCCCAAGATTTTTTTCACTAAATAGCAAAACATTCCAACAAAAAAAAAATCATCGATTAGCAAAGGCATTTTGTTCCTTTTTCATCAATAATATACATAACAAATTCTTAACACTTATAAACCCTTTTTTCCATAAGAAACTTCAATTCAAAAACTAAATTGGAACACAATTTTATTTTACAAAGTTAACACAATACATATTTTCATCAAATGGAAAAATAAATATAGCGACATCTAAATGCAACCAAACATAGCGATATATTTTTCCTTTAAAATGAAGTTTTGAAACTTGCCCAATGGTTTTACAATTAATGAAGATAAGTGACAAACATAGATGAGTATATTGATTGTTTTTTTTCTTCTAAAAACCCTTTAGAGAGTATTCCTCAGTCTGCTGTTTGTTCCCTTCAGTAATTTGCAAATTTTGCCACAATAAAACCCATTTCTTCTTGTAATATATGTGAAGGGTTGAGGGTCCCAAAGCATTTGCAAAAAGAAGGGGCCTAGAACAAGGCAATAGGTACACCGAACTACATTGTGGCCATTTTTTAGTATGAGAGGAGCCTCATGATTAATCATGCTGATTAACCCATTCTTTAATCCTTTTGATCTGGCAATCCAAATGTCATTCTTGGAGACATTTGGAGCATTGCTGCTGATCTCTGAAATAAAACCCCCGCAAGTAATCGAAACCCTAACCCTTTTGATCTAAACAAACCTTTTGATACTTAATACTAATTTTGCAACTATTTGACCAAGTATGTGTTGAGATGTGAGGTCCCACAACTGAATGGTGGGTGTGTGTGCCAACCCTTTTTGTCACTTTCTCCAATTGAAGGATTTCGGGTTTGGATGTATGTATGCTTGCCCTCCTTGCATAAAAGGCAACATAATTTTAGCTTGGTATTTTAATATTTAGTGTATGGAGCTTCTCTCTGCAAAAAAACAAAAAAAACCGCAACTTCAAAGTAAGAAGAAAGGAGTAACTATCTGGTATTCAAAACCCATCCGAAGAAAACATCTGGAATATCAATAGAGATTATTGTTTAGTTGTTGTCTCCTAAGCCAAAAATAACTCGCTCCATTCCCATCAGCCAGTAATCTGCTGTCTCTCCAAAACCCATTCACTGCATTCCCATGATAATGATCATTGGGACTTTCATTCTTTGAAAGATGGTTTGCTGCAAATATCGTAGATTGAATAGCTCGAAATTCTCAAAATATCTGGGGAATTAGTGGTGCAGGCTTTTCTTACACTGAATCAGAAGGCTGATGATGGCCGTGGCACATATGAAGCTGTTGAGCATATGGGTGATGAGAGATTGCACCAGTTTCTCAGCTGCTGAGCTTGACGGAGGGGATAAGATGCCAGTTCCAGGTGGGGGTGGAGACTGAGAACCACCTCCACCTCCAGAACTTGATGGGGATCCTGGGTTTGCAAACAAACAAATACTTCATTAGTGTTGATCTTCTAAATGCATAAAATGGCAATTAACCATGATGAAAACATTCTGCCCAAAATGGCTGGTTCCAGACTGTTGATCTACATCAGGTTTAGTTTGGGTCTAGCGTGTAATTTTTAGTGCATGCTTGACTCCAGAGCTTGGCAGCAATCTCACTACCAGTGACAACTCTCAGGTGGTTGCAAAGAGAAAAAATTAAATTCGTTGTTCCTTTAAAATTTCATGAATTGATCCAAACAACAATGACCTTGGTGAACATTTGTGCTAAATGGGCAGTTCCAAACTGTCTGTTTCTATCAAATCTTACTATTGGATGAACTATTCTCAAATACATGAATGGTTTTAGAGAATTCTCAAATGCAAAATTGTTGTCTAACTTGTCTGCTTCACCAAGTCCTTTGATGGTAAGGACAAAGCATATGTGCTTTACAGACAGAAATCACACTCAGAACTAAGTATTGTCAGCAAAACAAAAACGGATGTAGTCTATGGAGGGATTGAAAAGGTTACCACTTGTGCAGAAGCTAATTTTGTAGTCAGCTCCTGTGCATGTGAAGGTGCTACTGGCATCATCATATGCATAACTGTATGCAGTTGGGCATGCGGATTTGAAAACTTTCGAGTATGTTGTTGGAGGACAAGTGGTGGGTGAGCCATATGCATCTGTGCAACAGTATTGTGGACTTCCAAAAGCTGCACAGGCACTCTTGCATGCTACCACTGTGCCTCCACTCAACACCTGAGATGGGCCATAGAATATAACAAACACCCAGACTTAGATCTATAAAAAGATCTCAGGATTTCTGAGACAATGAAGATCAATCCCACCCAGGATTATTTCTTTTACATTGAGGAAAGACATTCCATCCATAGAGCAAATCCCAGAATTTCTGTGTCGATCCATTTGATAAAGAAGATCACTAGAGCCCAAGTGTATTCATTCAACACTGCTTCTTCTTCTGACATGAAATCTGGTTCTGGCATGTTCTTTGGGACTGCCCATGATGCAAAAAACTTCAATAAGATCTTTTAGGGTTTAAGGCTCTTTGCAGGACCTGCTTGGGTTTTGCCCAAAACTGGATTCAAAAAACTGCCTCTGAGGTACCATAGAACTCTCACACCATTGTCTTTCTCTCCCAGAAAGATACCCAACTCCTCAGAACCGAAGAATGAAAGCAAGGAGAGAAAAAATCCTCAATCTGCTGACTACCCAGACTGCATTTGGGAAAAGAAGTGAAGAAGAACAAGAACAAGGAGAATCGGAAGAACAAGAACAAGGAGAATCAGAAGAACAAGAACAAGAACAAGGAGAACAAGAACTACTACAAACCTGGAGGGCTTCGGGGCACTGGGGATTGAGGTTACTAGTGCATCCAGGGCTGCCGCAAGTGCCATTGCCGCCACTGGGACTGATTCTGATCTCCAAGTTGTAGCCATCCACCAAGCTCACGTCATAGAAGTCGTCTCCATTGGCGCCGTTGAGGGTGAACTCCGCCAAAGAGGCAGGAGGATCGCCTCCTGCACCCGCACACCTG
>Ga0116229_10003166_pt1 | contig 27008 bp, 24 predicted proteins | sample S1TSphgellanicum_3_FD_87313 | JGI IMG/M metagenome (GOLD analysis project Ga0116229, IMG submission 87313) | Host-associated microbial communities from peat moss isolated from Minnesota, USA - S1T2_Fc - Sphagnum magellanicum MG | ecosystem: Host-associated > Plants > Peat moss > Unclassified... | reverse complement strand
TTATTATCGCGGAGGCATCCTCACTTTGGTCGCATCATCCGTCGCGGGCGTCTCTCCAGCCAAGGCCCACCTCGTGATGAAAGCTCCAAACTGGTCCGTGTCGGTACCGAACGACCAGGAACCCCGGTCGATCCGCTAAGGCGACCGAAATCTAGTCAACCCAAACCCAAGAACCAACCCAACCACAAACTCACTCACTCACTCACTTACTCACACTGGACTAGGAGAAATCGTGCTTAAGAACTTTTCGAAGATGCTCGTCAACGAAGACGGCCAGGGCCTCGTGGAATACGCGCTGATCATCGCGCTCGTCTCGATCGTCGCGATCACCGCCCTGAAATTCCTCGGCGCCAAGGCCAACAACACGCTGAACAACGCAGCGGGCTCGCTGAGCTAACCCCCCCCCACGATCGTGGCGCCGGCATCGCCGGCCGGCGCCACGGTCCTCAATTTTTATATCTACGGCGTGCGGAGAGCAGGATGCCAGACATTGTCCGCAGATTGCTGCGCGATGAACGGGGGCAAGGGTTACTCGAATACGCCCTGATCATCAGCCTCGTCAGCGTTGCCGCGTTTGCCGCGCTCTCGCTGATGGGTCACAAGACGAATAACACGCTGATCGGTCCTGCCGCCAGCGCCATGCCGTTTTAGGATTTATGAACGTTTCCATCGCCATTTGGCTCGTCTTGGGTGCATGCGCGGTCGCGGTCCTTACGGACCTGCGGTCGCGCCGCATCCCAAACGCGTTGACCGCCGCGCTGGCGCTCGCCGCGCTGGTCCTCCACGCGACGCAGGGTCCACTCGCCTTCGCGGTCGCATTCGCGACTTTGCTGGGCGTGCTGTTGATCGGCTTCGTCGCATTTTCGTTCGGTTGGCTTGGCGGCGGCGACGTCAAATTGCTTGCCGCGGGTGCGGCCGCGCTCGGCCTGCCCGATGCCGTCCCGTTCCTGATCTACACCGCGATCGGCGGCGGGCTGTTAGCCCTGATCGTCGCGGTCGCCATGGGGCGGCTTAAATCCGTCCTCGCTTCCGTCGCGCTCCTCTTGCGACCGTTCGCTTATAAGGGGACCGTGGCCGTCGCACCGCCGAAATCCATCACCCTTCCGTACGCCGTCGCCATAGCCTTTGGTGCGGTGGCCGTCGCGCTCTCTCACTCCGCCGCGCCGTTTTTGAGGCTGCCACTGTGAATACTCGCCGGATCACGTTGATCGTCGCCGTTCTGCTCGCCGTCGGAACCGGCATCATCACGCTGCGTTTCCTGAGTTCGCTCAACCAGCAGAACCAGCAGCAGCAACAACAGGTCGAACTCAAGCCGATCGTCATCGCGAACCGCGACATTCCGGCGCGGTTGAAGATCACGCCCGACATGCTGACCAAGACCACGCGGCCCGCCAACGAAGTCGAACCGCAAGCGCTCAGCGATCCCAAGCAAGCTGAGGGCGACATCGCGCTGATCACGATTCCGGCCGGCTCCACGCTGACCGCGAGCAAGGTCGGCCAACCGGCGGAAGTCGGGTTGACCGCGCGGATCACGCCTGGGATGCGGGCAGTCACGATCCCGGTCGATCGCGTCAAGGACGTCGCCGGCCTGATTCAGTCGGGCGACCGGGTCGATGTGATGGCGGCGGTCGGTCGCGGCACCGGCATCCCGCCCAAAACGTTCACGATCATCCGCGGCGCACTGGTCCTCGCGATGGGCGGTGAGCTCGAGGCGACTGGCGCGGCCGGCGCCTCGCCGGCTCCCGATAGCGGTAGCGCGGCCACGACCGTCACGCTGGGCGTGACGCCCGAGCAGGCCGACTTGCTGACCGTCGCAGACCTCAATACGACGTTGCGGCTCGCACTGCGCTCGCCACAGGAGCCCGTGCGCTCGCTGCCCGCGGAGCGGCTCGAGTTCGCCGACCTCGGAACCGTTCCGGTACCCCCACCGAGCAACGTGCCGCCGCCGCTGGTCCCCGCTCGTCCACCGGCCGTCTCGAACGTCCCCGAAGTCCCGGGCGTCACGGTCATCGACGGAGACAGGGTCATTTCCGGCGCGGCGATGCGATGAGTGCGCCCATCGTCGTTCTCATCAACGCCAAGGGCGGCTCCGGCGCGACGACGCTCGCACTCGAAGCGGCCCGCGCGCTCAAGCGCAACGGCGGCGTCGTCGCTCTGGTCGACGCCGATCTGTCCGGCCGCCGCACGCTCTCGGTCTTGCTCGACGCGGTGCGCCAGTTCGACGCGAACCGCACGCTCGGCGTCTACTCGCTGATCGCGACCGGCGGCATCACGGCCGTCGAACTGACCGATAGCCTGGACAACGCCTTCGCGCTGCGCCCCGACGAAGTCGATTCGCTGGTCGACAAACTGACCCAGCAACACGACGTCGTGCTCGTCGACGCCCCGGCGCCGTTCGCGGCGGCCGTTCGTCCGTTCATCGCGCGGGCATCGCGCTACGTCATCGTGCTCGAGCCCAACCTGCTCGGGACGGCTGCGGCGCGGACCCTGATCGGCGATCTCGGCAAATTCGGCATTCCCCTCGCCCGCGTCTGGATCGCGACCAACCTGCGCGGCGGCCGGGCTGAAATCAACGCCCGCGAACTCGAAAAGGCGCTCGGAGGAACGGTCGTCGCCGAAATTCCGGGCAAGGGCGACCGCAACTACCCCAAGGCGATCGAGACGTTCGCGAAGCGCTTGAGCACCGCTCCCGCTGAATCCCCGCTCTCCGTGCTTCGTCCGTCGTCGTCGGTGGTGGCCGCGGGCGCGCCGCTGGCCGGCGGCGCGACGGCAACCAACGGTACCGCGGGCACGAGCATGGTTACGCCCGGTAACACGCACGCTCGGCCGGCGCGCACGCAGGTCAACGAGAAACGCGAGCGGCTCAAGTTCGAGATTCACGAGCAGGTCGCCAAGCGGATCGACATCGTGGCCGCCAGCCGGGCTCACACGGACGGGCAGAAGATCGCGGAACTCCGCGCGCAGATCGCCGACGTCGCCGGCCAGCTGCTGGCCGAGCATCCCGACATCGCCTCGGTCGAAGAGCGCTCGGAGCTCCAACAAGAGATCATCGACGAACTGATGGGGCTCGGGCCGCTCGAGGACCTGATGCGCGATCCGGCCGTTTCTGAAATCATGGTCAACGGACCAAACGTCATCTACGTCGAGCGCGGCGGCAAACTGACCCTGAGCGAACGCCGCTTCAACGACGAACGCCATCTACGCACGATCATCGAGCGCATCATCGCGCCGCTGGGCCGGCGCATCGACGAGTCCTCACCGATGGTCGATGCCCGTCTGCCCGACGGGTCGCGCGTCAACGCGATCATCGAGCCGGTCGCGCTCGACGGTTCGACGCTGACGATCCGGCGCTTCGGCAAAAAGCGGCTGAACATGGACGACCTCGTCCGGTTCGGCTCGATCGTGCCCGAAGCGTGCAGCCTGCTCAAAGCGATGGTCGAGTCGCGCCTCAATTGCGTCGTCAGCGGCGGTACCGGCTCCGGTAAGACGACGTTCCTCAACATCCTCTCCAACTACATTCCAAACGGCGAGCGGATCCTGACGATCGAAGACGCCGCCGAGCTGATGCTCAACCAGGAGCACATCGTCCGCTTGGAATCGCGCCCGCAAAACATCGAGGGCCGCGGAGCGGTGACGATCCGCGATCTGGTCAAGAACTCCCTGCGCATGCGCCCCGACCGCATCATCATCGGTGAGTGCCGCGGCGGCGAGGCGCTGGACATGCTCCAGGCCATGAACACCGGTCACGACGGGTCCTTGACCACGCTCCACGCGAATACGCCGCGCGACGCGATCGCGCGCCTCGAAACGCTTGTCCTGATGGCCGGCTACGAGCTGCCGGTGCGCGCGATTCGCGAACAGATCGCCAGCGCCGTCGACGTGGTCGTCCAAATCGAACGCATGCGCGACGGGTCGCGCAAGGTCACGAGCGTCTCCGAAGTCGTCGGCATGGAAGGCGACATCGTCACGATGCAGGAATTGATCAAGTATCAGTCTCGCGGCATCGATGCCGAGGGCACGGTGGTCGGCGAGTTTCAGTACACGGGAGTGCAGCCCCACTACCTGCCGCGGTTCGAAGAAGCCGGTGTGCACTACGATGCGCGCGAACTCGCCAAGCTCCAATCGACGGGTACGTTATGGTAGGCGTTTTTCCTTACGCGATCGGGGCGTCGGTCTTTGGGATCGTCGCGCTCCTCATCTTCGCGCTCGGTGGCGACCTGGCCGGCACGCTGAAGAAATTCGCGGCGGGCTTTCAGGCCCGCATCGACCGGGCCGACATGTCGATCAAGGCCGAAGAGTTCGCGATGATCGTCATCGGCATCACGGTGATCCTCTGGATCGCGGTGGTGCTCGTGATCCATACCAGCGCGATCATCTCCATCCTCATGCTGCCGTTCTCGCTCGCCATAGCCACGCTGGGCGGCTCGCTTTACTTGAACTTCCGCGGCTATCGCCGGGTCAGCGGCTTCGTTCAGCAGCTCGAACTCGTGCTGCGGATGCTCGCCGGCGCCCTGCGGGTCGGTCTCGGTCTGCGTCAGGCGATCATTCTGGTCACCGAGGAAGTGCCCGATCCGGCGCGCCGTGAGTTCATGCGGGTCATCGGCCGCACGAACATCGGTATTTCGATCATCGACGCGCTCGACGAACTGGCCAAGAGCATGCCGAGCAGCGAGATGTTCATGTTCTCGAGAGTCGTACGCGTCCAGCAGCAGACCGGTGGCGACCTCGCGAAGGTACTTGAAAAATTGGCCGCGACGATTCGCGACCGGCGGCGCGTGTTCCGCAAGATGGGCGCGCTGACCGCGCAGGGACGTTTCGGCGCGTTCATCATCGGCGCTTTGCCCGTGCTCGTCGGCGCCTTCGTCATCTTCACCCAGCCGGAGATGGGGAACGCGCTCCTTCACACGACGCCGGGCCTGATCGCGCTCGGCATCGCGATCGGTCTCGAGCTTATGGCCATTTACACTCTTAGCCGGATTTTGAAGTTCGACGTCTGATGCATACCGGATTACCGATCGCCATCATCGCCATCGCCGTCGGGTTCGCCCTCTCGGCCGGGCTGCTGGCGTTTTCGCTCGTGCCCAGCAAGAACGAGGTTTCCAAGCGCCTCGAGGAGATGGAAGGTCTCAAGTGGGCCCCGGGCACGTCCCGCGCGCAAGCTTTCGAGAAGCTCTTCAACGAAGAACAACGCGGCCGCTTACAGCAGTCGCTGTTCGAAGCGGGCTGGTATACGGTAACGCCCGCCGCGATGGGCTTGCGGATCGTGTCGGGTACCGTCTTCGGGCTGACCCTCGGCGTGTGTCTGGCCGTCTACTTCCAATCGACCGATCCGGTCTTCTTGGGCGGTATCGTCCTGCTGACCGTTTGCGGCGCCTATTTGCCGCTCTCGCAACTCAAGAGCGCCGTCAAGAGGCGCAAGATCGAGATCCAGAAGGCGCTTCCGGATCTCCTCGACATGTTGGCTTCCACCGTTCAGGCGGGTCAATCGTTCAACTCAGCGCTCGGGTCGGCACAGGAGATCGCCGTCGGACCGCTGGGCGAAGAGATCAAAGCCGTGCTGTCGGAAGTGCGTTTGGGGCGTTCGCGCTCGGACGCCTTGCGCTCGATGGCCGCGCGCGTTCGTCAGGAGCAGTTGTCGACGACAATCACCGCGATCGTGCAAGCCGAACGCCTGGGCTCGAACCTCTCTCTCGTGCTCGAGGAACTGGCCGAAGAAGTTCGCAACCGCCGCATGACGCGGGCCGAAGAGATCGCGAACTTGATGCCGACCAAGATGGTCATTCCGATGGCGCTGTTCATGCTACCGGCGCTCTTCGTCGTGATTTTCGGCGGCGTTGCCGCCGAGTATTTCGCCAAGCCTCAGTGATGTCGTCAGCGACGCCCTGGTGGCTGATCGCGGTGACGGCCATCGTCTTCACGTGCGGGACGTTCCTGACGATCCAGTTCGCGGCCCACATCTGCAAGACCATCGTGCCGTTCGAGGACGGTCCGCCGGCCGGACAGCCCCCGGTCCTGTGGCTTCTAGGCAGCTCGTTTCTGTTGGGTTCGATACTCGCGTGGCGCACGGACAACGTGGCGCTACTCGCGATCGAGCTCGTGCTGGTCGTGTCCCTGGCGGCGGCCTGGTATAGCGACGTGCGCTGCGGCATCGTGCCGGACTACTTCACGCTGATTCCCCTGGGCCTGGTCTTGGGCGTCGCGGTGCTGACCCGCCAGTTCGGACCGCCGGTTTCCGCGGCCGTCGTGTTCGTCCCGTTCGCCGCGGCGGCACTGTTCTCGAAGGGGCGCGGCATGGGCTGGGGCGACGTAAAACTGGCGACGCTCGGTGCTGCGGTCCTCCCGCTCGAAGCGGCGATTTTGGCGTTCGCGGGGGCCTGCTTCGCCGCGGTGTGCGTCGCGGTCGTCCGCAAACGCCGATCGGAACCGATCGCATTCGCGCCTTATTTGGCCGGGGCAATCATGCTCGGCTTGACCGTTCCGATGTTCACGTGATCGCGAAGAATTTCGTCTTGCGTAACTCGACCAACGGCAAGGTGTTGGCCACGCGGGTGGTGCGCGCCACGACGCCCTGGTCGCGCGGCGTCGGGTTGTTGCCGCGTCCGACCGTCGCGCCCGACGAGGGTCTGTGGATCGATCGCTGCGGCGCGGTTCACACGATCGGCATGCGGGCGACGATCGATCTCTACTTCCTCGACAAGAACAACTGCGTCCTCAAGATCGCGAGCGCCGTGCCGCCGAACCGGCTGGCCGTGACCTGCCGCAATGCCGTGACCGTGGTAGAACTCGGCGCGGACGGGGACGCCGGCCGCGACGTCCTGGTCGGTGACCGGCTCGTCATGGAATGATGCCTCGCAGATTTCCGTGAGCGCGCCCGTTGCTTCCGCGTCCGCGAGCGCCACGGCCGCCGGGGCGGGGAGCGGCGAGGCAACGGTCTGGGCCGCGCGGGCCACGTTAGCCCTCGTGACGGTTGCGGCGATCGCGCTGCGCGCGCCCGACCCGGGCGTCTGGATCGTCGCCCGGGAAGCCGGTGCGCGCATCATACGTGAGGGGCGCCTCCCGCTGGTTCTCGGCCCCGCCGTCTTCGGCGCGCCCGGCGCTTGGGACGGCGCGCTCGGCTGGCTCGGTGGAATCGCTAGCTGGCTCGAGGGGCTCGCCGGAGTGCCCGCGGCGACCTTCGCAACCTGCGCGGCGGCCCTCCTCACCCTCGCGCTCGTCGAGGCGCGCGCGCGTCGCCGGGCGCCGCCGCTCGCGGCGCTGGGCGCGGCGGCGCTTGCGGCGCTCTGCGCGGCGGATGCGCTGCGCGGCGGGGGCGGCATCGAAAACGCTGCGTTCGCGGCGGGGCTTTACCTGCTGCTCGAACGCCCGAGCGCCCGCGGGGTGCTCGCCGCCACGCTGCTCGCGGTCGTGTGGTGCAATGCCTCACCGGAAGGTCTCTTCGCGCCGGCCCTGGCGGCGCTCGCGGCGCTCGGCGCATACCTCGACCGGCGGCCGCTTCCCGAGCGGCGCTGGGCGGCGCTCGGCTTGGGAGCGACGGCGCTGGCGACCTTGGCGACGCCCGCGGGCTGGACGTTTCCGGCGCTCGCGGGCGAGGCGCTGCGGATCGACCGCGGGCTCGATGGTTTGGTGCCGTACCATCCGGCCGACGTGTCGGCCTTCGCGTATCGTGCCGGTTTCACGCTGGCGATGTTAGCGGCGCTCGCGGTCGGGGCGGGGCGCTTGCGGCCCGGCGATGCGTTGCTCTGGACCGGCGCGACGCTCTTGGCCCTCGCCAACGGGTCGTATCTCGCGGTGTTCGGCGTTCTGATCGCGCCGTTGTTGGCCGCGTCGGCGGCGGACGCGCTGGACTTGGCTTCGCCTGCCGCCGCTCCGGCGCGGGCCGCGGGCGTGCGTACGGCCATCGCGGCGGCGTGCCTGGCCTGCGCGGCCGCCGGTGCCGCGGGGCTGGTGCGCCGGCCGGTACCGGCCGAAGCGGCCGTGCTCGCCCAAGCGCTCGCTGCCGACGGCCGGGATCACCGGCTGGCCTGTGCGGCCCTCGACTGGTGCAGCATCGCCCTGGCCTCCGGCGGGCCGCACCTGCGCGTCTATGCCGACGGCCGAATCGAGGCGTTGCCGCCGGCGGTGCTCGTCGCGGCGCGCAATCTGGGCTCGCTCAAGGGCGATTGGCGACGTTGGCTGCGGACGGAGCGCATCGACGCACTCCTGGTGCGGCGCGACCGAGCCTTCGCGACGTTGCTGGGCGCGCGTCCCGGTTGGCGGCTCGCCGGCGAAACGGAGACGCTGGCGCTCTTCGTGAGGCAACCGTGAAGTACGCCTGGCTCGTCATCGGCATCTTCGCCGCGCGCTTCGCCTCGACCGCGATCGCCTTTCCCGCCGGCGATGGCGATCTCGCGTGGCAACGGTGGCTCGGCGCGTCGATCGCGCGCGGTCACGCGATTCCCCGCACGCTGGGCAGCGAGACCTTCAGCGCGCCGGGCGCCGCGTGGGTCCCACAGGAGTGGGCGTTTGCCCTGGCGGCCAACGCCGCGCGCGGCGGACCCGCCTGGTTTTTGTTCGCCGGCGGGGTCGCGCTCGCGGCCGTGGCGGCGCTCGCGATCGCGGCCCGGCATGCCGAGTGCCGCGGCGCGTCGCCGCGTGCCGTCGCCCTCTGTACGGCGTTTGCGGGCTTCGCGCTCTTCGAGTCGTTCGGAGTGCGCGCGCAGGTCGTTGCCTGGCCGCTGGTCGCCGCGTTCGTCTGGGCGCTGGAATGGGAAAGTCCGTGGTGCTTCGCGGCGCTGCCGCTGGCCGCGCTCTGGTCCAACCTCCACGCCAGCGCCGTGCTGGCGCCGGTATTAGCTGGAATTTATCTGTTCGGCGTCGTTCTCGAGGAGCACGGCTTCGGACCGCGCTCGCGGCGCGCCGCGTGGCTGACCGGCGGCGCGCTCGTCGCGATCTGCTGCAATCCGTTCGGGTGGCACCTGCCGGCGTACGCGCTCTCGCTCTTCGGCAACCCGATCAAGGCCTACATCTCCGAGTGGAAGGTCACCGATCTCGACGATACGTCGTTTGCTTTCGGCGCGCTGCCGTTGCTGTTGTTGGGCACGATCTACGGCGTGCGGCGCGACGGACGCTGGAGCGACCTGCTAATCTTAGCGGCGTTCGCGTTCTTGCTGCTTTCGGCCGCGCGCAACGTCGGCTTGTTCGGCCTCGTCGCGCTGCCGCTCGTGGCTCCCGCGCTCTCACGGCGGGTCGCATTCTTCGCCGCTTCGCCGCCGGTCGCGCCGACGCGCGCCGACCGCATAGCGGCGGTCGCGCTGCCGGCGGTTAGCCTGGCGTTGGCGCTGGCCGTGGCCGTCGGCCTCGTGCGGACCGCGCCGCCGCGGACGGGGCTCGCCGACGCGCCGCTCGCGGCGTTGCAAAAACTGCCGGGCGAGCATCGGCTGCTCTGCGCCGATTTCGCCTGGTGCGGCCTCGTCGTCGGCGCGCCGCGCGTTCGCGTCTTCCTCGACGGTCGCGCCGACCCGTACCCGCCCGCGGTCTGGGACGATTTCGCGGCCGTCGTCCGGGTGAGCGGGAAGTGGCGCGCGACCTTAGACCGGCGCGACGTCGACGCCGTCGTGGTCAAGTCGGGGGCGCCGCTGGACCAAGCGTTGGCGCTCGAGCGCGGCTGGCACGCCGTTTACGCGGACAAGACGTACCGCTTATGGCTGCGTTCCGGACTCACCGGACGTGGTTGATGGGAGGCCGGCCCGGCGCGCGCGCTCCGCGTACTCGTGCGCCTCGTTGGTTCGGCCCGCGTCGTAGAGGTATTCGCCGATGCGCTCGAGGACGGCGATGTATAAGGACTTGAACATTTCGGCGCGCGGTGCGTACCAGGGCTCGGGATATTCGCCCATCAGCAGTTCGCCGCCGTAGAGCGATTCCGCGGCGCGATAGTGGGCGAAGGCTTCTTGGATCCGGCCGCGTTCGCGCTCCGCGTCGCCATCGGCTACGTGAGCGGTGAAGCGGCGCACGTCGATGGCCGCGTTCTCGAGGTTGATGGAAATGTCGCCGCGCGAAGAATAGTAGCGTTCGACGTTCGCATAGCCGACGATCGCGGCTAGCGCCTTGCGAATGTTGCTCGACGCCGTGCGCAAACTCTGCGTCGCGTGGCTCTGGTGCGCGCCGGGCCAGAAGACGTCGAGTAATTCCTCGCGGCTGACGGTGCCGCTGGGCCGCAGGAGCACGTACTTGAAGATCTGCGCTTCGCGGCGACGGATCCACTCGATGCGCCGGCCGTCGATCTCGGCCTCGAAGCGCCCGAACATCCTCACGGCCAACAGCTTCGCGGGTTGCAGCGGCGCCGGCGCCGTCGACGGGGCGGTCGGGTCGAATTGCCGGGCGACCCGGTACGTGCGGTACGCGCCGTCGACGTAAACGGTGAAGAGCCCGCGTGCTTCGAGCGCGCGCAAGCGCTCGGCCTGATCGGGTGCGGTCGTGTTGCGCAGCGCACCGTGGAACATCCGCCGGTAGGTGTCGCCGGCCGTCCGCAGTTCTTCGTCCAGCAGTTCCTGAAAGCTCCGCGCGTTGGCGTCGCGCCAGCGCTCGTAGGCGTCGGCCAGCGAGCGGCGATTCTTGGCAGCCTCGCGGATCGCCCAGCTGGCGACCAGAGGCCAACCTTCGGTTTGCTCCAGCAGCTGCACGACGTCCGAGGGGGACGCGCGGACCTTCGCCCGGGCCGCCAGTTGACCGATGTCGGCGGCGTCGAAGGCGAGGCCGGGTCCGTCGATCACGGCGGCCAAGCCCGATGCGACGAGTCGCGTCGCGTCGAGCGACGTTCGCGCGCGCGCCGCGCAGATGAACGAGATGCCGGCCGGCGCGGCGACGACCAAGTCGCCGATCTCTTCGAGCGTCTCGGGAATGGCGCGGTCCAAATCGTCGAGCGCGATCTGCCGCGGCGCCAACGTCGCGACCGCCGCCACGAGCGATTCAAACGACGCCGGCACGTAGTCGATGCCGAACGTCCGCGCCAATCGGCCGCGAAATGACTGCAGCGATTCGTCGTGCTTGAGCGTGACGTACCCGGCGCGGTCCAAGGTCTGTAGGTAGCGGACGAGCGCCGTGGTCTTCCCCGTTCCGGGCGAACCGAAGAGATAGCGCAACGGCAGCTCCGCGTGGCGCTCGAACCACCTGGTGATCCGCTCCCGCTCTACGGTCGAAGGTGCGAGTCGCGGAATCGGCGCCGGCGGCGTGGTGGACATCGCAGAGGACGCGCGCGGTCGGCCGGCCGTCAGCGCGTGGTCAGCGTGATCGGCCGGATGACGGTCTCTTGACCAAAGCCCTTCGTGAAGGTGGCCACGATGGCCATGCGCCCAGTCGGCGGGTGCTCGGGGGCCGCCAGCGCGATGCTCGTTTCGTCGGCAGCGACGTCTTGGCCGACGAGCTCGGTTCCTGACGAGCCCATCAGCGCGACGTGCAGATCGGGTTCGTGACGTACGATCGCGACCACGATCGATTGACCCGCCGCTTGGACCGGCGCGACGGCGAAGGGCGCGTTGTCCGCTGACGCGTCGACGGTGGCCGAGTTGCCCGGCTGCGCGTTCTCGCCGACGACGACGGGCACGCCGGCGCCGGTGCGCGGCGCGTCTGATCGCGCGACCGAATCCGGCAAGCTACGTAAGACGCGGACCGGCACTTCGGCTTGCGCGTGGCCGGAACCGTGCTCGACGTCGATCACGACGCGAAAATCCTGATCGGCGTCGACGTACGGCGCGACCAGAACCGAGCGGCCGTCGGAGCGCAGCAGAGCTTCCGCGCGGACCGTTCCGAGTTCGTCGATCAAACGGACGGAACCGGTGCGCGAATTCGCGCGATAATCGATGGCGATCGGGTCGCCGCCTTTGACCGAATCGTTCTCGAGCGCCACGTCGTCGAGCCGGGCGACCGGCGCGGGCCGGCCGGCCGGTTTCGTTTCGGTGCCCAGCGCCACGACGTGCGTCGTGCGCGCGTCGCTCCCAAACCGGCCGTGGGCCATGATGCTGACATCGTAGCCGCTCGAGAGCGGTGCCGTCGGCAAACGCAAGGTGAACGCGCCCGAACCCGGCTCGAGCTTGCCGCGGCGCACTTGCATGCCGTCGGGCGTCTCGACGCTATATTCGGCGTCGGTCGCATGGCCGAGCGCGTATGCCACACTGAACGGTGAGCCGGCGCGCACCGTCTCGGGCGCGCCGAGCGCGAAGACTTGCGTTTTGGTGCCGGCCACCGATGCGCCGCCGAGCGCCAACAAAAAGAGCGCTGAGGCCAAGAGCGTGGCGCGCCGAGCGAGGCCACGCGCGTGCCGGTTCGGCGGATCGGCGTCCAGCGTTAGCTGGGCTTCCTCGCCGTGCAATTCGGCGACGACGCGTGGCGCGCTGCCGCGCCGCGGCAGCGCGACGTCGACCGTGATTGCAATCGCCGAGTACGGCGGAACGACGATCGCGTTCCACGTGATGAGGTTCCCGAGCCTTGGCGTTTCGGAGGCGTAAGCGAAGGTCGCCAGCGGGTTCGGCGTTTCGTTCGCGACCAGCAATTCGTAGGTGGCGCAGCGGGTCTTTTCGTCGAGGGCGATCGCGTGCAGGGCACCGGCGATCTCACCGAGCGGGATCGAGAGCACGGAGCCGGCGCGAGCGGCGATCGGCGCCGGCACATGGGTCGACGGTAGCGCCAAAGGACGCCTGCGTAGACCGCCGGCCCGGTCAACTCGATCGATCATCCTGTACCACGTATCGGCCGGTCACGGGTCACTTTCGCGTTGGGCCGCTCACTTTTTTTCCGGCACCAAGCGCTCGCGATTACGGAGGCGCCGGCGGGGCATGGATCCGCATGAGCGAGAGCCGGAGTTCGCTCACGATTTTGGCCACGGTGCCGGCCAGGTCGTGCGCTGCCGGGTCAGGCGCGCAGCCGAGATCGGGCGTCGCCGCGCCCCCGAACGTCACCGTCGTCGTCGTCCCGAACGAGGCGCTGCGCATGCAGTGGCCGTGCGTGAGCGCATCGAGCGGCATGGCCGCCCGCAGTTCCGCGAATAGGGCCTCCGTTTGATCGAGCGGCAGGCGGCGGTCTTCGGGTGCGCTCGAACCGAGCGTGACGACCGCGCTCCCGTCGGGCTTGACCGAGATCGTGTACGGTAGCGTGTTGGTCGAGCCGGAATTCCGGATCAACGCCCCCTCGACTTGGCTCCCCTCGACGTGGCTCGGTGCAGGCTGACTAGACGGCGCCGGGCTCGGCGTCGCCGTGGACTGCAGCGACCAGAGAGCGAACACCGCGAACGTCATCGCTTCAGCCGCCCATGCGCTTGGTCCGGCGCTTGCGCTGGGCGAAGTACGCGAGGACGGCGTCGCGTTTATCACCCTGTAAGGCGACGAGTCCATCCTTGGCGGTGCCGCCGGTTCCGCACAGGCGTTTGAGTTCGGTTGCCACGGCGCTCACTTCGCCCGGCGCCAGCCCGTAAACCAGCGTCACCGAACCGCCGCGCCGCCGTTCGCAACCGACGCGGATGACGCCGTCGTCGGGCAGCACGGCCTTGGCGCCGGGCGCTTTGGACATGGGCGCCGCGCGTCGGGGCCCGGGGAGCGGCAGCGAACCGTCGGTCGAGTACACCAGGTGCCGGTCGTCGTCGGGCATGGCCGATGCGGTTCGACGCGAAGCTGCGCGACCATGGCGAAGCAACCATCGTTCGACGGATTCGAACCCGGCGCGTTGCGCCTGCTCGAGCAGCTCGCGAAGCATAACGACCGCGCCTGGTTCGCGCCGCGCAAGACGCGGTTCCAAAACGAGCTGCTCGCGCCGATGGCGGCGCTCGTCGACGATGCGTCGGCAGCGCTCGCGCGTGCCAAGATTCCGATCGGCGGCGACCGCAAACGTTCGATGTTCCGCATCTACCGCGACGTGCGCTTCAGCGCGGACAAGAGCCCCTACAAGACGCATGTGAGCGCCTATCTTTCGTACGACGGTGGACGGACGACCCCGGGCGGCATCTACGTGCACGTGGCGCCGGGCGGTTCGTTCCTGTCGGTCGCGTTCTACCGCATCGAGCGGTCGATGCTGCAGCGCTGGCGCGAGCGGATGGCCGCCCGGCCCGCGGGTTTCGCGCGCGTCGTGCGGGCCCTGGCCGCGCGCGGCCTCGAGATCGAGGGTCCCGAATCGTCCGAGGATGCGCTGGTCCGGATGCCGCGCGGTTTCGAAGCCCACGCGCATGCGGAACTCGCTCCGTACTTCCGCTTGCGTTCGTTCTGCGCCGACCGCAAGCTCGCCGACGGCGACCTGCGGACGCGCGAGCTCGTCGACCGCATCGTCGCGCTCGCGCGCGACGCGAAGCCGCTGCTGGCCTACGGTTGGGCGCTGGAATGAACGCTTTTCCCGGCGTGCGGGCGCGCGGCGCGAGGAGCGAAGGCGCGGCGTTCGCAATCTGGCGAGAGTGAAATGCTTTCCGCTGCGCTTGGCGCTGCTGCTGACCGCGAGCGCGGCGTCGTTGGTCCTTCCCGCATCCGCTCTGCCCGCCGACGGTAACGACGTCGTGAAGGCGACCCTCGCCAACGGGTTGCGCATCGTAATCGTCCGCAACACGCTCGCGCCGGTTGTCTCGACGGACATGACGTATCTGGTCGGTTCGCGCGACGATCCCGCCACGGTGCCCGGCATGGCCCACGCGCAGGAACACATGATGTTCCGCGGCACGAAAAATCTCTCGACGGGCGAACTCGGTACGCTCGCGACCGCGCTGGGCGGCGCGTTCAACGCGTCGACGACCGAGACGTTGACGCAATTCGAATTCACCGTGCCGGCGAGCGATCTCGACGCGGTGCTGCACGTGGAAGCCGACCGCATGCGCGACGTTCTCGACGCGCAATCGGAATGGGAAGACGAGCGCGGCGCGATCGAACAGGAAGTGCTGCACGACGAAACCGCGCCGGGGAACGATTTCTTCGATCGCGCGCGAGCCTTGGCGTTCGCCGGTACGCCGTACGCGCATGACGGCGTCGGCACGCGCGCGGCCTTCGACAAACTGACGGGTCCGAGGCTCAAGGCTTTCTGGCAGCGCTGGTACGCTCCTAACAACGCCGTGCTCGTCGTGGCCGGCGACGTCGATCCGGCCATCGCGCTGGCGCAAATTCGCGCGCGCTTCGAGTCGCTTCCGGCGCGGCCCGTTCCCGTGCACGAAATAGCGCGACTCGCGCCGCTGGAACGCACGATCGTGCAGCGCACCTCGACCCTCGTGTACCCGCTGGCGCTGGTCGGCTACCGGATGCCGGGCGTCGACAGTCCGGATTTCTTGGCCTCGTTCGTTCTGCAAGGCGTCTTGAACGCGCAGCGCGGCTCGCTTCATGCGCTCGCCGACATGGGAGAAGCGCTTGATGGCGAGTGGTTTTCGTTGCCCTACGTGCCCGAGGGACAGATGGGGTTCGCGACCGCGGCCCTCGCGCCGGGCGCCGACCCCGGCGCCATGACCAAACGCCTCGAAGCGATCTTGGCCGACTACGCGCAACACGGCGTTCCCCAGGAGCTGTTTGAATCGACGAAGCGGCGCCTCATTTCCGATCAGGAAGAGAGCCGAAATTCGATCGAATCGCTGGCTTCGGACTGGGCCACGACGATCGCGCTCGACGACGAACCGTCGATCGTGCGCGAACAGGAGCTCCTGGCCAAAGTCACGCTCGCCGAAGTCAACCACGTCGCGAAACGCTATCTCGACCCGCATCATGCGATCGTCGGCGCGCTGACCCCGTCACCTGGCGCCTCGCAGAATGCCGCACCGTCGGCGCCGCAACAGGTCGGCGAGAAGCCGCTCGAAGTCAAGCCCGCCACCACGCATTTGCCCGACTGGGCCCAAGCGCTGGTCGACCACGTCGCGGCGACGCCTTCGCGACTCGCGCCGGTGCAGACCAAACTGCCGAGCGGCATCACCCTGATCGTGGTGCCCGAGACGATTTCGAATTCGGTTTTCCTGTTCGGAAACGTGCGCTCCAACCCGTCGATTCAGGAACCACTCGGCAAGGAAGGCGTCTCATCGGTGCTGGCCGGGATGTTCGCGTACGGCACGAAGAATCGCGACCGGGTGGCCTTCGAGCGGGCGCAGGACGACATCGATTCCGAGGTCGGCGGCGGCAGCGGCTTCGGCTTGCAAACGACTTCGGGTACGTTCGACCGCGCGGTCGCGCTGCTGGCGGAGAACGAATTGCAGCCGCGCTTCGACCAGCCGACCTTCGAACTCGCGCAGCGCCGCGCGATCGAGGAACTCGAAACCTCGCTCAACGGTTCCAACACGGTCGCGATGCGGCGCGCCGACCGCAAACTGCTGCCGCCGAGCGATCCCGAACTGCGCGAGCCGACGCCCGCCGACATCCGCGACCTCACGCTGGACGACGTGCGCGACTACTACACCAAGACGATCCGGCCCGATCTCGCGACGATCGTCGTGATCGGTAACGTGACGGCGCAGCAAGCGCAAGACGCCGTCGGCAGCGCGTTCGCGGGCTGGCGAGCCGGTGCCGACGACGTGCCGTCGCTCGATCTGCCCGCGGTGCCGCTCAACGATCCGGGCGAAGTGAGTTTGACGATTCCCGCGATGGGCCAGTCCGATGCGACGTTTTTGCAGACGGTGCCGCTCGGCCGGACCGCGCCCGACATGTACCCGCTGCAATTGGGCAACGCGATCCTCGGCGGCGGCTCGGGCGGCCCCGAGCAGAGCCGCCTCTTCCGCGATTTGCGTCAAAACGCGGGACTCGTTTACTCGATCGGCTCGCAGCTGACGACCGGGAAAACGCGTTCGCAGTTCTCGGTGTTCTTCGCGTGTCTCCCGGCGAACGAAGAGCGCATCTCTGCGCAGATCGACGCCGAGATCGGCAAGATGAAAACGGAGCCGGTCGGCGCGTTCGAACTCGCGCTCGTCAAGGCCTCGCTCGTGCGGCGCACCGTTATTGCAAATTCGTCCGAGAGTTCGATCGGCTCGTCGCTGCTCGACGACTCGTCGAACGGATTGCCGCTCGACCAGCCGGACCTCGACGTTCGCCAGTATCTCGCAACCGACGCGCCGGCGATCATGGCCGCCTTCGCGTCCTACATTCATCCCGAAAACTTCGTCCGCGTCGTCGAGGGACCGTGAAGTGAGGCACGCCGCCCTCGCGGCGGCGCTAGTCGCGCTGCCTGCGTCGCCAATGCCGCAGTCGCCCTTGCCGTCGGCTCCGCAGTCGCCGTCGTCGTCCGCATTACCCGCGCCACCGGCGACGGCGAACGCGCTTTACGACGCGGCCTTCGACCGCTGGCGCGCGCTCCCGCTGCCGCCGTTCGCCACCTACTTGGCGCACGGCGTCGCGACGCGCAAAGGCCGCGTCCAAGAATGGAAGGACGACGTCTGGTACCGCGAAAGCGACGGCCGTTGCACGATCGTCGGCGTCGCGCTAGACGCGCGCGATCGCCCCGACCCACCCGACTTTGAGAGCCGCTGCCTCTCGCCCGGCTACGCCTTCACCTTCATCCCGCAACGCCACGGCGTCGGCGGCAGCGCGCTCCCGCTCGACGTCCCGACCCCAGAGCCGAGCGACGCCGCCGGCCCCAAAACGATCGGCGCGATCACCGTCCGCTCGCGCCCCTACGCCGTCGCCTTCGCCGGCAACGAAACGCTCGACGGAAAACCCGTCGTCCACCTCACCCTTCGCCCTTACCGCGATCCCGACAAACACATCCTACGCGACCTCTGGATCGACCCCGCCACCGACGGCGTCGTCGGCCTGCGCGGCGAAGCCACCGCGAGCGCGCACCTCGTTCGCATCGTCTTCACCGCCTCCTACGACGAATCGCAAACCGAACAAACGCTTCGCCTCGTCACCGGCTACGGCAAGGCCCAACTCTTCCTAATCAAAATCGGCGCCGACTTCAGCTACGACCTCAGCGCCTTCACCTATCCCGACTCGCTCCCCGACTGGTACTTCGACCGCAAATCCTATTTCGCCCACGGCGGCATCCCGAAGCCGTAAGTCTTGAAACCGCCGACCCTTTTGGCGACGGCCCCGCCGGGTCCGTGCGACGCAGCCGACGCCGTCGCCAAGAGTGGAACCGGTAGACTTCAGAGCACGAAGGGCACGACGCGGCTGGGAAGCGAAGGGTGAGGAATGGCTAATCCGTATAAGGTCATCGGTTCAGGCGATCGTAAAGTGATTGCGCTTCACGGGTGGTTCGGAGACCGGAACGCGTATGCGGCGGTGTGGCCGTATCTCGATAGTGCGGCGTTTTCGTATGCGTTTATGGATTACCGCGGGTACGGCGAAGCTAAGGAACTGAAAGGTTCGTACACGATCGATGAGATCGCCGCCGACGCGCTCGGCGTGGCCGATGAGCTCGGTTGGGAGCGGTTCTCGTTGGTCGGGCATTCGATGGGCGGGAAGGCGATCCAACGGGTGTTGCTCGATGCGCCGGGACGGGTGGAGAAGCTGGTCGGCATCACGCCGGTTCCGGCTTCGGCCGTGCCGATGGATGAAGCCGGCTGGGCGCTCTTTTCGGGGGCGGCCGGCGAGCCCGGCAACCGACGCGCGATCATCGATTTCACGACCGGAAACCGATTGACGGGCGTCTGGCTCGACGCGATGGTGCGGACGTCGCTCGCGGTGTCGAGCCGCGACGCGTTCGCCGCCTACCTCGATGCCTGGGTCAAGACGGATCTGCAAGCGGCCATCGCCGGCAACCCGGTGCCGGTCAAGGTGATCGCCGGCGAGCACGACGCGGCGCTCGGGCCCGACACGATGCGCGCGACCTGGATGCAGTGGTATCCCAACGCCGAACTGGACGTCTTCGCCAATGCCGGGCACTATCCGATGGACGAGACGCCGGTCGCGCTGGCGACGTCGATCGAGCGTTTTCTAACCGCCTAGACGCTCCCAGAGGCACCCGAACGCCCTCACGAAGCGTCGAACGAGGTCCGGGACGCTTCGGGGACGTTTCGAGGACGGCTCCCCGCCTATCGTACAAGCAGGTCGTTCGCCGAGGCTCTGGGATGAGTTGCGGCTCGCGGCCCATGCGCGCTCGCGATATGGCTGTGGCCATCGGGGAGATCGTGACTGAAGAGCAATTCGGCCGACTCGTACGCCGCATTGAAGTGGAGTCGGCGGAGCGTGGGTATGCGAACTACCTGCGGCGGACGTGGCTCCTGGGCTGGATCGGCGTCGCCTTTCCGTTCGTGCTGTTCGTCGCGTCGTTCGCCCTCGTGTCGGTGGCGCTTGCCTTTGCACCGTCGGATTCGCGGGTCGTCTGCGCCAAGGTCTTCGTGCTGCTGCTCGTTTCGCTCTACCTGGCCGGCCGCGCGGCCGCCTTTCGCTGGCCGGCGCCGGCCGGGGAACGCCTGGAGGCGCATGCTTTTCCCGACCTCTTCGCCCTCCTGGAACGCCTGGGCCGCGCGCAACGCTGCGCGCCGCCGGACGCCGTCTATCTCGACGGCTCGTTCAACGCGGCGGTCGCGCCGCAGCCGCCTCGTGGTTTCTGGGGCTTCTGGCGAAAGCGCCGGATCTTTCTGACCGTCGGTTTACCGCTGATGGATTCCTTGTCCCCCGAACAGTTCGTCGCCGTGCTCGCACACGAATTCGGTCATTTGGCGAGCGGCAGTGGTGCGACCTCAACCCAGATCTACGCGATGCGGCTGACGATGGAAAAACTCGCGGGACGCTCGAGCGAACAGTCCGATCTGCTGGTGCGAGCCGTCGGTCCGTTTTACCGGCGCTTCGTGCGTTACTTCGACGCCTACTCGTGCGTCGCGGCGCGCGGCGTGGAAACCGACGCGGATCGTGCGGCCGCGGCTCACGTCGGAAGCGCCGTCTTCGCGAGCGCACTGGTGGCGGTCAACGTGCAGGACCAGCGCATCGACCGCGACTTTTGGGAACCGCTGGCGGTCGACGTCGAGACGAACCCGGCGCCGCCCGTCGACGTCTACGAGCGGATCGCCGAGGTCGCGGCGCGCCCGCTCGCGGATGCCGCACCGTTGTTGCATAAGGCGCTGGCCGTCGTCTCGCGGAGCGGCGATACCCATCCCTCGCTGGCCGAGCGGCTGCGCGCGCTCGAGGCCCCGCCGGACGACGCGCTCGCGCCCCTCGCTGCCGGCGCGCTTCGCGAAACGGGATCCGCGGCTCGTGCCTACCTCGGCGCCGGCCGCGCGCAGGTCGCCGCGGACCTTGGCGCGCGCTGGGCGACCGACCATCGCCCCGCCTGGATCACGGCTCGCCGCGAGCGCGAGGCGCGGCAGCGGCGGCTCGCCGTACTCGACGCGCGCGCGAGTAGCCTGTCGCTTGAAGAAGCGCGCGAACGCGTGAGCCTCGCGCACGCGGTCGAACGGGCCGACGTCGACACCCTGGCACGGGCGTTGCTGGCGCGCGACCCGTTCGATGCCGTAGCCCACTACCATATCGGCGCGGTGTTGGCCGACCGGGGCGACCCCGAAGCCCTCCCCTGGCTCGAGCGCGCGGCCGAGCGCGACGCCGACGCCGTCGTGCCGGCAATGGAGTGCGCGATCGAGTTGCTCGTGAAATTAGGCCGCGTTCAAGAAGCGGAGCGCCTCGCCGATCGGGCGGTCGCGCGACTCGGCGAGCTCGACGCCGACCGGGCGCGGCGTGCGACGTGCCGCGCGGACGAGCGCTTCGCGCCACACGGCCTCGACGACGTGACCGTGGCCGGCATCGCTCGCGTATTGGCGAGTTATGCGTCGATCGAGTTGGCGCTCCTCGCGCGGCGTACGATCCCAAGTTCTGACCCCGCACCCGCCTTCGTGCTCGTGCTCGACCGGCGCCGTCGCAAGAACGAGATCGACGACTCGCGTTTGTGCCTCCACCTGCGTGAAGAATTGGCCGAGTTCGGCGATTTCTTCGTCACCGTCGGCGGTGGCCGCGCCGCCGCGTTCCGTCGTGCCGTCCGCGCCGTGCCGGCGGCGACCGTTTACGTCGCCGTGCGCTCCGCCCGCGGGGTGACTTGAACGACCGTTCAGGGTATGTTATCGTAGCGGCGTGACGCGAAAGGCCGATCAGGCGAATCGCTCGCAATTGCTCGATAAGATCGTCTCGTACGCCTTCACCAACGGCGTCGCGTCGCTGTCGCTGCGCCCGCTTGCCAAAGAGTTGGGCGTCAGCCCTGCTTTGTTGCTGTACCATTTTCGCTCCAAGGAAGAACTGACGGTTGAGATTCTCAGACATGCCGGCGATCGCCAACGCCGTCTGTTCGAATCGTTGCGCACGCGCGCGGAGGCGACGCCGTTCGAAGTCTGCGCCGAAGTCTGGCGCGTCATCGGCGCTGCGGAGTCGCGGCCGCTCTTCCGCTTATTTTTCGAAGTCTATGGGCTCGCGCTGGTCGACCCCGGGCGCTTTCCGAAATTCTTCCCCGGCGCGATCACGAATTGGCTCGACGCTCTGGAGCCCGCGTACGTGCGCGGAGGCCTGAGTCCGAGCAACGCGCGCGTTCGCGCCACGATCGTGCTGGCCGGATTCCGCGGCTTCTTGCTCGACTTGTGCGCGACCGGCGACGACACGCGCGTCGGGCTCGCGGTCGCGCGCTGGCTGGAAACGCTGTAATGGCCGAGGCGAGCGTCGAGGCGCCGCGGGGCCGGTCCGCCGCGGTCACGTTCATCTTCGTGACGATGCTGCTGGACTGGCTCGTCATCGGCATGGTGTCACCGGTCTTTCCGAACCTCATCGTCAATTTCACGGGCGGCCAGGTCGATCGCGCGTCGGCGATCCTGGGAGGCTTCGCTACCGCGTTCGCGCTCGTGCAGTTGTTCGCGTCACCGGTGCTCGGGCTACTCTCGGACCGCTACGGCCGGCGTCCCATCATCCTGCTCTCGAACCTCGGCGCGGCGATCGATTTCGGCATTCTGGCGCTCGCTCCCAACCTCTGGTGGCTGTTCGCCGGGCGCATCCTCTCCGGCGTGACGGCGGGCAGCGCCACGTGCGCCGCCGCTTACATCGCTGACGTCACGGTCCCCGAGCGGCGCGCCGCCGCGTACGGGATGGCGGGCGCCGCTTTCGGCTTAGGCTTCGCGCTTGGCCCCGCGGCCGGCGGGTTGCTGGCCGGGTTCGGGCTACGCGTGCCGTTCTTTGCCGCGGGGATACTGATGCTGGTCAGCGCGGCGTACGGGTTTTTCGTGCTACCCGAATCGCTCCCGCCGGAGCGGCGGCAACGCGAATTCAATTGGAAGCGGGCCAATCCGCTCGGCTCGCTGCAACTCGTACGGCGTCATCGCGAACTCTTTCGTTTGGTGTGCAGCCTTTTCTGTAGCAACCTCGCGGTGCAGTCGTTCAGCGTGTTCGTGCTCTACACGATCTACCGGTTCACTTGGTCGGCGCGCGCCAACGGTTTGGCGCTGGGCATCTTCGGCGCGCTGTCGGTCGCATCGGCCATGATCGTGGGCAAGCTGGTCGTCCGTTTCGGAGCGCGGGCGATCGTCGTGACGGGTTTCGGGCTGGGAACGGCCGGCTTTCTCATCTACGCCTTCGCGCTAACCGGGCAGACCTTTCTGCTCGCGCTGCCGTTGACGGGACTGTGGGCGATGGCCGGCGCGCCGATTCAATCGGCGATGTCGCGGCACGTCTCGGCTTCGGAACAGGGCGAACTGCAAGGCGCGATCGGCAGCATGCGCAGCATCGCGACGGTCGTCGGTCCTCCGTTCTTCACGTTGCTCTTCGCGTTGGTCAGCGCGCGCGGCGAATATCCGCTGGTCGGCGCACCATGGTTTTGCGGCGCGGCGTTACTCGTGGCCGCGGCCATCTTGGGGGCGAGCGCGCTGAACGACGATCGCGGGCAGCCGGCCGCCGCGCACGATTCCGGCGGCGATGCTGCCGAGGAACCAGCGCTCCAGGCCACGCCGCGCGTGGGTTCCGACGACGATGACGTCGGCGTCCCACGCGCCGGCCGCTCGGAGCAATTCCGCGACCGGGTCGCCTTCCACGACAAGCGTCTCGGTTTCGACGCCGGCTGAGGCCACCGAGCCGGCGACCAGCTGCAGCCGGACGCCGGCCGCTGCCCGTTCGTTCGGTTCGCTGACCACATGCGCGAGGGTGACGCGCGCATTTTCCGCCCGAGCGAGCGAAAACGCGAACGCCGCGACGGCCGGTTCGGAATCGTCGAGCGCGACGAAAACGCGGGCGAAGGGGCGCGTCGCGCCCTCGTCGTCCGGGTGGACGACGATCGTCGGAACGCGCGCGCGCTGCAGCACGCCTTCCGCCGTGCTGCCGAGGAAGATGCGCTCAAACCCGTTCTTGCCTTGGGTCCCCATCACGATGGCATCGACCGAAGCGAGCCTGGCCTCGGTCACGATGGCGCCGGCGGGCTGGCCGTCCAGGAGAACGAACGTCGCCGCGACTCCCGCGGCTTGCGCGCGCTGCGTGAATGCTTCCAGCAGCGCGCGCGCGGCGTCGTCGAGGCCGTCTAGGATGGACGTGGGATCGAGGCTGCCCTGGGGCACCGCGCTCTCCGCGATGATCGCGGCGTGATTGACGGCCGTACAAAAAACCAGTTCGCTGCCGTGGCGCGCGGCGAGTGCGAGGCTGAGCGCCACCGCGCGATCGGCGGTCTGCGATTCATCAACGGCGACCAGCAGCCGCCCGAGCACCCGATTCATTCATCTCGGAACATACACGTCCCGAGTGAAGATCCCGCGAAGAGCGCGGCGCGGAGGCTACGTGCCCTTTTCGGCACCGAAGTAGTGGATGAACTTGACGATGAAGGCCGGTGTCGTCGAAAGCAAGCTGGCGTCACCGTAGGCGAAGTACAGTTCGTCGTGCGGCGAGCGATGGTGATACGAGAACGAGAGGTTCCAAGCGCCGGTGCACGGAGCCGACGTACCGGGTTGCGGTAGGGTCACGACGGTCGTGCAACTGACCGGCGACGCGTTGAAGACCACCGGCGGCGTGCCGACGATGCGGCGCACGCCGACGCCGAACGAAGAGTCCGCCGTCGGCGAGTACGTGTAGCCCAAGCGTTCGAGCCACTGGGTATTGATGCCGCCGGCGTCGAGAAACTGGCGGGTGCTGTCGGCCTCGAGCGAGACGGTGCCCCGCGGGCCGGCCGTCATCGTCGTGCCGCGCGTCCACGAGTCCAGCCGCCCCGGGCCGAACCGGCCGGTGTTGTACGTCAACGACGTCGGCGTCGATGACGACCCATGGTTGGGAAAGTTCCCGGGGTTATTGACCGTGCCGCTGTGCCAGGTGACCCCGACGCCGTTCTGCGAGATCGGCGAAAAGACGCACGCCGTGCCGGTGCAGTCGAAGTTTTGCAACAAGTAACTGGAACCGATCGTGCCCTGGATATCGATACGGTCCTTGAGCAAGGCGTCGAGGATCACCGTGTTATCGGTTTGGTCGAGGGGCCCGAACATGTCGTGGTAGCGGTCTTCGAACGTCGCGACCCCCAAGCTGTTGACTTTGGAGTTCGCGCCGAGCGTCCAGATCTTGACGCCGTAGACGGCATAGCCCGCGATGTCCGGGTGCTGGATCAAGCCGTCGGCGGGATTATAGTACAGGCCCACTTTGCGCGTGGAGAACGAGATGCCCTCGGTCGGGTTATAGAGATAGAAGCCCGTATCGTAGCGCTGCGCTTGGTTCGGAATCAGCACTTGGTTCCCGCTATCGCTGCCGTAATCGAAGTAGGTGTCGATGTGCTTGCCGTCGCTGTAGGAGATCCCATTGGCGAAGGTATTGTCGTGAACCAGCGGCGTGCCGAATTGGCAGTTCTGCGTTCCCGGCAGGTCGCAGTTCGCTGAGATGCGTTCCATAAAGTACCGCCAGTGGTTGTCCGGGCTCGTATAACCGAGCGATTCGGCGGCGTCGGTGCGCCCGTCGCCGACCGAATCGAAGCCGGCGAATTGAAATTGGCCCTGGTGCCCCGCGACCGCGTAACCGTCGCGCGGTGTCGGAATGTTGGGCGTGTAGAGATTGGCGAGATTGGGGCACGCGTCGCAGTCGAAGTTATCGAAATAGTTGCCTGCTTGCGTGAAGAACGGTCGAACCTCGGTGTAGAAGCGCGCGAACGCGGTCGGCGAGATCGTCGCCTGGTCGATCTCGACGTTGGACGAGTCGGGATGGATCGTCGCGAAGAGCGACGCCGTTTGCGTGATCGGAATCGAGAGGTCGGCGCCGACGCGCGACGTCGACAGGCCGGACTTGGCCGAGCCCGCTTCCCCGAGCGTGTAGACGCCGATGCGGGGTTTGGGTCGCGCCGCCGCCGCCGCGACCATGCCGTTCAGCGACCCGGCGAAGGTCACATCGTCGCCGTTGCTTTGCGCGCGAGCGTAGGACCAGATCTGACGTTCGCCGGTCGAGCGAACGATGCGGACGAATTGCACTTTCCAATCGGCGCCGCCACCCGTGCCGCGCATCACGTCGAGCGGGATCTTCATCGTTACGGTAAAGCCGCCGTCGAACGTCGCGCCCTGCGATTCCCAGGTCGGCGCGTAGGCCGTGTTCTCCGACGAGTATTGGTAGTGCGTCCCGTTCGACGTGGCCGCGAATTGATAGTAAAAACCCTTATTGCCGCTCGGCCAGAGGTCGATCCAGACCTCGTCGTCCGTGCCGTCGCCCACGTTGTTGGTGTGCTGGGCTTGCAACAGCGCTTCGCGTTGCTTTACGTCGAACCGCACGTAGGCGAACTTGCCGTCACTCTCGAGCCGCGCGGTCGCCGCTTCGGAGGCGGGCGTTTGATGTTGCACGTCCCAGCCCAAGGTGACGGGCGTCGCGTCCTTCCAGGCCGCCGGTCCGGCTTTCGGATCGAGCGGAGGCGGAATCGTCACGTTCGTCACGGTCAGGGTGCCGACCGTCGTATCGAGTGCGAGCGCCCGACCTCCGCCCAATAGCCAGGTCGCTCCGGCAATCACGGCGACCAGCAGCATCGACGCCGGCCGCCGGCGGCCTTGTCTCATGTTGACCATGTCACGAACCTCTCGCGGGACGCACCGGTGTACGGCGGTTCGAATCGCTTTGTTCCAAGCGAAGCCGCGCGCGCTCGCGCCGAAGCGAGCTCGGATGCCATACTCTTAAAAATATAGTTGCAAGATAGCGGGTCGCCCGCAGCTTGTCAACTATTTCTTTAGGAGTCGGTTGGCTGACGTCGTGGCCGCATGTGAATCGTCCTGGGACGCGAACGCTGCTGCGCCATGACGCGGCGCAGGCTAGCTGGAGTCCTGACCTTCTTGACGATTCTGGCCGGCTGTGCACGCGCGCAGCCGCGGGACCACGACCTCCGGTTGGCGCTCGCGATCGATCCGACGTCGCTGAGCCCCCTGGTCGCCTTCGACCAGAACCAGATCGCCCTCGACCAGTTGTGGTGTCAGACCCTGGTCGGCCTCGACGAGCGCAACCATTTCATCCCGATCCTCGTAACGCGGGTCCCGTCGCGGGCGAACGGCGACCTCTCGGCGGACGGGACGCGCATCGTGTACCACTTGCGGCGTGACGTCCGCTTCGCGGACGGGGTCCCGCTGACGTCGGCCGACGTGGGCTTCACCTATCGCGCGATTCTCGATCCGGCCAACGCCGCGGTCGGCGACGCCTACCGGCGGGTCGCCTCGTTGACGACGCCGGACGCGCATACCGTGATCGTGCGCTTGCGCGCTCCATGGAGCGCGGCCGTCCACGTCTTATTCGCGCAGGCCGACTTCGCGTACGGCATCCTGCCCGCGCACGCGTTCGCGAGCACGCACGTCAAGGGCTCGCCGTGGGAGCAACGAGCGTTCGGCAGCGGCCCGTTTCACGTCGTCGCCTGGCACCGCGGCGAACGCATCGAGCTCGCGCCTAACCCGTATTTCCGGCCCCGGCCCAAGCTGTTGCGGATCGTCGTCCGGATCATCCCGGACCAAACGGCCGCGTTCAACGCGCTACGAACCCACGACGTCGACGCCGCCGCGCTCGATCCCGATAACGTCCGCGAAGCCGAGGCCACGCCGGACCTGCGCGTCGTGCGGACGCCCGAAAACGGCTTGCGCGCGTTGTATCTGCAAACTGCCGCCTCCCCGACGAACGACCTGCACGTGCGCCGCGCGATCGCCTACGCGCTCGATC
>Ga0116229_10003165_pt1 | contig 27009 bp, 19 predicted proteins | sample S1TSphgellanicum_3_FD_87313 | JGI IMG/M metagenome (GOLD analysis project Ga0116229, IMG submission 87313) | Host-associated microbial communities from peat moss isolated from Minnesota, USA - S1T2_Fc - Sphagnum magellanicum MG | ecosystem: Host-associated > Plants > Peat moss > Unclassified... | reverse complement strand
CCCCAAATTTTCTAAGTCATATTACTCTAAACTTGGAATAGTGCAAAAATAATAACAACAATGGAGAAACATGGTTGAACAAAACAAAAGTAACAAAAATGTAATTCACCTAATGAGTTTTTTTGGGCACACATTCATAATTTTGCTATTAAAAAAAAGTCCCAAGCAACATGGTCAAGGGAACTTTTGGGAAAATTTCCCAAAAACTTATCAAATTTTGAGAAAGAAATTTATGAAATTCTTAAGTTTTTTGGAGGATTTGGGCAGATTTCTAGCTTTCTTCTTTTGAAATTGCCATATTTAAGTAGTAGGTTTTAGTGGTTTGCCAATATTTAATAAAATTCCTAGATTTTCTACTTCTTTATTTGTCTTATAGTCAGATTTGGATAAATCCTCTTTTGGCCAATCACAACTTTTGAAGCAATGTGAAAAAATTGAAAAAAAAACATTAAGCTCACCATAATCATAACAAAGTAGTAGTTCAAGTGTTAAAGCTAAGTAATGGATTTTTATTTTTCTTGATTCTAGTGATGAGAATTTCAAGGAACTGGTATATGGGTGGTTTTTTATAATCTTTCTTCAAGTTTTATTGGTTTTGTATAATCTTTCGTATGGTTGTCTCTAGATAATTCTAGAAACATTTTCAAGTGTAATTATCTCATTGCCAAGCCTAATTATTTCACCCTTTTTTTTACCCACCAACACAAATATGAAAAGGCAAATTAATATGTGATTTTTCATGTCCATGATATTTATATTAATTGAAATTTAATTAAATTTTGACATAAATAATGATGAATTATTGATAATAATATGGGAACATAATAAAAAGGGAAATCATCACTGGTAGTGTGTAGCAACACAAAGCCAAAATCAATAAATCAAATTTTTCATGTGTGATTTAAAGTTAAGAATATTGTTACAAAAGCGGGGTGTGGTTCACTATCCTAAATCACTATGGGATCTTAAAAGTGAAATAAGTTCATTGCATTTTACTGATTCACTTTACTGAAAGTTATTTCATTATAATATTACTATGCAAACATCATGTTTCATTACTGGTTAACATAATTCATTATTATAATTTATTATAATAAATAGGTTTATTTATATTTTTAAATATTATTTTAAGCTATTTTAGTTATTTTAACTTATACCTTATGTTATTATAAATTATTTTATCCTAAGTATAATAATTTAAAATAAAATATAATGAACTAAAGTAAAATAATTTATAATAAAAAATAATAACCTATGAAAAATAATTTTAAATACCCTACAATATAATAACTACCAATAGCCTATGATATTATAACATAAAATATCCATCAATAATTTATAATAGAATAATTATCAATAGTCGTAACATAACATATAATAACCAACAATAATTTATAATACAATAACCACTAATAGTCATTAATAAAATAACCATTAATAACCACCAATAATCATTAATATAATAACATTAATAACCATTAATATCCACCAATAAAATATTTATCAATATCCACTACTATAATAACCATTAATAATCACCAATAGCCACCAATAAAATAGCTCCAAATACAATAACCATTAATATAATAACCACCAATAACCACTAATATAGTAACCATTAATAACCATCAATATCCACAGTATAATAGCCACCAATAGCCATTAATAAACACCAATATCCACTACTAGAATATCCATTAATAACCATTAATAGAATAGCCACTAATAGCCATTAATGGAATAGGCACCAACAGTCACTAATATAATAACAACCAGTAACCATTAATAGAATAACAATCAATAGCCATTAATAGAATAACAACCAATAGCCACCAATAAAATAATTACTAATAGTCATTACTAGAATAATCACTAATAACCATTAATAAAATAACCAATAATAGCCTTTAATAGCCACTAGTATCCATTAATAAACATTAATATTCACTAATAGAATAACCACCAATAGCCATTAATAGAATAACCACCAATAACCATTAATAAAATAGTTAGCAATAACCATTAATAACCACCAATAACCACTAATAAAATAGCCACCAATAGCCACCAATGGCCATTAATAAAATAACCACCAATAGCCATTAATATAATAGCCATCAATAACCATTAATAGCTCCAATAAAAGAACAATCAATAGGCATATGTTAGAATTGCTTAAGATTACCAAAACTAATTTAGGGTGAAATATTTATAATAGACAAAAATAACCTAAGGTGAAATGATTTACAATAATCTAGAATTGCCAATAATAACATAAAGTGAAATAGCTTACAATAACCTAGAATTACCAATAATAACATAAGTTAAAATAACCAAAAATAACCAAAAATAACCAATAATAGCTTCACATAATCGAAAATAACCTAAGATAAAATAACTTTAAATAGCCCAAAATAACTTATAATAGCTACAAGTAGCTTAAAGTGAAATAAGTTACAATAACCAAAAATAACATAGAATAGTCAAAAAAATTTACCATACCCAAAAATAGCCTAAGGTGAAATAAGCTAAAATAGCCAAAAGTAATTAGAAATAACTATAAATAGTCATAAATAATGCAAGGTGAAATAATTTAAATTAATGAAAAATATTCATATAAAAATTGAAAATAGCTTTGCATAGATAATAGTATTATATTAACAAAAATCTTATCATTTATGAAACATTTTTTTTTTAAAAAATGATCATTGAAATGTTATTGAATAATGATATTCAATTTATTTTTTGTTCAAATGATTTTACACTTTCAAAAGGAATAAATGTAATTATGTACATTATTGAATTTTTAAAAAAAGTAAATTCAAATCATTTCATTTGAACAAAATCTTAATAAAATATGAATTTTCAAAGTTTATGTTTTTGTAATGTTTAAAATGAAGTATTTGATAAATAAAATCTAATGTAAAATATTACCATAACAAGTGGGGTGGCTTGATAGTAGGGGTGTTTGCCTTCACTCTAAAGGTTGAGGGATCAAACTTCATAAATGGTATTGTGTGTGGTCAACAATGGCAAGTTGACTGAATATTTTTCTATCTAATTCTTTAACATATGTGCCTATGTTGATTATGTGGCCTACTTACATAGGTTAGGTTTTTAATCTAGCCTAGGTAATGACATGTGTCAATAAATCATAGGCTAAAAATCATGAAATTATCAATAATATTATATATTAATTAATTAATTTTAATTAATTTCCATGTTGGCTAGTTAATTAACTAAGAAGTGAATGGCTTGGTAAATTTGTATTTCACTTGACAATAAACCTTGTTTCACTATTACCAATTCATTTTTCGTAACAACCATTCATTAGGGAGTTAACCAATTTAACCAGGTAAAAATGTCCAAATTCATTCAAAATCTAATAAAACCTAAAGTGAACTACAACGCATTTTGGTGTAGTGGAAATAAACAAAAATGAATTATGTATGCTTGTAATTTTATCATCATATCATGTATGTCATTATCGTGTACTAACTTATGTCATGTGTAAAGTCAAAAAATTGATAAGGCATAGATTTCACAAATTAAACTAAGAAATTTAGTTTTAGACCTATTTTTTAATAATATGATAATTCATTGAATTTTTTTATCCCACAAAAATCAAATAGAAAATTGCAATAGATGTTAGAAGCAAGGTTTTTATTTTCAATTTTTGGAAAATGTTTTCATGGTAAAATGGAAACATGCATTAATTATGACAAGGGTGGAAATGGGCTAATACCAACCACCGGTGCGCCCTTAGGTGATTACTTTTTAGGAATATTTTTTGAAATATTCAAAAAGTTTTCCAAAATAATAATAATAATAATATTCTCAAAATACTATTTTATTAAGGTTTATGTTTAAAATTTCCCAAAAATATGTCATTTTCAAAGTTTTCCAAGTCCATTTATCAATTTTTTTACTATTTAAAAATACTAGTTATAAGTATTTTTACATTATTTTTGAAGGTCCAAATGTTAATGAAATAATTTCATGTTTTGAACATTTATAGAACAAGATATTAAATTTGATAATGTGCAAAAAAATTAACTTATTTTCAAGCTTAAATTTTTTATTAAAAAAATTGGTTTAAAAAATGTAAAGTTAAACAATGTCATGCCCGTATGCATGACCTCATACATGACGACTGGTTACAAGCATGCCAATCATGCCTTTTAGGGTTAATGTACGTTCTTAGGTTATTGTACGCTATTAGGTGTTCTAGGGTTATGGCTTGTTTAAAGTTTCAGCTTGTTGACGATTATATAAAAAGCCAAACTCTTCCCTCCTCTGGGAAGATTGAGAAGTTTAGTGGAAAGCCAGGTGCCATTTTTTTGAGGGAGTTCAAGGCAACTTTCTCAATTGTGGTTTGTGAATTGGAGTTCAAATATGGCACTAATTACACTGAGGCGTTCGCATTTAAACACCTAGCTCGTTATGTGCATTACGAAGCATTGGATGTTTACGAACAACATTCTCCGAAAATTTTGGGCGTCACCCAAATCCCCAATCCAACTTATGCCATAACCATCACCACTACCTTTCAAGCTACACTACAATCTACCATTGCACAATAATCCAAATCCAATACCTACTTTAGTAAACCTTTCTCCTCAACAACTCATTGCTACTATCGCAAATATTCTTCTCACCATCGATGCACCAGCTTTTTCTGATATAGTGGGGAATTCTTTTGAGTTTTGAGTTAGGTTTTCGGTTAAGAGTTATGAACAATTCTACAACTCGCCACCTTCTTTTGGCAAAAGGATGAAGCCTTCAAGATGCTCTACATGAGGCTTCTTAAGCTTAAAGAGAATACTCAAAACATCATAAACCTAGAAACTTCCCATCAATATCTCATTCGTTGGAAGGTATTCCAACATTCCATGCGTAGATTTTGCAACGAGTTTTTGCAAAATTTGGAGACTCATACACTTTGCTGGATATGTACAACATTTTTGAAAAGCTGGAACTAGCTCATGCACACTATGAGGCAAGTACTATGAAGCCTTCATCACATTCAAGGCCTTAGTCTTCATTAGCTGTGCCAATTAGATCATCACATTCTTCTTCAAGGGCTAAAGTAATGCACTTGGTTGCACCCATCATACCTTCTTACAACTATTGTGGCAATCCTGCCCACAAACCTAGTGAATGCAACTTTCCTTCCGAGGATTTTTTTTGTGATTATTGTGGGAAAAAAGGACATTAAGAAGCTATTTGTTTTGCCAAGTTCCTGAAACAGAAGTAACTTCGATCACCACAAAAAAATCTGACAGCATCTTTCTCTACCTTTCAACCAAAAGCCAACTTGGCACTTCAGCCTTCCACTCGAGTTTTCCCCACCAAGGGTAATTCCAGTAAGAATGTTAAGAAGAAGGAACACAATGTTGACAAGAAAGAGGTGCTTCAAGCCCATGCTGCTCAAATTCAAACTCTACAAAATGAACTCGAATCATTGAAGGGCCAACTTGTTAATCTAAAAGGAAAATCTTCCCAACCAACTAGTCATGCCTAACCTGTACATGGTTCAGGATCATGGGAGGGACCTCCTAGGACGTTCTATGGCCTCCCACATGATGCCATGATTAGGGAGTATGTTCTTTCTAATGCACACAATTCTAATCTCACGCCATAATTTGCCACTTCTTTTTGCCCTTCCTATTTCGCAACACAAGAGGCTAGTGTGGCACCCAGAGTTTTTACCATTAAGCAAATAATTTAGACTAATGGACTCGCATCTGGTTCAAGTCCTATTACCAAGGCTAGAGGAGTTCGAGCATTCATGTCACAATCTTTTCATCCTCTCAACATGAAAGAAAAATGCACCTTGTTGGCTAGGGGGGAGGAGACTACTACACCACAAGCTGCTAGGGCATCAAATTTTCATGTCCTAGAAGTACATGTACATCAGGAAAACGCACAATTTTCCACTAATGAACTTATGGAGTGTTAACTTCAAATGCGTGAAATGGCACAAAAGCTTGTGTGTACACCATTATTTAGTTTTCAAGATTTAGAGCTAAGCACCAGGGACATAATTGCAGTACTAAAAAATACCCTAAACACTACATCAGGTCCTCTACCAATCCTTGATACACATGCTACATGGGTCCCATCCAACGCCTTGGAAAAACATTTGATTGGCTCACGTGTTGGAGATGGTGTTCGTAATCTGGTCACTAGTTCTAACATGGCTAAACTAATGGGCCTTCCTACCACTGATTCTACATTCACATATTAAAAGGGAGCTAAAAAACACTTCACTTATGGATTTGTTATTCAGCAAAGGCATTGTGGATAGCCATTCTCTCCACAAAGTCTCACTCATTTTTTAAAATAGTGCTTAATGAAAGAACTTCCATCACCACCAGAATTCCCATTATTAAGAATATTGAGTTAGCAATCCATGTGGGAGGACATGCACCCAAAGTGGTACTTCTTGATATAGGTGCCCAACCAATGATTCTTGGAATTCAATTTGCCAAGAAAATGGGCATGTTCAACTCCAAACTACGGAAATCTATGGCAAATTCACACTACTAATGGGAGCGTAGAGGAGGTATTTAGGAATAGCTTGAATTTGATTACACTTAACTTCAATGAATGTACAGATCAGGAGCTTTACCTACAGGTCAAATGTTTTGTCACCAATGCCACGAACTATGATGTGTTCATTGGGAAAGAAGCCCTGTTTCCACCAAGTTTCACAATTGACAATTGGTTCGAACATGTGTACTACCAAATGGATTGGGAGACTGATGGCCACCACTTGGGATACATACCCCTTGATTTACATGGGAACCATAATCTTATGGCTCACCATTGTATGTTCAAGAAAACACACATCATTTCCTACATCCAACAAGCTAGCCACAAGTGGATAAAGGAAGATGAAAAGGTTAAAGGTGGTTCCTATGGATATTCAACATGGACCAAAGGTTTTACAGAGGTTCAAAACAACCCATGAGCCTTTGGTCAAAACTCTGTTTAGTTTTAAGAACATGGAGAGCCATTGTGAATCGATTAAGCCAATATTTCGTCAACTAATCACATGGACACCGCCTAAGGAGGGGATTACATTACTAGAGCTCTTTGGTGGTATTGGTATAGGTCTCAAAGCCCTATTACAGTCAAGGATGGTGGTTCAGAGGTATTTATATGTAGACATTGATCCTACTACAAGGCAAGTGGCGCCATTGAAAATGATGGAGCTCACAGCCAGATTTCCACCACAATTTGCAACCACCGCATGGAAGGTGAGTTTCATTTTTTTGCCCTTTGACACACAACTAATTCAAAACAAGCATTTGGAATTACTTGGCCCCATGGACCTCATCATTTCAAGTTGGGAATGTCAAAGATTTTTAATGGTTGGATTTGGAGAAGGCTTGAGTGACACAAGATTCGGTTTCTTCACGGACATGGTACGAATGATCACCTAGGCTCAATCCATTTCTCCTACGCTTAATTATGTAATTGAGAACACCCCATTTCAGCTTGACCAGAGAGAGAAAGTCCAAGAGCACTACACATTGGTCAAGCATTACCTTGGAGAACCATTCCTACTCGATGCAACACAATGCAGTTCCTATGCGCATCAGTTGTGCAATTGGTGGACCAACTTTGCACCACTCTCAATTCTACAATTGGCTCTAAGGTACACCATCAGAGACCCCAACCTATAGGTTTCTCACATATTGGATGATCAGAGCTCCTACCAACCAGTTACAAAGTAAAAGAAACCTCCTTGGTTTCATGCGAACATAATAGGAAAACCAAAAGGTGCTTAGCCCACCTTTGTCTCCTTCCTAGGAGCACACGCCTTTTAGGGAGATGGACCAGGCATGGTGTATTATCATGCTTCAGCCACTTGGGATGAACCAAGCCCAGAAGAAAAAGAAAGGGCTATGGGTTCTAAACTAACACTACTAGTCACACCAAGGTGATTAGATTGGAGCATAACGCTTTACTAAGGAGAGGCATGGACCTCAACTCCTTTACATGGTTGTTGGTAACCTGTGTATTTTTTCAAATGTACACAACATCAATACTAATTCAATCAACTTGCAATTTTGGCAATGTGATTACATGGTACCCCAACCAAATACACTTACCTATTGTCGCAACCCTACTTTGAGTGAGTGTGAAGATGAAACTCACACTCTCGAAATGGGAACTTGGGAGTCCTCCGGGACTCTCAAAACTTTAGACTTCGATTGCAAGAATCAAAACACCTTGCATTGGGATGTTCATTACATCATTAGAAATTTATCGAAGTGTAAATGTCGAAAATGAGCTCGCATGGGCCATTTGGACAATTGCAGCACACGTTATGACAAAAAGAAGGGTCGGGAATCAAACTGGTAGTTTGACTCTCGACCATTAAAAGTCAGGAATCAACCCAACTTCGGTGCGTGCAGGTCAAGTGTGACACACCGTTAAAAAGCTCTCAAGGAGAGTTACAAGTTTACTTTAGACCTCATCCCAATTAGAGGTCTGAGCAAAGAGTTATGACTTCGCAAAGTCCTTAAAGTCCAAATTGAGACAATTTTGAGACTCCTCCTTGGGAGTCGCAGGACAAAATGCCATTCGGATGTGGGTGTTGCAGAGAACTACAGAGAATACTATATGCAGGAAGGTGATGGCTTCCCCCGAGTTCGGGCCATGGTGAATCTTGTGAATCCAGAATTGCCCGTGGCTTGTTTTAACACTAAAGATGTTCTAGAGAGTGAACTAACCAACTTGTTGGTTGGTTTGATGCAGGTTCGAGTAAGTAACTAAAGCTTGTCATTCTTTATAGTCCCATCCCGGAGCTTCAGCATGCCCCTTTACCCCTTCTAGTGTTGAAAGCTGGGAGCGTGCCCCAAGTTCTTCACAATTCCAATGTTTGAATAACTTAGACCCATCTTGGGTCCAACTAGGAACTCGAGAGCGCGTCACCTATCTTCAACATCCTACACTTCACTTTTAGTGTTTGGGGGGGAAGGAAGTACCATGTAGTTTGACTCAAATTGTTTCTAATACACTTGGAGGTACATCACCTTTTGGAGAAACAATTATAACCTTTTACAAATCTGCGTAGTTGGATAATGGAAAACCCAATACACCAGGTTCTTCAAACTCACTTTCCAATTCCATTCCATGTGTTTCCAACTACCTTTTCGTTATGGGGAACCAACTCATCAAAAAGTAGAGAGACCAGGTCACATACTTACTAATTAAGTATGAGAATGTGTTTGCATTTTTAATGAAAGACATAGGTAGGTGTAAGACCATGTAATTCTCTATAGACCTTATAAATGAGACACCCATCTATCAGAGGAGGCATAGGTTGAGCAAGCATGAGTGGGAATCGATAGATGAAAGATGCAAAGAGCTCCAAGAGGTTGGTCTCATTTAGCCATCAAGTTCTGATTTCATAGCTACTACAATAATGTTAGCAAAGAAGATTCAGATAGATTATGGACTGAGAAAAGGATTGCAGGGATTATAAGCCTTTGAACTTAGTTACACTTTAGGACAAGTACTGCATGCCCATCCCTAAAGAACTATTTAATAGCATTGGAGATTCAAACATCTTCACAATTGTGGATTTAAGGCAAGGTTTTAACTAGATTGTGCTTGATGCGAAAGATCGTAAGAAAACGACATTCCATGGAAGCAACAAGTTGTGGGAATGGCTTGTGATGCCTTTTGGATTGAAAAATGCACTTGTCTTCTTTTAACGAGTCATGGACCAGGTTTAGGGTTTAGGGTCTCTTGCAACATTTGGCTCATCTTGAACAGTTATTCAAGAGATTCCACGAAATCAATATGAAGATCCATCATAAAAAGTGTGAATTTGTTGTCACCTCAATTGTCTACCTTGGACATAGAATTTTGCCAAATGGTATTATGGCTCATTGGGCCAAAGTAGTAGCCATTTTGGAGATGCCTTATCTTACTGATGTTCACACTTCGAGGAGTTTCATCGGACTATGTAATTAATACAAGATTTATGTCAAAGACTTTAGTACTATTGTTCATCTTCTCTATGCATTATTAAAGAAAGATGTTGTTTAGACATGGAATGAAGAGGCTCATGAAGCTTTCGACACACTCAAGCAAAAGCTTTCAGAATTCCTTACTCTGAGAAGATCCAATTTCAATAAGGTCTTCATTCTACACACTTACTGGAGTGCTCTTGGTATTGGTGCTATTCTTAGCCAACTTGATGAGGAATGCAAGGATATGTTATCACCTATGCATCCCAAAGCAATAACAAGGCTAAGAGTAAGTACTCTTCATACAAGGGGGAGTGTCTTGCTATTGTATGGGTCATCATACATTTCAGGCTCTATCTTGGCACCAAATTCACTTTATATACTGACCACCAACTTATCAAATGGTTAATGATCAACAACAAGCTTACTGGTAAGTTAGCTCGTTAGGCGTTTATGCTTTAGGAATATGAATTCAAGGTTATTTACCGACATCAAAATGCGAATACGATGTCGTGGAAACCCCTCACTACCTTTGAAATTTTTTCAAAAACCATGCAAGATTTCGATTAGATTCTAGCACTACTGCAATGTGACCTGATTGAGCATTCCATAGTGGATACATGGGAGGATTTGGACACTCTGAAGTTTTTTCAACATGGGGAATACCCTCCCCAAGTTACATCAAGTCAACGGGATCGCATACAACAATGGTCCAAACACTACTCATGAAAGGACAATCACCTCGTCCAATGCTTACCACAAGGCGACAAAGTGGTTCCTCCACCACATGAACGGCCTAGTCTTATTTAAAAGGTACACTCGGAGCTTGGATACTTTGGAATTAAACGTACTTATAGCCTTCTCACTCTTCATTACCATTGGAGAGATATGTATGCTCAAATCTAAAACGTCATTACTAGGTGTGAACAATGTGATTGAGTAAGAACTTCCTTCTCCTCTCAACAATTCACGTTTTCTCCATTCCTTATTCAGGGCATATTTTATCGCTGATCATGTGATTTAGTTAGAGAATTACCACAAACCTCCAAGGGTAATGTCTACATCATGATTATGATTAAGCATTTTTCAAAGTGGGTCGAACTAGTTGTGATGCTGAACAAGTCATCACACAACACCAACCACGTTTTCTTATAACATGTCCTAAGTAGGTTTGGGGCTTGTGTTGAGTGCTTTACTAATCAAGCATCAGAATTTAAAGGAAAATTCCAAGACCTACTTGACCATGCTCTCATTGACCATCGTTGGACTTCAAGGGATCATCCCCAAGTTGATGGCCTTGTAGAGAGGATGGTTCAGACATGCAAAAAAAGACTTTAGAAGATTTGCCTCACTAAGAATAAAGAGGATCGGGACCTAGCCCTACCTTACATCACCATGGGTTACAAGATGTCCAAACAAGCCTTTTTGTCTCATTTCTCTCCTTACTTTTTACTTTTTGGGAAACATCCAATTCCACCCTCTTCCATTGTTACTCAAATGGACCAAGTTATGGACTTGGACTCCCCAGCTATTTGGGTTAGGGTCATCGCAAAGAAGGCTATTCTATTCAGGAGAGTTATGCCCATGGCCATGGAAAACTTGTCCATTGCACAACATCGAAACACCTTATGGTATGCACACACACGAGGTGGGAGTTACAAACCTAAAGTGAGACAATTTGACACTGGTGACTTTGTGTATCTCTAGCAGCAACCTAATGATACTTTAGACACTTCTTCCAGTCACATTATCTTGAGGATTAAGGCGATCAAACCTTCAAGTGTGTTAGAGTTGCAAGGAACTAACGAACACACAATTTGGGATCACTCCAAAAATTATGCGCCCTACCATCTATCGAACTTGGATCCTACCATCATCATGTCAACTTAGAACCTCCACTTGATTATCCATGTCAAGTATGTCAAAGGAGAGACGATGTTGATCAGATGTTGCTTTGTGATAATTGTAATGGTGGATACCATCTTTTTTGCCTAAAGCCGAAGTTCACTCAAGTTCTCGTAGGCATTTGGTACTATTCATCATGTTCTCCTATAGCACCTTGATTTCTGCTTAGACCATGCCACGTTTTTTTCGGCTCATGTTTGGGGAGGGATACATGATATTTTCATTTCAGCGTCTTTTTGTGCATTATATATATATGTGCGTGCATCTTTTTTTGGTTGATTGCTTTATACCTTTGACTAGTTTTAGTCTTTTTGTTTAATAGAGTTTACTATGGATTTACACCTTTACAACACTGTACGTCATGACATTACACGTCACAATAACTATCATGCTCGTATGCATGGCTTCATACATGACGGCCGGTTACGAGCATGTTAATCATGCATTTTAGGGTTAATGTATATTCTTAGATTACTATATGCTATTAGGTGTTTTGGGGTTATGGCTTGTTTAGGGTTTTAGCTTGTTGATGGCTATATAAAAAGTTAAGTTCTTCCCTTCTTTTGTCAGGTTTCTAGAATTCCTTTGTAAAGGAGAATTTCCTCCGTAGTCAGATTGGATTTCTAGATGCTCATGGTGGCTATTACACGGCTACCGTTTACATACACTACGTTTTCTTTCCTTCTTTGCAATTTAAATACATGAGAATTTCATCTTAGCCTCTTTTTATGCATTGTATATATATGTGCGTGCATCTATTTTTGGTTGATTAGTTTCTACCTTTAATTTTTTTGTTTAATAGAATTTACTATGGATTTACACCCTTATGACATCGTACGTCACGACACTACACGTCACGACAACCATGATTACGGTTGCTTTTAGCTCATATTAGCATAACTACATCCATAAATGAAAAACTTAATTTACTAAGTTGATACATTTTACTTCATAAATTGTAGTGGTAGTTATAACTCACTTAAAATATAAAAGTTCAACAATGAAAAGAAACACATGTGTGTGTTTTTTATGGTTGGGAAGAAAATTTGTTTTCTAATGAAATTCTTGATGCTTTGATACAAATCATTGCTTATGTTCAAAAAGCATAGTCCTAAAATTCCAAAATGGTTCCAAATATAAAAACTTAATTTTTTATTCTAAGATATGGTAATTACATTTAAGTTATTATAAAATTATTCCATCTAGAATGGATCACAATTGCAAAATTAATGTAAATAAATGAGTTTATATATATTGATTATAAAATATATGATTTGAATAATCATGGTTACATCACACAAAATAAATATTAGTAATATCCCAAAATTTGATGGCACATAATTTTATGTATGGAAACATAGATTAATTTTTTTATTTAAATTGGAGAGGTTTATGACAATAGTTGATGGGATTAAGGTCAAGCATGCACTTACAATTGGTGCCTATGACTTTTTCAATTTAGCTTGGAAACAATTATTTAGATTTTTTGAAGCACAAGATGTAGTAACACACATGTATTTAAAACATCAATTACATACATTAAAAATGAAAGAATGTGAAACTATAACCAAACACATGCACAGTTTAGAGGTTTGATTAATCAATTTTTTAAAGCTGGGTCACCTATAAATGATGAAAAAAAGTGTTATCTTAAAAATGTGAAGTACTTATATATGCATTGTATAAAACCTTCATTGTGTCTTTGAAAAGACAACACAATATCACTTTGGTTTCATTAATCACAAATTTGCTTCAAAAAGAGACAATGATGAAGTCTCTTGCATCATTACTAGATTATCTTGGGACATTGTTTATGAACAAAAAACCTAGAAATTACATTAAGAAGAAACCAAATTTTGACAATACAAAACATGATGGAAGAGATTCATCCAAAATCAAGAAATTGAAATGTTTCTGTTGCAAAAGGCCCAAACATCTTATTAAGAATTACAATAAACTAATAGTTATAAAAATTGCAAAATCTACAACAAAACAAGACAATGTAACAATTGGGAGTGACAAATTGTATGTTGTAGTTCTAATCATTAGGAATGGAAAAGATCCAACTTTGTGTCTAGACATTGGTGCTACTCAACATATGGTCCATGATAATAACACATTAATTTCTTATCAAACTTTAAACATAGGTCATGTCGCAACCCCACTTTGGGATAAGTGTGAGGATGAAACTCACACCCCCAAAAGTGGGAAGTTGGAGTCCTCCGGGACTCCCGAAAACTCAGAGCTCGAGTTCAAGGGTCAAAACATCTTACATTGAGGTGTTCTTTATATCAATGGAAAGGTCTTGAAGTGTAGATGCCCAAAATGGCCTTGCATGTGCCATTTGGACATCTGCAGCCCAAGTTATGGGTAAAAGAAGGGCCAAGAGTCAAACTAGCAATTTGACTCCCGACCACTAAAAGTCGGGAATCGACCTCTTCCCGACGTCTGCTGAAGGTTGGAAAACTCTCGACGAGAGCTACAACTTTGGTTCAGACCTCGTCCCGATTCGAGTTTGGGGCAAGGAGTTATGAGCGTCCAAAGTCCCGGGAGTCCAAACTGGGACAGTTTCGGGACTCCACTTTGGGAGTCCCAGGAAAAAGAGCCATTTGGATGTAGGTGCGGTGGAGAATTGCAGAGAATACTATATGGGGGAAGGTGGTGGCTTCCCCCGAGTCCAGGCCGTGGTGAGTCAAGTGAGTCCAAGTGCCCGTGGCTTGTCCCAACATCCAAGGGTGTTCTCGAATGTGAACTAGCCCTCTTGTGGTTGGTTTTGGATGCAGATTCGAGTGAGATAATACTTGTCCCTCTTCCTAGTCTAATCTCGGGATTTCTAGCATGCCCCTCTACCCCCTTTTTGTGCTGGAAATCGAGAGCGGCCCTCAAGTCCCAACTTTCCACAATTCAACGTACTTGGACCCTCAAGTGGGTCTAGTAAGGGGCTTGGGAGTGCGTCAATTATAATCCTATGATGTAAAAATTCTATCCGTATATAAAGCTTATTTATTGGGTAAAAAACATAGAGAAAAATGAATGAAAAAGGAACATTAACAAGCGACATACTTGGTATTGTTCATTCTTTTTTTTGGTGGACCAATACAAATTACAACAACTCATAATGGATCAAAATACTTTGTTATTTCTATAAATGATTTTTACAAATACACAATTGTTTATCTTTTTTTTAAAAATTCAAATTTTTGAGATATACAACAATTGGTTGAAAAACAACTTGGCAAAAGAACTAAAATTCTAAAAATAAATAATGGAGGTGAATATAAAACTTTTGAATTTAATCAATTTTGCTAAAAAAATGAAGGAATTCAATGACAATATACAGTTTCATGTACATTTTTCAACAAAATGGGGTTGCAAAGTGTAAAAATCCAATTCTAATGGAAGTGTGTTGATTATGTTGCACAATTTTGGTTTTTTAAAATGATATTGGGTTGAAGTGACAACAAACTATTTTCAGGATAAAACTTCTACAAAAGCATTTGCTATATAAAAACTTCTATAAAATTGTGGATTGGTATAAAGACAAAATTGACTTATTAAAAAATGTTCAAATGTAAAACATTTGCATTTTTGTAGAAGGACCTAAAAAGAAAATTAAATCCTCATACTATTGAATATATATTTTAAAGGTATAGCAAGGAATCCAAAGCCTATAGATTATTACTAAGACTTCCAGAAAAAACCATCATTATCTTTAGTGATGTGGTATTTGAATGAATAATCTTTAGTTTAAATTTTAAGCATTCAAATGAACAAAATAAAACGTATTTAAATGAATTAATATTATATATCTTAAATTTTTTAGGCAATATCCAAGTTTACAATCATTAATGCCTTTAGTGGTTTAAACTCCTCCAAATTTGTTAGTAATAAGCCACTATTACACAACACAAATAGCCAACCATATCAAATATAAAATTGATAATGCCACATGGGAGTTTGGATTTAATGGGAAAAATTGAAGAATCGTGCATCATTCATCCCAACTCATCTCATGTAGAAGAAACATGTGTTCTGCAAATATCAGAACAAAAAAATGAAAATCACCCATCAACAACCAACTATGGAAATCACTAAGCCAAATAGATTGATAAAAAAGATTGGAGGAAATAAACCTCCCACGTGTATCAAAGAAATTTAGACATCCAAAGGCATTCATTACACAAACTCCTAATTGGGAGCAAATCACATATGAAGAAGCTTTAATTAGACCTAATGCAACCAATTGGAAAGTAGTTATCAAGAATTTCAATTACATTCAATATACAAGAATAATACTTCAACATTAACAATGTTACTAAACAAGAGACAAATCGTGAGTTGTAAGTGGATTTTCAAACTCAAATTCATATGATGGAAGCATTGAAAGGTATAAAACTTGTTTAATAACCCAAGGTTTCACACAAGTAAAAGGTGGGGATTATAATGACATTTTTTCACCAATTTTAAAGCTTTATTCTATTTGTGTTAGTCTTTTTTTAATTGTTCAACTTGATTTAATTGTAAGTACATCAATTGGATGTTAAAACAACATTCCTACATGGAATATTAGAAGAAAAAATAATTGGATATACCTATGGGTCTAAAGCAAAAACATTCACAAATGGTATGCAAGATATACAAAAGTTTATATGGCTTAAAACAATCTTTTGTGGCTTGGTACCAACAAATTATCAAGTATTGAATCAAAATATATGGCAATGCCAAAGGTATCAACAAAAGTTGTTTGGTTGAGGAAATTATTTTCAAATCTTGATTTTGATCAACCTAAACTTATTAAATTGTATTCTAGTTATCAAGGAACAATAACATCATCAATAAACCCTACATTTCATGTTAAAATTATGTACATCTTGACATAAAATATCATTTCATACAAAAACAAGTTGAAATGAAAGAAATAAAATTAACTTACATTTGTACTACAAAAATAACAATAGATCTTTTTACGAAGAGTCTTGGAAAGTGGAAGCATAAACATTGTTAATATATTGTGGGGTTGAGAGTTGAAACCATGGATATTGAGCAAGACAAAAAGACAAATTTTAAGATACCTAATTTAGGTTTAATAGGGATGTAACGAATGAAAAACCAAAACTAAGATGATACATTTTACTTCATACATTGTATTGGTAATTACAATTGACATAGGATATAGGAACTCATGGGTGAAAAACAACACAACATGTGTGTGTTTTCTATGGTTGGGAAGAAAACTTCTCTTCTAGTAAAGTTTTTCATGCTTTAATAACAATCATTGTCTATATTCAAAAATCATAGGTCCTAAAATTCTAACACCAATTCTTAAATGGCTATGTTAATCATATTTTTGAAAAAACATGTGACAAGGATTTAAAATTTGAAGGAACATGCTATCCTTTTATTTGTAGTAATGAAACATGTGGTTATTTAAGAATTTAATTTAGTTATGGTTTTTTAACATACGTAAAAAAAAATGGCAATTTAGTATTTGGGAGGTATTTTAAAGGTGATGAACAAGGTTCCTATGTGGAAATTTGGCACTTCACATAATGAAAATTTTCAAATTTGTAAAATTTAAAACTCAAGTTTCACAAACATACAAAATAAAACACAAATCAATAACTAGGGTTTGAACTTTGAGATCTATATTTGTGAGGGAATTGAACCTTTAAGCTACTCATTGGAACACAAACCTTCCCTAAACACAACCCAAATTTTGCTTCATTAAAATCCAAATGAAAAAATTAAAATATTGCCCAAAAAAAACAAACCAACAACTTGGCTTGTGGGGGAATTGAACCCCTATACTACCCATTGTAGCACAAGCTTCCTACTTAAACAAAACATGTTAGTATGAAATAATAACTAAGTAATTAACCATAAGTAATCAAAACTTCAAGTTATAAGATTTAAAATTAGAACTTGAAATTTAAACGCCATGAAACTTGTTAAGATGGTGGAAACAAGGGGCCATAACATTGTTCCATGAAGTAAAATCGCCACTAGGCATCAAAACCATATCCAACCATCATGCTCTTCCACATAATAATCGCTTCAAGATATGAAAGTTTTTGCAATGTGTAGAATTATGGAATGGACATTTTGACAACAAAAGCTAAACAAGTCATTAGTTGATTATGAAACTTTGATTTGATGAAGTTCAAGTTATTAAAACATCTTTCATTTTCAATAGAGCCAATGACTTGTACCATGGCAATTTTTGTTAGTTTGGAATACTTAGACATATTATGCATAATCACTTGAGAAAAAGACAAAAATGTCCACAATTAGGTCAAAAGCTTCACTTGGTGAGGGGAACACATGGTAAACTTTGCATTACACTTCATTGTCAACTTGAAGAATGACATTTAAAGATCCAAATTCAAACCAAATAAAACATGTGACATACAAACCTTAGAAGGCCTAGTCATCTTAAGGTAATAATGTTGAACCTTAATGATATTGACGTGCCATTTGAAGGATTCATCACAATATTTGGCTATCAACCAAGATTGAGGCAAAATCACCACCATTGGAGGTTTCCTTCCATCACCCCATGTGAAGGAAAGTGGGAATGTAGTTATACAATCAAAGTTTTAACTATCTCCTTGACATTTTTTGAAATAATATGTATAGTTTCAATATGAACTTCCTTAGTCATAACACACATGGTAAAAACAAATTGTTCATATTTATGTGATAGAAGGCATGAATGCATAATATACATGATATAAAATCAATTTGTAGTCAAAATGTATTTATATCTAACATGCAACGTTAAAATAAATATCCAAAATACCAAATTTAAAGTTATAAACCAACACAAAAATGATAAGTGTCATGGGCAGTTTTGAAAAAGGGCTTGTACCTTGGGGCCCTTGGTTCCTTTTACTGTGTTTTCACCTCATAACACTTGGTAATTGATTGTGGAATCATGCCCATACATGTTGTCCATTGGCGTCAAATGCCAAATGATCCAAACCCATGTTGGGATTTGTTAATAAACACATAAACAAGTTGTCATGGTTGCACCAAACCAATGACTTGAAGGAGAAGAATACATCAAATTTGAAGGTTATGTTAAGGTCAACATAATGTGAGTACAAATTTCCTTGGTAGATTATGATAACTATCATATAATTAACAATAAACACATCATGGGTTTCAAAAAACTCATAATGTTATGCATAACCTTTAACATAAGCAACAAACAAGCCAACCCTTACAAGACCTCAATGTCACACATCAAATCTAACTTAATGAAGTAGTAGATAATTGAAAAACAAATATAACATCATCTTGACAACTGAAGTGTGATATTCACCCATAACTCTTTTGGCAAGGGCTAACATAGAGATCCATCTTGTTTTCACATTGTTTAATGGTCTATTTCCTTTAATTTCCATGATTTTAACGACTTTAATAAGTTCCAAATGCCTTTTGGGACTTTTGTAGAAATAAGCATATAAGGTTTGGAACAAGCTTTCCAACTTGTTCACCATGTTCAACTTGGACAAAACTTGCACTATTAAATTAGTATGATGAACCATACATTGAATTCCTTGCATGTGAGGCACATAATCATCAAAAATTTGTTAAGTAATTCCAATTTTGGCACCTTGAAAAATAGTCACTCCACTAGCTCCAAAACAAAAAAGTTTATAAAATATGGTTTCTTCTATTAGCCCTCCCCCAACCATGAGATTTTAGATGAGTAGTACCTTGTGACTTGGAACCAATAGGCTTGCATAGTGCACACAATGAAAAAACACCAAGCATCCCACAAAACACCACGATGCATGTACAAGCTTTAAATAAACTTGTAATTTGAAAAAACATTCAAGCTTCATAAAAGGTTTAAGGGTTAGGGATTCACGAATCAAAAATCAAGAATCAACATGAAATCAAAACTTATAAGCACTTACCATGTTTCCCAAACACTAGGGGCCTTGTTGAGTTTAGCAATGAACTATTGCGCTTTCAAAATCAAATGCATCAAATTAAGCTACCACCTCCATCTTCAAAATCAACTCATCAACAAACATATGTCCATTACCATGACAACACAATCCACTTGAATCTTCAAACAACAAGCTTAAACATCCATGATTGTACATTGTTCATAGTGCTAGTTGGCTACAGATGCCATTTCATTTTATAAATTTCCCAAAATGATGTCAATTTTTGCCTTTAAGTTCCTTTTGTTGACATGGCTACCCTTGGCCAATGGGAAAATTTGGCTATAAATTGCCAAAAATTAAAACCCTAATTAAGAATATGCATTGGTCAATAATAAAAACCCTAATTAGAGATATGAATTGGTCAATATTTGATATTATTCCACTAAATGTTAATTTTTATCATTCAAAATCCTTTATGATTTCTCTTTTCACCATTTCCACTATTTTTACTAAAAACATTCATAGGTTTCTATGAATATTGTTTTATAATTTATGTTAGGGTCAATGGATGTGAATTGCTACATAAGCTTGGTACATTGCAGTAATGCATAATAATAAATTACATTTTAAACTCAACATTATAGGGATCATAAATCAGAACTTCAAAAAATAAAAATGAAAACATATTATAATTGATATTTAAAAAAAAATTCGTCAAAATTTTGAAAGCACAAAATTGAGGAAAAAAAACCCATTAAGCATTAACAATATGACAAATTTACGAACTAAAAAAGAAAAAAAAAAGAAAAACACATAATTCTTAAAAGATGAAAATAGGCTTCGCTTGGACAACACGGATTGTCAGTAGGTGAGGAACAAGCTCTTCATCCAGTGAATGACAAATCCATGGAGGCACACAAGAGGGATGATAATGTGATAAGGCTTCGCTTCGACAACACAGATGGTCAGTGGATGAGGAATAAACTCTTCATCCAGTGAATGATACATCCATGAAGGCACACAAGAGGGATCATAATGTGAGCTTCCTCTTGTAAGGGTTGTTGAATGATGGTCGCGGCTGAGCAGCTGCGCGATTGCAAAGTGCGCTTCTTCTTCTTCTGCTTATTATTCTTCGTCTTCTGCGCTTGCGTCAGATGCGTCCTCGGCGTTGCAGCGCTTTCTGTCATCAACAGATCGCAGTGCGTTTCATGTGATTTTGACAGAAGGCGATTCGGTTGTTTCTTCTTTCCTCGAGAGGGAAGTTGGAAATGCGTTGAGACGTGTTTGAGGTGTGAGTGGGAGAGGTGCGTGCCTGGGGACAAAGACCAAGGGAGTGTGCTCTGTGGATAGCAGCAGGTGGGAGAAAACCAGGGGAGCATTGCAGATCGCCAGTGCCGAGTGCAGGATAGATACAAGCCTGCCATAATGGTAATGGATTACTATGATTTCCAACCTCTGTTTCTGAATTTTTGTGTGTGTTTTGCTGCTTTCTGTGGCTATTATGCACTCAATCTCTGTCCTTAATTTCATTTTTTTGGTGGTAAAATCAAACAAAGCTTTGTGCACTTTCGTATTGAACCTGTAATCCGTGCTCTAGGTGGTGCTGGCAGCTTCCGTCATCAGCAAATCTGGGAAAGGTACCTGTTGTAAACATCACTTTGTTGCACTTTTTTTTTCTTCTGGTTCCGAGCTGCTCGGTTATGGAATAGATGAGAACACCATTGCACAGTTTGATGTTGGCATCCTTTTAGTCTCACAGGAGCTGTCTCCTCACCAGAGCAAGTTCTCCAGCATTCCGCCTATTCAAAACTGCCTCCCTCATATCCTAGGGTTTCTATTGACGCCCATGAGATTGGAGCACTTTCAGTTCTTGAAGAAGGATGAGATGCAGATCTGGATTGTGGACTTAGTGTAACAATGCAATGCCTGGAAATTTCTGAATAGTGTGAAGGCTGGTTGGATGTTGAAGCTGGAGATAAGGAACTTGCATCCCATTCAAAGTGTTATTTTTCATAGTTCTTTGGTGAAGTTTTGCAAGAGCATTGGCGCATCTGGTCACTATAGCCATGTCTCACTTGTTGGGGATGCTAGAAGTTGATCTAATTGCTTTTGATTATGGAAATAGTGATATTGACTTTGCAAAGCAAGTGGATGGGATGCTCTTGATGTTGTTGCAGCTCTGGTTTCTCGGCAGTTCATGGATATGTCCAGGATACGCATTGAGGGCCTTCTTGCTGCATTCCCAAAGCTTGTTGGGAGTGGTAAACAGCATACTTATGTAGAGACAGAAAATGTGCGCTATGTCTACCAGCCAATGGAGTCTCTCTTTCTTCTTCTTGTCACCAACAAGCAGAGCAATATTCTTGAAGATCTTGAGACACTGCGCCTGATATCAAAACTGGTATGCACTGTCCCTATTAGTAGGAATCATGTCTTCTTTTCCTCCTGATCAATTACCCAGCCTTTTTTTCCACTTTTATTGTCTCCTTCTTTTAAAGAGTTGTTAGTATGAGTTCTTTGGCCAAGTTTGCCACTTCTGGAAGCTGATGCTTTTTTCCCCACTTCAAAGAGGTACTCCTGAGCTCATCTATGTCATCAAACTCTAGTTTATGTGTGTTGGGGCCTTGATCTGCTACAGGTTCCAGAGTATGTACCAGCTCTCGATGAGGAAGGCATTTGCAAAATGGCTTTTGAGCTCATTTTCGCATTTGATGAAGTGATCTCACTGGGGCATAAGGAGAATGTGACATTAGGGCAAGTGAAGCAATATGTAGAAATGGAGAGCCATGAAGAAAGACTGCACAAGCTTGTCATTGAAAGCAAAATCAATGACACTAAGGATCTCATGAAGCGAAAGGCCAGCGAGATCGACAAGAATAGGGTAAGTTGCTCAAGCTCATGTGTTTGCAAATCTTGGGCATGGAATAGTGAAGTACAGGGAGTTAGACAACTGCTGCAGTTGAACTTAGTTAATTTTTCATTAAGGCAATTCCAAGGTTTTGTTGACTGAAATGTTTTATGGTAATAAAGAGTGAAAGTCCAGCTTTGTTGTCTCTGCATCATCATTAGCTTGCATTTTTGGAAGCTTGGTTCAGTGGTGTATTTAGAGGTTGACAGAAAGGTCAATCAAGCAAGGACAGCACCTTACTATATGTTTGTACAGAGCAGTAGTATACTCATTCCTCTGTCAGTAACCAGGACTATGACCACCACCTCAAAAATAGCTGAATTTTTTTGTATTTTCTCTTTGAAAGTGTAACATTCTGTCTAGAGTGACCCCACATTCCAGTGCACATACCAGCCTACAGTATATTTGTCCTTGGGGGAAGTAACTTTCCTAATGAGGGTTTCCCCTTCTCTTCAGATTGAGAAACAGAGGTCAGACAAAGGAGGAGGCTTCTTATCTGTACCATCCACAGGCTTCAGATTTGAGAATGGTTTCAGTGACAACAACTCATCAGGAGGGTCTGGTGGCTTCAAGAATAACTCCACAAACTTTGGTTCAGGGGGCTTGGATTCTGATGCATTTAAACCTAAAGGTTTTGTACTCTATATCTCAGATGGCTTCTTATTCAGTGAAGTGTTTTTGGCATTATGTACTTCATAACTTGTTTCCATGGCTAGTCAAGGTGAACTTATTGAGCTGAGTCAGAGCTTCTGTGCTAGGTTTCATGTACGAGTTTTTGCAGAATGCTCTCTTAGGGGTGTATACAATAGTAAAATTTATTGAAGACCTTTGAATATTTTTTTACCACACAGCTCGCTCTGCAACATCTGGAGCTCCTAAAGCTTCTGGCATGCAATTGGGCAAGTCCACAAAGACAAACCAGTTTTTGGAGTCACTCAAGGCTGAGGGCGAGGTCATTGTGGAAACTGCGGCACCTGGTCCTCTAAGATCAGCAGCGCCAGTGATCACTGATCCTATCATGGTGGGAATTGAAGAGAAGCTTTCGGTTACATTAAAGAAGGATGGTGGACTTGAGAATCTCGTGGTTCAGGGCACAATGTCTCTTGTTGTTCAAAATGAAGAAGATGCCTATATCCGGGTCCAGGTACTGATTCTGGATCCCATTTAGGGAATTCCCATTCACTCATTGAATTGCCTTCAAGTCTGAGGCTCTAGCAAGGTATCATCCATATTGCACTCAGAATGGTTGATGTTGTTATTGAGCATTGTCTGGTTGTGAATGTCTGCAGGTTGAGTCTGGTGTCAACAAAGTGTTCAATTTCAACACACATCCCAACATTGACAAGAACCTGTATGCGGAGAAAAACATTCTGGGCCTTAAGGATCCAAATCGACCATTTCCGACAGGCACCTCTCTTGCTATCCTACGGTGGCGCATGCAAAGCAAACAAGAGTCCCTTGTACCACTCAGTAGTAAGTACACTATACTGCAAATAAACACCTATAGTGCTGCTGTTATGTAGGTGGCCTTGTAAGAGTTGAGACAAGTCAATGTGCCACCTTAATCATGTGGTCACTGACCATAAATGGCTTCTTCTGTGTAATGGGCTTATTCAATCTTGAACTGAATACTAGGTCTTTGTATTGTTTTTTCCTGCCATGACAAAAGGTGGAACTTGGCTTTTGATAACACTATGATCCAAAGGAACTTTTAACAGTTCATGGCTGCCATTCTATGTGTGACTTTCATGAACATCATTTTGGACTGGTTGTATGGGTTCAGTCAATTGCTGGCCTTCAGTATCGGGTGGAGAATCCTATGTGAACATTGAGTATGAAGCTTCCAGGGCATTTGAGCTCCAAAACATCATCATTCAAATACCACTACCTGCTCTTCGTGATCCTCCAACAGTTAACCAAGTGGACGGAGAATGGAGGTTAGTCCAGACTTGATTCAAAAACTTTTCACCTTCTGCATTTAGCGCAGGTGAGTGGTTCCCTCACTTCTTTTTTCTCCAGTTGCTCATGAATTTTCATCATTTTCTGTTTGTGTTCTCAGATATGACTCTCGGAGGTCAATCATGGAGTGGTCTATTGTTTTGATTGACAATACCAACCGGAAGTAAGTATCTATGTTTGTTGTCTGATCTTTCCAATATAAACATGTTTTTGGTTTGGGGTGCATCTATATTCACTTTTGTGAAGTCATGGGGACTAAAAGCAGCTAGTCACTATCATCCATGATGAAGGTGATGGTCTGAAACTGTGTGAGTGATAGTCACCAGGTTATAAAAGCAGCACTCATTCTGTTGTGCTTGTTTTGGTTGGACTAGAACTGCCATAATGGTTAGCTTCAAAGGATTATTGTGGATATTTTCTGCCATCTTACAGACATATGTTGTGGTTGGTGTCTTTGTGCTCAAAATATTTCATTGAATTGTTGTGGCTAATGGTTCTCTTGTTTGATCTTGAAAGTGGATCAATGGAGTTTGTTGTGCCAGCAGCTGATCCATCTGCCTTTTTCCCTATCAACATCAATTTCAGTTCAAACAAAACCTTCTGTGATCTTAAGGTATGTTCAGTTTTGTATATCTTACTTTTGCTGCAGGATTGAGGGAGCTTGGATCTCTTGTTCTTTTGGCTAATGTCCATTCATTGCAAGGCATTTTTTGTGAGAAGAGGAAGGTTTTGATGAACTTGACTACCTTAGGAAGGTTGGATTCCCTTAACTTCAGTTTCACAGAAGTAAGCCAAACAGTTCAACCCTGAGGTAGAGTCAGCTTAATTGGTAAACAACAGCTTAATCAATATTTCTGGGTTCATATGAGAAGTTGACAATATCTTAATATTCTTTGCTTGATACAATTATGTTCAAGGGTTTACTGAGTTTGTGGGAGTCTTTTTTGTGTTTTTTAGATATTGGTTATCATTTTGCATATTTCTTGTCGGTGAGATCATCAATTCAGTCTGGTTGATCTTGAACAATGGCACATGCATTAATGAACATGAGGGTGGCCTGACTGGTGGGAGTTGCTTGTTGTTTGTAGGTTGGAACTGTTCTGCAGGTGCAAGGGGGAAACCCTGTCAGGTTTGCCAAAAGAACACAACTGGTAGTTGATAGTTATCAAGTTGTTTAGAGATTGTTGTTCTGCTGAACACTGTTAGAAACCCATTGCACACCTGTTTGGCTTTGAGACTATGTTTCCAAGTATAGGATGCATCCATAGATTTTGGCTGATTCATGTATGCCACACTATTTACATCTCATTGTTGGGATGACCCAAGTTTTATAGTTCCATGTAAGGAGGGGTTGGCTACATGCCCTTTTTTCTCATTTAAGTTTTTGTCAGGCCTAAGAGTGACCGGAGCAGGAATTGTCTTTTGCCAGTGTCATATGACATTAGGGTTCTCATAGAAGGGTTTCATGTCAGATGTAGTTCAAATTTATCCTTTGCTTCTTGATTGCATTCTTTGAGCCTCAAGGGAAGAAATTGAGGTTGACCAAGGTAATAGATCCTCTGGTGACTTTTTTCATTTGTGGAGGGTGTGTGATTCATGGAAGACAATACCCAGAGAAAATAGCATAGGTACTGAAAATGTTATTATATCATTTGATACCCACCTGCCAGTTCAATGCTGTGAATGCCAAATTCAGGCTTCCCTGTAGGCACTTGCTACTGATTCTACAGGAGTGCTGATTCTGCTTCTAGTGCCAACTTTTAACAGACTGAAGAATTAGGCCTCCTGTGGCTGATTCTGCCAAGTAACCTGTCACTATGTGAGTCTGGAGGCCAACAAAGAATCTTTGGCAATGTTCTGGGATATTCTAGCTTCTGATATGGAATCTTCAAAATAAAAGAATTATTGGACATTGAAATATTGAACTTGCCATGGTAGTACTGGCATATGCTTCTCGTCTTTTGCTCTTGTAATCCATGGCAAGGACCAGTTGATGTGATGTGGTCTATGGCATTTGGCCCACTTGGAGAACATTCCAGACGGATGCGATATGTGACCCAGCACCCACCAGTGCACCATCAATCCCAAAAACCCTTGCAAACTCATGAACCACAACTGCATTACCAGGGTCGAACTTTAGTAACCTATCCTGTAAATTACTCCTAGTAAGGTGCATTCATACTTGGTGTTAAGGACTCTAGTGTTAAGTCCCCTAACACCAAGCTAGTCATTTCGGACCTAACCCTATTTGCCATGAAGATTTTATGTTAAGTTAACATTTCCCATAATGTTAAACAATCACCCATTTAACATTGGGTGCCACCTAGACTTTCATTTAACACTG
>Ga0116229_10003164_pt1 | contig 27013 bp, 15 predicted proteins | sample S1TSphgellanicum_3_FD_87313 | JGI IMG/M metagenome (GOLD analysis project Ga0116229, IMG submission 87313) | Host-associated microbial communities from peat moss isolated from Minnesota, USA - S1T2_Fc - Sphagnum magellanicum MG | ecosystem: Host-associated > Plants > Peat moss > Unclassified... | reverse complement strand
TTTTGTTCCCATCATGTTTTCATTCTGTTCCCATTTGTTCCTAATGATGTTCCCCAGGTTCTCAATGGGTTCCCTGTGATGTTTCCCATGTTCCCCATGTGTTCCCCCATGGTGTTCCCAAAGCACCTCACTTTATCCCATATCCTTTGCCCAAAATTTTCCCCTTCTCACCTATGTAGGTGAGCCAAAGGGGTGACACTCCATCCTGGAGCAGAAACTGCTATTTTGGGGAGCCTCCCAAGCTTCACATCTGTTTTGGTGATGGGCCTATAAAAAAAACAGAACTTGAGAGGCAGCCCATCTAACTACTACTAGAGGAGACTACCTTCGCCACTTCAACACTTTTTTGTCAGAACAATTTCGAGGATTCCATTGCAAGAGATGATATGTTCCAAAATATTTCCATCAGATTCTTTAGTTTCCTTCAGAGAAAATATTTCTGATTTTTTATTTTTTAGAAAATTTCAACGTTTTTGAAAATAGTATAATTGGTGTCAAACTGGCCCTGGTACTAGGGTATCTACTACTCCCTAATCTACCAAAAACTAACCAAGTTAGAACCATGTTTGTGCAGGTATATAGATTTACACATACCAGACTGGTCCTGATATGTCTCATATCATGGAAGGAGGGTATGAATATGGTATGGGTATGTAATTGAAATGATTAAATTAGGTGTAAATCTGGTATTAAAACCTAAAATGTGAGACTGAGTATAAATGTGATATCAATCTTATTTTTTTAAAGTTGATATTAGTGAACATCAACCTTTACCCTGATATGTTTTCATGACAATTGGCAAAACTCCAAACCTTAAACAATGCTCCACAATGAACCAACAAAGACAAACAAGTCTAGACAATTTTGGTCAGATCGTCATTTCATCTACACCCACCCACAATTTGGAGCTAATGAAGATAGTTGAAAGTTATGGCAGCAGCTCAGAAACTGGGCAAGTAATCTTTGGAAGCATAGATCACAATTGATTTTTGCAAAAACAGCAAAGACTGTTTTCAAGAGTGCACAACTCCTCTTAGTTCATTCAATTTTTTTTGGAGTTTACTGATTTTTTTGAGCATTGTTTATGTTATGGTTGTGAAAAACACCTCTCAAAAAATCTTCACTTTGAGGCTTCAATCTCCCTCCTCATTATTGGGGTACAACACTTTGCCACCTTCACCCCTTTCAAATTACTCATCACCTAAATCTAAAGAGCCATACCCAAGACCCAGGTGTGCATATAGATTGAAGCTCCTAATATAAAAAACTCAATACCAGGACCTTATGAAACACTCCAAAAAACCCTAAATCCTAAATATGAATCATAATATTATAAATGAGAAAACCAATCTGGTCTGTTATGTGACTTACCTATCTTTTATGCCAGAGAATGGACGACCCCAATGGGGTCGATTCTGTAAAATGCATTTGAAAGAGTACGAAATTAGTGTAAGAAGATTAGGGCAAAGGGCAGAATCTCTCTTGAGTGACAATTACATTGGATAATATCCTTCCTTTTGCTATGTAGCCCACTCTCTTAAAGGTCGGCCATCATTACCCAACCCCATGAAAGTGCATGTCCATTGTGTGAAGAGAGTTCTTATTGTTCAAGAGGATTCTTATTGTTCATCATGTTGATAAATGTTTTTCTTCTTCTTCTTCTTTTTAACCTCAGAAGTGGGACCAACTTCGCCCTTTCCAAAGTTGTAATTTTGCAACTCTCAGACTATGAGATTTAGTATGATGGATAAAGCTTCATCTTTTTATGCAATTACATTTGTTGTTCTTCTTCTACTGAAGTGCAAGTTAAGCCAAGCATTCACAAAGTTACAACCACAAACTATACAGTCATGCAATTCCAAGAAGAAGGGGTTAGAACATATACCAAAGTCATGTAGAAGAGGGGTTTGTTTCACACTTTAAACCCTAGCATATGTGTTAACAAAGTAGTGCTTGTAAAAATCGACCCATTTCAAGCCTCTTTTGACCCAAAAGGATTACCTACTTGGCCCTTTTGAAGCTTGAAGTTCTAGTGTTGTTACCTATTCAACTTGACTTGACTTATAAATTGGAATTTTTTTTCCATGATTCAGAAAAAAAAAATAAATTCAAACATGCTCTTCAACATCCACCATGCTGGTGGAATTCTTTTTTAAAAAATCAACCCTTTTCTAGGTTCTTTGCATCTTAAAGGATTAATAAGCTTGAAAAACCTTGAAATTCACTTGTTTACTAACTCACTCTTACCTAATCCTGATTTTGTTTTCAATGTTTGGATTTCTCTACTTTTGCAACGATTTCAATGCTCAAATGCAGGTGTGTGAATATGGCAATTGCTAAAAGAACAACACATATGGTTACCTTTACAATGACTTCTCGTCCCCCCCCCCCCCCCCAAAATACCATAAAAAAAGGAAAAAAGGGGGTTTTTTGGGAGGTACGTTATAAAAAATAAAAAATGAGGGTATCGTTATAATGGACTTTCGCCCCCCCCCCCCCCCACCAAACTTACATATAAAGAGGGAAAAGGTGGTTTTTTGGGGATGTACTTTTTAAAAATTGCATCATGGAGTCAAATGGAAACTTTTGATCATGGACTTTGGATGTCATTAAAGTTGGTTCAACATGGGAATCGGTTGACACAACAAGTATCATTCAAACCTCACAAAACATTGACAAAGATTTTCCTTGGAAAAACCATACAACAAATGGATGTCCATCTTAAACATGCAAAAAAACTTAGTTGAAGAAAAAAAAAAAACCTGTTCCTATTTCTAAAAGGTCACATTATGTGTTTTAGGAGTGATAACCTACCTGGATGATAACCAAGGCATCCAGCTAAGTTGTTAGCTTATGAAAATTCAATACCAGACAGTTAGGTTATTAACCGGTTATCACATAAATGAGTAATCAACGGGTAGGTAGCTTATGAATAACCGCGTTGATAACTGGGCTTGTAACTGGCTCAAAGCTCAATAACTGACCAGCATCAGAACAAACCCCAGTGATTATCAGGGTGGTTCTTGGGATTCGTAACCATGGTTCTTAAAAGATCAAAGACCTGATTCCAGTATGTAACCATGATCCTCAATTTTCTTGAAAAAGATCAAATAACCGGCTGCCAGTTCTTTCTTTGATTCTGATATGATTTAAGAACTGGAATTGAGTGTTTTTTTAAAATAAAATTCAAATAATTAACTACACAACACTGGCAAATACCTTAAGTAGTTGAGGGTTGCTACTTTCCTCTTTTGCTACATTTTAGCAAATGACCTAGGTACTTATTTCATAAGGTCAATAAGAACGAGCATGGCCACTTGTCGGCCTTGACATTGGCCATGGTAGAAGCCAATATAAACCAATGCCAAATCAGCAAATGCTCTCAAAACCTCAACCATGTGTAACTAATTGCATTATGTGCCAACAACTTTTTGGCTAGAGAAAATGAGATGCAGAAAAGAACAACATTCTACAATGTGTATTTCAAGCACATCAAAGTTAGTTACTTTCAAAAATGCAAGCACCTTTCCTAGGCTCACACAGGACATGGCAACAAATGAATCCAAACAAACACTCAAGACAAACAAATGAAATGGGAAATGCACTCCAAAGTCACTCAAATAAGGCATGGGATGACTTGCATTCACCTCAACCCAATTTAGTGTTTGACACTTTGTTCGTTACCAATGATGTGATGCATCGGTTAGTGATAGCGTAGTACCTTAGAAACAACTGGGCACTTATGCACACCATCCACAAAGTGGGTATCGCACAAAGTGGAATCATTTTGATTGTAAAACATCCACTAAGCATCTACAAGGGTGATGTTACATAATACACTCCTAATTACTAAACCACCACATGTTGGGTAACCATAAAGTGAAAGTATAAATTCCCCGGACTATGAAAATTCTTTCTTTGGGATTGATTTTATGCTTTGAGCTCAAGGAAATGGGCTTATGTGATGGTCCTATAGGGTTGGTTTAAGCCGACAATTGGGCCAACCACAAAGAAAAATTTGTCAACTGTAAAAAGTTTTCATGGTGTGGTATTTAGTGCTTTTCTTTTTTTGAAATTTCATACACTTTGGGATTTTATTTTATTTTTCAAACACTCAACAAATCAGTGCTTTTCTGGGTTTCAGATAACCAAATTTGAATTTTTTTGGGACCTGATTCTCCAACATTTTACATCATCTTTGAATAGGTCTAAGCCAGGAAATAGAAGGGTTCTTAAATGTTTCTATGCTCTTTTTTTTTTGGGGTAGCCAAATTTGGCTAAATCATCTTACAGATGGTCACAACTGGTGCTACATCACAAATTTGGAAAAAATACCCTGGTTTAGAGTTTTTTTTTCCAAAATTGTTTACACTTGAGATCTTCTATTAGCTATTTTGGAATTTATAGAGAAGGAAAATTGATTCTTTTTCCTTCAATATTACCAGTTTTTTGAAAGTGAAGACATAAGTGTTTTTCAGAGTTTCTAAATCATCAAAAAAATTTAATAAATCAATTTAGAAAATCAGAAAATTATACATTTGGCTTCAAAAGGCAGCCAACAATGTAAAAAAATGCTTAAATGTTTTAACTTCATATTTTAGTTATAGCCAAATTTGGTCATATTGTCCTATGGATTTACTGATTCTTTTTGGGCGATGTGGAGTGTGGTCATATGCTCCAAATCACTTGCTAGCCAAGGACGTCCATGTCAATTGAGGGGAGGAATTTTAAATGAAAATAAGGCATACAAGGAACTCTCTTGGGCAAGGGGAGATTTCTGGGCGAAAGCATGAAGGAGCGAATTGGGTGAAGGACATATGACCTATGCAATTTGTGCTTGTAAACCTACCTACTACAGTTCTCCCTAAAGTCACCCTGTGTTTGGGCCCTGGTTTGACCCTTCAAACCCTGTTTCATCCCCAATTTGAGTGTATCAATAAAGTCGGGGAAATTCGGCACCATTTTATGACGAGTTGTAGGATCCTATTTTCATAAGGGTTTGACTTTAATGAAGAATATGAGGAGCAGTCAAGAATGGAGGTAAAACAAATCTAAAACTGAGGGTGAAACTCCCCTAAGGATCGGTTGAGGTGAGAAAACTATTTTGAATCCCTGCTTTTTCCATGTGTAGAGTTTTCAATCTGACGTCTCATTTCGTCCCTAGTTTCGAAGAAACTGGGGGGCCTAGAACCCTCCGTTTAGGGCAATTCATGGATAACTTCAGTAACTCAAAACTTTCAAGTTAGTCAAAGTTATTCGTAAAGTCACCTTGTTTTCTGGCTCTATTCTGACCTTCAAATCCTCATTTATTCTAAATTGGAATGAAACCAGAAAGTGAATGACATTTCATACCATTTAACGATATTGGGTATCAGTTCAAAAGATTTGAAGAATTTGATAATTACAAGATCTGATTTATTGAAGAGGAGTATATTATATGCTCTATTGAATAATGTGTAGGTCAAAGAAAAATCAAACTGAGATTGAAACTTCATCAAGGGCCAATTTGGGTGTGAAAATTAATTGTGTGTGTGTGTGTGTTTTTTTTTCCATGTGGACTTTTTTCATCCTCACTCTTGATTTGGTTTAGGGTTTAGCTATAGATTGAAAAATCAGGTATGCCATAGTACTTTGACAACTTCAACACATGTTTGTCAAATAATCAAATAATTTTGAAATTTTCATTTTGACAAATAGAATATTCTTGAAGATTCAATATTTTCCTTCAGGAAATGCTGTTGTTTGAATTGTCTTTTAAAAATTTCAACATTTCTGATAATTCGTGTCGAACCCGCCAAGGTATACTGGTATGTGCATTCAGTAGAGCATGCCCAGAGCTCTTCAGTACCATGAGCTCTTCAGTACGTGACTGCAAAAATATTTCTCACGTCCAAGTTTAGTTATCTACTTTCTTTTTTGCAACCCCACCCATAAAACTAAAAGTGAGACTGCACATAGGTGGGAACTACTAATACCAAACGCGGTACCTCGGTCCTGAACCGATAATTATGATTGGCCAATCAGAACCAGGGAGCAGTAGTCAGATCATATTTATTACTACTCTTCTCTAGCAGGTGCACAGCTTTGCTGTGTGCCTATTACCAGCCTCAGCAAACTGTGCAAAATTAATGGGCCAAAACAATTTTGCTGAACCAAAGTGGCATGATTTGACTTTTCTTCACTCTAGTTTTAATGTGCAGGGTCACATGCTGAGCACCAGTGGGCTTGGCATTTTATAGTGACATCATGTGGTTTTGGTCTTAACATGTGATATAGTTACCTTTATTCACCCAAAACGTTGAAGTACAGGGCCTAGGTCATCTTACATAGAATGGGAGAAGAAGATTCATGTTACTTCTTCAAAATGAAAAAAAAAAAGGAGATCTCTAATGATCATTTTATATCTTGGTCTACAGATTTTCTATTTTCTAAAAAAATCGATTTGTAAATATTTTGGAATAATGTAAAAATTCAAAATTGACATGTCATTGTGGTGTATTATGTCTTTGATGTCGAAAAGAGAGAGAGAAAAAATTTGTTATTTTAGATAAGAATTTTAAACTTTTGTAGAAGTTGTGTAAACCATATGACCTTTTGACCATTTATTTGAGGAAAAAAAATAAAATTATGTTACAATTTTAAATAAATATATGTTGAATCTATTGGTATTAAACATCATAATTTATAATCCAATTCAATAACTTGGTATTAAAGTATGTATTGTAAGTTTCAAAATAAATATAAAAATGCTCTTGTCCAAGTTATGGCATAAAAGAATATCAAAATTTCATGACATGGGGAAAAATACATACTTTTATTTTTTGCAAAAAAAAATTGCATGCAAAAACTTTGAGACATTACAATCGGGAGCTTGAGGAAACTTTGCAAAGAAAATGTTTGAGAAATGTGTGAACACCATGGGCTATAGAAAATGCACTTGGGAGTTAAGGCTTCACCATTGAGCTTGGAAAACACAATCATGTCATTGCAATATTGAGATACATGACAATATTGAAAAGTGAAAAGCAAGTGAACAAGTGAGAACACACACTCAAGGGTCAAAAACCCAAAGGCATTGTGGGTTCAAAAAGCCAACAGAATATTGATTATTTTGGAAGGTACCAAACTTCACTATAGAAGGTTCAAATAGTGGTTTGCTTGGATAGGCTTTGCTAAACATTTCACCAATTTTCACTTAGCCTGGTGAAGGAAGGAAGTTCTCCTTGTATGACACCACTTTTCCATAATAGTTTATGACAATTTTGAATAAAAGAGAGATTCTAGACCATTCACCATAGATTTAGGGTTTTTTTAAAAAAAATTAGGGTTTTTTTTGCATTGTGAATATGGCCGATGTCATACCATCCACTACTAATCTCATGGTACTAGAGGAAGTCGAAAGTGGAAATTCAGATTCCTTTGTCACAATGATGGGGAATATCTAGAATGAGGATGGATATATACGAGCTCTCAACTTGACTCAATAAAAATTGAGTGTAGTTAAAGACATGCTTCGGTTTGGTCAAGTGTGCTTCAACTAGGGTCAAAGTCGCATAGCAAGGCTCCAATTGAGATGGTTGAATGTAGTGTGCTATACCATGTAGAGGACAAATATGTCACACCCAATTTGCACTTGGCTCTTAAGTTGTGAATTTCTTCTTATATACGATTGGGGTTGTAGATGCCCTTTTTTGTTTTTTGATTTTTTTTTTCCTCATTACTTAAAAAAGTACCCTGTTGCTTTTCTCTTGTTACGTTAACCCGGTTTTGGTGTCTTATTCCAGTACTATTGTGGGTTATTCTCTGCGGTGGGGCAGATGGTCCATTTACTGTGGTAGCAATGGTCCCATTTACGGTTTCCACTTTTGGTGACACAATGGTGAGGAGGAACACTGGTTAATTACTCTTTGGAACAGGCTCTTGTTGTGGATGCGTCAAACCTGTTAGCACCTGACCTGGTAACGGAATGGCATCTCACCCTGCCAGACTCATATCTCCGCCTCTTTCAAGGGAGGAAAGGGGTGGCCCTACATCTCTTTTCCTGGCACGATCTTTGGTACTTTGAGAAGTATGAAGATACTGAACTTGTTAGAAAAAAAAATTCCAGAAAAAAGAAGGAAACAATTTTTATTTTTATTTTTTTAGCTCTCAACATCTATCTATCCTTACTAGTAGTCCAGACGGTCCAGAAGACCTATATGAAAATCTGACAGACTGCCTCTGTAATTTTATCTATTCGGGCGGTTTGCAAACATGTTCCGTTCCAACGGTTACAACAGTCTTCTATCAGTGGTACAATTGTAGGAATCAGGGTTTTGTGCTTGTGTGAGGGAGGTTTGACGGTTTTAAGTTGTGGAATTTTTTTTTCTGGGACGGTGTGAATTTCATTTTTGGTTTTTTTGCTGACTCCCCTCTTTCGGAATTATTAAACGGCAACACCTCAAAGTTCCATTACGTGCAGCATTGTCATGTTGGTAGCAAGGGACTAGTGTTGGAGGCTTAGCTATTGAGAAAATGGCAGGTTATCATCAAAGGGTTCAAGGGGTAAGTGATTCATAATTGACGAGTTTCAGTGTGAAATCGAACCTCTAGAAAACCAAGGGGCTAAGGTAGGTAGGCAAGTGGTGGGTGAACATTTAAGGGTGGAAGAGCTTACATCCGCTCTATCATCACTTTCACTGAAGCTTCAAAATATTCTAGGTAGCTCTCCACCTAGTGCCTCTATAGCCAACTACATAATTACATTTGGTTCTATAGCCAATAACATAATTACATTTGGGTTTGAAATGAGTGAGATATACCTCCCTCCCTGATCCAAAAGTAAAGGGGGCCAAAAGAATACCATGGCTTGCTTGCAAACACATCTTCTCTCATGTGCAACCAATGTGCATAGTACTGGCTTTTGAAAGTGAACACAAAATCCTCATCACCAAACAGAAAGAACCAAGCAGGACCCTTGATGTTCACATTTTGTTTCAATTTTTACAGCCGCGCACCCATGACTGAGCCCCCCCCCCCGTTTGGGTGATAAATGTGGACAGTCTTTTTTAAGTGTGTTTTTTAAAAAAAAATACTATTCATCAAACAAAGGGTGACTGACCCCACCCCCTGACTACTTTTTTTTCATAGTTTTACAAACCCATCACCAATCATGGGGGGGTCAACACCCCAGACATGCATCAGTTATGTGAAACAGTCTGGCACCTTTGTAAGGGAAAAAGGTTAGTAGTCGTCATTATGAAAAATTGCTAGTTGGCAAATGGCTGAACTCCAAAACCTTCTTCATCCCAAAATTGTGAGGTAAAAACAGGTGTCCACTAATTTTTGTTGTAAGGGAGGTTCCAACACGAATGAGTGGGTTATCCTGAGGGAGAGTCCCATGAAGCCGATAAATCTCTTGTTTTTCTTTCCTCCATTCTTTCCTTTTTTTTTCTCGAATTTGCCTGGTCTGTCCCTTTTCTCCTTGTGTTTTTGAATTTTCCTGATCTATCCCATCAAAAATCTTTCCGTGGGAACATGGGAACCTAGAAATATAGTGAGATCTCCCCCCAGCAGAAGATCCCTAGGGAGTAATGCAGTGGGGGAGATCCCTCAAAATACAAAGAGAAATTAAAAAAGAGAGTTTTTTACATGAACCATGAATTTGGAATTTGGGGTGATTCTGAATTGCTACCTGCTTGATGAGGATTCATTAGAGGCGTTGTTCTGGGTGATCTGAGTATTCACCCACCAGCTAGCTACTGATCTGTGATGGGTGGTTCTCCATGATGGGGTGGTTCTACCCAAGGAATTGTTTCAACAAACACTTTCATGTTTCCTCATGTCAGGTTCTTGAATCAATCCTTAAACTCTAAAAGCTTTGAGCTGTTGCATGTCATTTGGCAGCACTTCTCCGATTTCAGCTTCACTTTCGGCATGAATTTATTAGGTGTGAGTTTGCCCCCATGTGAGAACTCCAGTTGGAAGGATTTGTGTTGGGGATAAGTTTTGTGTACAAAAGCTTACTTTTACATTTGACTACGCGGGTACTATTTTGGAATCTGAAATAGTAACCATGGAAATTAATAACATGGGGGTGTTGCCTAGACAGGCAAATTCATCCTAGACAAGTTTCAACTTTCAAAATATCATTTTCAAAATCCGATTATTTGATACTTGGTGTGGGACAAATCTGATGACTTCACTTGACCCTTCACTGGATTATGAAACATTAAAAAATTTATAAAATAAAGACCCGACCCACGTTTGTAGAAATTCAATAGGGTTGAATTTCATGACTTCAACCCTATTCCTGAAATTTCAACTAATCGGCAATTTGAAGATTTCATTTTGTCCCATTACCCTCTTTAAGGTTATTAAACACAAACAAAGAGTCTAGCCTACAAGAAATTCATTGCCCAAAAATTGGGAGAGAGACAGAATATAAGATTATTGGTCCAACTTGGATGATTATCTTCATAATGGTAAGTAATTAAATTGACCAAACACAAACTCTACACTACTAAGTGATAATTTTGAATGAGAGAGAGGATGAATATTGCATGGACTTAGATTGGTATTAGTTTCACTCAATTGCCTACTCAAATATCAGATTGGATTGTGAGCACATACCCACTTGAAGAAAATCTATGGTCAATTTCACAGTCATTTTACAACCGTTGGCTGAGCACTACCACCTGCTAGGGTTGCCACCATTGTTGCGTGCCTTTACAAGGGGCCAGAATCATGCAAGTTACAATCAAATAAGGCAAAGCAAAGGATGCCAGTACTTGTTAATTGTTTTTAAAAAACTTCCATGAGAAGATTTTAGTCAAATTTGGTTATGAAAAAAATATGAAGGGAAAAATTTACACTAATTTTTTAAAAAATATTTGTTCATCATATTTATTATCTTGTGGAACCTAATATGGAAAATTTACTGATTTTGAACAATCTTTTTTGTTTTGGAATTTATCTCGAACTATCCAAAGTCTTCAATCTCATAAAACCATTTTATTTGGTTTAAACAGCTCAGGGTAACATATGGTTTGACTTTAATATTTTATTTCAAAGTGTTTACACCATCATATTTTTTTCAGCATGCTCTCTGATGAAATATTTGAGGTTTATCATGTTTGAATATTATCATGTTTTAACCTAGGAGTAAATGCTTGGTTTATAGTTCGATTAACTTTTTTTTCATGACATTTCAAATATGATTCAGATTTCCCCATCTCTTAATTGCTAGTAACTTTCAATGTGTGCACACATCCCATCAACTCTACAAATATTCATATCTTACAATGCTAACAGCACAAGGAAACCCATGATGCAATTTACAACATTTTTATTGTCATTATGTGAAATGTTGATTTGCACATGAAATGAAAACAGCTACATGTGCTTCCTTCACTCACGTTCAACTCTTTTCATGGACAAAGTAACGTTGTATTCGTTAAAAATAACATTTGCACATTAATTAACATTGTCATTGCTGACCCAACATGAACAAATTTACTTCTCCAATCTTGTGCAACCTAAAGATTTGTTATTTTTAACATAATTCAAAACAAAAAAAAGAGCTATTGTGATTGACACCCAAACAAACAAACCAATGTGTTTTTACATGATTGTGCTAATGCCATTTGAAAAGCTTGAAAAGGCTAGAGGACCTACATCTTTTTGTTTTGATTACTTTTATTCATTAAAAGTTCAATCACTTTGCCAAGGATGCGAGCACCTTCCATCTTAAGTCAGATGATAGCCATAAGTCTAGAACCGTCTCAACTTCCACCCCTTCAAAACACACCTCCTCCCATCGCCATGACATACCTATTACAAACAACTTTTGACATTGACCTATACAATCAACCTACTATATATGGTCGATTTTTGACATTTTTGACAAATCTATAATGTGTTTATTAATAAGTTTTGCAGGGTTGCATTAACTTTACTTTTCACAATTTTTTGAATGTCACCCCATTTATGACCAAACTGAAGGTGAATTTCACCCCGTTTATAGCCAAACTCAGGGTGAATCTCACCCTGTTTATGATCGAACTCAGGGTTCTGGTGCTGTCTTTTCCTCACTTTATGGATAACTCTATTTTCGCCTTGAGAAATAAACAATTGCTAGTTCTAGTAGCCATGAAAGGATGCATAAAGTATTTCAAAACTTTCATATCTCATTTTATAGCCAAATTTTCACCACTTTGGTTATATCACAATAATTTTAATTTTTTAAAATTACTACTACTACTACTACTATTGCATTAAATATTTTATATCTCCATATCTCATTTATATCCAAATTTAACCAAAATTTTCTTGTGAATAATGGCCACTTTGGCAGCAAGGTTTTCTTTTCCTAGAATCTTTCCCATTCCTTGACAGCAGAAAAAAGGAGGAAATTTTCCATTTTTCCATTTGTAAATATGAATAATATTGCTGTTTTCTGCAACGAAAATTCAACTAATTTTCGATCTAACAAAATTGGGAGGGGGGAGCGGGGGGAGAAAAACCCTCTGAATAGGCAGGCTACATCACAAAACTAGTATTTTAAAAAAAGGAATAATAATAATAATAATAATAATTGGACCCAGAAAAGGAGAATGAAATCATCATGATCGAGAAGATTTCACCTGTGGTGAGCTTCTAACTGCGGTTGGTTTGTACACACACGCGCAAGAACCCAACGCGGACGGCGACGACGACGACAACGACGATAGTGCCGTCGCCGGTCAGTCGGTCAGTCCGGGAAGAAGAACTTGAAAGAAGGAAAGAAAGAGAAAAAGAAATCCACTGTGCAAAAGAAAAGAAGGATCTTCCCACCTCTTGAAGAGAGAAAGAGAAAGGGAAAGAGTTTTTTGTGTGGGCGCGCGCGCGCGAAGGCACAAGAGAGATGGCGAAAGAAGAAATGTCGTTGTGGTGCGCTTGTTTATGATCGCGAATTTGATCAGCTAGTATCGCATTCAGAATTTGTATATGATCTGATCTGAGAACATGACGATGATTAGTCTGCAAGTCGTGAATAGAAAGAAAGCGATCTGAAGAATATCACGGATGATCGGTAGTCAATTGAACAGTATCAGCAACAGGTGCATGAGGTGCAGCACCAGATCTGACTTGCAGTTCAAATGTGACTGCATTTGCAATCTAGATGGTGCATTGATGATGATGACGATGATGATGATGATGATGCAGCTTCTGCTCCGCGACTACTGTTACCTTCATGTGGATTCTGTGAGATGTGTTTCTTGTAGTAGTAGAATCGTCGTTGAATCGTGTGCGTGAAGCTGTTGCCTGAAATTAGCTTTGTTTGTGCGTGAAGCTGCTTGTAGGACGCGTCTCCGGTCTAAATTGCAGCTGCTTTTGCCACCTGCAACATGCGTATGAGTTCGTCATGATCATATCCACTTTCGCTTTCTAATTTCGTCGCTGCTGGAGTCTTTATCTGCTCGATCAGATTCCCTAACTTTTTCTTGTTCATATAACCCTCTAGTGAAACTTCTGTTTTTCTTGCTCGCCACCATCACCCTACTCACACACACACACAGGGATCAGGCCGGGTCTGCAAGAACGTGTGCGCGTGAAGGAGGAAAAAACCGGACGCAAGTGCAAGTTACGCAGAGTGGATATAGGTTTGCACAATCTCGTCACATATGATATATCATTGTTTGGGACCATGTTTCCTGAAACGTAGGCACGACTGATCTCGACTCAGGACTAGTCGGAAGTGCTGGTCATGGCGTCTCATGATGAGACGAACTCCTGTAGCTTTTGCAACTAACATGATGATGATCACCGTGTAGAATTGGTGCTAGCTAGTGGTCTTCCTACCAATTTTTTGTTTCGTTATAACAGCTGCTCGACGACGCGTGATCTTGCTTCTACTTCGACTGTCGACGTGCTTTGTAGACGTGCTTGAGGATTCTTAGGAGCCGTGCCCAGCTGTTGATCAATAGGTCGATGTATCTCCTGGAGAAGCTTGACTCAGCAATTCGGAGGACATTGATCATCGGGGCGGAGAACGACGTGTCTCAATGTATTGTGATTGGAGATCAACACGTTCTCCACAAGGACTCCAGATCCTTAGAAACATGGCTAGAAGCACGCCACCAGATGCTAGAATATGCATCTCCCATGATGCTGGATTCTAAGCTTGAAGTCCGTCCTATGCAAGAGGCCTACAAGAACCTGAGACGACATTAATCTTGGAAGTTCCAAATAACGAGACGCGGAGATCTGCAAACTCTGCATTTAGATACAGAATACTGTTGTGCAGATCCTACGTGTGCAGGAGCTAGCAAAGGAGGGCGCGGAGCAGGATCTTGCAGATGTACATCGCGGGGAGCTCGTACTCCTGCAGCAGGTTGCGGAAGAATGAACAAATTCTCTAGCAAAACGTCGATGATGCAAGTGCCAGTGGGTTTCAGGTTTCACCCCACTGATGAAGAACTCGTCGCCCATTACTTGCATGGGAAAATCGCAAGTACTTCGAGCTGCAACAGATCTGAGGCTCTCGACATTATTCGCGACCTCGATCTCTACAGACTGGAGCCATGGGATCTTCACGGTACTACAGCTTCTTCTTATACGCTAATCACGATTCACGACACATCATGATCTGAGCTCGCTCATCATCATCATAATGCATTGCTTCAGTTATCATGTGCCCTGGAGCAGCAGCATGTCTTGTGTTGAATCTAGATTTTCAGCTAGCTAGTTTTACATCAGAATTGCGAAAAAAGATTCTCCGCGACTAGGATTTTCTTACGCAACCCGGAACTAATAAAGTTCGCAGTGTGAAATCTCTGTCTGTCGGCGTGCAGAATCATGCAAGATAGGAGAAGACGAGGATTCAAGCAGCTGGAGCACGAAACAGACGGATTGGTACTTCTTCAGTCACAAGGACAGGAAGTATCCAACTGGGAACAGAGCCAACCGTGCGACGGCTGCCGGATTCTGGAAGGCAACTGGGCGCGACAAACCCATTCACGAGGCAAAGCTGCAGCAGTTGATCGGCCAGCGCAAGACGCTCGTGTTCTACAAAGGCCGCGCACCTCACGGAGAGAAGACCGATTGGATCATGCACGAGTTTCGCCTGGACGGCAACCTTGCAGACATGACCACACCTTGTGTAATGCTCGACGGCCCCCGCGCCAACGTTACTGCCTAGTGTACTTCTTGGTCTGATTTTGCTCCAGAAGAATTTGTCGCGGATACATGAGCTCGATCGGCTTACTGTTGGAATGATCTTCTCTGCAGGAAGACGGTAGCTGGGTTGTCTGTCGTGTGTTTCGAAAGACCAAGAACTGCAAGCCCAAAAGCGACGTCGATACAAGGGCCGGCTCCATGGAGCCGGATCAGCAAGCAGGTGCAGCTGTGCTGCTGCTGCCGCACCAACAAGGCCGCGTGAACTCCCCTGCAGCAGAGATTCAACTCTCCATGAGCGATGGCGGTGGCGGCCAAGGAGCTGCAGCAGGGGTGATGTGCTATCTTCCTGCAGCATATAGCCATCAGAACCAACAGATACAGTACTTGTGTAACCAGGAGATCATCAATCAGCAGCAGCAGCAGCTTCCGGACAATTACAGCAGGTACCATGACGAAATGGGTCATCAGGATCCTGCAGCTGCTGCTGCTGCATTTCCCCATCTCCAACAGCTTGCAGAGATTCCGAAATTCGAAGCCGCTCATCATGGCTACAACATGAACTCATGCAATCCGTCGGCCTCCTCTTCTAATAGTTTCAGATCGGGCCAGCATGAGCTACTGCAGCGCCAGGGCACGAAGGCTGTCGATTGCAGCAGCAGCAGCAACAGTTACATGCCACAATTTGGAGCCTCAACAGGAGGCGAGCTAGTAAGAACTGCGGACGTCGAGTCTATAGATTGGATGTTCGAAGGTGCTCATGGGGGCGCTGCAGCGGCCGCCGCGAGGGATCAGGCGCATCTGATGAATATGCGATCAATTCCCTCCACGTCCACCGGCACCTGTGGCACGCGAAGAGACCATTCATTAGGAGACGTTACCATTCATCTCCAAGTGATGTCCAGGCAATTACCCTCTCATGTCGATCAGCATTTCTCCTCCAGCAATGGCCTGCATCACGAGGTTGATGATTTCTGGAACTTCACGGATCAGAAGTGATGATCAAGCACTGATGGATATTATACAGACGGTCTGACGCCCTTAGTTAGCTAGTGATGAACCGTGATGCAGAGTCCACATCGATCACTGCTAAATTGCTCTCAACTGCAGCTTCTTGATCCAACAAACTGGCGCTTTCTTTCCCAGACATGAACTCTAGCTTGTTAGCTAGTGGCCATAGGCTGGAGATGCAAGGTGCTGCAGCAAGCAAGATCATCGACAGCTTTTCTTCATCCGAACAGTACTTAGTCCTGAATCAGCTGCATTCACCCAAAAAAAGTGTTAGCGCTCAGTACGGATCACGGCTCCGATCATGGCCCGCGAGGTTTTAGGAAATGGGTAGTCAGCCAGCTTGAATGGACCTGGATCCTGCAAGCAGAATCATATTTTTATGAGCAAAACAGAGAAACTTTTTTTCTCTACAGCTAGCTAGCAGCTTAGTTGGCTGATCAGTCGATAATATATCTTCTCCTACAGCCCCTGCAATTTTGCGTCCATCATCAAGCTGGATGCAGCAGCAGGACCATTGTAACAATATTTATCAGTTGGAGAATTAACTCTCACACTACTACTGCTAGCTAGCTACGTCCACGGTCCACCAGCTCCTCCTCCTGCTGCTGCTGCTGCATGCATGCAGGTTTAGGGTTTAGGGTTTAATAAAATTGAAATTTCTTGTCACAAGATTAGTTTACGAGATCAAATTGTTTTCCTCACGCGTGACTTCATAGATTGTACAAGTTTGTAGAATCTAACTGTGTTCTTCTTCTTCTTCTTCTTCATCTTCTTCTTCATCATCTTCTTCTTCTGCTCATGATCAACGTCGACAATCATCAACGAACAAGAACAAGAAGCTGATTCTTGTTATTCTTCTTTCTACTTCTCATGATCAACATCAACAACAAGCATCGATACCGACGATAAACATCCACATCGCACATAAAAGCATCGACGTAAAAGCATCGACATGGACGATAATCATCGACAAGTATCCACATCCCAGATAATCACATCGTTGCCGACAAGGCATCCACATCCCACATAAATCATCCACGACAAAGCATCGATATAACCATAGACGACAAACATCCACATGGCAGCAGCAGAGTCTAGGGAACAATAGTATCTGTAGTTTTTCTTCTTCTTTTGTTTCAGTAGGTCCCAATATTTTGAGGATTGTTTTCACTTGTTTTTAAAGTTTTTTCGGAATTGTTTCTTTTGGAAGTTTCTTATGGACCAACTTGTGCAACATTAAAAAATCGAAAAAATAAGAATAAAATGATGGTTTGAATTTATTTATTTTTGGGTCAAAAATAATTGGGGTTTTTTGTTTTTTTTAAAACTCTAGTGTAAATTTGTTTAATTTTACTATTTATTTGGGAGATGGTTAAATTGTGTACCTAGGCTATTAGTCTTAGGACAAGATGTTTGCAACAGTGTTGGCCAGCTCTTAGTTTTTGTTAATACCCATCAGGGCAGGTTTTTGTGATTTTGAATTTTTTTTAAATTACCACACTGGGTATCAAATATCCAGCTTTTGGAAAATCAATAGACCCACTTGGTGTCAATTTGGGCATCTAAACAATGTACTCGGTTACCAGTTTTTTAAGGTATTATTATTGGGCCAATATTCATCTAGTATGCATAACTTGGGAACGGTTTTTAAAATAACCGCCCACTGTGCCAAAGGGTCAATTTTTCCAAATACCCAACTTAGAAATCCATAAAGACGATCTCAATGTAAGTTTTGAGGGCTTATGTAACCTTTTTGTGGGGTTTGAGGTTACAAGTGACAAAAGGGGTGAGCCTACGGGTTTAGAGATAATCTGCCTGCCTAAAATGTAACCCTTCAATAGGTAGGGTATCAATTTTCTTCCAAAGTTATTAGACTGTCAGGGTCTTCACGGGTATTTACAAAGTGAATACGAGAGAGGTAGGATATTATGTTCATTCCCATCAAAATTCATACTGAACATGTTGATTTTCAATACCCTACTTTGGATCTGACTAGTTATTAGTTCCCTGGGTCAAAAGTAGATATCCGTCCAACACTGGTTTATAATTTGTTTTAAAGCAAACAACACAAATTTAGGGTTTTGGTTTTTGTCATGGCAGGAGTGTAAAAATGCTGGCTCACTCAAGGCTTAAAATGCAGCCTATGGAGTAGCTCCAATTGTCACCCCACACATTGGTTCCAAGTTCAAGTGAACAAAGCACATTAATCTAGTAGGCTTATAATTAATAATAATTATTATTATTATTACTATTATTAATAACATTCTTTTCTTTTTTTCTTTTGATTTAAATAACATTCTTTTGATAGTGTAATTGTTGTGTGTGCTCATTGACAGATTATTGGAATATACTAACACCAAACTTTTGGAGGTAGAGTGGGCATCTGCTTTGGATTGATCAATGCCTTTTTGTCATGACCCAATGAAGATGAGAAGCTGAGAGGGGACATGCTCAAAAGTCTCTCTTGGAATGGCATGCTTGTCTCATATATGATACCCTAGGTCCTTTTTAGAGGGCAATGAGAGAGAAATTAGTTAGCAGGTACCTATATTCATGAGGCTCCTTTATTGTCCCATGAATCACTCAGGACACACAAAAGGTTCCAGGTGCAAATGTAAAAGCCAAAAGGATTCTTTGATATGCTGCTCTTGGTGCACAACCTTATTATTAATTTGTCTTTGATTGCCCCCTCACTTTGTGATTAGGGTAAACTAGCCCTTACACTAGTACCTTCACCTTCTTGAGTGAGGCCTTATATTGCTTAGACTTATTTTCCTTGTAAATGTAAATGGCATAATGAAATTTATTTGCACTTTGTGGAAATGTATAACATAGGTCATGTAAGTGTAATTGTAAAACCATGTAAGTTTGCATTATGTTGTGTAAACCTTGCAAGTGTAAAACAAATATATTTACATGATTTTAGACAATTATGTAAAATAGTGTAACAAGATGTAACTTTTATTTGAGAGGGATTATTCAAAGCTTCAAAAAAACTTTTTGAGATGTATCATAACTAATTTAACCAATTAATATGAATCACAATAGGTATCCAAGCTTTTGTAAAAACCTAGACCCAAAATTTAAATGAAAAAAGGTTGGAATGGAAATTATACTCAAGTAAAAAACACCCAAAATATTTCCCAATAGCGTCAAAATTTGTCTCATATTATTTTTTCAAAAGTGTATTCCTTTATTGTATATAAGTGTGTTAAAAGGAGCACTTCCATAGTATTGTATTGGTAATAAAAGCTTTTATATGGGGAATATTTAATGAAAGGCCAATCAAAGTGGCCCAATGCACACAAAAAATAATAATATTCTTTGAGGTTTAGGATGCTCCCATATTGAGATGCACCCACAACTATCTAAATGGATTGTAATGAAATATAGTCACAAGGGTATATAACACTACGTCAAAATTTGACATTTATGAATAAGACAAATATGATTAATGACCATTTTTAATCATATAGTCATATATGCCATGTTTTTGTGCTTGGTCATATTTTTGTAACCATGGATATGACCACATGACTGAAAGTTTTCATGGATACGACTATGTGACTAAAAATCTTCTTCATGAACTCCATATATTTATTTAATAATATACAATTTGAAACATTAAAACTTATGATTGAAAAGGGAAAAGAACTAGAAGATAAACATATGTACCTAGTAAGCATATTATATGTTTGTAAATGATTAAACACATAATTAATGCATAAATAAATAACTAATATCTTATCATTTTTAAAACTTTTGCTTTAGATTCATTAATTATTTAATGTGAATTTTTGGATAGTGGCTAAAACAAATTTGGGGGAAAAAAATTCCCCAAAACTATAAACAAATTGCCAAAGTTCTTGAAACCATAAAATTAAATAGAACATTGATGTCTAGAATATAATTAAAACATTTCAGTTGAAACTTTTGCTCAAAGGTATATTTAAATGAATATATTTTTTGAATTTTTTGACATTATATAATGAAATATATTCTTATTAGTGATATCTAATGAATTTTCAAAAAAATCTACATGCCCCAAAATGGCATTGTTTTTCATGTTTCCATGTGCTAGGTAACAAAGATTATAAAAATTGATCTTTAGTAATTTATCAAAATATTTGGTCCAACAACTTGAAAAAAATTAAAAAATTTATATGTATTAAATCACATTTAATGAATTGAAAAAAAATTTAAACGGTGCATTAATGAAAGACAACATTGAACGATCTTGGATCAAAACATTAAATTAGAAAAGGAATACCAACAAATGATGAATTGGCATCCCTTGTGTTTGCCTTCCAAAAAGCTCAAATTGCCAATGAACTCAAGACCATTGATGAATATGGATGTTCAAACTAGCTTCAGGAGTTCCAATTAACATTATGGCCAAAGGTGGACCCTCTATTTCATAATGAGTACCCATGGCATACCAATGGCAACTTGAGCATAAATTGGGTCCAATAAGCAAATATGGATTGGCAATACAACACCCAACAATCTGCCCATCAAAATGAAGTTGATCGTCAACTCTTGTGGCTAATGCCACAACACTTCACATATGATGGCATTACATGTTGCATATGTTTAAATCTATTTGACCTTGATGGTGGATGGGCTTTAAGAACTTGCCCACATCTGCTCCATCCACCATGTTTGATCACCCAAATGTACATGAAACATCAATGTCCCACTTGTAGGGCACCATTCCATCAGTGCTTGTACCAATTATTTAGTTTAGCTGCATCCATGCTTGAGAGTTGGGAATGCAAACTAACAAATACCTCAACTTGTCTTGAAATGTGGGGTTTAAATCGACCTTCAAGTTGGTAGATTACAAAACTTGTGCAAAATGGGGTTGTGCAAAATGGGGCCAATGCCATCCAAACATTAATTGTTAAAGAAATAATGGCTATAATTGAATATTTCTACCTTGATGAAGATGATGGCCGTTGAAACTTCTTTTACCAAATAGTGGGGGATTATTTTGATGAAGAAGAAAGAGAATTTCACACTAAAATCCACCCCTAAGGAATATGATGGAACTCTGATGGGCAAGAGATCGTTCATGTTGGACAAGATGCATTAGACTACAAGTTAGACAAAGAGCGTCAAATACAGTACATAACTAATGTCATTTTTCAAAAAGTTGGCATTCATCGACAAACTATGGCATGGGTGCTAAGTCAAAACATAGAAGCTACATTAAATGGAGTGAACCCAAGACACAACATTATACACAAACAAATTGCTCAAAAACTTGGATTGGTTGCTGACACACATGACCCGATTCTCAACTCAATTGGAGAACCGACACGTGTTGTAACCCACATCATAGACACCCAAATTTGTGATGGAATCCAAGAATTCCAATGAGAAATGAACCTTCCATTTTTGGCCCTCCACCTCCTATGCAAAATCATGTTCATGTCGGCCCAAATAAAACACCTAACCCCATTGTGCTTGATTTAAACTTTATTTTATTTTTTAAAATTATCCATGCTATTGAATTTTTCATTTAATAATCATAGACAAATGATTGTTTGTGGCCCAACATTCTATACATAGGAATTTGTATATTCTTCATATGTAAATTCCACATGCACTTAAAAATAAAATATAGGTTTTTGAAGTTCACCCTTGTAATGAGCATTGTGCTGAAATTGGTATTACACAAATTAAACAACCCAAATAAGCAATCTTGAAGAATATTTTATTCTTGGAGAACAAATTTCCTAGTTATCGTGAGTAAACTAACTTAATACCTTGTAGACAAGGTTCTTCAACATTACTTGTGCATTGTGTTTTTTTGTCCTTGCCTACCAAGGCAAGGAAATAATGTTTAAATTCATTATAATAGCTTAATGGATTTTGGCCCCTAGGTAATAAGTCCCTTTTTATATGACAATTATTGAAAGATAATATTTTGGCTTGTGTTGGAACTGGAGATTAATTATAGAGTTATAATATCTTGAAGGATTTTGGTTCCTTCTAGAGGATTTTTTGAAGATTATATTTTTGCATGGTGAAATATTTGAGTTTCCATAATTCTTCTTTTGCCTTTTGATACTTTTAAATGTAAATGGCAAAGCAATAATGTGACACCCTTTCAATCGCCTCAGTTGCCTTTGCATGCACTATGAAAAATTGTGTCTGTAACAATTAAACTACCTTACAACTAAAGCTCCAAAACAACTAATATACAACTACATCATAATTGTCCATGGAAATACAACAAATTAATAAATAAAATGACACATTAAAAAATCAAGGAGTTATATTATAGTTGCAAATTAGTTGCAAGATGTATATTTATACAATACAATGTACGCACTATATATTTAATTATAATCAACCATGTTTGATTTTGTTGACAAGTTGCACTTTAATCACATGTAACAACTACATCACAACTAAGATAAATTTAATTATTAATCAATGACTATTTTGTAACAAATGTATGGCCTTGAATAACACATATAATCATGCCACATGTATACATTTCCATCCCCCAATATATATGACATTTCAACTTGTTTGCAATTAGTATGTAACTTTATTTCAACTTAAAATTAAAAATTTTAAGATCTAAAATTTGGGTGGGAAATTTTTAAGCAAATGACACATGGCAATATATCAATAAACCTGCCCCAATGCATCAACAACCTTCATATGCTTATGCTTAAGTCAAAAAATTCAAGATGATTTTTTTTCTAAATCTTTATATTCAAACATTTTGTTTATTTCCTAGTCTTTTAATGATGCAATTTTCATATCATGTGTTATAACTAAGATTATGTTTATTTGTTCAATTTAGGTTTAAAATTAAAAGGTTGTTATAAATAATATCATTTATTTAAATAACTTGGAAATTGAAAGCTTTTGTTTTTTATTTTCGAATTCGAGGTTAAAGGTTTTTGTTTTTGCTTTTCAAGAAGTTGAAGGCTTTTGTTTTTTCTCTTGAAGGTTGAAGTTCTTGTTCTTACTCTTAAAAAGGTTGAAAGTTTTTTTTTTCACTCTCAAAGGTTAAAGGTTCTTATTCTTGCTCTTAAAGAGGTCAAAGGTTTTTTTTTTTCTTTTAGAGGTTGAAGGTTCTTATTCTTACTCTTAAAGAAGTTGAAGGCTTTTGTTTTTGCTCTTAGAGGTTGAAGGTTATTGTTCTTACTCTTAGAGAAATTGAAGGCTTTTGTTTTTGCTCTTGGAAGTTGAACATTCTTGTATTTGTTCTTAGAGAAGTTAAAGGTTTTTGCTTTCAAAAAAATTGAAGGTTTTTGTTCTTATTTTTTAATCTTGAAGGTTTTTGTTAGTTTTTTTGAGTGTTGAAAGTTCTTGCTCTTATTCTTGAATGTTGAAGGTTTTTGTTTTTTGATGTATGTCAAAATTATGTATACAAAGTAAGAGTTTTTCAAAAGTACCTAAAATTGTAATTCAATTTACCCTATTGTAAGCACAATATTTGATTTTATTTACAAATGTACAAATTATAGTTTAGTTTGTATCAATGTTCTATACATTACATTTTAGTGATGAATAAATTGCATGTTAGTGATAATACAGTTGTAAACTAGTTTTATTCATGCCGAAGGTATGATTTACATATTTTTGACATTACAATGTTATGATATGCTATTGATTATTTCACATGTGGAATTAAATGTCATAACATGGAAAATTTCAAGCAAATAAAGTGCATTGAAAAAATTACATGGTTCAAGGTCCATTTCAATCAAAATAGAAAAAAACGTTCATTTATGAAACATAATGTTTTAGAATGACAATATTTGATTATTATGGGTCATCATTTTTATGATATGACCTTTTGTTTAGATTTTTAAAATATATATATTATATATAACTTAGGCATTATGTTTAAATTCATAGTTAAATTATATTTTGATAAAAAAAATTTTAATTTTTTTTGTAATGTATTTTTTAACATGGAATGTAAATGTATTTCAAATTTCAAATCCATTTCATGTTTATAAATAATGATTTCCAATGCAATTCAACATTATCTATTATAATTAGACAACATGATAATGGTTGTGTGAAGTTTAGATAATTGCATTGTAAGTTACAATTTAGTTGTTTAGTACTACTAAAATCAACTACCATACAATTGCTTTGAAAACCAAATTTAAACACCTAGTAGCAAATTAGTCATTGAATCCTTTATTTTCATTTCATCTTTGGTTGTAAACATTAGTAGAAATTTTCAGTTTTATAATTATCATTTGCAACTAAATTTTAGTTACATGCGACAGTATGTATACAACATGTATATACAGTGTTAATATACATGTTCATCCATACATATTAATCCAAATGTAATTGCACCTTATGTGCAACTTTCCTTGCAACTACCATGCATCTAATAAAAATATGACATGTGTTTAAAAATTTGACAACTAGCTTGTGGACACGTGTCAATATTTTATTTTATTTTATTTTAAAATTAAAATTAAAAATTCATTGGATTAATCTCAATTATTAATTTTTTTGCTACTAAAATGATGACATGTGGCACACCATGGAACATTCATTGACCATTTAACATGTGTCCATCTTTAAAACACCAATTATATGATGACATGTGGCAATTAAGGCCCACCTATTTTTTTAATTTTTAATTATTAATTAATGAAATCTAAGTCGTCCAATTTATGGTTAATAAAATGTTGACACGTGTTGCATAAGTAGGTAGGCAATTATTAAACCCTATTAAGTAGGTAGGTTTCCTTAAATATGTAAATAGGTTGAAAGTAGCCAGGTTTAGGTTATATAGGTAAGATTACAATAATCCAATTTTATTTTTAGGATTAATCATTTCATAAAGGTCAAGTTTTTTATATTCACTCATCCCCAATGGCACTTAGTATTTGATTATTGCATAGCTATTACTCATAGTTATATATGGAGCCAAATAAAATTGGAAACCAAAGAATATGGGATAAAAAATTCCATTGCAAACCTCATGAACCAATTTAGTTACACATTAAATGTAACTACTATCTTATAGTATACCAACCAGGGGAGGGCTCTATTGCTTCTAGTGTCAAAACAAAACTTGAAGCCCTCTTCTTGTGCATTTAACACACTAAGAATCGTAAAAAACGGACTAGAAATGAAAAAGTTATGGCCCCGCAAAGTAAAGGGGGTCAAAAACTCAAAAAAACAAACCATTGAACACTACAAAGGCCAATTCCTAAACACCAAAAAAGTTCCTTTTATGTTTCTTTGTTACTATTAAAGTTGCAACATGATTTGTAACACCCAAAAAGTTCCTTTTACGTTTCTTTGTTATTATTAAAGTTGCAACATGATTTGTAGAACTTCAGGTGGTGTTCCTATAGCACTTTAAATCGTTTGAAATGAATAAGAAATAAAAAAGTTATGAGGTTTGAAAGTAGGAGGGGTCCAAAAGAAAAATTAATTTTTCTTGTTAATTTTTCATTACTTTTTCTATTTTGCACTTCAAAGATGATTGTCGGATATTTTTAATAATTATGATTATTTAATGAAAATATGATTTTAATATTATATCTAGCTTAAATTAGTAATTAACTTAGGATGTTTTAGTACTCGTAAGTTAATTCGTGTAATCTATTTACATTAATATTTTAGCATAAATAATAAATTTTAAATATATAATACCTATTAATTATATATAATTTATTATCTTTATATTTATAATAAAATTTAATATAATCATATTAATTGATTATGAATTATGTTTTGTTTAATCAAATTTACATTTTCTGAAAAATATTCCAAATAAAATAAAATCAAAAAATTCTACTTGCTAAAAAACATATTTAAATATATTTGACAAATAAAATTTAAAAACTTGCAATACATATTTAAACCATGGTTTTATTTAATTTAATTTAATTTAGCATAATTTAGTTTAGTTGTAATTAGTTTAACTTAACTTAATTTAGTCATTGTTAGTTTTAGCCTAATTTAATTTAGCCATAAATATTTTAGTCTAAGTTAATTTAGCCATAATTAGTTTGGCCTAATTTAATTTAACCATAATAAATATATTCTAATTTAGTTAAACCATAAATAATTTAGCCTAATTTAATTTAACCATAATTAAATTAGCATAATTTTATTTAATTTTATTTATTTAATTTAGCCATAACTAGTTTAGCCTAATAAATTTAGCCATGGTTATTTTAGCCTAGTTTAGTTTAAGCTAACCTAAGTTAATATGGGGTAAACTTTAGTATTAGAGGTACATAATATTACTATACATAGCCTATGCAAATATATTAAGTATAGTAGTTTAATTATGTATAAGTTTAGGCCATTATTTTTATGACACGTGTCCATGTTGTACACATTCTGTTGCACGTTAGTTGCACACATAATCATATGGCCAAAAATTTATATAATACGAAATTCATAATTATAAACATGAACCGAGATAGTTACAAATGGCAACCAGTTACATGCCAGTTGCATAGTGACTAGTTACAAACGATGTCGCAACCCCACTTTGGGATAAGTGTGAAGATGAAACTCACACCCCCAAAAGTGGGAAGTTAGAGTCCTCCGGGATTCCCGAAAATTCAGAGCTCGAGTTCAAGAGCCAAAACACCTTGCATTAAGTTTTTCTTTATATCAATGGAAAGGTCTTGAAATGTAGATGCCCAAAATAGCCTCGCATGTGCCATTTGGACATCTACAACCCAAGTTATGGGCAAAAGAACGGTCGGGAGTCAAACTGGCAGTTTGACTCCCGACCACTAAAAGTCGGGAATCGACCTCTTCCCGACGTCTGCTGAAGGAGTGCGACATGGCGTTGGAAAGCTCTCGAGGAGAGCTACAACTTTGGTTTAGACCTCGTTTCAAT
>Ga0116229_10003161_pt1 | contig 27024 bp, 20 predicted proteins | sample S1TSphgellanicum_3_FD_87313 | JGI IMG/M metagenome (GOLD analysis project Ga0116229, IMG submission 87313) | Host-associated microbial communities from peat moss isolated from Minnesota, USA - S1T2_Fc - Sphagnum magellanicum MG | ecosystem: Host-associated > Plants > Peat moss > Unclassified... | reverse complement strand
TGAGCTTCTTATCCAGCCTTCTTGCATTGTATGTGCAGCTAGCCTTCTTGAAACCCCTCTGATCACAGAGTATTTTTGCTAACAGGTAGGTACACAGATTTTGAGTCATTCTTGCAACTGTCTATATTGAATACTGTGTGATAGTAAATTTGCTCAAGAATTACAAGTGCAAGCATTTAATAAAGGGGCTGACAATCATGAAAATTTGATAGTTTTTGAGTTCACTAAATCTTTCAAGAGAATTGTGACACTGGCATGTTTCCATTTGTTTTGGGATTGTGGGGTAGAATGTGCATGCACATCCTTTATGGTTATTGAACTTCTCTGAATTGGAGACCTCCCCGATTCCCAAAGTAAAGATGGACGCTACATTCATATTCCCTTCCCGCATTCCAAGAACGTCTCTGTCTTTGCTTTAAGGTCGAGATTTGCGTCGCATTTGTTTCACAACGAGAGAGAAGAGAGCTCTTGGATGTCCAGAACGGCGCTGTCGATTGTGTGCGTGTGTGTGTGTTTTGTTTTGGCTGTTAGCAATCGTTTCTCTGTTTAGTTGCGGAAGCTAACCCAGGTTGGCAGTGCAGAGAGCTAGGGTATGGACGTAGACAGAAAAGCTCCGTCGCTGGCTTCGCTTTCCTGGCGATGGCAATTTCTTGGGGTGTTCCATGGGACAAAAGGCACTGCATCAGTGCCGTGCCGGCACGGGTTACCACTAGTTGATTATAATTTGAATGGAGTTCCTGCTTCAAATAGTTTGACATTGAGTTTGTACTATTAAATATGCAGCATGATTTTCAGAAGGGTATAAGTAGAGAAATATTATGGACCTTGATTTGTCACTCACAACGAATGACCCATGTGGTGGTATTTAACCAATTTCATTATACAATGTTCAATATTTCATTGTTTATGGGTGGGGGTTCAGCATTTCTTTTTTTGGGTGATCATAAAAGTTTTTGGATTTTTTTGGGAATTTAAATTAAAAATTAGACCAAGTTTGGTAAAATTTTGGAAAAAAATTGCCTAAATTTCAACACCACAAAATTGAAAAAAAAAACACATAGCATGCACACCATTTTCAATGTGATTAAATTGAGCGCCACTTCAAAGCGGAAGTGGCATACCACATGGGTGGATTTGCTCTTCTAGTAGGTCAATGGAGACTTGGCCCTTGAGAACAAAGGGTAATTACGGTTCCTTATTATAGGAGGCCATTTTGTGTGAGAACAATGAATTTGGGATTCACAATTCATAGCATTCCCAATAATATCACAATAATTGTAACACCTAATACTTTCACCCTTGAAATGGATAATGGCACTACTTTGGCTATAATATGAATAATATAATACTTGTCTATAAAATTTACAGAAATAACAAGATAATACTACCACCTTCTTAGCTTGTGCCTTTGGAGGTGTTTAATTGCCAGAAATGAGAAAAAGTGGTAAAAATTGTGAGATTTCTTTATGCCTTCAGTGTGTAGCCATAAGTACAGAAGGTTTATTAAAGATTTGTAGTTTCTATCTGGTTTATAGCCATAATACTTGGCTAAATCTTCCTAGGGATGATGTCCATTTTTTTGGGTAAATCTTCATATGGATGATTGCCACATAAAATTTTTTCTAAAAGCACACTGTATAATTTTTAAGAAGATAACATTACCTTCTTGTTGCTACTTGCTTCTTCTGACGAAGAGGAGGGTTTGCAAATGCCAAATGTTGGGGGTATTTTGTGAAGTTCACTTCTCCTCTTTCCCAACTCCAATTTGCCAAATTCTGAGGTAGACAATGCTCAATTCTCAAGTCAAAGAGGTCTGGTCTGCATTTCCAAGTGCCAACTCCATATTGTTATTTTGCAAAATTGCTAAGTACACTTCAGCTTGTGGACTGCCTGAATGAGCTGTGAGCTGCCCAAAAGATAAAAATAAAAATAAAAGTCTGGTTGTCCCTTGCTGAATGCTTTTTTTTGAGTCTGCCTAGAATTTTTGCCCCAGAAAATCAGACTGCCCTTGTTCTTTTTTGTTTTTTCCACAGGCTGCCTTGGGCTCCCTCCCACCCATTTTCCATTCCTTCTCTCCCTCTTTTCATTGTCTTTTTCACTTGATGAATCTTTGAAGCTTGAGAGGAGCCTTTTCAAAATTCAAAATACCTCCCAGATAATTTTTGGAACACATTGAGAGCAAATTGAAAAGTTTTGATTCCAAATTTCATGTTTTTTTAATCATTTTTTGTGAGTGAAGTGGATTTGAAGCCATCCTAATAGATGGAAAACCATCCATGAAATCTCAGGATTAAATAAAATTCATTCAAGATATACAACCTATAGATATGTTTCATCCATGAAGTGTAGTAGACACCAGATGTGAATTGAAATTGCTCTGCTAAACCTCCCTAGCACAACCCCTTATTTTCTTTTCCAAGGGATATGTAAAGGGATATTTGGCTGCTTGTTGAAGGCCATAACACCCACAGATGTACTTAGAATGTCCATAGGCAAGGCATATCCTTTTTAGCAACCTTGATTTCATGGACAAACTTTCATCCAAACCCTTTGAAAATCCATGAATGATATTTTTATGCACGTTCATTGATGAAATTTGGTTCACTTTTAGGGCCCAAAAAAATTAATTGTGAGTAAGCTACACTTCATGGAGGAAATAAAATTATAGACTTTATTTCTTAGATGAAGTTTATTTCATCTTGAAATTTCATGACTCAAAGTCATGGATGGACTACCATAGTCCATCCCATTAGGATGGCTTCAAATCCACATCACTCACAGAAATAATTACCAAATAAAAAAAGAAATTATTTTCAGGTTCAGCAGTAATTAAGTTATTTTGAAAAATGTCAATTGTTCTAGAAATTCATTTGTTTGAAATGTTGAAATTTAAAGGAATAACAAGGAAAAAGTACAGAAATGGGTGGAAACCTCTCTTGCTTAATGCTAATCCACCATTGCAGAACAGGTACCCAATAATTGACAACATTTTTCTATCCTATAATTTGATGGAACCGCTCATCACCAACCACATACTTATCATCAAACAATTTTCGACATTTTTCTTATTCCTTTATGAAATTCAGTGATTTTTGTGTCATTGGACATGCAAACTGGAGGGTTACAAATTTTCTTTTAGCATCAGAATTAAAGGAATGACACAAAAAATACAAGAAGAGGATGAGTGATAGTTTGTTTTAAAAAATTTCAAACAATAAGTCTAGACACCTCCTTAGTTCCAACCTCATGTATTCCTCAGTTTTAGTCCATTTTTGAGTGACTCAAAACTTGATGGGTGCACCAACTAGGGCTCTACAAATTTTGTTCTATTCCATAAACAAAGATGCAATGATTGAAGATTTTAAGCTCAAAATCTTAGTCTATTTCAACTCCCATCACTTATCATCAAACGCTGAACTATAATAGAAAAGGATGGATGAAAAGTTCTTAAGGTTATTGTATGGACATATTGATTTTTGTCATTTGTCATGAAAACCATCTTCTTTTTCGTCGTATTGTCATTCACAGAAAAGTTTTTCTGAGGAAGCTTCAATGTGATGATAAGTTTGTTTTTAAGAGTGTGTGAAAGTTTAGGGATCAGTATTATGTTTGTTGTTTTATTTTTGAATGGAGGAGAATGGTGCGAGTTGTGAAGCAAGGGAGGAATGCAACTACAAAGGGGACAACGAGATTTGAAGCGGTGTTGTATAATTTGCATTCAAAATTGTTAAGACATTTTCACTTGTGATGAAGGGATGAATGCTCGAAATAAGGATGTGATTTGTCTTTTTGGTAGGTTGTTTATTTTCTTTCCACTGTGTTGTAGACCTCTTAGGAAGAAGCCAAGTAGCTTTACATATATAGGTCAATGATAAGGGGAATGATGAAATTCATAGGGATTTCGTGAGCAACCGGATTGGCAAAGGAGTATGTGTGAGTGAGCATTGTGCTGGGGGTTTTCAAGTGTTTTGGATGGAGGAAGAGAGTACCCAACAATTTGGGTCCTCCAAATGTGTGCTTGAATTGTTCAACTAGGATCTGTGGGTTATGCCAGTATGGGCACTATGGTTGCATTTGTCAAACTTCTTGAATTTGTTCTGCAAAACAAGTGGGGACTTCTGTATTTGAGGATTTAGCTTCATGGTTTTCTTGAATTATAGTTTGTCATTTGTAAAAGATTTAGTGGAACTTTCTAATGTGGGAGTTGTATAAGTAACATTGGGGTATTCTGATACAACTGCTATTGTTATGGGTGAGTGGGTGTTGAGGGAAACTCCTGATGTGCCAATAAGGTTAGTTGATGCTTAGGAGAGTGAAATCGAAGCGATTTGACCCATGTAGATCCATATCTAGTAGATCTCATAACCATGAAACATCCATCTTTCATGATTATGTAACATTTGAAAATTGCTAGATAAATTTTTAAGGCTGTAAGCTTTGTGTATACAGGAGCTGATGTTGTGTTGCTGATGTATAATCAATGTGTTTTTGGGGAACCTGGTAAGCCCCTCTTTTTAGGTTATAGGACTTTTTACATCAAACACCTCATATCTTCCTCATTCCTTTACTAAATTGAGCAATGTTTATAGCATTGGAAGCCTTAGTAAAAGGCCCTAAACAATCTTTCAACTTCAGAAGCAGAGGAACAATGTGTGAGGATTTGACCTCCGTTGAGTTCTTAAATGTTTGCTCACCAACCTATCTATGCTACTATCTCCTCATTTTTTCAAAAAAAAGAAAATAAAAAATGTTGTAAAAGGTCTCATTATGTTAGAGGTTCAGAGTTAGAAGAACTTACCAAAGAAGCTGCTTATACATATATATATATATATATATATATATATATATATTGCCAAGATTTCATAAATTATTTTCTTAAAGTCAAAGTGGATTTTGAGAATAAAATAATTCTTTCACAACCGAGTGCTAAACTTGGAAAGTTTGAATACGTAGGTACTATGGGTAAGTCTAGATGTGGCTAATTTAATTATTTGTATTTCAAAAAATGATGCAAAAAAATCCCTAAAAATCACAAACATTTCATTTATATATTTCATTTCTTGAAATAAATTTGTCCAAGTTGCAAAAATTCGAAAATGGGAAAAGTGAATTTGGCAAAATAGCAAACTCGACAAAATAGCAAAATAGGGAAATAACAATGTGGACTTTATAATTGGGCAAAATGGAGTTGGCAAACAGGAAAAGTGAACTTGGCAAAATAGAAAACTTAACAAAATAACAAAATAGGGAAATAGTAATGTGGAGTTTACAATTTGGCAAAATGGAGTTGACAAACAAGAAAAGTGAACTTGACAAAGTAGCAAAATAGGAAAATAAAAATGTGGAGTTTTACAATTTGGCAAAATAGAGTTGGCAAACAAGAAAAGTAAACTTCCCAAAATAGCAAAATAAGAAAATAGCAATGTGAGGCTACAATATTGCAAAATGGAGTTGGCGAACAGGAAAAGTGGACTAGGCAAAATAGCAAATTAGGGAAATAACAATGCAAATTAGAAAAGCGAATTTGGCAAAATACCGGAGCATTTGGGAGTCCAAGGGAGCGAGGGATGCGGATCGAAGTCGTGATGAGCGCGTTGCGTTGCGACGCAGGTGTTTCTGCACCAAAAGAATCGGTCGCTCTTGGAGACTTTCCTACATCACACGGCGTCTTCATTCTTGCTTGCTCCTTTTTCTCAGCTCCCCAGCGAGCTTCGCCTGCAACTACCTACTATAACCTGCTTTTGAAGAAATTCTTTAAGTAATTTCCCTACTTTTGCAAAGGTACAAGTAGTGCTCGTGCATCTTGATCGATCCTACACAGAACGAAAACCTCCACCTTCTTTTGTGCTTTCCAAAACAAAAAAAAAGAAAAGAATTCGGATTTTCAGATCGCCCGCACTGTTTCCCCTTTTTTCTTCCTCTGTCTAGTTCCTCAGAATTGAGATTTCTGTTCATTTGTGGCAGCATTGTTCGTTCCGATTTGCTGAGTTGAACTCTGGAAAGACGACGTCAAGCTCGAAGAAGAACAAGGAGTAAGAAGCAATAAAGAGCGGCTCGAAAGAAGAACAACAAATAAGAAAGACCGGGAGACAAGAGAACCCGGTGCTTGACAGAGAGGGCACGAGCGATTTCTGTTGTTGTTGCTTTGGAAGAGCGAAAGTGGACAGCAACGACGACGTACGTGAAAACAACGTAAAAATGAATTTCATGAAGAAGAAGAGTACTACAGGCCGACGAGATGCTGAAGAGGCGCAGCCTGGGAGCAGTATGGCAAGAAAACCAGCAACAGGAGCGCAGCAGAGTCCGGTACTGTTGGAACTCTTCACGTCGCAAGGATGCAGTTCGTGCCCGCCGGCTGATGTGAAGTTTGCAAGGCTAGGACAGGGCGTTGCCAAAGACATAGCAGGCGATGTGCCTGTCATAACTCTGGCATACCATGTGGATTACTGGAATCATCTCGGATGGCAAGATCCGTTTGCAAAGAGCGCGTGGACGCAGAGGCAGAGATCCTATGGACAAGTCCTTCAGCAAAACAGCATCTACACACCCGAGCTTGTGGTGCAGGGAAGGGCTCATTGCGTGGGTTCTGATTCAAGGTCAGTTGCTTCGCTCATACAATCCGCACCGCGTCATCTCCCCGCTCCTGTTATTCATGTAAGATTCTCTTTCCCGAGCCCCCTGGAGAGTTCTTGAAAGTTCGCAATTCCGGAATTTCTGAAGAATGAATCAAATGCTTGTGCGTTGTGCTCTTTGTATATTGTGGAGACGATTGCAATCAAATGCTCTAAGATTTGTTCTCAGTATTGATTCATCTCATCGGGTTCTGAGCAGGCAACTTTTGAGCGGACATCGCCATCGACATTGCGGGTGTCAGTCACAGTTTCAGCCAAAAAGAGAGCCGGGAACGACCAGGATCGTGTGGACGTGCTGGTGGCCTTATACGAGAATGGACTAGTAACGGAGTGCAAAGCAGGCGAGAACAGAAGGAAGCTGCTGACCAACGAGTATGTGGTAAGAAGTTTAGAGACAGCATGCACACTGCCGCCGCCGGCGGGTGCGGATGCAGTAGTCACAGGACAAGTGCTCTTGCAGCTATGGCAAAGCTTTTCACCATCGACTACAGGGATTGTAATCTTCTTGCAGAACCCTGTGAGCAAGGAAGTTTTTGGTGCACAGCAATTTCAGCTACCTCACACACTTTGATTGCTGTTGAAGTTAGCTCTTTCTTCAGCTCATCCTCAGATCCTGCTGCTCTTGTTGAATGCAAATAAGAGAATATTGTGTGCCTGGTTTCAGCAAATTGTATGTGGAGCTCCTAAAGTACATTGATAGACAGATTGTGCAGAAGCATGTTTTGTTTTGTTTTTTGGCAATGTTTTCAATGATGGTAATTATGAGTGCAATCACATTATCAGCAGCCCCAACAAATGTAACTAGTGTTTTCATATTATTATACAAAAGAGTGGACCCAACGAACATTTTTTTTTGCCATTGTTAAAATCATTGAATTGTATTTCATCAGCTTCTGTACCAATTGTAATTTGACACATTATCTCGACAAGGACTCTCCCTACTTTTTAAGCAATCGAAAGCAGTATGTCATAATCAGGTCACACTGGGAGGGATGACTCTTAATAGTATCCCATTTGCACCTCTATGCATTTTCATATAGCGCATTCATGACTGAAGTTAGACATTTGGAGCTTTTCCTCACATATGGCTGTGCTCCCATTGCCTTAGACTGTGAATCTGCCCCATGAGAGCAGCAATTTGAGCTCCACAGTTCCATGGTGAGTGAAATAAAGCTGTTTGAATGCTGCCTGAGATCTTCTCAGATCTATACACTCAGCATATTACCACAGATCTGATTTGGAGAGTTTTGTTTGAAGCTGCAATTCCAGCTCTGTTGTTGATAGTCATCCTTTGAATCAAGTCTCATGCTCAATTCCATAATGATCAGATTCCTTGCTAGACTTGCAGTTGATTCTCATCAGTTCCATTCTTCTACATATGTACGTGATGGCCTTGGAAAATCATCAACTCTGTGCAGCTTTGCATACTGCATTGAAGGATTTTTTTCAGTTCAGGGCAAGGGTTTTCATACAGTTTGGAGACATGCTTTCTTGGCAGTGAAGAATTGAAATCTGCACAGTATACTACTGTTGTTTTTGGTGTTGAAAAAATGGGCATGGAATTTTCCCTTCAGAGTACAGTTTAGGGTCATATGATTTGCTTTGTTCACAAGTCCCCTCCAGAATGTCATGATTTTGAGTCAATCAAACTTCACTTTCATGTTCAAATTTTGAATATTTTTCTTTTGAGTTGCTGAATTCCAAATTGTTCAGGAGGAGCTCAGAACAGCATCCTACCCTGCAGAACCTTGTAGGAAGAGCACTTGAAGGTGACAAAAGAAGGTTCCATGTTTTCACAACTTCCATCAAAAAATTGGTTGTTTCGGAATACAAAAGGGGGAGGTAACTGAATTTCTTAGCAACACTGGTGGGGGGACTGAATCTGAACTAAACTAATACTGCAATAACCAAAAATCTCAGTAACCCCTTGACCATATATACATGTAGAGCTTTGAATCACTGAGTTAGTGTAGAACTCATGTCTATTATTAGAGATTACAAGAGAAGATAGTATACTTCTCAGAAAGTAATCACAGAATAAGAGAGATACATATGACATTTTCACAATTTCAGATTGCACTTAGTCCAAATCATCAAGTTGTGTTGTTGTATGGTCACTATAATTCCCTGGTGGTGCTTCTGGAGGTGGATTGGGAGTAGTGCCTGAATGACTATCTTGATCAGGAGTTCCTGTAGGACTAGATGCAGTACCAGATGCTGAGGCTTCTGCATTCCCATTTGGCGGAGAGGTTTGTTGCGGAGAAGATGATCGGAAAGGCCAGGGTAGATGGAAAGACAATCGTGGCCTACTCATTATCACCCCAGTAGGATCTACTGCCCCTGTTGCATTGTTGAGTTGTGGAGCAACATTAGATCCTCCTATTCTTATATTTGGCACATTCTCACTTCCAGCTTCTTGAAGAAAGTTGCTGACTCCAAACCCTGCTGCAGGGGAGTCCCAAAATGTAAATCCACCAGCAGTGCCTGCACCAGCATCACTCCCGCCTCCAGGTTGGTTGGGTCCAAGATAAGGATTGCTTGTTGCAGCTGGATGGGAATTCAATTGAGCAGTAGCACGAGTTTGATCATAATCAGCATCATCAGTATCCATTTCATATCGGCAAACGGGGCATGAATTGTGTTGTGCTAACCATGGCATTATGCATTCTGCATGGTACATGTGCTTGCAAGGCATTTGTCGCACTGGAAACCCCATCTCAAATTCATCTTTGCAGACAGCACAATGTGCTGCATCAGTCCCCAAATGCTCTTGAGAGATGTGGATTGTGGGCATGGCATCTATGGAGGTTTTTGATGCTGGTGGTGCTCCATACCTGTTTGGGTCATTTTCTGCCAACTGCTGAATGAGTTGATCAAGTCCTGGTCCTAGAAAATAGTCACCAAAGTTTCCTGGCAATCGTCGAGGTGTTCCTGTTCCATTGTCAAAGAAGACCTCTACATTCCCTCCACTCCCAAGAAAATTCTGCATCTGGCCTTGCCACAGAGAAACTGAGTTACTGGGATCAGTAGTTGCACCTGCATCTGCAGTGCCTGTAAGAGCAGTCCTAATCCCATCTCCAACCTCTGTGCCTTCTGATCCCTCATGCTCCTCTGCCTCTGGTGGTTGCTGGATTTGTTGCAGTACAGTAGACATGGCCTCCAGCACTTGTAGAAATGCTGGGGCACCGCCTGCCGGATATGTTTGATTCCTCCTTTGACCTGGTTGATACCGTCGAAACCCTGCTGGTACAATAGCCGTAGAGGCTCCATCCCCTGCTGTCATCGCACCTGTATTTCCCAAGGGATTGCTTTCCAGAATAGTGTTATTGAACATGCCAGGAAGAGTGGCTGGCAGCAACATGTCCAGACCTGGTACTGTATTTTCAACCTCCTCCAGAAATCCTCCATTGCAGAAGGGACAAATGATCTCCTCTCTGTTTGCTGTTGTCACTACCCGGTTGCATTGATAGCACCAATATTCTAACCCTCTGGCCAAGGACGTCATGTTTTTTTTCTCACCTACTACACTTTGTTGCAGAGACTCAACAAATGTGCAGCAAATGTCAAATCATTTCCAAGGGTTGTTCGAGTGGCAATTCAATACAAAACTCTATACAATGCATCAGGAAGTCCTTCAGTAATCGGATGACTTGCAGTGGTGAATGCTGGTAGGAATCTCCCAGAATTGGGTGATCACGAAGCACACATCTTCCACTAGGAAATGGGCAAATGGGATAATTTGCCTGTTGCTGCGATGGGTTTTTTTGTTCTTCTAAGAATCATGGAACCCATCCCCCTGGAACCCATCACCTCCCAGAATTGGGCCATCATATATCACACATCTTCCATAAAGAAATGGGCAATGGGATGATTTGCATGTTGCTGCGATTGGGGTTTTTTTCACCTTAACGAATCATAGGAACCCATACCCTGAAACCCATCACCTCGCAGTTCTAATCTCACTGTATGACGCGGGATGAAGCCCGATCCCACCTCCGCCTCGATACACCCACATCCGGAGCTCCTTCCCCTTGCCTGCTTCTCTTCCTCCTTCCTCCCTCCCTCCACGTTCGAGTCCCTTCCACTTCTTTCCTCCCTTTTGGTGAAATTTTGCCCGGTGTAGTAATTTGTGGCACCACCAGAGCCATGCTTGTGGCTGTCCAGAAATCTTCTGTAACCGCTGGACCTTCCACAGTGAGTGAGTACCATCTGATCTGCCAACCTTTTACCCCCTCCACCATCACACCCCTCGCGACTGAATCCTTACAACAACGCCTCTCGTTTAAGTGTGGTTATTGGGTGTGTTAATGCAGTGAGTACAAGAGTACTGCTGCAATTTTTTCCGCCAGTCTGACCTTTGCCCCATTTTTTTCCACATTGGCATTTCTACATGTTTTGGGTCCATGTCATATAGTTTTGGGCATGCTATGGGTGCCAGGGTATGTGTAACATGCTACAAGACCCTCATTACATACTACCTGATATGTCACATGCCCCTTGTACTCATAACATGGGAGGTTATGGGTGCAAAATACAACAAAGGCAACAAAAAAACAGGTCTAAGGGCAGACTAAGGGAAATAAATTGAGGAGCTTTTGTCCTGACTGCACTAACAACCAACTATGCGCAAATGTAACGTTTGGGTTGGGGGGAAGGATGGGCAGGCCAGAGAGTGCTGACACTAGATAGATTTGCTGCATTGCATAGAGTCCCCACACACAATCACACTTGCATCTTTGGCCAATTCCTGTTCCTTCTCACGCTCTTTCATTTATTGATACATAACTTTGCATCTCAAGTGTGCACTTGTGGGTTGTATTCTAGATCCAGTGCTCCTTGTGAGAGAGAGAGAGAGAGAGAAAATGTGTTATAGTGTAGTGCAGGTGACTTATAGAGACAAGAAAAAGGAATGGAAAACCAGAATGGAAGCTGCATCTATGAAAGTTTCACATCTTTTGCCTCTTTCATCCATTAATTTCTCAACCACAAAATGGCATCAGCAACAGCATTGTGTGCAAGATCTTAAAGCATTGTACAAATGGTCTGGTTGCTGAATAGGATTCCCACATGCACATCAAAAGCATAATGGTCACAAAGAGATAATGAGAAGTCTTGAAACCCAACTCACAAATTTAAACAGCACAAAATACCTGCACAGACAAATGACAAACAAAAATTTCAACCATTTGTGCATTTCATGCTCACAGAACTAGTCAGCTATATAGGCAGAGAGACTCTAGGACTCATTCTAACCATTGAAAGGATTGACTTGCTGATTGACACCACCTCCACCACCACCCCTAGAACAGAGGCACCCCATATGGAGTGAGGACAAAATCTTGCATTACCCAAAACTTGAACACCAGGTCAACCGCCTTGACATTGATACATCATTGAGATCAATGAAGCCAACATTAATCAAAATGTAAGCATATATTAAGTTCTGAAGTCTGTCTGGCACATTGCAGCCTCATGTAGCATTGTAGAATCTGCTGAAAGAACTAAGGTAGATCACAAGAACTGGAGACAAAAACACCTCTCTTGAGGCTGAAGACATTACAGGTTATAATCACACTAGGGAATAACAAGACTGGACAAATCCATCTGGCATTGGCTCTTCCAATACAGTCTCCACACCTACTATTAATGACTTCAAAGAGCTAAAGCAGGACCTGAACAAAGTTGTTTATTCCTCAACTGTCCAGTTAGACTGATGATAACCCTCTGATAAGTCTACTCCTGTATCCCGCAAGCAAGAAATCATCTACTCTTGCTAAAAAGTTTCCCTCATCACCGAAAACCGCTACTAAATCCAGAGTCCTTAAAAGACACTCAAAGGAGCCACACACTGCCATTCTTTCCACAACAGCTGATCACAGATGGCCATATTTCAGATGAGCTTCACCATCAAACCAGCTTTGTGGTACATTAGAAATTCAACAAGGGCACACAGCCAGGTGTCTAACACTGGCCATGTTCTACAACTTCCCAATGACATGGCTGGACTCCCAATAATCTAGTTACTTGGGGCCAACATCCTTCAGAGCACAGATCTGCTCCTCTCCCATAGCAGCCATAACAGTCACCACCAAGTCTTTACCCTCCTTGAATCCTTCCTTTATCTGCATATGGAAAAGTTTCACAATTCAGCCCATGCATATAAAAGTACACCTCTAAGCACAACTCAATTGAAACACCTCTTCGCCACCGTAATCTCCTCAGCTGAAAATGAACCAGGAGGATTAAGTGTCTACACTCAAGATGTTTGAGGGAAATACCCCAAAAATGGCAAATATACCATCGGTTGAATACATAAAAACAGAGTAATTTGCTCTAGTTAAAGTGCAACCTGAGAAAGAAGCTGGTCATCTGAAGGCAAGCGCAAATCATCCTTGGTGTCTCCATTCTCAGTCAGCAGGCTCACCTGAACTCATAAAGCAAGCATATTGCAGAATTAGATACTCCTGCATTATCTGAATGGAGAACTGTAACATCAACTCTAGTCCACATATGCATGCCACTGCAGACAATATGAGACAGGGATATAGACATACACAAACAGGGCATACAGAACTGTTGCTATGAAGCATAAATTTCATACAAAGTCATTCTCAGAGAGGTCACTGTCTACAAAAATGAGAGACAACTTACAAATCCATCCTCAGAAATGTCAATGAGCTGGTAGTCAGTGCGCACCACCTCTGGCACCTGCAGAATTCAAAATGCACACTCAAGTGTGTGAAAGTTCAGGAGTGTATCTGCAATAGCCATGCTGAAGCATGCAGTAAAGCACAATTACAAACAGCAGAAATAATATACACAAGTGCACATGCATTTGTGGTTTCAAGTACTCACATCACAATTGTGGGAAGAGGGGACAATATCCTCAAGTTTCTTGCCGGTAAAGATGTCGATTGCCACGAAGTGACACTTGGCGTGACCATGCTTCCCAGTCTTAGAGGTAGACACCTCAACCACCTGCCACAGACAGCCAACAACATGCCAAAAGTTTTTGTTCACATGAGAGGAATTAGACCAGAGCAGAAATGTCCTAGCAGCCAGGAAAATTTGCACACAAAATAAGGTAGTAGAACAACTGCAATCAGAGACACTAATAAGGAAGTAGAGAAACCTCATCTTGCGACGTACATTGAAAACTGGAACTGAACCTTAATAAGAAATATTCCACGACCGGGTTCAAAGAAAACTCAAATTGTGGAGTGTTTACAACTGTTGGCGGCCTAAATCGTCTAAAGAAAAAAGAGAAGCCAGGCAAGAACGGCGTACAACTTCCTAATGGAGCAACAAATAACCCGCACATCTCACATGACACAAACATGTGAAACTAGCCGCAGTGACCTCCACGAACGTACAGAACGAAACCCTCGGAACAGGCTTCACTTCATGATGTCATACAAGCAGAGTGGACGAGATTTGGGGGTGGGAAGCACACCTTGCATGGCCTTGTCTTGATGACTAAGTAGGCATTCTTCCGGATAGTACCGGCTTGCTGAGGGAAGGTCTTGGAAGCCCCGGCATCAGCCTTCGACTCGAAATGATGGTCATCATCCGACATAGTGCCTCGGAGATCACCTGCAGTTTCAGTTCCCGCAACGGCCACCTGTCGCTGAAAACAAACACGCGCGCTCTCTCTCTCAGGGGATGAAACAACGAACGCACACAACGGGGAGAGTGATGTGAGCGTGCTCGGCAGCCGAAAAATGGCAGACGCAAATACGAAGCCGCGCTTTTTCTTCTTCTTCTTCGCTGCTGCAACAAGGTAGCTCCACAGCTGCTGCACCACGCACGCTGGGAAGCTCACGCAATCGGATCCATCAAACTACAGGATCGACGGTCCAGAATCAGTATCGCCATTAGGGCTTTCCAAATGTGCACCACCAGGCGGCCCACCGAGTCCCCCTTCTGTTCACCGGGCCACCCGATGGGACCCGTTGCGCACCATTTTTAAAACTTTTATTTTAATTTGATTGATTTTCCCTGGAGGAGGAGGAGGAGGAGGGGAAGTTTTGGGAACCCAGATTCAAATTTAAGGCCTTGTTGGAGAAATTAACACAAAATCTGGAATTTAGTATTAATTCTGTGCTTCTGAAGCACTTTAAAGTGATAGGTGGATTTGTGGATTTGTAAATTTTTGATGCGAGAGAGTGATTTTGTGGAACCTTGTTTGTAAAAAGGAGGATAGGTCCAAAATGTATTTTTTCTCTTGGAGCAATGGTGAGGACTAAGAGAGAGTCACACATCCGTCCATGAGTAAGGGTTCTTAAGAGGGGATTTTTGTATAGAAAAAGGATCTATCTTTAGACCCTACTAGAATTTTTGGCACATGCCCTTGGCTTGCCAGCCTCAAGACAAGCACCTTAAATCTTTGAAGGGTCTAAAGAAAGACCCTTCTCAGCTCCCACATGAAGAACAGGCAAAGATTTGGACAATCTGGTGAGATGGTGGGACTTTCCAAGTTGTAAAATGCTAGTGCTAGGTCGTTGAAATGTTCATTGGGATCTTACATGGGTTGCAAGATCTTCTTGTGGGAGGGTTGCATTGGAGGATTGACAAAAATTTAAAAATACACATGAGAAAACGTGGTAGTTCGTTACATTTGTGCACATGAAGCTTATGTTTGCAAAAGGCGCCCCATAATATAACAATTTCTCTTGATGGACCAAATAAAATGATTGCTCTAGATTGTTTGTTATTAGTAGTCTCTCACGTTTTATAGTTTTAGTTTTCATGAGTGGAACATGAGAGATATTCTTGGAGGCTCAAAATATCAAGTACAGGTAGAGCTGAGCTACTTTTACTCTGATCTTTATTAACTAGTGTGAACCCTGTGCATAATGCACAGGTGTGTTTGGTTGATGTTTTTGGGTTTTTTTTAAAACTTTTCTTTTCAAACAACTGTCCGAGGCCACTGTCCATCCGGAGTCACTGTCACAGACAGACCAAGTGAATTTATATATATGATTTGTCAAGGTGCATTCCAAGTTTAGATTTTTTTCCAATGAACTTTTGTAGTAACCCCAACTCAAAAGAGTTTTGAAACTTTGGAGATTCCTCAATATAAAAGTTATCACTCCAAATGTACATGATCGAATGTTCTCTCTCCTTCATAGGTTCCAAGAGAATGATGTTGGGGAAAGCATGTGGGACAAATTGAGGTGCTATTTTGAACTTCTTGGGGAACAAGTTTGGGAAACCATTAAGAACTTTATGATAACACATTGGGAACTTGGTGGGAACACAAATGGAAACAATAAAAGTCCAAAAAATCCAACACTATCGCACCTTCCCACCCCCCCCCCAAAAGAAAAGGGTCTATTGGGTCTATTTTGCAATTTTTCATTGACAAAACATAATTTTTATTTTCTAATTTCATTCATCGACTATTTTAGCCCAGGCTAATGGCAAGGGCATGACTTTTGGAGACACATATTGATCTCCTCTAATGTTGGTCAATTATTGAGTTTTTTCATAATCATTAAATAAGTTTTTCTCAAAATGAAAATCAATATTGGTTAAGTTATTAATATCAATTTTTAGAATATTGAATGCCAATTCAATATTCAATATTTCTGGGGTAATAACCATCCTTTATGCTTATTAAGGTAAGTTATCCAATAAATGGTTGATAACCATTAGTTACCTTACTAATTATTAACCATTTTTAAGTTTTTAACAAATTTTTAAATTTAATTTTAGTCCTAGTTTTTGGTTTTTTATCATAAAAATGGTAAATGTTTCAGGATGATAACCTATTTGGATGATAATCAAGTCATCCATGTAAATTATTAGATTTAAAAAAATTTACTTTTAATCAATTAAGTTGTTAACTAGTTATTAAAAAAATCAATAATTGGTTAATAATAATTTGATTGATAAACTAGTTAATAATCAATTCAAAACTCAACAATCAACCAATTTTAGTTTCCTCCCCCTTTCCCCTTCCTTCTAAAAACAAATTTTGGGCCTTTTGAGCACATGGTGATTCATTCATTAATTACCCAAAATTTATATTCTTAATTGTGATTTTTAATGTCATATCTTGATGAATTTGACACATCTTTATTGAATCATTAATTAATTTTGAAATAAAAATGTTGAATTTTTTTTTAAAGGTTATTCATTTTTTTAACAATTTTTTTTCTTTGAAATTTTTTTTGAAAATCTTGACATTTCTAAATGCCAAAGTCACCAAGGTATTATGGTATGTGCAATTGTTTAGATGTAAAACAATTGAAAAAAAATTCATGTTGGATTTGGAAGGTATTTTTTATTTGTGTTTTATTTGAGAAATAAATAAATTACATATTCCTACACCTTGTGATCGATGTATGTTTAGGTGTATCATAATGTTTGCCTTACATTCTACAATGGATAAAGCCCAAAGATGAATAACATTCACTAGAATTAAGGCTGGATTGAACTATTGTTTTTATCTTAGGCCTTTTTATTTTCATAATGCCACACCTTCAAGTTTTAATAATTGTGAATATTATAATACCTAGCCTAGTTTGCCAAACAAGGTGCTCAATAAATGTTTTTGGTCATTTACATTCAATAGTTTAATTTTTTTCCAAAAATAAAATAAAATCCATTGCAAATTTTATATATATATATAATTAAAAGCAAAGGGACAAAAAGAAGACAAACCCCAATAACTAGAGCGAAACAATTAGAAAATAATATTATCATTAGGTGGTTGATAATTAATTCCATATGACCCCAAACCTTATCAAACCAAAATTAAAATTATATTTTCATAGTCTAGGTTCTTTTGGATTTGATTCAAAATATGTTGTCATTCCAACATCCTAGATTCAATCATCCTCTCCCACATGATTTCTCTAAGTGATTCTCCTTCATACCACATATTGTTATCAAAGAACAAACCATTTTTCTCAATCGAAATGGCTCAAAGTGTGACCTTTGTAAATAAGGACCATAAAAGATTAAATATTTTAACTTTATTTGGTAATTGTTTGCTAAAAAAATATTGTTCCAAGTTCAAATTCTTTTTCAACTAGTTAAATTTTTGGGGAATTGAAGTGATAAAAGAAAAAGAAAGTAAGATCCCAAGCCTTAGTAGCTGTCAAACATGGTTAAAATCTGTGTGAACTCCAAAGTTATAAAATCACATGGGCAATCCATTTGAATGCTTTGGTTTGTTTTGGCCTACTAATATTAATTGCAAGTGATTATTGCCACAATAACCACAAATTTTCTTTAAAATTAGCTCTTTGCATCTTCCAAATATTTATCCAATTAAGCTAGAAAATTCAAAGAAAGATTTGTTTTCACTTTCCAAAAATACTGTGAGTGATAGAACATCTAAACATGATTAGATGTTTTCCTTATTTAACATCATATGATATCATGAAGTTGACGTGCTTCAATATTTTGTTTTGGCAAATTTTTGCACTATGGTGACAAAAAAATCCATTGTGAATTATACACAAGGATTCTTTTGAAAAAAACAACAAAAATCACCACATTTTGAGGAAAACAAGTTAGAAGGTATTTTTTAGACAATGATTTCTTGAAGATCACCATATATAGGTAAGTTTCCAAAAAGTTTAAAATGTCATCTCTAACTTCTACCCAAATTTGGTTCATTTCTTCTTATGGATGATTATTAATCCACCTACTTGTAGGGCCAAGTAGGGGAAAAAATCTCTACAAGGTGTTCTTATAAAATTATTCTTGTGCCTTATAACATGAAAAACTCATTTGATCAAGTCACTCACAATTAATTGACAAATTAAATGTATGTGCACACCTACTAATAATGAGGTGATAAAATAATCCTAATTTAATTAGTTTTCACAATTATCGTTCCATAACATTAAAGGTGACATGGAATCTAATCTATCATGTGAATGTCAACTAAAATGTTAATATAACAACAAATGTTAATAATAAATAATTCATTTTCAAAAAACACAAAAACTATGGTGTTAAGTTGACAACTCCAAATTTGGGGAAATTTAAATTAATGATGAGTTCTTGTTCATCAACGTGCATTGTTACTCTCCTTGATGTCTTTGAATTTCTTCATTGCAATAATAGTCATGTTCATGAAATTGCATTATCACATTCTTTGACATCATTGAATTTCTTCACTATAACAACAATGCGCCAAGGAGTACTAGAAGTTATGAGTTTCACAATGAATGTGGATATAGTGACATAAAAAGCCTTGTAGTATTAAGGTGATGGAAACAATCAATTTTCTTGATGTGATGATGTTTTAAAGGCTTTGGTTGACAACATGATGCAACAAATAAGACACATTGGTGTCTTCTCCAATCAAGAATATTTGCAAGTAATATGAAAAATGTGACCATAAATTAACAAAGTCAACCATAGGAGATTTGACTTTTTGTATTCACTTACAAGAAAACAAAAAAACAAGATCTTGTGAATTTTTGTTCACCAAGTTTGCATCATTGCTTCTTATAATGTTTTGTGAAAAATATTACATTTATTGCAAGGGCATACCACAAATTGCATGAAGAAAAGATCACAAGAAGAATTGATCACACATTTTAAAGGAATGGGTTGTAAGAAAAGTTGAAAAGTTGAATGTATGAAATTCATTGACAATTTTCTTCCTACACTTCAACTTAGAGGTCATTTTCTTTGATTGTTGAGAAAATGTTCAACACAAAAACAACAAATGCAAACACAAAGTTTTAAAGCAACTAGTACTTTGAACACATGAGTTTTGAATCAACCATTGCTTTCAATGGGTGGTGAAAAGATGATACACCAAGATTCAACCGTCTCGGTCTACATAACAGATAACTTGTATTGATGGTAAATAAATTTTATGAAAATCTAAAGGTAACCTACCATTAGGTGTGGTTGTTTATGTAGTTAATTGAAAATTGTTATAAATAAATTAGTGATGTTAAAAACTACTTAAAAATTTCTTGACATTAGGTGTGGCAATGCATAAATATTTTCCCTTTTTTTATGTCCTTTAATTCCCCTTTAAATGAATTGATGAGAACTAAAAACATGTTGAGCTAATAAAGTGTACCGTCCAAATTAATAAACAAATATCTCATGATGTTGATTTTATGTTTTATGACAATTTCAATCTGGTGATAATTAAAGTAGGAAATGTTCATATTAAGTATGGGGCAAGGCCTTGAAGGCCTCCTTTAATTTGAGGGTCCTAACTTTGAAGATGATAACTTGAGGGTGCAAGCATTTGAAAAATAGGAGAGGCTTTCAAGAATAGGCCTTCCCCATCATAAAACATGAAAGCTTTTTCATTTGGATGGTAAAAGGTTAAAGGTGAATAACAAAAGGGTTTGTCAATTGATGAACAAATCTTCTTCACAAGGAAATGTCTTAAAAATTTTTTAAAAAATCTTAGAGTGCTTAATGTTTAGTATTTGTTTGGATACCACATTATAACCTTCCCAAATCATGGTGCCACACTTTGTTTTCGGTATTATTGAAAAGGCTTTGACAAAGTGGTGTGAACCTTTGTCATTTTGCACATTTTGAATCAATAGGATAAATAGGCAAGTGAACGAACACTTAAGAATTTGAAGGAGCTCAAATTTTCACACATTGTTTCTTTGTTTTTGACGTTACAAAAACATTTGTAGCCATCCACCTAGTGCTTCTAGCATTGCAAAAATTGCTCAATTCAATAAAGGAATGGGGAAAATATGGGGTGTTTGGTGTAAGGGGGTTTAGAGTTTAGTGATGGGTGAATTAAAACAAATTCAGATTTCTAGCTTAAAATATTTGATTATTGCATCTTTGAATATGTTTCTTACTTTGAAGGTTCACAAGGTAATTTTGTCACATTGAGGACTATATGAATTACATTGATACATGTTGGCATCACATCTCCATTATGTCATGCAACATGATATTGATGCATGACATGGCATAAAGTGAGGGTGTTAAGGGAAGAATTGTGTTGTCCTAGTTGGACGAATTGGAGAGAAGATGTACCATCCCTATTGCATAGAGTGGATAGAAGATTACATGATGTCCCTATTGGATGGATTATAAAAACGTAGTTTCAACAATTGACAAAATGGATAGAGGTGTAGTATGACTGTGTAGGATTAGGACTTATGAAAACTAAATCAAATTGGGTTTTATGGTGAAAATCTAACAAAGATTTCTAGAAAAACATTGTTGAGGATAGGATTATCATATTAAAAGATGAAGAATTATGATGGAGAGAAGAGGGAATAATTTTGATATATGGAAAAATTCAGGAGATTAAACAACACAATTTTGATGAAGAAGAATAGTGGTATTATAGTATGTTTTTATTTCCATTTTTTTGTTTCCATTTAATATGAGGGTCTAATTCTACTTTTAGGTCACTACAAAAGTCATAATTGTACAAACATGTGCTTTGTAATGGATTTTTGGTTGAGTTTTATCATTGATTTTTGTAGTTGTTATTAAACACACTCTATATGTTGGAGACAATATGTTAAAAACATATTCCAAAACAAACACAATGTTAGAATATTAACGTTTATAAAAAAAATGTTTGTGTGACCATGATCATTCAATGTTATTTTTGTCAAATTTGTGTTTTAGCCAAATTGACAATGTTCCCAAAGGGGACACTTAATGTAAAGTTTGGGATATATGTGCGTCAAATGACCATTTTTAGGGGGGTTATCAGATAATTGTCCAAACCATTTTTTTATCACCCTATTATTATTTTTAAAAAATGTATATACATATTAAAGCCACCCTATATTAATTATAGTCCATTATTTCAGATTATTGCATATTATAATTAAATTGATTATTTGAATAAAATGTACCTTATTTTTAAACTAATTAACTTATAATTTTTACCCAACAACCAATATATTGCACCCTATATTTTTACTCATGTATTATTTACTTTTTAAAACTAGTGTCCCCCCCCCCCAGGACAATGCTACATAATGATATAAAAGAAAATTTAACTAGATTTGGTTACAAGCTAAATATGAAAACAATCTTTTTAAAACATTTAAAAATATTTTGGCTACATGCTTGAACCATGTATATATATATATATATGAAAATTGGTCTTAAATTTTGGTTGAACTATGGTTATTGAAAATCTCAAAAAAATATTTTTTTACCACTTTTGATTTTAATATAACTTTTTGACTATTTTTCATCAACAAAAAAAGTGTTAGCATTAGTATTATTTGTTTTAAACAAAAATTCATCATTTAGTTTTTTTCTAAATGGGTTTTCACCATGGAGATTTTGTTTTCTACTGTAAATGCAACTAATTTTTCTATAAAAAAGTTGGTGTGATCCTAGTTAAGGTTTAAGGTAGTGGGGACATTTTTGCATTTTAACATTTTTTTGGTTTTTTTTTTAAAAAATTTCATTTTGGTTAAACACAAAAAGAGGCGCACTTTGCAATCCTACCCACCTTGCTTATACTTTTTTTTCCTTCACAATGTTGGAAAGGTGCATGTGTTGCCCCCCCTTTTCTTTCTTCCTTTTTTCATAGCTTTATTCAAGTGGAGCACTATGTGTAAGACTTAAGTTATGTTTGTGTGGTTAGTGAGACATTGTGCGAAGAACATGTAATTAAAAGGATGTGTGTTCAAAAAGTTAGTCACAAAAAATAGTGGAAACTATTGTTGAGCCCAAGTCACAAAGAGCCATCGATTAGGGGCCATGAGGCGGGGTTAATGAAGGGGAGTCAATAAGAAACACGCATTGATGCAACATCAAAGGGTAGTTGCCAAAGAGGATCAAAGACACAAATATTTCATGGGGGTTTTTTTTTTTTTTGTCAACCCCTTTATGATTGAAGACTTTATTATTTTTATTTTCTTTTCGACCCCACTTGCGAACAAAGACCATTTTTTTCCCTTCTTTTTGACCTCTGCTACCATGTGACCAATGCTTTTGGTTTCGACAATGTGCTTGTTGTTAAAGGGTATTTAAACATAGTCAAAGGGAACTAGAGTGGACATTCCTTAAAACTACATTTTTGTATGTTTGACAGATCACAAGTGAAGTATAATATTTTGGATTATCATAATGTTTTTGGGAATATTTTCCATTAATTGCAAAGTTTACATGCTCAAAGCTTGACACAAATCAATTTTTTTTGCATGTTCAAAGCACTCAAACCTCGAGAATGGACAATCATTGTTTTTTTCAAACATTTTCTTTTCTACCAAATGTGCACCATTCTTTCTAAAAATTGGAAAGGTTTTGAACATTGATGATTAGAAGAGAAAAAAATTTGAATTGATGATTTTTAAAAAAATAATCGATTTGAACACATTTGGTTCAAAAGTATTTTTGACCCTAGAAATTATGAATTTTGAAAATGTGCCTTGAACAAAAGTTATTCATGTTAATGTGATAGAGGGCATGAATGCATAATATGCATGATATAAAATCAATTTTTAGTAAAAAATGTATTTATATTTAAAACGCAATGTTAAAAAGGGTATCTGAAATACAAATTTTAAAGTTATAAACTGACACAAAAACAACACATGTCATGTGCAATCCTTGGAAAAGGATTTTTACCTTGGTATGCTTTGCTCCTTTGACCATGTTTTCACTTTGAAATTTTTTAAAGTTTAAAGTAACATAAAAGGAGGTTGTAATCATGTCCTACAAACTAAGACTTTTTGCAAGACCAAATAGGAATGTAACATGATCCAAAGTAATTGTGGACTTGGTTCAAATGTTTTTAGAAAAAGGTACATTCACAAAATAAGAAGTTAGGGGTGCACCTTTAATAAGGACTTCAGTGATTGTTATTCTAAAAGATTTTGGGTATATATTAGAAATATTCCATTTGTAATTTGTAAAAAATCATAAGAAAGTCCTTTTGATTAAAAAATATGTTACATTATATTCTTATGTGAATATGTGTTTTAAGAATCTCTCCAAAATTATGTCATTTTCAAGTCCTTTAAAAATCACTTATGAGTTTTTTCAAGGAGTAAAAGCATTATAAAACATTGGTTATAGTTATTAATCAATGCTTTTGAGAATTCAAATTTTATTAGATTCATTTCAAATTATTACACATATTTCCACAATATATTAAGAACATTATCATCAAAACGTATAAAAGAAATGTGTAATATTAATATATTTTTTGACATAAAAACATGAAAAACAAAACATTGGTTATAATTCCTATGGTTCTTATATTTGTGAATGTACCTAGAAAAATTTGTAACTTTACTTGCACATATTGTGCTACTTCATGCACTTGTGTGTGTATTTGTGCATTTTATTTTTGACATCCTCCCAAAATTAAAAATATGTTTCATAATATTTTCATATGAGTTTTGGAATTATAAGATTGTATAATTGATTAGATTTGAATTGGACACAAGATTTAAAAAGCTTGTTAGTGTTGGGGTTGTTAGCTTTGTTCAAGTAAAGCCAAGAAATTGGATTCACAATTTACATGACTACACCAATGAGTGCAATATGATTGTTTTACGAAAATGACATTATTGGACTATCTGGGTACAATAGTTTAGACTAGGAAGGAGTGGTGCCTTATCCATGTTAGCTATTTTGATTCCCTTGACCTTGCATATAACAACATGATTTGAATTTGATTCATACGTTAAATTTGTTGTGTTTGTTCACCCTTATATCAGATATGGATTTGATTTTTGGGTTGACTTTTGTTGACCCTATGATCTTTGCATAACCATATTGGACCAAAATGTTTCAAATTTTCCATCCTTTAAGTAGAAAAAGAAAAGGCAAAATTTATGCCAATGTAAGGGAAAGATGAAAATAGGTTACGAGTAATGGTAACCACACAAAAGTAGTTACACACATGAAAGGATCAATGGTAAAGAACATAGAAAATTTGGCATGTGTGGCTAGACAAAACTACTTGAATTTAACATGGCAACACATGGCCACAATATTGTATTTTCATAGGGCATTTGTTTAAAGCCAATTGTTTTGAGATTTCAATTGTCAATTCCATCACAATGTAATGAACCATGGTTCCTTGAAAGGAGCATTGTGTAAATCACATCACAAAGTGGGGGCCCCTTTGTATTAGTGCTATTTAAATACTTTCACAATACTTTTACAAGATGTCCAAGGTTTAGTGTTTTGTTCATGTAAAATAGGCATTGAAACAATTTAGATTGTATTGACTTAATTTTGGTATTGTTTAAATGATAAATGATGTAACATCATATTTGCATTGTATTTTTGTTGTTTGACATGTTGTATTCACATTATGTCAATATTGTAATGATATTGCATTAGTATTGTGATTGTATTGGATATGCACTTTTAATTGTAAATGATACAATGTTGTTACAATATGGTTACAAATTCTATTATTGTATTTATATTCATGTTGTCTATATTTTGAATTTATGTTATACTCATTTTTTTTCAATATCATATTTACATTCAATGTGCATTGTTGAACGTACAGGATGCAATGTTGCAACAACATAGTAGTAATGAGGGAATGGATAAGTTAGCCTCTTCATAATGACCTGTCAGAATTCTTGTAACATCTTCTGACAGCACCTTAAAAGACGTAATGTTACCACCTAAAAAATGAGGGCAGCTTACATTTCATAAATGAAGACACCATAAGTTCACATCATAAGTTTAGTAGAGGATAAACCCCTAGGCTTTCAATAAACCCACTAGCTTTGAGCACCATCTGTTTGTGACATAAAAAAAGGAAGCAACTGCTATCCAGGATAGATAGAGAATAATAAAAATCATACCACCAATTGCATCCTCGAATTTCAGTTTTGCAGCAAAGGATGACACACGTCGATCAGGATGCTTCAGAGATACATCTGTGCCTAAGCCATGCTCCTGCAAAACAACACTAGCAGCAGCCTCCTGAGAGACTACCAGATTACAGAGCGTTTTTTTTCAAGTGACACAAGGAAGTTGAGAACCTACAGATGCAACTAGTTGCTTTGCTCATCTCGATTCTAGAATCCGCGATTTCGATACAGGATTGGTGCAATCAAATGCGTCCACAAACAAGAGAGTCGCGCACGTATGCACGTATATTAAAAGAATGCACGTAATTGCTCAAATTACGAACAACTTTTTGATGTTTCACGTCAACGCTTTGCCATCGCTTTTTGCACGAAAGATATAGCTTGCCTACAAACTTATTAGAAAGCTACAACAAAATTCCAAATCACTTGCTCGAAATTGACACATCTTCTCGCAGTTCTACTATTGAATTTTTTTGAATATCCAGAAGCAAAAAAATAGCCTTTTTATTATCTGAATTCAGTGAGCGATGACATCACAATGCATCCATTTTACAAGAAACGGGCAAAAATCTAGTGGAACTTCCATACTACGCCTTCAGACGGGGAAGATTAAAAAACAGATAAAAATATTTGCACGCGTATAAGCGAAAAAATACAAAACAGAAACCACATACAGAAAAACACATAGAGATTGAGAGAGATTCAAAAATTTGCAGTACTCGCCTGCTTTCTTGAAGACACCAAGGCTCTGGATACGAATTCCCTAGACAGAGACACTGGGAGTTTCAAATCCTCTGGATTCTCCTGGGTGGTGGCTTCTTCGCGTTTGCCGAGCGCCAATTGTTGCCAAAGATTAACATCCATGGCAGTAACTGACTTCTTCACATGCTTCAGAGTGGTATTTAAGCGCATGTGTGTTGCATTCTTGTCGTCCATAGTGCAGCGATACAACAAGAGCAGCCTCGCAATAACAACGATGAAAGGAAAGGAATGAAGGAACGAAAGAGAGAGAGAGAGAGAAAATAGACCCCACAGGGTTCAACCACCCGCTTCGTTTCAATATCCAGGTCCCCAAATCACGTCTTCAAATCTGCAACATTGCAAAATATGCCATATCTAAACAAGTCCCCAACCATATCCTGAAATCTGTCACATCCCAAAATCCCGCCATATCCCACGCTCTAAAGAGCAAACCAGGTGATGACATCTCAACATATGCCCTTTTCACATGTGGAAATTGTGCGATGTTGTTCTTTTTACCACACATGGGTCTTGCTATATTAAATTAAATTGAATTAAATTAAAATTATGGCCTATTTTAATTGGGAGGACAATATTTGGGTAAAATACATACTTTTTTCAATAAGCTTTTACTTCAGTATGAAGTATGTATTGAAAATCAATTTGTGTTGTCTCAACATTGATAAGATCTTATTCATTGAATGCGTGTTGGAAAAATGTAAATTATGTCAAAACAATCCCAATGTTAACTCAATACATATTGTTATAATGCCATCAACATATTGTATCAATGACCATATTAGCATTGAATCTTCAACATATAGTCATCAATTTGATGATTTATTAATGTATGTTGTGCCAATGTTGGT
>Ga0116229_10003160_pt1 | contig 27030 bp, 27 predicted proteins | sample S1TSphgellanicum_3_FD_87313 | JGI IMG/M metagenome (GOLD analysis project Ga0116229, IMG submission 87313) | Host-associated microbial communities from peat moss isolated from Minnesota, USA - S1T2_Fc - Sphagnum magellanicum MG | ecosystem: Host-associated > Plants > Peat moss > Unclassified... | reverse complement strand
GCTACCGGCGATCGCTACCGGCGATCGCTACCGGCGATCGCTACCGGCGATCGCTACCGGCGATCGCTACCGGCGATCGCTACCGGCGATCGCTACCGGCGATCGCTACCGGCGATCGCTACCGGCGATCGCTATGCAGGCAGGATGATGTCGAAGGTCGCGCCGCGCTCCGTCGGCACGAGCGCCAGCCGCCCGCCGTGGTTCTCCTCGACGATGCGCCGCGCCAGCGACAGGCCGATCCCCCAGCCGCGCTCCTTCGTCGAGAACCCCGGCCGGAATATCTGTTTCCGCATCTCGCGCGGGACGCCCGGCCCGTCGTCGGCGACGCGCAGCCGCACGCCACCCTCCGGCAATGGCTCCGCCGACAAGTCGACGCGCCCGCCGCGGCCGGCGAGGGCATCGATCGCGTTCTTCGTCAGCGCCTCGACCGCCCACTCCAGCAGCACGGAGTCCCCGCGCACGACGAGCGGCGCCGGCCCGGCGACGGCGCAGACCGTCACCGTGTGTGCGAGCGATGGGACCCGCACGCGGAAGTAGTTGGCGACGCGCTGGACCAGGTCGGCCGCATCGACCCGCTCGGCGCGCGGGGGCCGGCCGATCCGCTCGAAGCGGTGCGCCACGCGCTCGAGCCGTTCGAGGTCGCTCGTCATGTGGTGCAGCACGGTGTCACCCGTGCCCCGCTCACGCAGCAGCTCGAGCCACCCGCTCAGGCTCGAGAGCGGCGTGCCCAGCTGATGCGCCGACTCGCGCGCCATCCCCGCCCAGACGCTCTCCCGATCCGCGTGCGCCCGCGTGCGCAGCGTGAAGACCATCGCGGCGATCAGGAAGGCGAGCAGGATGCCCTGCAGCGCCGGGATCACGCGCAGCCCCCGCACGAGCGGCGTGTTGCCATAGTAGACGAACCCGACGCCGGGCTCGAAGACCGGCGGGTTCTGCGCCTGCAGGATGCGGAGGTACTCCCGAAGGCGCGGACTGTCGAGCCGTCCGGAGAACGGCAGGTTTGCGGTGTCGCGGGGCACCTGGTGCAGATCCGTGATGATCACCGGCACACCCATCTGCCGAATGTTCTGCGACAGGTCGAAGAGCGCCGCCGCGCTTGCCCCCTCGGACGAGTCGCTCAGTGCCTTGAAGACGCGGGCATACATCTGCCCCGATTGCTGCGTCTCACGACGCAGTTCGGCGATGACGCGCTGGGTGTAGATGACATACCACCCGAGCAGGATCGCGAAGCCGGCAATCAGCAGGACGGTGGGCGCTCGGCGGGGCACGGAGCGGTCCTGTCAGCCAAGCCGGTCGACGCCAAGCCACGGTCGCAGCACCTCGGGCACGTCGACGGTGCCGTCCGGGCGCTGCCAGTGCTCGAGGATCGCGGCGATCGTGCGCGGGAACGCGAGTCCCGAGCCATTCAGCGTGTGCGGAAAGCGGGGCTTGCCGCCGCCACCCGGCCGGAAACGGATATTCGCGCGCCGCGCCTGGAAATCGGTGAACGTGCTGCACGAGGAGACCTCGAGCCACTTCCCGACCCCGGGCGCCCAGACTTCGAGGTCATACGTCTTCGCGCTGGCGATCCCGGTGTCGCCACCGGCGAGGAGGACGACGCGGTACGGAAGTCCGAGGCGCTGCAGCACGGCTTCGGCGTGGCCGGTCAGCAGCGCCAGCTCCCGCTCCGACTCCTCCGGCGCGCAGATGCGCACCATCTCGACCTTGTCGAACTGGTGGACGCGGAGGAGCCCCCGGGTGTCCTTGCCGGCGGAACCCGCCTCGCGCCGGAAGCAGGGCGAATAGCCCGTAAGCGCGAGCGGCAGCCGCGCCGCCTCGACGACCTCATCGCGCAGCAGATTGGTGATCGGCACCTCCGACGTCGGGATCAGGAAGAGATCCTCGTCGCGCGTGCGATAGAGATCCTCCTCGAACTTGGGCAGCTGGCCCGTTCCGGTCATCGTCTGCCGCGTGACGAGTGACGGCACCCAGACTTCCTCGTATCCGTGCTCGCTGGTGTGCAGCGTCAGCATCCAGTTCATCAGGCTGCGCACGAGCCGCGCTCCGAGCCCGCGGTAGACGATGAACCCGGAACCCGAGATCCGCGCGCCGGCCGCGAGATCGACGAGCCCGAGCGCTTCGCCGATCTCCCAGTGCGGACGCACGCCATCGACCGGACGGGGCGTCCCCCACGACCGGACGACGACATTGGCGTCCTCGCCGCCAGCCGGCACATCACGGAGCAGGACGTTGGGCAGCTGCATCTGCAGCGCGTCGCGCGTCCGCTGCGACGCATCGAGCGCGACCTCGAGCGCGCCGAGCTGGTCACCGAGCGCGCGGCTTTCGGCGACCAGCGGCTCGGCCGGCGCGCCCGACTGCCTGGCGCGCCTGACCGCATCGCTCAATGCGTTGCGCTGCGCCTTGAGGCGCTCGACGGCCTGCGTGTCGCGGCGCCAGTCGCCGTCGACCGCGATCAGGCGGTCGAGCAGCGCGAGCGCCTCGGTCGCCCCGCGCGTCGTCAGCGACTCACGGACGACCTCGGGCTGCTCGCGCAGCAACGTGAGATCGAGCACCGACGCCTGACGTCAGTGGTTTGGAATGCCGGGCAGAAACTGTCGATAGCCGCAATTGGGATCGACCGTCGCCCGCGCAAAGATCTGCCCCTCGCCGATGTTGACACTGTCGACCACCAGCTTCGCATACAAGACCGGGTTCGTCGCCGAGGCGCAGCCGGATGTGCTCGCCGCGATGATGATCGGGAGGCCGGGCGTGAGCGCGAAGACGGTATCGAACGAGTAGCCGTTTTTCGGCGCCTCGGTCAGCCAGCAGCTGTTCGGCAGGCCGGCGCGCACGCATGCCAGCGAGTCGAACAGCATCGTCGTCTCCTTGAGGCCGACCTGGTGCGGCGTGCCGATCCCGTTCCCCGTCTCCACCAGCTTGATCGGATAAATGATCGTCTGCCCGGTCGGCGACAGATCGAAGGCGACGTCGAACGACTCGCTGCCATCGGTCGTCACGGCGTGCTGCGACGTCAGGTCGAATCCGCTCGGCAGTTGCGGACCGCTGTGATTGAGGGCGTAGAAGACCAGCGTGTCGAAACCGACGGTGCCGACGGGCGCGGTGTTCTTGCTGCACCCGGTGAGCGCCGCGGCGGCGCCGCACACGGCGAATACGATGGGGATCAGGCCTCGAGCCGTCATGACCGAAAGTCGGGGGAACACACGTCGATGAACGGCGTAGATTAGACGCACGGCACGATCACTGCAAGCTATTCGCATAGCTTGACTTCCGTCATGTGCGCTCCTAGCTTCGCTCGGGTCATTCAGGGGGAGTTCCGATACCGACACTGCGCGATCTGGTCGCCGCAATTCGCCAGCGGGAGGGCGTCGACGCGGCCGTCGTGCTTGGCCGCGACGGCCTGCTGATCGACAGCCAGGCCGTCGCCCCGCTCGATGCCGAGCACGTCGCGGCCCACGTGCCGGCGATCGTCGCTGCCGCCGATGAGTGTGGCGCGGCAGCCGAGCGCGGCGCGCTCGTCACGGCCGTCCTCGAGTACCAGACGGGCCTGGCGATCATCTCCGTGCTGTCGTCGGAGGCGCTGTTGCTCGTCCTCGTCCGCGCCTCGGCCAACATTGGCCAGCTGCTGTTCGAGTTGCGTCGCAACCGCGAACAGATCGCGACGCTCGTCTGAGATGGCACCGATCCACGCGCTCGTCGCCGATGACGAGCCGCACATCGGACGCATCATCAAGATGAAACTCGAGCAGGGACCATTTCTCGTCACCCTCGCCTTCGACGGCCGTGAGGCGCTCGAGGCACTGCGCCGCGATCCCGAGATCCAGATCGTGCTCCTCGACCTCATGATGCCGCATCTCAGCGGATTGGATGTGCTGGCCGAACTGCGCGCCAGTCCGGTCTGGAAGGACCTGCCGTGCGTCATCCTCACCGCCGCAGGGCAGGAACAGCAGCACAGCCTCGCCATGCGACTTGGTGCCACTGATTTCATGACCAAGCCGTTCAGCCCCAAGAAGCTCTACGCCCGCATGGCGGAACTCGCGGGCATCACGCCTGACGAGCCGCCCGTCGCGGTCTCGTGACGACGCCGTCCGACGCCGTCTGGGCCGTCGTCCTCGCCGGCGGCGTCGGATCACGGTTCTGGCCTCTCAGTACACCGGATCGGCCCAAACAGCTCCTGTCGCTCGTGAACGAGGCGCCGCTCCTGGCCAACACGCTCGAGCGCCTCGCGCCGCTCGTGCCCGCCGCGCGCACCCTCATCCTCACGAATGCGTCGATCCGCGCGGCGGTCGCCCACGCGGCACCAGGGGTCCCGGCCGCCAACGTGCTGGCCGAACCACGGCCGGCCGGTACCGCCGCCGCGCTCGCGTGGGCGGCGCTGCAGATCGCGGCGCGACCGGCGCTCGACGGCGGCGGCCCGGCTGCCGTGATGCTCTGCGTGCACGCCGACTGGGCGGTCGGCGACGCGCCGGCGTTCCGTGCCGCGCTCGGCGATGCGGCGGCGGCGGCGCGGACGTACCGCAGTCTGGTGACCGTCGGCGTGGTGCCCACACGTCCGGATCCCGGCTTCGGCTATATCTGTCCGGCCGCGGAGATCGCGCCCGGCCTCTCGCGCGTCGAGCGGTTCGTCGAGAAGCCGGACCGCGCGCGCGCCGAGCGGATGTGCGCCGATGGCTACCTCTGGAACTCCGGGATTTTCGCGTGGCGCGTCGACGATTTCCTCGGCGAAGTGCGCGCGCTGACCCCCGAAGTCGCACCGGCACTCGACGTCGACCCGCGGGCCGACGGCGGCGCCGCCTTCTTCGCGGCGGTCCGCTCGGCGATCTCGGTCGATGTCGGCGTGCTCGAGCGCAGCGCACGCGTGCTCGTACTTCCCGGGCGGTTTGGGTGGGACGATGTCGGCACGTGGGGCGCGCTCCGCCGCGTGCGGCCGCTCGATGCCGCGGGCAATGCGCTCCGCGGCACGGTCCATCTGCGCGACGCGGCCGGCAATGTCGTCCACGCGGACGACATGGTGGTGGTGCTCGACGGCGTCTCGGACCTCGTCGTCGTGGCGCGCGACGGCCTCGTCCTCGTGACGACCGTCGATCGGTCGGCCGACCTCAAGGCGCTGATCGACGTGCTGCCGTCCACCGTGGTCGGCCGCGGCTGAACCGGGCGCCGAGCGATGCAATGACGGTCTATCTGTACGACGACAGCGTCGCGCGCGCGTTCGAGCCGTTCGCGCTGACGCGTCCGGCTGGCGAGCTGCGGGCGGGCGCGGTGCTGACCCGCGAGCGCTGGGCGCGCGTCGCCGGTACCGACGTCGCGGGACACGTGACGGCCGAGCACCTGCACGATTTCGATGAAGCGGGCGCCCCGTCTGTCATCACGGACGCCGTGCCGGCTGGCAGCATGCTGGTCAACGCTCGCGCCCTGCCGGCGCTCGACGCCGCCGCCCCGGCGGACGCGCCGATCTGGCGCGTCGATGGACGGCTCGCGGGCGTGCGGCTGCCGCGCGCCGTGGCGATCGCCGAGATGCTGGGCGGCACGCAGTCGATCGATGGGCTGGCGCGATCGCTCGCGGTCGAGGGCGCCGTCGACCTGCCGGGCCGGTGGCTCGGCGCGATCTGGGATCTGATCGGCCAGCTTCCCGCGCAGCTCACCGAGGATGTGAGTGCGCTCGGCCCGGGCCTCGCGCTCGAGACCCGCCTCGAGCACGTGGGACGTCGCGGCGAGCACGCGCTCTACGTCGAGCGGGGTGCGGAGCTCGAATCGTTCGTCTTCGTCGACCTCACCGCGGGTCCGGTGCTGGTCCGGGCCGGCGCGGTCGTCCAGGCGTTCACGCGACTCGTCGGCCCCTGCGTGATCGGCGCCGGCTCGACCGTCTCCACGGACCGGATCGCGACGGTCTCGATCGGCGACGCCTGTCGCGTGCACGGGGAGCTGAGCACGTCGATCCTGATCGGGCACGCCAACAAGTCGCACGACGGCTTCGTCGGCCACTCGGTCCTCGGCCGGTGGGTGAACCTCGGCGCGGGCACGATCACCAGCAATCTCAAGAACACCTACGGCAGCGTGCAGCTCTGGACGCCGAGCGGCCAGACGACGACCGGGCTCATGTTCCTCGGGACGATGTTCGGCGACTTCGCGAAGACGGGGATCGGCACGCGGCTGACGACCGGCACGGTGATCGGCGCCGGCGCGAACATTTACGGCGGCGACACGCCGACGAAATTTGTCCCGCCGTTTGCGTGGGGCTCGCATGCGCCGTACGACTCGTTCGCACTCGACAAGTTCCTGCAGGTCGCCGAGCGGCAGATGGCGCGCCGTTCGGTGACGCTGGACGACGCCGCCCGCCGGCAGCTGCGCGCGGCGCACCGCCGCGCCGGGCAGCGCCGCGACAACTGGCGGATCGACTGATCCGCGCGCGGTGATCCGCGTCCTGGGAAGTGGCAGCCGTGGCAACGCCGTCCTGCTCGAGGGCGGCGGGACGCGCGTGCTGATCGATGCCGGATTCCCGCCCCGCGTGCTCGCGGCTCGCCTCCGCGCGGTCGGCGTGCCGCCCGAATCGATCACCGCCGTCGTCGTCACGCACGAGCATACCGACCACGCCGGTGGCGTCGCGGCCAGCGCCACGCGATACCACTGGCCGGTCGTCGCCACTCGCGGGACGACGGCCACCGCCCCCGCGATGTGGGCCGCGCTCGGCGTGGCCCCGCGGCCGATCGCACCCGGCCAGCCGATGACGATCGGCGCATTCGAGTTCGTGGCCGTGCGCGTCTCGCACGATGCCGCCGAGCCGGTCGCGCTGGTGGCCACGTGCGGCACGAGCGGCGCGCGCATCGGGATCGCCTACGACCTTGGGGAGACGACCGAGCCCCTCGCGGCGGCGTTCGAGCGGCTCGACGCGCTCGTGATCGAGACGAACCACGATCCCGCGATGCTCCGGGCGGGCCCGTACCCCCCGGTGGTGATGCAGCGGATCGCCAGCCGACGCGGCCATCTGAGCAATACCGCCGGCGCCGCGTTCGCCGGGCGCATCGCGCACCGCGGTCTGCGCGAGGTGATCCTGGCGCACCTGAGCGAGATCTGCAACACCCCCGCGCTCGCCGTGGCCGCCGCGCGTGGCGCCCTCGCGCGCGCCGGCTGCCGCGCCTCGATCCACGCAGCGAGCCAGCACACGGTCCTCGTCGCCGAGGCCGCAACCGGCCGGCGCGCGGTCGCCATCCAGCTCTCGCTGCCCCTCGCCGCCGGCGACGCGCACTCCGCATGATGCGCCGCACCTGACGCGTCGGTCCTCAACGCACGACGGGGACCGATCGCTCGGTCCCCGTCGCCACTCCCTGGTGTTGCGTGGGTGCTAGTACATCCCGCCCATGCCACCGCCACCACCGCCGCCGCCGGCCGGGGCCGACGACTTCTCTTCCTTCTTCTCGACCACGATCGCTTCCGTGGTGAGCAGCAGGCCGGCGATCGAGGCCGCGTTCTGCAGCGCCGTGCGCGTGACCTTGGTCGGATCGATCACGCCCGCCGTCACGAGATTCTCGTACGTGTCGGTCAGCGCGTTGTACCCGTAGCTGTTGTCCTTCGACTCCCGCACCTTGGCCACGACGATCGAGCCCTCGCCACCGGCGTTCTGGACGATCATGCGGATCGGTTCCTCGATCGCGCGACGCACGATCTCGACGCCGACCTGCTCATCCGCATCACCGGCCTTGAACCCCTTGAGCGCCGCCTGCGCGCGGATCAGCGCGACGCCGCCGCCCGGGACGATCCCTTCCTCGACGGCCGCGCGGGTCGCGTGCAGCGCGTCCTCGACACGGGCCTTCTTCTCCTTCATCTCCGACTCGGTCGCGGCGCCGACATTGATCACGGCCACGCCACCGGCGAGCTTCGCCAGCCGCTCCTGGAGCTTCTCCTTGTCATAGTCCGACGTGGACTTCTCGATCGCGGACCGGATCTCCTTGATCCGCCCCTGGATCTTGTCGGACGCGCCGGCGCCGTCGATCAGCGTCGTGTTGTCCTTGTCGATCACGATCCGCTTCGCCTTGCCCAGGTCCGTGAGGACGGCGTTCTCGAGCTTGAAGCCGACTTCCTCGGAGATCACCTGGCCGTTGGTCAGGACCGCAATGTCCGCCAGCATCGCCTTGCGGCGGTCGCCGAAGCCCGGCGCCTTGACGGCCGAGACGCGCAGCGTCCCACGGAGCTTGTTGACGACCAGCGTCGCGAGCGCCTCACCCTCGATGTCCTCGGCGATGATCAGCAGCGGCTTGCCGACCTGCGCCACCTTCTCGAGAATCGGGAGGAGGTCCTTCATCGACGAGATCTTCTTGTCATGGATCAGGATGAGCCCGTCCTCGAGCACGGCCTCCATCTTGTCCGGATCGGTGACGAAGTACGGCGACAGGTAGCCGCGGTCGAACTGCATCCCCTCGACCGTCTCCAGCGTCGTCTCGAGGCCACGCGCCTCCTCGACCGTGATGACGCCGTCCTTGCCCACCTTCTCCATCGCCTCGGCGATCAGGTTGCCGATCTCGGGATCATTGTTCGCCGAAATCGTGCCGACCTGCGCGATCTCCTTCTTGCCGGCCGTCGGGACGCTGATCTTCTTCAGCTGCGCGACGACCTCGACGACCGCCTTGTCGATGCCGCGCTTCAGCGCCATCGGGTTGATGCCGGCGGTGACGTTCTTGAGGCCCTCGCGGAAAATCGCCTGGGCGAGCACCGTCGCCGTCGTCGTGCCGTCGCCGGCGTTGTCCGACGTCTTCGTCGCGACTTCCTTCACCATCTGCGCACCCATGTTCTCGAGCGGATCCGCCAGCTCGATCTCCTTGGCGACCGTGACGCCGTCCTTGGTCACCGTCGGGGCGCCGAACTTCTTCTCGATGACGACGTTCCGGCCCTTGGGGCCGAGGGTCACCTTGACCGCTTCGGCAAGCTGGTCGACGCCGCGCTTCAGCGCCGCGCGAGCTTCCGTGTCGAAATACAGTTCTTTGCTAGCCATATATGATGCCTTCGCTTGAGGGTCTGGAAATCAGCCAATGACCGCGAGGACATCCGACTCGCGGAGGATCAGTACCTGCTCACCATCGACGGTCACTTCCGTGCCGCTGTACTTCCCGTAGAGGACCTTGTCGCCGACCTTCACTTCCATCGGCACCCGCTTCCCCTCGTCAAACCGGCCCGGTCCGACGGCAACGATCTCGCCCTGCTGCGGCTTTTCCTTCGCCGTATCGGGGATGTACAGACCGCCGCGCATCTGCTCGGTCTCTTCCAGCGCCTTCACGACGACGCGGTCAGCCAGCGGGCTGACCTTGATCGTGCTCTTGGTGGCCATTTGCGACTTCCTCTCCGAACGTTGGGTTGACGTTAGCACTTAACGTAGGTGAGTGCTAATGCACAAGAATAGCCTCACACACGGTGCATGTCAATCCCACCGTCAAAGCAGGTAAACTGCTGAGCGGGAACTACTTACGCGTCAGACGCGAAGCGAATTCAACAGCTCGAATGCGATCCGGAGTCCGACGAGCGTCAGATCGGGCGCGACGAGGTCGAAGGACTCGCAATAGGGCTTGAGGAGCTCGGCCAGGCCGCCTGTGGCGACGACCAGCGGCTCGCGATCGGTCGGCCATTCCCGCTTGATGCGCCGGACCATCCCATCGATGGCGTCGGCTGCGCCAAACATGACGCCGGCCCGGATGCACTCCTCGGTGCGCGTGCCGATCGCGCGCGCCGGGCCGACGAGTTCCGTCGCCGGCAGCTTCGCCGTGCGACGCGTCAGCGTGTCGGCCGAGGTGCGGATGCCGGGCGCGATCGCGCCGCCGAGAAACGTGCCATCGGCCGTGATGCAGTCGAACGTCGTCGCCGTCCCGAGATCGACGACGATCGTGTCGCGCCCGTACAGCCGGCCCGCGGCGAGCGTGTTGATCAGCCGATCGGCCCCGACGGTCAGCGGCTCGTCGACCTGCAGATGAATCGGGAGCGGCGACGACGCATCGACCACGACGGCCGGCTCGGCGAAGCATCGCCCGCACGCCGATCGCAGGGCGCCCGTCACGGCCGGCACCACCGAGGCAATGACCGAGCCGTGAATCGTCGCCGGCGCGGTCTCCCGCGACCGCAGGAGCTCGAGGACGACGAGCGCCCACTCGTCGGGCGTGCGATCGGCGCGCGTCGTCAGACGCCAGTGCGCGCGCAGCGCCTCACCATCGAAGAGTCCGACGGTCGTGTCCGTGTTGCCGACGTCGAAGGCAAGGATCACGGCGCGCGCGCCTCGAGCGCCGCGTCGCGGATCGGGTGGGGCGGCATCGCGATCACGAGCGAGCCGGAACGGTACGCGCCCACGGCATCACCCGAGCGGACGAGCAGCTCGCCGGTGGCGGCGATCCCGACGATGGTGCCGACGGCAGGCTCCCGACACGGCAGCCCACGCGCCAGATCCCGCACGCCATAGTCCCGCAACTCGGCCGCCACAAGCGCCCCGGTCGCCGACGCGGCCGCGCGCATCGGCGGCACGAGCGCCTCGAGCAGCGCCGCACGCGTGGCGCCGGGCCGCAGCGACGCGGCGCCCACCACATCCGGTGGCACCCGCAGGTTGACCCCGAGTCCGATCGCGACCCACGACGGGCGCTCATCCTGCCAGCGTGCCTCGACGAGCAGGCCGGCGACCTTCCCGTCGGCGCCATACACATCGTTTGGCCACTTCAGGCGCGCCGGCGCATCGAGCCATCGATCGACGACCCCCGCGACCGCGAGCCCGAGCCGGAGACTGAGGACGTCCAGCGCCGCCGCGTCGGTCGGCCGTTCGAGCATCGTCATCCACAGCCCCGCACCGCTCGCCGCCGACCAGCGGCGACCGGTTCGCCCGCGCCCGGCGGTCTGGCGATCCGCGATGATGATCGTGCCCGCAGGCGCCCCACTCGTCGCCGCCGCGTGCGCGACATCCATCGTCGACGCGACGCTCTCGAGGAGGTCCACGCGCGGCACGCCGAGTCGCGTCGCCAGCGCGGCGGCATCCTCGCCGTCGAGGCGGACGGGCTCGCGGGCGGTCATCGGCTCAGCCGCGGGCGCGGACGAACCACAGCACGACGACGCCGACCGCGAGCGCGACGCGGTAGATCGCGAACGCGCCGTAGCTGTGCGTCCGGACATAGCGCAACACGACCGCGATCGAGAACCAGCTGCTGAGCGCCGCCGCGACGATCCCGACGACGAGCGCCGGCGTCACGCCGCCGTGCAGCATCTGCGGCAGCTTGCGCAGCCCGGCGCCGGCGATCAACGGCATGCTGAGGAGGAAGCTGAAGACGGCCGCGCCTTCCCGATCGAAGCACAACGCGCGGCCCGCGGTGATCGTCGCACCCGACCGGGAGACGCCCGGGATCAGCGCCAGGATCTGCGCGAGCCCGATCACGATCGCATCGCGCGCGCGCATCGTCGCGACCGGCCGATCGGCCGCCGCCGCACGGTCGACGGCCCACAGCACGACGCCCATCACCGCGAGCGCGGCGGCAATCAGCAACGGCGCGCGAAAGGCGTGCTCGGCCTTCTTCTCGAGCAGGACGCCGGCGATCGCGCCGGGGATCGTCGCCAGCACGAGAAAGACGACCCGCCGCTCGGCCGACGTCGTCGCACGTCCGCCCGACCGCACCACCGTGGCGGCGGCCCGGGCGAGCTCGACCCACTCGGCGCGAAAGTACGCGAGGAGCGCCACCAGGGTGCCGAGATGCAGGGCGACGTCGAACGCCAGGCCGGGATCTTCCCACCCGAGCGCCCACGGCAGGAGGGTGAGATGCGCGGAACTGCTGACCGGAAGAAACTCCGCGAGACCCTGCACGATCCCGAGCACCAGCGCCTGGAAGACGGTCATGGCGCCAAACCTACGCGCACCGCGGGGGCAGGGCGACCAGCATCACGGCGACGGCAACGATCGCGAGGACCATCGCCCGCTTGAAGAGCGCCGCAGCCCCGCGTCGTCCGATGACCGCGCTCGTCATGCCGGCGACTGCCGCCGCGACCCCGGGCACGAGTGACGCGCCGGCCCACGCCCGCGGCGATCCTGGCGACCAGCGCGCGACGAGCGGCGCGAGCGCGAGCAGGGTGGCGAGCGTCGCGACGGCGACGACGGCGCGCGCCGGCGTCGCCCCCGCGACGACCGGCAGCGTGCGTCGACGACCGCGATCCCCGGGCAGATCGTCGAGATCCTTGGCGAGCTCGCGCGCCAGCTGCAGCGGCGCGGCGAGCGCGACGAGCGGCAGCGCGACGAGCGGCCGGCCGACGGCCCACGCCCCGTACACGAATGGCAGTGCCCCGACGATCGCGACGGCCGCGTTGGCGATGAGACCGGCTCGCGCCTTGAGCGCACCATACCGGCGGACGACGCCAATGACGGCGAGGCTGAGAAGACCGAGTCCGGCCGCGGCGGCGGCCGACAGCGCGACGGCGAGCACCGACGCGGTGCCTCCGACGCGCCGTGCCAGGCGGACGGAGACGGCGCCGGTCGGGATCGGGCGCTCGGGGTGGGCGACGACGTCGATCGCGTGGTCGTCGACGTCGTTGTACGCGTTGGCGGCGGCCGTCAGGGCCAGCGCACTCGCGGCCGCGAACCCGACCCGCCAGCCGACGGCCGCCGCCAGCGTGGGGACGCGACACCGGTCGATGACGATCGCCCACTGCGCGCCGAGCGCGACGCCGGCGGCCGCGAGGAGTGCATTGGGCCAGCGCACCAGAGCCGCGACCGCGCCGATCGCGGCCGCGGCCGTGCGCGGCGTCTCGCGCGCTGTCGCCGCCCCCGCGACGCGTGGCGACGGCTCACGCGTCACGATACAGCGCTTCGTAACGGGCCACGATCGTGTCCAGCGCGAAGCGGGCCCGCGCGTCGGCGGCGCCCGCGGCGCTCATCGCCTCCCATTCGCCCGGCGCCGTCAGGATCTGCACCGCGGCCGCGGCCATCGCGTCGACGTCGCCGACCGCGCAGAGGCGCCCGGTCTCGCCGTCCCGCACCACCTCCGGCAGTCCACCCGTGCGCGAGGCGACGACCGGCACGCCGCAGGCGAGCGCCTCGAGCGCACTCAGTCCGAACGATTCCGTCTGGCTCGGGAGCAGGAAGAGATCGGCGCCGGCGAGCAGCGGTGCCACCGAGTCGATCTTGCCGAGGAACGAGACGTCCGCCTCGACGCCGAGCGCGCGCGCCTCATCCTGCGCGTCGACGCGGTCCGGGCCGTCGCCGACCATCACGAGCACGCTCGGCACCGTCCGGCGGACGGCGGCAAAGATCCGCACGACGTCCCGGACGCGCTTGACCGGGCGGAAGTTGGAGACGTGCATCAGCACGCGCCGGCCGTCGGCGCCGATCTCCGGACGCAGGACACCGGCGTAGCGCGCCCGATCGTAGACGACCGGGTCGATGAAGTTGTGGATGACCGACACATCGCACGCCGTGCACCCGAAGGCGTGGTACGTCTCCTCGCGCAGGTAGTGGGAGACCGCCGTCAGCCGGTCCGACTTCTCGATCGAGAACTTGGTGATGGCGTGGAACGACGGATCCTGTCCCACGATCGTGATGTCGGTGCCGTGCAGGGTCGTCACGAGGCGCACGTCATGGCCGGTCTGCCGCAGCATCTCGCGCGCGATCCAGGCGCTCGTCGCGTGCGGGATGGCGTAATGCAGATGCAGCAGGTCGAGGTGATGGCGCAGCACGACCTCGTGCATCCGCACGGCGAGCGCGAGGTCGTACGGCGGGAACTCGAACAGCGGATACCGCCCGACGTCGACCTCGTGGAAGTAAATGCGGGGATGAAACGCCGGCAGTCGAAACGGCTGCTGGTACGTGATGAAGTGCACCTCGTGCCCGCGCGCGGCGAGTGCGACGCCGAGCTCCGTCGCCACCGCGCCGGAGCCGCCATACGTCGGATAGCAGGTGATGCCGATCTTCATCGCTGCCACGCCTCGAGATATCGCCCGGCCGCCGCGATCGCGCCGGCCGCGGCAGGATCGACCCGCTCGACGCGCTCGACCCGGTCCGCCGGAAGCTGGTGCCGAAACCACGTCCGTTGCCGCTTGGCGTACTGTCGCGTGCCGATCACGATCGCCTCGCGCGCGGCGGCGATCGACGTGCGCCCGGCAAGCGCCTCCCGCATCGCCGCATAGCCGGTCGCCTGCCACGCGGGCGCGTCGGCGGGCACCGTGGCCGCGAGTGCCTCGATCTCCGCCGGCCACCCGGCCGCCCACATCGCATCGACGCGGGCCGCGATCCGGCTCGCCAGCACCGGTCCGGGATCAACGAGCAGGTAGCGCGCGTCATAGCAGATCGACTCGGGGGCCGGCGAGATCAGCGCCCGAATGTAGAACCCCGCGCCGCCGACGACGACCGGCACGCGCCCGGCCGCGCGCGCCGCGTCGATCGCCTCCGCCGCGACCGCCGCCCACCGAAACGCGGAGAAGCGCTCCGTCCCGTCGATCAGGTCCAGCCCGGCGTGCGGCACCGCGGCCCGGTCGGCGGCATCCGGCTTCGCGGTCCCAATGTCGAATCGCCGATAGATCTGTCGCGAGTCCGCGCTGACGATCGTGATCGGCAGATGCTCGGCGATCGCCATCGCCAGTCGCGATTTCCCCGCGGCCGTCGGCCCGCAGATCACGAGCAGCGGATCACCGGCGGCCAAAGCGGCGCTCCAGCTCGTCCCACCCGATCCGCACGATCGTCGCGCGGCCATGCACATCATGCGCCGGCAGCGTCGTGTGCGCGAGCGCGACATAGAGCGCCCGCATCTCCGCGCCGGAGAGCGCGTCGCCGGCCTTGATCGCGGCCTTGCACGCCACCGTCGCCGCCAGCCGCTCGTGTCGAGCCGCCGTCCCCGGGTCGCGGTCGCCGGTCAGCGCGACCAGCGTGTCACGCAGGCACCGCTCGGCGTCGAATCGCGGATGCGGCGTCGGTACCGCGCGCACCAGCAACGTATGCCCGCCGAAGCCGTCGATCTCGAATCCGAGCCGCGCCAGCGCGTCGCGATGCGCGTCGAACGCATCGCCCTCCGCCGGTCCGACGTGGACCGTGAGCGGAAAGAGCAGCCGCTGTCCCGCGGCCGATCCGCGCGCCATCGCCCCCATGAACTGTTCGTAGAGCACGCGTTCGTGCGCCGAATGCTGATCGATGAGCACGACACCCTCGTCCTGCTCGAAGAGGAGATACGTGCGCCGGAGCTGCACGAGGGGCGGGACGGCAATCGGCTCGTCGGCCGCCGCGAGGACGCCGCCGCGCGCAGCCGGATCGGTCGCATTCCCGTCCTGGCGATCGAGACCGGCGATCAGGTGGTGTGTCGGATCGCCGCCGCCCGACCCGCCGAAGAGCAGACCATCCGGCGCCCGCCGCAGCAGCGCGCGATCGTCGGCGGCGACCGCGAGGCCGACGACGGACGCGCTGGCCATCGTGCCGAGCGCCCGTCGCACGGCGCCCTCGACCGCCCGCTCGATCGCCCAGCGGTCCCGAAACCGCACTTCGGCCTTGGCCGGATGCACGTTCACGTCGACCTGGTCGGCACTCACCGCGATATCGAGGAAGATCGACGGCCGGACGCCCGCCGGGATCGTCGACCGATACGCCGCCTCGGCGGCGCGCACGAGACCCGCGTCGCGGACGGCGCGGCCGTTGACGGCGAGCTGCACGCGGCGCGTCCGCGTCCCGACGTCGCTTGGACGCTCCACGAGGCCGGTCACCAGCGTCTCACCCGAGACGCTCGCCACGTCGAGCAGCGCATCGGCGTATGGCGCGCCCCAGATGCCGCCCACCCGCGCGCGGAGCGTCGGCGCCGGCGGCAGCGTCAGCGACCGCGCGCCATCGTGGCTCAGCGTCAGGTGGACCGCGCGCTGGGCGAGCCCGATCGCCGTGACGGCGTCGACGATTGCGCGCCACTCGGAGCGCGCACTGCGCAGGAACTTGAGGCGCGCCGGCACGGTGCTGAAGAGCGCCGTCACCGAGACCGTCGTCCCGCGGCGGCGCGCGACGTCGGCGATGCCGGTGAGCGTCCCGCCGGCGACCGACACGCGGGTGCCCGCACCATCGTCCGACGCGGTCTCGAGTTCGAGGACCGATACCGAGGCGATCGCCGGCAATGCCTCGCCACGAAAGCCGAAGCTGGCGATGCCGACGAGGTCATCGGCCGACCGGATCTTGGAGGTCGCGTGCCGCGACAACGCGAGCACGGCATCGTCGCGCGTCATGCCGCAGCCGTCGTCGCGCACCCGAATCCCGGCACGCCCGCCGTCGTCGACCTCGATCTCCACCGCCGTGGCGCCGGCATCGAGCGCGTTTTCGAGCAGTTCCTTGACCGCCGAGGCGGGCCGCTCGACGACCTCGCCGGCCGCGATGCGGTCGGCGACGGCGCTCGGCAGGATCGCGATCCGCGGCGTGGCGACCACCTCAGCGATCGCGGGCGATCGAGGTCAGGCGATCCGACTCGACCCACCCCTCGCGATCGCCATCGAGTTCGATCCGCACCCACGCCCCGTCGTGTCCGTCGACGCGTGCCACGTCCCCCGCATCGAGCATCGCGCGGTGCTCGGCACCGAGCGCCGGGGAGACGAGGAGCGGCGTGCCGCCGGCGACGACCGCGAGCCCGCGCGCGGCCGCGCCCTCGTCGAGGGCGATCGCCAGCAGGGCCAGCAGCACGGCGCCCAGGGCGGCGGCGGTCGCGAGCCGGGGCAGCGCCCGGCGCCCCCAGGCGCGTACGGCCCACACGAGGCAGGCGACCAGCCAACAGGCGAGCGCAAGATCGGCGACGAGCGGCGCCCCGACGCGCGGGGGCGCGGCCAGCCGACCATCCTGGGGCGCCCGCACGAGACCGAGCCGCTCGCGCATGTCCGGCGCCAGCGGCTCGAGGCGCACCGCGCGCTGCCATCCGACGACGGCGTCGGCGGTGTCGGCGAGCGCCCACGCGGCGGTCCCGGCGTTGGCCCACGCGTCCGGCGCGCGAGGCGCGAGGCGCGCGGCGCCGACGAACCGGTCGGCGGCCGCGCGGAAGTCGCGCGCCGCGTAGGCGACGACGCCCTCACGGAACTCCTGCGCCGCCGCCTGGTCCGTGCCGGGATCAGCGGACGCGGCGCCGACCGCGGCCAGCATCGCACCGATCGTGGCGGCGAGCACGAGTACGCCGGCCGCGCCGCCGCTCGGCCCGCGGCGTCGCGGCGTCTCTCGAGGAGCCGGGCTCCCGGATGCCGCCAGTGGCTGACGCGCTTCCGCCACGACCGCCTGATAGGCCGCGTAGGCCGACGAGGCGAGACGCTCCGTCGACGTGCCGCCGCCGTAGGCGCCCTGATCGAGTCGTGCGAGGATCTGTTCCGCGCGGCGGCCGGTCGCCTCGGTCACTCCCTCGCGACGCAACGATCGCGCGAGGCCACCGGCCGACGAGAGGGTCTCGGGCGCAAGCGTGAAGCGCTCGGCGAGCGCCGCGACGAAGGCGCGGCGCACCGCCGTCGCATCGGCCGGCAGCCTCGCGCGCGCGAGCGCACGCAACCGCGCGCCGGGGCGTGGGGGGCTCTGGCGACGGCGCCGGCGTCCCACACCGAACGCCAGCGCCGGCAACGGCGCGACCACGGCGAGGACTGCGAAGCCGGGCGTCATATAGGATGGGGCAGGCAGGCTGCCGCGGAAGTCCGATCGGATCGCGAGCGGCGCGGGGAGGCTGACCGTCGCGGTGTCGCTGGCGGCCAGCGCGCCGGGCGAGACGCGCAGCGCCGTCGGCGCGGACAGCGCGAGCGCGTAGCGATCGGCCACGGGATCGAAATACGGATAGCGGACCGGCGCGAGCACGAGCGTGCCGGTGTCGTGCGGCGTGACGATCCAGTCGAACTCCTTCGTGCCTCGGACGTCGGCGGTCGTCGTATCGACGGTGACGCGCTCGTCGGCGGCAACGGCGGTCCCCCACGCGACCGTCAGCGCGGGACGCGGCAGGAGCTTCACGTTGCCGCGCCCCTCGACGACGATTGTCAGAAGCACCGGATCGCCGACCCGGATCGCGTGGCTGTCGAAACGCGAGGCGACACGCAGCTCGCCCACGGCGCCGCCGAAGTCGCCGGGGCGGCCCGCCGCGGGCGGCGGGAGCGCCACGACGGTGAGGCTTTCCGCGGCGATCGTGTGCGTCTCCTCGCGACTGAAAAAGCTCTGCGACAGCGGCAGTGCGTACGCCAGCTGCGCGGGAGGGATCACGTACCGGCCGGGCTCGAGCGGGAACATCGCCCGCTGGAAGACGTGCACCTCGTATTGATGCGTCCCGACGCGTCGCACCGCGGGCGCGCCCGACGGTGCGGGCAGCTCGTACGTGAGCATCGCGCGTGGATCGGGTGGCACGAACTCGGGATTCCGGCGGAGCCGCATCCGGAGTTCATCGTCGAGGAAGACGCCGACCTGATACGTCACCTGCTGCCCGACGTAGACCGTGTCGGGTAGCGCCATCGCGTGAAAGTTGACGCCCGACGTCGTGTCGATCGGGGCGTGGGCGACGATCGCGAGCTGGGCGATGACGAGTGGCAGGAGCGCGGGCACGGCTACCAGTCCCGGCCGAGGGGTGGGACGTCGGTCTGGTTCTGGCGCTGCTTCCGGCCGGCGACATCGCGTTCCTCGCGGGCGGCGCTCTGCAGCAGCTCCTCCGCCTGCCGCTTGCCGAGCTGGCCGTCGCCCGGGTCATCGCTGCCTGGTGAGGGCTGCGACGGATTCGATCCGGAGCGGCCACCGCCGCTGCTCTTCGCACCGGCACCACCGCCGCCACCACCGCTCGGATCACGCGCGCGGAGCGCCAGCTCGTAGTTCCACGTCGCATCCGCGTCGCCGGGCCGCATCAGCAGCACATGCTTGTAGGCCGTCAGCGCGGCGTCGAACTCGGTGCGCTGGGCATCGCCGCTCGCCGCGTGCGCGCGCCTGAGATGCGCCAGCCCCAGGTTGAACAGCGCGCGATAGCGGACCTCGGCATCATGGTCGCTCGCGACCAGCGTCAACGCCGAGACCGCGCCGTCGAGCGAGTCGGCGGCCAGCAGCGACGTGCCGTAGTTGTACATCGTGCGCGGCGACCGGTCGCCCGCGCCGATCGCCTCGCGGTAGATCTGCGGCGGGGGCGTCGCCGGGGTCGCCGCCTTCGGGGCCCCCGTGCTGTCACCGGCGGCGAGCATCGCGAGCGCCGCCAGTGACGCGACCGATGGTGTCGCCGCGCGCCGCGGTGGCACCGGTCGCGCCGGCGAGGATGACGCCGCCGCGGACGTCGCCGGCGAGGCGACGCGGACCGGCCGTCGTCGCCGGGCGCTCGCCAGCGTGTCGAGCAGCACGAGCAGGATCGCCGGCGCGAGAAACCACTGGTACCGCGGCGCGAGCGACCGGCCCCGCTCGAGGAGCCGCTCCTGGGCGCGCAGGTGCGCGAGGGCCGTATGGATGCGGGCCGCCTTGTCCGTCGCGTCGGCGGGGATGAACGTGCCGTGCGCGGCGTCGGCGATCGCCGCCAGGAGATGCGGCGAGTAGTGCGTCACGACGATCTGGCCGTTCTCGTCGCGCTTCGGCAGGACGGTGTCGCCCGCGACGATCGGGATCGTCGAGCCGGCGGTCGTCCCGAAGCCGACCGTCACGACGCTGATGCCCGCGTCGCCGGCGTCCCGCGCCGCCTGTTCGACGTCGGCCTCGTCGTCGAAGCCCTCGCCATCACTCATGACCACGAGCGCGCGATCGCTTCCGGTACGCGTGCTGCCGAGCAGTTCCGTCCCCTGACGGATCGCGCGCGCGAGCGAGGTCCCGGGCTGGCCGACGACCGATGGGTCGAGGTTCTCGAGAAAGAGATCGATTGCGCCGTCGTCGACGGTGAGTGGGGTGAGGATGTAGCTCCGGCCGGCGAACGCGATCAGGGCCGTGCGGTCGCCCGGCGAGAGATCGCGCAGCCGTCGCACCTCTTCCTTGACGTGCTGCAGGCGGCTCGGGCGCTCGTCGGTGGCCGTCATCGAGAGGGACGCGTCGAGCGCGAGCACGACGTCGATGCCGCTGCCGTGCTCCACGGTCCGCTCCTCCCCCCACCGCGGGCCGGCGAGCGCCACGCCCGCGAGGGCGGCCGCGGCGGCGAGGACTCCCGCACGAAGCCGCGGCGGACGCGGGATCCCCGACGGGAGGAGTCGCGCCAGCAGGGCCGGTGATGCGAGACGCGCGAGTCGCGCGCGGCGGCGGCGCTGGCGGGCGGCGAGGAGCAGCAGCACGGCGATCGGCGCACCCACGGCGAGCAGGAGCGCCCATGGCTGGTCGAATCGCGCGACGAGCAGCGCCACGATCGGCGCCAGCCACTCGGGGATCGCGGCGCTCACGGGATCGGTCCTCGCCACGCCAGCACGACCAGCTCGAGGGCCAGCGCCGCCACAGCGATCAGGAGCGGCCAGCGAAAGAGTTCCGTATAGCGCATGAACGACTGGGTCCGGACCGGGACGCGCTCGAGCGCGTCGATCTGCTGGTAGATGCGCCCGAGCGCCTCGGCGTCGCGGGCGCGGAAGTAGCGCCCGCCCGTCGTCTTCGCGATGTCACCCAGGAGGTCCTCATCGATGTGGACCGGCCGGTTCTCGAAGCGGAGGCCGAAGAGCCCGCGGCCGACCGGCACCGGCGCCATGCCGTCGCTGCCGATCCCGATCGTGTAGATCTTCACGCCGAACGCCGCGGCGGCCTGCGCCGCGGTGCGCGGATCGATCGCCCCGCGGTTGTTGTCACCGTCGGTCAGCAGCACCATGACGCGCGACTGGCCCGGCGCGACGCGCAACCGGTTGGCGCCCGTGGCGATCGCGGTCCCGATCGCCGTCCCGTCCTCGAGCTGCCCGGCCTGCAGATTGTCGATCGCCGCGTCGACGACGGCATAGTCCAGCGTCAGCGGCACCTGCGTCAGCGCTTCGCCGGCGAACGCCACGACGCCGATCCGGTCCGAGCTCCGGCCGCCAATGAACCGCTTCATCGTCTGCTTCGCGACCTCGAGGCGATTGTCCGGCTGGAAATCGAGCGCCAGCATCGAGCTGGAGAGATCGACCGCGAGCACGATGTTGATCCCCTCGCTCGTCACGGTCTCGGCGCGGGCACCGGCGCGCGGCCGCGCCAGCGCCATCACCGCGCCGACCAGCGCGAGGTTGCGCAACAGGAACATGGTGCGGATCGCGCTCCAGTGCGTCCCCGGTCCCGAGGCGAGCGTCCCGACCCGCGAGAAGGTGACCGCCGCCGGCTGGGCCGACCCGCGCGCGCGAAGCGACCACCAGAGCGGCAGCACCGCGAGCAGCAGCAGCGCGGCCGGGGTCGCGAACCCGACGCCGTGCCAGGTCACGCGGCCTCCGGTCGGCCCGTCGTACCGCCGCCCGCGCGAGACGACCCGGCCTGCGCGCGCGTGATCGCTTTCTCGACGGCCGCGATCACCGCGCGGGCGTCGACGCTGACGGCGCTCGCCCGGGCGCGCGTGACGGACGTGCGCGCGAAGCGGACGCGATCGCTTTCGGCGAGCACCTCCGCGAGCCGATCGACGGGCACGCGCGGATCGGCGCGCAAGCGGTCGAGCAGCTCGCCCGACGTCAGGCCGATCGCGGCGCCATCGATGCGCGTCGCGAGATAGCGGCGCAGGGCGTCGGCGACGAGCGCCACGTGCCGGCCGTACTCCCCGGCGTCGAGCAGGCCGAGCGCGTCCGTGCGTGCCAGGGTGTCGAGCGCCACGGCGAGCGCGGGCGGGCCGGTCGCCGCGGGGCGCTGCCGACGCCGTCGGCGAACGGCCCACGCGAGGAGGGCGACGATCGCGACCACCGCGAGGGCGGGCCCGAGCCAGATCCACCACGGCGGGGCGGCGAGGAAGACGGCTCGCGGCGGCCGTGGGCTGCGCCCGGGACCGTCGACAGGCGTGAGGCGGCGCACCGTGACGGCCACATCGGCGAGCGAGACGGCTCGATCTCCATCGGCGGTGCGGACCGTGATCGGCGGGAGATGCACCGGTTGCGGTCCGAGGTCCCAGGCGGCCAGGCGATACACGGCCGTCGCCTCGGTCCCGCCGGTCGCGGGGCCGCCCGTGCCCGGTGCGTCCGTGACGACGCGCGAATCGAGTGCCTGCACCACGCCCGCCGAATCGGGACCGGCGGGGAATTCGATGCGCGAGCCCAGCGGTGCCCGCACGCGCACGGTGACCCGGAACGGCTCGCCGACGGTGACGGTCTCCGGCTGGACGCGCACGCCCAGCTGGACCGCCACCTGCATGAGGACCATCAGCGTCGGAAGCACGCGGCCGCCTCGTGGGTCAGGCCAGGTGACGCCGGGCGCGACCCCGTTCGAGTCGCGTCTCGCGCCCGCGAAAGAACTGCATGAGCGGCTCGACGACCCCGGCATCGGTCCGCAACGCAATCTCGTCGATCGCCAGCCGGCGGAACAGCGCACGCCGCGCGTCGCGCTCCGCGGCGACCTGCTGCGCGAAGCGCGCGCGCACATCGGGTCGGCCGGTATCGATCGTCAGCACGTGGCCGGTCTCGGGGTCGACCAGGCGGACCGGCCCGAGATCGGGGAGCGTGCGCTCGCCCGGGTCCTCGACGCTCACGGCCACGACGTCGTGCCGCTGCGCGAGGCGCGACAGCGCCGGCTCGATCCCCCCGGCCTGGAAATCGGAGATCACGAAGACGATCGCGTGCTGCGTCAGAAGGCGCGACAGATACGTGATGGCGCCGGCGAGATCGGTCCCCGCGCCGACGGGGGCAACCGCCAGCAGATCGCGCACGAGTCGCAGCGCGTGCCGGCGGCCCTTCCGCGGCGGCACGACCATCTCGATGCGGTCCGTGAAGAGCACGCCGCCGACCCGGTCGTTGTTCCGGACCGCCGACATCGCGAGCACGGCGGCGAGCTCGGTCGCGACCTCGGCCTTGAAACGGTCGATCGTCCCGAAGCGCCCGGATCCCGAGCAGTCGACCGCCAGTACGACCGTGAGCTCGCGCTCCTCGATGTAGCGCTTGACGAACGGCCGGCGCATCCGCGCGGTGACGTTCCAGTCGATCGACCGCACGTCATCGCCGGGCTGGTACTCGCGCACCTCGGCGAATTCCATCCCCTGCCCCTTGAAGACCGACCGATACTCGCCGGAGAAGAGCGAGGCCACCAACCCGCGCGTGCGCAATTCGATCAGCTTGACCTGGCGCAGCACCTCGGGCGAGATCGTCACGGGCTCTCGATCGCCGCCAGGATGCGCTGGACGAGCACGTCGCTGCTGACGTTCTCGGCCTCGGCCTCGAAGGTGGTGATGATCCGGTGGCGCAGGACATCGGGGGCGATCGCCTTGATGTCGTCCGGCGTGACGAAGGCGCGACCGCGCAGGAACGCATGCGCGCGCGCGCCCTGGGCGAGCGCGATCGTCGCGCGGGGACTGGCGCCGAATTCGATCAGCGGCGCGAGGTCGGCGAGACCGGCGTCGGCCGGCGCGCGCGTTGCGTGCACGATCTCGACGATATAGTCGGCGATGCGGTCGTCGAGATAGAGCTCGGCGATGCGGCGTCGGGCCGCGAGGATCGCCGCCGGCGACGCGACCGCCTCGACCGGGATCGTCGCGCCACCGGCCATGCGGCGCAGGATCTCCTTCTCCTCCTCGCGCGTCGGATAGCCGACGCGGAGCTTCATCATGAAGCGGTCGACCTGCGCTTCGGGGAGCGGATACGTCCCCTCCTGCTCGATCGGGTTCTGCGTCGCCAGCACGAGGAACGGCTCGTCGAGCGGGAACGTCGTGCCGCCGATCGTCACCTGCTTCTCCTGCATCGCCTCGAGCAGCGCCGCCTGGACCTTCGCCGGCGCACGATTGATCTCGTCGGCGAGCACGATGTTCGCGAAGATCGGGCCCCGCTTCACCGAGAACTGCCCGTTGGATTGGTCGTAGACCTGCGTGCCGACGACGTCCGCCGGCAGGAGGTCGGGCGTGAACTGGATCCGGTGGAACGTCGTGTGGATCGTCTCGGCGAGCGTTCGCACCGTCAGGGTCTTGGCGAGCCCGGGGACGCCCTCCAGCAGGACATGGCCCCCGGTCAGCAGGCTGATGAGCAACCGCTCCACCATGTACTCCTGCCCGACCACGCGGCGCGCGACCTGGCGCATCACCGCCTGCGTCAGCGTCTCCGCCGTCTCCGTGCCGCCGACGGCCGTGGCCGGAATGGCCGTCGTCATCGTCCGGTCCTCGGCTCGTCCATGGTGATCGCCTTGATCCCCCGCCGCTCCCCGGCCGTCAGCGGACGCGCCGTGCCGACGGGCAACGCGCCGAGCGACACCGGGCCGAACGTCGTGCGCACGAGGCGCTCGACCTCGAGTCCGACCGCCTCGCAGAGACGGCGCACCTCGCGCGTCCGGCCCTCGGCGAGGGTCACCTCGAACTCCCAGCGCCGCTGGCCGGCCGCACGGACATCGACGGCGACGGGCATCACGGGCCCATCCTCCAGCTCGACGCCGGCACGCGCGAGACGCGCCGCGACCGCGGCATTGCCGCGCACGAGCGCCACGTACGTCCGCTCGACGGCGCGGCTCGGGTGCGTGAGGCGATGAGCCGCGGCGCCATCGGTGGTCAGCAACAGCAGTCCTTCGGTCATGTAATCGAGGCGTCCGACATAGGTCAGGCCCGGCGTCGCCGGCACGAGATCGAAGACGGTGCGGCGGCCGCCGGCGCCACTGCGGGTCGTCAGCACGCCCGCCGGCTTGTGCAGCGCGAGCCAGACGAGGGCCGGCGGGGCGCCGACCGTCGACCCATCGACCGTGATCCGGTCCTGCAACGGATCCACCGACTGCCCGATCTGCGCGACCTGCCCATTCACGTGTACCCGACCCGCGGCCACGAGTTCATCGGCCCGGCGCCGCGAGGCGATGCCGGCGCGCGCGAGGGCGCGCTGAATGCGCATCACGGCGCGGTGCCGGCCGGCAGATCCCCGAGGTGGCGGAGCGCGACGTCGAGCTCATCGGCCCGCGGCAACTCGCCGAGGTGCCGCAGTGAGAACTGCTCGAGGAAGGCGGCGGTCGTCCCGTAGAGCAGCGGGCGCCCGAGCCCCTCGGAGCGACCGACGACGTCAATGAGGCCACGCTCGAGAAGCGTCTTGAGCAGACTGCCCACGGACACGCCGCGAATCTCCTCGATTTCCGCACGCCCGACCGGCTGTCGATAGGCGACGAGCGCCAGGGTCTCGAGGGCGGCGGCGGAGAGCCGGTGCGGTCGCGTCGCGAGCTGGACGCGCTCGATCGCCGCCGTGAATTCCGGCCGTGTCAGGATCTGCCAGCCGCCGCCGGCCTCGATCAGCTCCACGCCGTGCCCATCGTGCGCGTAGTGATCGGCGAGTTCCGCGAGGGCCGAGCTCACGTCGGCGCGCGATGCGTGCGGGTCGAGCGCCGCGAGGTCGTCGAGCGGCACCGGCATCCCGTTGGCGAACAGCGCCGCCTCAAGCAGCTGCGCCAGCGGGCTCACGGGCGATCTCCACATCGGCAAAGGGATCGGTCTGTCTGAGCGCGCACTCGCCGAGGCGTGCCAGCTCGAGGAGCGCAAGCAGCACGGACAGCACCTGCCAGGGCTGTGCCGCCACGCCGACGACGTCCCGCCAGTGTGCGCGCGCGCGCTCGGCCAGGAGCGCGCGCACGGTCCGCAACGCGCCCTCGACATCGAGCGCGCGCGGCACGACCGAATGGACCGTCGGCCGCCGCACCTGACGCAGGACGCGATCGACCGCCGCGAGCAGTTCGCCCATCGCCGCGACCACGGGGGCCGGCGGCAGCGCCCGCGCGGCCTCGTCGCCTGTCATCACCGGAGGCGGCACGGTCCGCGCGAAGCGTGCGCGTCGCTGCTCACCCAGGCGCTCGAGAATATCGACGACCTCGCGGATCTGCTGGTACTCGAGCAGTCGCCGGACGAGTTCGGCGCGCGGATCTTCCCAGCGCTCCTCCCCCTCCCGCTGCGGGAGGAGGAGCTGCGCCTTGATGCGGAGCAGACGGGCCGCCATGTCGAGATAATCGGCCGCGGCATCCAGACCGAGCGCATGAATCCGCGCCACGAACTGCTCCGCGACGCGCGCGATCGGAATGTCCCGGATGTCGAGCTGCTCATCCCGTATCAGGGTCAGCAACAGATCGAGCGGCCCGTTGAACCGGTCGAGCTCGACGACGAACGCCGCCGGGGGCCCTACGACTGGGCGAACGGTGTCCACGGCGCCGCACTGGGGAGATAGATCTGATGGCCCGCCAACTGCCCGAAGATGATCAGTCCGGGCCTGAGCCAGTACCCGAGGAATGGCGTTCTGAGCAGGAGCAGCAGGATGATGATCCCGTAGAAGCCGAGGCGCTGGTACTGCAGCGACCACGCCGGCGGCAGGAGGTACTTGAAGACGTGGGACCCATCCAGCGGGGGGATCGGCAGCAGGTTGAAGAAGAGCAATTCGATGTTGAGCAGGACGCTCCAGCACGCGAGCGCCTGTAAAATGCCGAAGAAGTTGGCGGCGGCCGGGATCGCGCTGCCGATCGCGCCAAAGGCGGCGATCAGGACGGCGGAGACGAGCGCGATCAGCAGATTGGTGGCGACGCCGGCGAGCGAGACAATGATGTCGCCACGCTTGTAGTGCCGGTAGTTTCGCGGATTGACCGGCACCGGCTTCGCGCCGGCCAGGACCGGGCCACCGAAGAAGAAGAGCAGCGCCGGCACGACGATCGTCATCCATGGATCGATGTGCTTGATCGGGTTCCATGTCAGGCGGCCGAGCGCGAGAGCCGTCGTGTCGCCCTGCTTGAGCGCCGCATAGCCGTGCGCGTACTCATGTGCGATCACCGAGAACAGCAGGATCGGCACGATGAGTACGAAGGTGTTGATATTGTTCAAGGTAGGGCAAAGCTAGCCCCGGGTGAGAGGGGTGTCAAAGCAGTGTGGCGCCTTGACATCCGCGATCGTCACTCATAGCTTCCCCGCTCGTCCATCACCTGGTCCATCTGGAGTTCGTCGTGCCCAATATCGCGTCAGCGAAGAAGAACATGCGCAAGTCGCGCGCGGCGACGGTCCGCAATCGCGCGCAGCGTTCGGCCCTCCGCACCGCGCTCAAGCG
>Ga0116229_10003157_pt1 | contig 27057 bp, 16 predicted proteins | sample S1TSphgellanicum_3_FD_87313 | JGI IMG/M metagenome (GOLD analysis project Ga0116229, IMG submission 87313) | Host-associated microbial communities from peat moss isolated from Minnesota, USA - S1T2_Fc - Sphagnum magellanicum MG | ecosystem: Host-associated > Plants > Peat moss > Unclassified... | reverse complement strand
GAAATATTTGATAGTAGTATAGCACCCCCTCTACGTCAAAATAAAAAACCAAAAAAAAAAAAAAAATCACCCCCCCCCCCCCCCCCCCCCACAAACTTAAAAGGAAGAAAAAAAAACACACACACATTGAGTGCATGTTTGGGCCTTCCCATTTGTTGCATGAAATTTCTTTTCCAAAAAAAGTTTGTCACCATTTTGGCTTAAACTAATACCCCTTGTAAAGAACACCTTACTTATTGTACAATGCTTAATTGAAATGACTATATTTCATCATTCATTACAGAGCCAAAATTGAGGCGTACACAACTCACTACTAGTTTGGGCCGTAGTTTTTAAGACGTGGGTGCACATTCCCCATTCACCTTTTTTTGCATTTTTTATTTGAAACACAATAGCAAACCCCAACCTAACAAGCCTTTGGCACCCCCAAGTCAAGTTCATTGGTAAAGGATTGGCATGACCCCACCCACCATTTTTGGAGGTGCCCTTGCTTCATTGTATGCACAAGCACTTTAGATAGTTTTGCAGATCCAATTATTGTGGACATGGACATAAACCTTTTTCTTGGACCAAAATGGACATAACTCTTCTAAGTCTATATGAAAAGGTTAGAATTTCTAAAGGCCTATTTCCACTAGGTAATTCTCATCTTTATTTCAAACAATATGCTTCGATCATAATAGCAGCTTAATGGAAAGCTATTGAAATAAGGTTTTATTTCTTGTGACATGATATAAGTTGTCCGCTACAAATTAATAACTGAGTTGAAAGTCTTTAGGCAACCTATGTTAGGAACTTTTGGAAACATTTTAGGATTTGTAGAGGACAATTTTGGGGGACTCTAATGTGCTTATGCTCATATGTGAACCATCTATAAATTTCTCATTCAAGACTATGAACAATTTTAAATTGCAACTTGTTAAACATCAAGCTATGAACAAATGTCAACAATCCCATTTAAGATTAACCTAATGGATTATGATTGTCTAATGTCAATGAAATGATCAAGATCCAAAGACACAATCCCAAGGGCCATCCATAGACTCCTAAATACTATCAAAACTTTATGATGATGAATGATTGATTAAAGTATTGACATGACACACAAGAACCCAAGGCACACACATTTGAGAACCTGATAATGATTCATCACTCTATACACAACAAAACAAATTCACATACTCAAGTAAGAATTTGAGTATTGGAAATTAAAACCTTGAAGCGTCGAATTTTCAAGGTTTAATAATTATCACAAATTAAACACAAAACAACATGTAATGTTTGGTTTCAAGAAATTACCTTGACATTCATTGTTTAAAATCATTTGTTGCCAATCACAAACTTGCCCCCTACAAGGTTTAATGTTTTTACAACACTTTAACAATGTGTTCAAGGTTAAGTGCTAACTAAGTGTTGATATAATCTTTGATATGATGTTGTGATTGCATTATAACACTTTGTGATGATGAAACATTGTGTTACAATGTCATGACAACATTATGTCTATAATTGATCAACATTCAACAAGCCTTAACCTTGAACACATTGTTAAAGTGTTGTAAAGGCATAGATACATGGATAGGGCAAGTTTGTGATCAATATATGACAAGTTGTAATGCTTGTGTCATTCAACTTTCAACTTTCAACATCACCATTATAGAATCCAGATTCTAGACATTTAAATTTCAAAGTTCCAAGCTCTATCGCTTCAAAATTAGCACTACACGATGGCGGTGTAGCACAACTTCATTACTTTAATTTAATCTATTAAGTGACTTGAAATTTTTTAATTCTTCATGAACTATAAGTATTGAACAATGTAATGTTTTAAATGTATCATGATAATATCGACAAACCTTGTAAAAATCAAAATAACAAAAATGGCACCAACATACATTAAAAGAATTTTTTCTTTGCAACCAAAATATCTATGACTACAAGTTCTAAATGACTATATGTATGACTTTAGTCATACATTGTTATTTTGAATCTTATTTATAAAAAGTCATAGTCATATATTAATGGGGCATGTGACTAGTAGATGATGAGGTGGTAATAAAATGGAGGGAGTCAATTTTCATCACTTATGACTGATGACAAAATGATGTGGACATCCAATTGTCATTACTATGATTAAAAAATTGCTAGAAGTAATTTGATATGAACATAAACAACCTTATCCCCCACCTACCTATTTATCCACCCACCTACTTATGTATTACCTACTTACCTACCCACCTACCTATATACCCTCCTACTTCTTTCTAGTCATTCATTATATGACACCTCATCAATATATATGGCTTGTCCTCTATGACTTGTCCTTCATGACTATAGGATGAAAAATGTCTCATCAAACATTCAATGATTGTTTGTCCTTTGTTACTTGTCCATTACAACTAGGGTCCCTTAGTCATATAATGTTCCATATGACTACAAAATCATTCATATATGGAGTTATAGATTTATGAATGCAGAAGGTTGGAAGGCCCTACATAAGAAAACCTTAAATATTTTTGACATGATGATTTGGCCTCTTTGTTTTGAGCCATTTATGATTCAATTACTACTAGAAAATCTACAATGGAACATTAATGGCGATTGCCCTTCAATGGTTTAAATGGATCTAGCAAATGATTTGACTTTTTAAAATGATTCCACTTTTTAAATGATTCAAACTAGGGATGAATTGGGGACTATTTCTAACTTTAAATGGTTTACTTGAACTATAGGCTATCTTAATTGGGTTAAAGGAGTAGGGTATTAAGGAATTATATGGTTATAGGTTTGCATGATTTTATAACGTATAAAGTTATGATTTTGTATTAATGGGGTTCAATTTTAAGGTTTAGATTTTAAGGTTATTTTTCAATTGTTAATTTTTAACGTTTGGGTTTGTAGAGGTTATTTTTAAAAAAAAATTAAGGTTTGGATTTTAGGTGTTAATTTTAGGTTGTTAATTTTATGGCTTGGGTTTATCTTTTGGAACATCTTGACATGTGTGGAATATGTACATGTGAATTGATTCAAAAATATTATGACATTCACATTTCACTTCTACTTAGGGATTTAAAACTTGAAACTATTGTCTTCATATGATTTTGTATTTGAATCATATTTGAAAAATATGTTACTTGCATCCAAGCAAACCTTTGTGCACAAGAATTCAAATTCAAGGTGCGTTTGGAGAGATTGCCTAACAATGCCATAAATTGTAATGAATTAAAGGTATGATTTATGTTTGATTTTGACAACTCATAATGCATTCTATGGCATGCATTCACCCATTACCCTAAACCATGATTTTCTTCTTTGATGAAAACATCATAATATGGAGGGAATCATGAGTAAACATGGAAGAATGTGAGCTACTATTAATGCATTAATTAAAGGAATGTGGCAACCATGGTTTGAACAAGTTCACAAAGCTTACAATATAAAACAAAAAGAGACCTTGTTGACACTAAGAAAGTTTGCGACAAGTTGAGCTTTTCATCACAACATCCTAAAAGATTTCATCCTCTTCTTGAAAGGTCTTTACTAACACCAAGTTTCTAACTAGATATTGGAAATGTGTAAAAAGAACCGTAATTTTCACCCCAAAAACTCAAGAGCTCCACTAAAATTGGAATTGGAATGAATTATCCAATCACTACCCTTTGTTCCCTTACTTTTGAAAGCCACTTTCAAGTTTTCTATTGCTTCACTTTGCAACTTGACTATGATTGCTTTGGGTTTGTTTGCAAAAGTTCTTTTCCACACCCACGCCATGCAAGCATTATTCTCAATACCCATGTCATGGTTGTGGTATGCACACCTCTCACAACACCTTTGTGTCAAGCAAAGGATTTGTAAAGAATTATTCCAATGCGTTCACTTGTTATGAAAAGCTTCGCAAGCTTAAAGCTTACATGATGTTGCTTCTTTTAAGTTTCACAAAAACTTTGTACCCTTTTACACTCTACAAAACCCTCCTTTGCTTCTCACTCACACACTACACCTATTTTGATCCCAATGTCATAAATAATCCCTCCCCCCGTGCCCCCCTCTTTAAGCCCTCACACCCTCAAACACACATGTCTTTCACAAGTCAAGTATCTTGCATCTTCAAAATTCAACATTGGTTCAAGTTTGAAGTCAGCAAGCTTCAGCTTCATGAACCCAGAGTCTTTCATGCTAAAATTGAGATTGGGGATAAAATTCATTTTTGCACCAAAATTGGTCCAAAATGAGTTTAGTACCTTGTTATTTTCATTTGTTGTCATTTAACCCCATGTGGTGCATTTTGTCCATGCAGTACAAAAGTACTCCTGCATTTCTTTTCTCAAGCCTGCCCAAATGCCCAATTAAAATGTATTTGCTGAAGCCAAGACACATATTGTTGCCACCCAAACACATTTAGGCCCATGTTTCTCATGCCTGTCCAAATGCCCAATTAAAAATGTATTTGGTGAAGCCGAGACACATATTGTTGTCACCCAAAACACATTTAGGCCCATGCTTATGCACACTAAGAAGCTTAATGTTATACACCCAAAATGTGCATAATCACACACCCAAAATGTGCATGGGCATCACCCATATTTCTTAACAAAAATATGAATTGGGGTAAGGGCAGACAGTGAAAAAAGAAATGCAGCAGTACTTTTGAGACCTGCTGCTGATGTAACATCAGGGCTTTCCCACTAGTCCACTAATAAGCACTTCGTCAATATCTTTATTATACGTAAGCTGCATTCACACTTGGTGTTAGGGACTCTAGTGTTGAGTCCACTAACACCATGCTAGTCCATGTAGGACTTTACGTGTACTTACCATGAACATTTTATGTTAAGTTAGCAATTCACTTAACATTAATCTATCGCCCATTTAACATTGGGTGCCACCTAGGATGCCACATAGATTTTCAATTAAAATTCTGACTTAATATCAAGTGTGAATGCGCCATTATAAAGAAATTTTTATTGCATAGGTACAATGGCCATTGGGGGCGGCATTGGGTAACACCTATTTCATCCTAGTAGTCCTAAATTAAGTAACGACAAAATTACAAAGTTGACAATTTCAAACTGTCTGGCCACCCCGTCCCCCCCCAACCCCATCCTGTTTCCCACGTTGGAGGTATGGGGAAAAAGCTGCAACCTCTTATGTGGCATGCCTATCCTGAAACCTCCTTTTGCCGGACATTTAAAAGCCACAGTTGGACTATTTAAAAAAGCTGGCCACTAGGCCGGTGTCCAAATTGGGAACACAATCAAACAAATTGACACGTGCGAAGTCATTAGCCCTGGTCGGGGAGGGAGCGGGAATCAATCCGCCTAGTACCCCGTTCGACGTTGCAGGGGTCGTACCCCATCCTCTCCGTTGAAAGCGCAGAACGGACGGATGAGATGAAGGTATTTTTGCTCGCCTTTACTAAAATATATATATATTTGTTATTGAAACTGGCGATTCATGCGTCGTGGTGTGATCGCGTCATCAAGGTGTCAGGAACCACGTCCAGAACTCCGATTAGCCAAGGGGAGTGTCTCCGTAGTATGATAACCTTCACCGTTGGATTACAGATCCGACGCTAAGCCTTACTTTGCAAGATTCTGTAGCGTGCGTCCATTACAGGGTGCAGCCTGTCGGTCCCTTGTTTTGCTCCCTTGTTTTCTTCTTTGGCTTTCGAGTGCTGTGACAGGCTATCCATGCTCTTTGTGTTGGTTTACAAATTCTAGTAAAAATATGTTTGTAGGGGAGATTCCCATACGAGTGGTTCTCCTGAAGGAAGGTCACAAAAAAGGGCAGTCCCAACCTATGGAGAACACATCTCTTCTTTTTCTTTCTTCAATTCCCTTGTTTCTATCTTGTGGCTGCATCAAGCTTCTTGGTAGGTAAATAATCACAATAGTTTAAATTCATGGGGATGAAGGTTTAGTGTACGGTAAAACCCCAAGATGGGGTCATTCTCAAAATAAGGGGCCTATGAGGAGGCGATAGCTGTGTCCTCTCCTGCATTTTGGGAATGTCTGCCATTCTCGTGGGTTTTGGCCATTGGTATAACATGAAAGTTATTAGGAAACTAAAAATATCTAGATTACCATGGCATAGGTGGGGAAGGGTTCTTACACGCACTATTTAAAAGTGAGAGGAATCTTACACCTATAAGAAGGCATAACATCTTTCCTCTTTGGTTGGAGGGATATTGCTGAATGTAAGATGCCCTCCAAATACACTAAGAAATCTCGTCAAGTGATTCACAACTTTGAATGGGATTGTTAACAGCTGTATCTTGTTTGTGTTGAGCAAAGTGCTCTGCTTTGTGGCATTGAACTGAAGTGAGACAAGTGTTTATTGGCCTTGTCTTGGTTATTGTGTTTAGATTCACTATAGACTATATATTCACTCTATAGTGAATCTTGAGATTCACTAGTGAATAATAGCTTAAGGGATTTTGGCCCCTGAGTAGTAGGTCTATTTCTATATGAAGATTTTTGAAAGATGATATTTTGGCTTGTGTTGAAACTTGAGATTAGTCATAGAGTTATGATATCTTGAAGGATTTTGGTTTCTTTAAGAGGATTTTTTTCGAAGATTATAGTTTTGCATGGTGAAATATTTGAATTTTCATAATTCTTCTTTGGCCTTAAGATACTTTTTAATGTAAATGGCAAGGCCACAGTGTGACACAAGTTTTTTATGGGAGTAGCCAAATTTGGCTACAAATAAAATATGAAAGTAAACAAATTGAAGCATCCTACTATATTTTTATCTATATGCAGGAACCTATCATTTGAAAACTGGCAATCTGTTTCTGAACCCTGTCAAGATGGTTATACCTAGTTTGTGGTTTCCTCAGCTCTGAATGGGTGGCAAAAGCGCACTCATGGTTAGGATTCATAATGATCACATTGTGTCAAACTATGAAAACTATGTGAGAAGATATGACTCTCCAATACTAGCTCATGGTTAGGACTCATAATGATCACATTGTGTCAAACTATGAAAAATATGTGAGAAGATATGACTCTCCAATACTAGGTTATTTTCCGGAACAATGAACCTTTTTCCCATAACAACTAATCTAGTTATATGTAGTGGACTCAAGTTCAAAATCCAAAGTCATGGGAACCCATGGAGGATGGCCATGGGAAGGCACTCATCACTTCATTGCAACAAATGAATAGTTTTTCAACTTTCCAAAAAAGAAAAATACTGACACTAAGTGTCATCCTGATGATCATTCCTCAAAGCGAAAAATCATGCAACCACATATCACCTGTTCCTGCAACTAGGAATTGTCCTACTTTAAAAAGTAGGTTGGAGCAAAAAAGTAATTGTGGAGGTAGGTGGGGAGACATTCTTTCTTTTTTCTTTTGATTTAAACCTGTAATACTTTATTCCAAGACAAAAAACAAGGGAGATGAATAAAAAGTGGGGAGGGGTGGGGGGGGGGGAAGCAGGGGGAAAGAAGGATAAAATCCAGACTAATTACTAAATGCTACTAAGTTCAATATGTTGGGTGTTCTTAGGAAGGGCTATTACTCCAGGCCAAAAATAGTGGCAGCCAATTTTAGGCATAGAATTTCCATGCAACCAATGAGAAGTCATGTTGGCATGGAGTGAAGGGGTCTCGAAGATGCAGGGCTGAACTAAAAGTCAGACTTAAACTAGCTGTGGCATATAGGATGTCTGTGTTTGCCTACCTGATTGAACCTGGCAACCCTCATTTTGGATTCAGAGGCCCAACATGGACACATTTGTAACCTTAGAAATCAAAGGCTTTCAATGAATTCTTCCTACAAAATGGATGAATCTTTCTAAAGAAATATATTCATCTTAAGAAAACCTATATATATATTTCATGCCCTTTTGTTCAGTGTTTGCCTTTCAATGTCCAATGATCCAACCCTTTCCGGTGGAGCTAGCTCACCGCCCAGCTGGGGCGTGAGTAGATAGATATGAAGTGAAAAAGGGAGATAATTGCAAAAGAGTGGTCGGTTGACTGACACTACCAAACAAAAGAGCCCAAAGCAAAAAAAAAACTATAAATGCAGTTTCCGTACACGGCAAGGAATACACTCTTGAGCTCTACTCTAGAGAAACCTTGCCATACACAGCTAGAGCTAAACGAAAGCAGTTTTGAAGATTTTTTTTAAAAAATTTGTATTTTACTTGTTTGGTGGCTCTCATATGGTGAGAACTAAGAACCTGAGAGGGAGAGCCTGTCAACATGATATATCCTACTTGAACTTCAATTCCCTTTGTTCCTTGGTAAGTGGCAAGTGCCCAAACATAATTAAAATAAAAAATCAAATCAAATTTTGTGATGAAAAAACACCATAAATTTCTTGAAGGGTTATCAATTGAAATGGAATTGATAGATCATTTCAAGTCAACAGTTGGATAACTACCAAACATTCTACACTTTCAAAGTCACATTTTGGAATGCAATGATAGACAAAAGCTAAGCCAAAAGGAGGCCAGTAGACCTATTGTACTTTGTAGAGTGCACCATCATCCTTGACACCTAAGAAGTTTTATTTACCAGGGTAATTTTATATCCATTTATTTTATAGGGGTGTTTACAATTGTACAATTGTACAATTGTACTATTGTGTGGCTCAAATTTCACCACTTGCCAAAAAAAAGGGGGGGATACAACTTGAACAAAGGATTTTCAGGAAAAAAATCCCCCAATGTCACCATATTTTAAGGGGGAAAAAAGGTATGAACTTGTCATACTTAGACCATAGGCTATTGCATATAACTATTGAGTATCTCAATATTCTACCAAGTTACTTTTACCAAGTTATTTTTATTTTAAATATCGGTGGTTCATGCACTTAACTTTTTGAAACTATGAAAGATTTAAATTAAGATTAAATATTAATGCACATATGTGTGCATGTAACATTAGGAAATGCAACATCTACATGCAAGATGTTCACACTCTTATTAGGACAGGTCTGAGCTTCAAGGCGAGTCATAAAATTTGTACCAACATGTGTGACCCTGAGGTTGGGTGGAGATCCCAAGGTTGCGTGGAGAGCTTGTTGTAAATGTGTGTTTTACTCACTACCCTACTCAATCCACCTACCTCACAAAATTGTGAAAAAGAAAACCTGGGTTTACGACCTTTAGAATATTCGAAGATTCTCCATGTGGCCTTTAAATAAGCGGCCTGCCTTACAAACCTTCCTCTTATCAGTCTCTCGTTTCTCACGTTTTCTCCCTTCGTTTCTTTTCTGCGCTTCATCTCTGCTACCTCTCGTCGTCTCGTTCCGTCATTCCGCTCGCGCTGTCCAGAGCTCGCTGCTCTCTGTGTGTATTCCCGGGCCTTGCTTTTTCCTTGCTCTGCCAAATCGTCTGCCCTGCACTCATTTGCCTGTGATCATCTCGGCCGAGCCTCTCTTTCGTCTGCTATAGTCTGTCGCTAATCTACAAGTTCTGTGTTGTATTGTGACTTCGGAAAACTGCAAGAGTTGATCGGGAGATTCGAGTTTGAACCTAAATCATGTGATTTTTCCCTCTTCGTGTATGTATTTTCAACTAGATTTACAAAGAACTCAGGATCTAACAAGTTTCTGTGGTATCGTGCAACTCTGTGTGTGTGTGTGCGCGCGCGCTGTGACGTGGTAAAGAAGAACGGAACTAAGTTCGAACGAAGAAAAAAATTCGACCAAAACTTTCTTCATTATGTCGAGCGGTTTGGAAGTCGAGGCGACCGTGTGCGCGACTCTGCCACCTCCGATGAAGAAAGCTTCTTTGAAGAAATTGCAGTCTTCACCGATCCGTGCGCGACCCGTGACGGAGGAGATTTTGTCGGATTCTCTCAAGACTGTCCTGCAGATCGAGAGAAATGTCGTCGGCGGCGGCGGGGAGATGCCGATTGACGACGGCGACGACAGTCGTGTCGACCCTCATGTCAAAATTAACCGCGGAATTGTGTTGGGGAAGAACATGCACGAGAGCTCCTTGGAGATCAGGGAGCCGGAAATGGACGACGAAGTCACAGGAGAGATGGACGCTCACATGGCCGCCGTTTTGGCCCGCTACAGAAAAACTCTGGTTGAAAGGACTAAGTTCCACTTAGGTGAGTGTGTCTTCAAGCGTCGATCCGTCCCGTGACAGTAGTTCAACGGGGGAAGGAAAGTTGCCGTTTTGAAGAGGATGATGAAATCCGCTTTAACCTCGATGCTTGATAACGCCTTTGTTCTTGATCGATGCAGTCGATATTGCTCGCGAACCGAGTACATAAGCTTCGTATTGTCGAAAGGGCGAATCCTGCAATCTGACCACCATAGGTAGTCCATGGAAGCCACATTGTACAAGGCCTCATGCAGCACTCTGAAAGTTTGAGTCTTGTGTCGTATGGTATTGCAGAGCCATTTACTGCAAGCAGGTCTGCAGCTTGAAGCTTAAGTTTAGGATTTGACAAGAAGTCTAACAAGAGCAAACCGGCTAGCTGCAGAAGGATTTTGTTGCATACAGAAACTAGAGATATTAATTTCCTTTTGTGGGGTGTTGGTGGGTGGCACGCTGTACAGGCTATCCTTACAACTTAGACTTCGACTATGGAGCTCTAGCACAGTTGCAGCATTTTTCCATTAACAATTTGGGTGACCCTTTCATTGAATCCAACTATGGGGTGCACTCCAGGCAGTTCGAAGTCGGGGTTCTAGATTGGTTTGCTCGGCTGTGGGAGTTGGAGAAAGACAAATACTGGGGTTACATCACCAACTGCGGCACTGAGGGCAACCTTCATGGCATCCTTGTCGGGTTCGATTCTGCTCTAGTGATCTCATGTATTCTAATCAACTACAGTAGGTCTTCATGCATGTAGAACTCTAGTGGAGAAATTCTTGTCTCTCCTGTCTTGTTCATGTACATGTACAAGACACCATAGCCAAGAATAGGTAGACAGAAATTCTTGTCTCTCCTGTCTACCTATTCTTGGCTATGGTGTCCTCTTCAAGACAGTGGATCATCTGTGCTGAGTCATCTATTTCCTTAAATCCAATTGTGGCAGAAGGGAAGTCCTTCCGGACGGGATTCTGTATGCATCCCGGGACTCGCACTATTCTGTATTCAAAGCTGCACGCATGTATCGCATGGAAGCAGTGAAAGTGGACACACTCATTTCTGGCGAGATTGATTGTACTGATCTCCAACGAAAACTGACTGAGGGAAGGGAGAAGCCCGCTATCTTGAACGTCAATATTGGTGAGCAAATGAAACACAATTATGTCATGATCAGCATTTGAAACATCACAGCTAAAGAACACCAACATTGGATTCTTCAGAAAATCAACCCAATTGTCTTAATTCCTTGCAGGTACAACAGTGAAGGGGGCTGTAGATGATCTCGACACGATTTTGAAAATTCTGAAAGACGTCGGATACACAGAAGATCGATTCTACATTCATGTTGATGGAGCACTCTTTGGCTTGATGATGCCATTCGTGAAAAAGGTAAGCATCCGCTCCCTCAATTTCCAGATCTCGGTTCTGATCTTTCAGAACACATCACAGTAGATGACCAGAGCACTTGCTTTGAATATCATCTTGGCAGAAAGGCTTCACCTGATTATGAATCCTGGGTTGATGGTGAAGCTCAAACTGATCAAATGTGGTAGTGCATTATGTTTAGAGCTTGAGTTTCCAATTTGCCATAGCTGCAAGGTCGTATGTTGTATACCTTAATTGTGGGTTGTTTGTGGAGTTGCAAGAACTCAGAGATTCATCTTTGCATCATGGGTGGGAATTCACAAATTCTCTGTGATATTCCCTGCACGGGACTGCGATGATAGGCTTCAGATTTACCTCTGGATTCTACCTTCTAGGTATTGGGCATCGATTGTGAACGAGTGAAAGGCTGTGCTGTAGGCTAGCTGATAAACTCCATATTCACAGGCTAGAAAAGTTTAGGAATTAAAAATTTCCAATTGTCTTTCAGAGCTGAATCTCTAGTTTGAATCCACCCACATCGTGCAACTTCTGATTCACCACCACTCTGGATATTCTCATTCCATCTTCTTAAAGGGTACTTGGGATTTGCGATACACACGAAAGAGGCCATTTTCTGGAGAAGTACATGAGGTAAGTGTTCTAAAATCCAACTGGGAGTTTATCTACATTTGCATTCTACCCAGATTAGGTCTACTTGCTTTGGATGTCACACTATGACTTTCAACCTTAGTTTTGTTCACCATTTTAGGCACAACACAGCTGAATTCAGTTGAGTGACTGGTTATAGATTGAACTCTATTCTAGGGAGTATAAACAGTTCATGCAAAACTGATTTCTCAAAGGATTTGCCTGCAGGCTCCAAAAGTGACTTTTAAGAAGCCTATTGGTAGTGTAAGTGTTTCTGGCCATAAATTCATTGGCTGCCCAATGCCATGCGGTGTGCTAATCACCCGCATGAAGAATATTAATGCATTATCTCGCAATGTTGAATACTTGGCCTCCCGTGATGCAACAATCATGGGTAGCCGTAATGGCCATGCACCTATCTTCCTTTGGTACACCCTTAACCGAAAGGGTTACCATGGCTTTCAAAAGGAGGTGCAACGTTGCATTCGCAATGCCCATTATCTTAAGGATCGCTTGCGAAAAGCAAATTTTGGTGTTCTGCTAAATGAGCTCAGCAGCACAGTCGTGTTTGAGAGACCTGAAGATGAGGCCTTTGTGCACAAGTGGCAATTGGCATGCCAGGTATCTTCTTTTCGTCCTATTCTAGCATTGATTCAAAGCTTACTTTGTGAAAGTTCATGTTTTGCTTAGTTAGGAGCATGTGTGCATTGGAGGGTAGCTTAGCAATTTGCACTCTTGGAAGCTTTGACAAGCTGAACAGAACAATGTGGTCTTGGCAGGGCAAGATTGCACATGTGATTGTGATGCCAAATGTAACAGTTGAGAAACTTGATTTGTTTGTGGAGGGGCTGATCGAAGCTCGTAAGCATTCCTTTGCAGATGGGAATGTGATTGTGCCTTGTATTGTGGAAGAGATAGGTCCTAAGAACTGTGCCTGCTCTCTCCATCGTGATGGTTTACTCACAACCCCACTAAAAAATGCAGCACAAATTGGAAGCCATGAAAACCAGCCTGCTTTCAAGTGAAGCTTGGAACCTTGAAGATTAACCAGTTGCTTCTTTGAATGTTTTGAGGCCAAATAATTGATAGTATCAGTGTAGGACACACTCCCAACTGCTCTGGACCAAGAAATTTCATCTCCATATGCAACTCCTCTACCCACAATTGAAGTGGGATAAGGATGGATTGAAGCTAAAATGGGCATAAAAGATCTAGTGCCCACTAGGAGTGTATTCAAATCTGATAAGGAAATGTTTTGGTCTTGGATGGCTCTTACCATATTTCGAAGGTCCGCTGAACAAGGGTCCTAACTTATGGACCATAAACATGTGTGGGAACACCAAAGGAGAAGCATGAGCATCTTCAATATTCTCTCCTATGTTCGGAGTGAAGGACATGAATGTATTGGATGGTTTATAGCCTTGTGCATACTCTTGGTCTATTCTACTAGAATCAGTGCCTACCCAGGCCATCTAGTTCTATTATATGCTAGCATGGATAGCTTACTTTGAACAAGATTTGGGCGATGACTTACTTTGGCTATTTTATTTGTGATTGCATAATTACTAGACTCCCATGTCTTGCATTACTTGCTTGCTCCCCATGGTTGGAGCAAAAGATTAGTGTGTACTTGATTTGGGTGATGAAATAAATATATATTATATGTTTGTTTAGTTTACTATTATACTTGACAATTCTCAACTATTGTGATTTTTTAACTGTATTGTTGTTCTTTTAAGTGTCATTTTGCCATAGAAAATAATGCAACTGCCAGGTTTGAAGCTACTTACACTGTTCTCATTTACATTTTTTTGTAAATGTCTTCAAAGTTCTCACTCTCATTGATGCAAGCTTGGTCTACTCAGTTAAGAACCTTGAAGCATGTGTTAACTTCAATCTAGAGCAAGCTTTCTACAAAATGCCCTACTTGCCACCCATGGCACAAAATGCCAAAAAAATTTCAGCCATTGAAAGAAATGGAGTTTGGCAGCCTCACTTTAAACATCTCAAATTCTAACAATTTTGAAGACAAAGTTTAAGAGTTCATTAAACTCAAATATAGAAGTGATGCTAGTACAAAGGTAGAAACTTCCCTTTACATACAAAAGAAAGTGTCCCGAGTTTATGGTTTGGATAGTGTGGGATTTTGCTTTTCTTTTTCTACCCACCTCTCTGAAGATTATTTAACACCCAATCATAATGACAAGTACTCTATGTGATTATGATGAAAATACATAGTTGTGTTTCATAGGGTTTACAAAGATTATGATCTTTTGTTTATCATTTACCCTATAGATATAAGTGGGGTAATGTAATGAAAATGCTAGGATCAATCAAAATAGGTGTGTATACCTATATGACAAATTGGCAATTGATGAAAGACAAATTGTGTATTGGCATTGCCAACATGAGTAAACAACATGGAAACATTCCAAGGGAAAAATTAACAACGATAGAAAGAGAACTTTATTATATTTGATAACGCGTTCAAGCCCTCTTGGAATGACAAAATGGTAACAGGATCTAAGGAAGTTCTAGAGGCATAAGTTAGTTATTAGTGGAGGCAATTAGTGCAAAGAACATAAATAGAATGTAAATAGAAAAATTATTGACTAGTCTATCACCATAACTCAAACAGATTCAACATAGCCAAGTGCAGTATGCAATTTGAGAATGCATATAAATTGTAGGATATTTTTGCACACACTTCATATTTTTCTTGTCATAAAAACAACCACCTACTCACAGTCGATGTAAACTTTGAACATTTAACAACTATGTAAAGTAAAAATTAGGTAAGTCTAAAATTTTATCAGCTGGGTATGGTGGATGAAACGGTCACAGAATAATCCCTTGAAAGGAAAGGAAGACAGAACTGTTGAGGGCTAGAAAAGAATGAAAAGGCAGATTTTTGGGGAACATGGAATTGTCAGTTTAGTAGTATGTTCATAGCATGGTGTTTTCGCTGTGCACTACTGTGAGCATTACTTGTCAGTGATATCCCCAAATAACTTGTAAAATTTGCAGTTGGAAGAAGAGTGGAACTTAAATAGGGGAACATGGAGTTTAGGCAATCGATAGGCATTTCTAGGTTGTGGATAGAGCAAACCCAATGCATGTTTACAACCTTCATTTGTAGGTTCTAAACCATTGCCCACTGTTAAATTCAGTCAAGGGGTTTTCTACATCTGTTGAAGTGCTTGAACCTTGGAATCCTAAACAACAGTACATTTCCAGTTACATTTCATACTCTTGATCTGATGTAGGACAGTGACACCACAACTACAGTTTGATTCTGAATACACTGCTCGTATATGCAATGTTTCACATTGGCCATATGCTCCTGGCAACTCAATAGCTCAAGCAATTGAAAATACACCTAATTGCAGATAGATGGAGATCAAATTTGGACCATCATTCCACTTTCCAAATATCTCTCCCAGGAAACCTTACAGAGTGAGATTTGCTTAGGATACAAATTTGTTCTAAGTAAGAGAGAAGTATTTCTGGAATCCCCAACTTGCTTCACCAATAACCTCTTGAAGATTGCTTCACAATTTGGGCTTCTCAAATTAGCACAAAGAATTCCACTCTTTTGAGGACACCAAACATACTATGTTTCTATAGTGTCCTGGCTTCAGATTAGTCAATTTACTGGATCTGTTCATGGGGAATTTAGCTTCCGCACCAAGATTTCACACAATCAATCCCATCAATCAATTTACCTACATTTTGCAAGATCCACTAAGCTCTGGTGCAGAATTGAAGATTTCCATTGCAGTCCAATCTCATTGTTCCAGGCCAAAACAAATTCATTTTGTCCTCCTTTGACAAATTAGACAACTAGCTATTCCAATGCTTAGACATCCATTACATCGATGACTATTGTTACCACACTATTAACATACAGGAGTGTGCAGAGGAAAGAATTTGTAACACCTTGGAACAGCCTGGGAGGTCACATCTGGTAGGCAGCATGACTTGCAACTGACAGAAACCTATGCACAAGCTATGATGATATGAAAGGAATTCCAAGCACAGCAATTCAGATTCATCATACACTTGAAGTTACAGGAGAAACACTCCCATCTTGATGTCAACGGATGACACTTACTTTCCAAAGGCCTGCATATTAAACAAAGCCCAACTTAGTAAGACAACTGAGAGAGAGAGAGAACAGTAACTTAATATCCAGATATTCCAAACTACACAAGGAGTAGTCACTACATGTTCTCACATCATGAATCATTCATGATATCTGTACATTAAAAGAAACATACAATGTAAAAAATAGAGAGGAATGTTGACTCACAGCAAAGATGGTGTTGTGACCAGGGTCAGCAAGGTGTGCCAACAAATTGTCAATGGGGCCAGTGCCTGTGTACAAAGCCTGGAATGCAGCACCCAACACTGCCAGCATTGCCAACCTTCCATTCTTAATCTCCCTTGTCCTCAGATCCTTGACCTTCTCAGGTGAGGCTGATCCCCAGCCAAGGGGATCAAACCATAATCCCCCTGGGTAACCAACATCTGTGCCAGTGAGCTTGTTGTTGGGGAATATGGGGTCAGTGTTGACAGAGCCAGGCTTCAGGATGTCAGCCCATCTCCTTCCCTCAGCCCATGCAAAGAGAATAAGCTCCACCACAAACAGTGTTGTTGAATCTGTGAAGTATGTAGCCTCTCCTGCAGTGAACCATGATGGGGTGTTGAGGATTCCAGCCTTTGTAAGGGCCTCTGGAATGAAGATGCCAGCTGCTCCAAGCATAGCCCATCGGGAGTGCACAATCTCAGATTGCACAAACCATTTGAGCAGCTCAGGCTCAGATCCTGCATTCAGTCAAGTGAAAGAAAACCATTGACACACAGCATCAGACTATGTTTCCCACTTTGCATTGTAAAATTCCAGTCCATGTTGAGAAATACTCTATTTGTTGAGTGATAACATAAGAGGAATTTAGTCTGCAAGTGTCAATCCTGACACAGAAAATGCATAGCAAGCAGGTGAAATGAGGCAACCTTACCAAGGCCAAGAGGATCAAAGCCAAAGTCTCCAGGTAAGCTGCAGAATCAAGAAGTCCCACAAATAACCGTTAAGTTCAATCAAGTCAAGATGACTTCTGATGTGAGAAAGTCACGGCCTCGCGAAAAAGACTCTGACAAAATTCTTGATTCCAAATGGCGAAGACTTATTTCATGAGAAATCGGGCATCGGAATGGCCGCTTGCGCACACCTAGGGTTCTAATTTACACACGCAATGTAACAGCGGCTGCAACGACGGCACACATGAGGACAATATTGGTGATTCACGGGGTCACTGGTTCACCGGTTTTCCACAACTTTGGTCCGAAATCTTTTGCCTAGAGGTTGAAGGGAAGGTGGAGCCTAAACAGACCTGCCATCGAGCCACTCGGGAGGAGTGCTCCCGGGGAACCATAGCGGCCTCTCGCTGGGGCTTACTGCCACCGCATTCACAACCATTGACCCTTTAGCAGCTCCCGACGCCACTCTCGACTGCCGTAGAGCACGTCCAGAGAGAAACGATCCCTTCACAGATCCTCCATTGCTCACTACCTTATGCGCACTGCAGATCCACCGGCGGCAACAACAACGACAATGCATTGTGATTTCCAGTTCCCACAAAGCATCCAGTACTTACAGAAAGGGCGGGGGAGAAAATAACAAAGCAGAAAACAGGAAAGAAGCTAAAGGAATTCTAGTAAGGAGAGTAAGTACCTTGTTGAGGGGACTGCGGCTACAGCAGCAACTCCCGAAGACACACAAACCGCTGATGCCATCGCTGCTCCCACTCAAAAGGATTGGAATCGAGATTGAGAGAGACAGAGAACAGTGGAATTCTTCTTGCGCGAGACAGAAGAGAAGACGTTGGAAGAGATCAAAGCCTCTCAAATGCAATTGCAGAATTTTTTGGTCAAGTTTCAGGGTTGTGAGTTTGTGACACCGTTTTTTTTTTAAAAGGAAAATTTGTTCGTAGCCAAAGTGGCGATCATCCACAGGAAGAGGTAAAAAAAAAGTGGCGATCATCCCTAGGAAGATTTAGCCAAATATGGCTATAAAACAGGAATAGAATTTTAAAATTTTAATCGTCCTTCAATATCTTTGGCGACATAAAGGACACTGAATGTATAAATCTGGCGATTTTAACTTTCGTTTTTTTGTTTCCTCTGTCTTCTGGCGACTGAAAACCTCCAAAATCACTTTCATTTTCGATTTTTTAATTTTTTAATTTCGCCAGTAAAAAGAAGGGCTGGAACTTGGTGATAATTGTGAGATAGGATGAGAGACAAAGTGATTGGGTAGCTAACGCAGGCGCAATCCTCGACCCCCACCACTACCACAACCACCAACACCTCGATGGATGAAGATACGATGAACAACCTCCATGAACAGCAAAAACGCACTGTCAAAAACCAGAATGGGGAAAGCTTGGCCAAGAACAATCATCGTCGAACTTGTGAAGGGAGAGCAACTGCCAAGAATAGAAGACAATAGAGAGAATGAACGTAAAAACAAAAAAGTCCAACTTTTTCATCACAAGAATGCATTTTAAAAATTATGCCGTGATGGATGAAAAAAAAATCCACATTTTTTGTTTAGGGTTGAGGGTTTTTCTATCAGATGAATGCCGTTTGGAAACTGTTTACTGTTTACAATTTTACGTCCGTTTGGGACAAACAGGCATGAAAAAAAGAAGATGAATGGATGTAGAGTGTGAGGCAAAGGGGACAACTCCGATCAGTCCCAAAAGTAAGGAGTTAAATAATGTAGTTATCTTCAAAACAATGAGAACTTCTTCCATGTTTTGAAGTACTCTTAGTGGCCCTCCTTAAACTCTGCGACCCAAATTTTCTTTTCTTAATTATTAAATTTGTCCCACTTGCACTTCCCGTAACCCTAGAAATGACTTTTGCAACACCAAAAAATGGATTTTTATTTTCCCGCACAACCGAAAATTATTTATTTATTTAATGACAGGTTTGAGGAGGCCACTACAGTACCTGTGAAAGAAGCCCAGTAGGGTTGGTGAAACTGTGGGACGAGCCGGATAAGGTCCATTCCACTTAGGAATGTGTAGAGCTTTGTAGGGTGGGGGGACGCTTTTCCGTCAGATGGTAACAAAGTCACATTCCTGAGTGGAATGGACTTATTCCTGAGCTGGATAAGTGGAAAGTAGGGTAGAATTGCACATCACCAAACATGTACCTATCATCAAACACTTTCCAATCCAGTGCTATCCGCTCATCTAGGAACATGTTCCATAAGGTAGAATCCCACATCACCAAACATGTACCTATCATCAAACACCTTCCAATATTTTCCTCTAGAGCTAACCAAATTGAGCAAATTTTGTGTCATTGGATGCACAAACTGGAGGGCTACAAAACAAATTTGAATGTCAAAAGTAAAGGAGAGACATCAAAAACACAAAAAGAAGATGAGTGATATTTTGTTTCAATTTTTTTTGAAAAAATAACTCTAGACCCTTCTCTAGTTGCAGCCCCATATATTTTAGTACATCTTGAATGATTAAAAATCTCATAGGTGAGTCAGCTAAAGCTTTACAAAACTTCTTTGTATTTCAGCAGCAAAAATGCAATGATCAAAGATTTTAAGCTTGAAATCTTAATCTGTTTTAATTCGCCCATCACTGAACACCTTACATCAAACACCCCATATTTTTCCCATTATTATTATGCAAACCATTCCCTAGCATTGTAACAATGCCATGTGATAACATGTAACCAATGTTTTTTTTTCAGGTCAATTTTGTGATGTGGCCAAAGTGGTGATCATCCATAGGAAGATTTAGCCAAATTTGGTTTAAACTAAATATGAAAATAAAATTTTAAAATATCATTTTAAATATTTTTGTGCCTACCTGAACTATGAGTAGAAATCAGGCAAATTTTCTTAGATTTTGGACGAATCTTGATTATTGAAAAACACTTGATTTTAGTCATGGTTGTCAACATTCTTTTTCAAGACATCCTTAAGACTTAAAAGGATGTCCAAATAGGGTCTCACTAGTAATTTTGATTTCAACATTTGTTTTACATTTGTAAATGTCCATCAAGCCTCAAGGCACAATAAGGATGCTAGCAACACCAAAGACATGCGGAGGGACATGAAAGAGATGCTAGGGGCTGTCGAGCACTGTGAAAACGTCAAAGGACATCAGGAATTGTTTTCAAGCAACAACGGGATGTTGGGAAACATTAAGGGACATCGGGCAATGTTAGGAAAACGTTGGGAGATGTCAAAAGAAAATGTGGGCGACCGAGGGACACCATGAAGACACCAAGGGAGAATATGTGTGCCTTGCAACATTGAAAAACATCAGGGAACACCAAATAATGTTGGGAAAAACTTCAAGGGAGTTTTTTTTAGGGTTTTGGGCAATATGGGAACACTAAGAAAATGTTGGTGGACAATGAGGTCACCAAGAAATTGTCAAGGGGACAATGAGGCCATCAAGGAATTGTCAAGGAATGATAAGGGCATAAGGAAGATGTTAGGCAATGCTAGGAAAATGTTGAGTAGCATCATAGGACATTAGTAGAAAAAGGTAAGTTTAAACCAAATTTCTTTGGTAAAAATGTAACAAATATATCCTTAGTAATGACACCAAGAAGGATGTTAAGGAGATCCCTAGCCTAAGGACATCCCTCATGGCAACCTTTATGTTAACACTTTTAATTTTTTTTATTTTGGTTTGTTGGCTATGTATAACCAATAAAAAAAATGTTGACAATAATTTTGTTCATATCTTTTGTCATCATCTTAAGCACATTTTGTTCATATCAATTTCTTGTAGCCTAACCACACTAAAAATAAATAAAAATTAAAGAACTACCATCATGATGTTGAGATCACATTTGAAACACATCTAGACCTACATCAAGAGGTAACACCTTCTCCCTTTTTTTTTACTTTTCAATCTTTGCTTTTAACTTTCATTTTATTTGTATTAATACAACTTTTTTCTTTTTGTACAACTTTGGTGTTTTTTCTTTCAAGTTTGCATTGTTAGTTTGCTTGCAAATATTGTCACAACATTAATCTCAATGTTGCATTGTTTCTTTGTTTGCATAGTTTGAGATAGGGAATAACTTTGTTGGCACGGAATTACTTTCAATTTTTTTCAAATGACATGTAAAAACAATTTGGATGTAATTTTTTTTACATGTAATTTACTAAAATATAAGTAGGATGTTTAAAATAACTGAATTATGAAAATAAATCAAATTTTTAAAAATATTCTATTGCTTCATAGCATAAAAAAATACCTTTTAATTTTACATGTCCCATAAAATATACAAATAATAATTACCTTCCCTTAGTTTTGTTGTTTCTTTGTCTTGACACTTTATTTGCTTGATTTTTTTGTTCACAAATGTTCTCACAATATTATTTTTGGTTTTGTGATGTTTAGTTTTTTACATAGTTTGAACACAATGTGTATTTGCACAATTTAAGTATGAGGTTATTTTTTGGTTTTGATGATGCTTTTTGTTTATGTCATGCATAGTTTTTAACTAAGTTCTTTTCAAATGTGTAGGGATCGTTATGTTTGGTGTTAATTATATGTTTACAAATGAAACATAGATCAATGACTAGTCATTGTTATTGCCCATATGGTCTTATGCTTCTAATCCAAGCTTTACATAAGTCATCTAAGTTTAGCAAATCAACATTGTCGTTGTTTTCTACATTTGAAGCCTTGCATATAGACTTGCAACTAAATTCAAACATTTTTTACATTTGCTACCTTACATAACTACAACATGTCATGTAATTCATTAACAATTGGCAAAGAGCTTGGACATTGGGTGGAACTTCAATCAATTGCATGGTTTAAACATTTATTCTTGATGAAATATGAAAAAATGTATACAAATTTAACACTTTCAAATGTTGAAGGAGATTTTTTTGAAATCGATCTTTGTGGGTATATTATTTACCTGAATATATTCATTGGTTATAGGTAAGGTATATTATTTATCTTATTTTATTTTCTCAAAATCAATATACCCTAATCAAATGCATATTCAAATGTATATAAATTTGGAAAAATATACATGTTTCATAACCTTGGATATATTTCAAAAATACTCATACCCAAAGCTAGGCATTTTTTCAAAATATTGGTAAATTTCATTATGTAATTCTCACCTAAACCCTAAAATCATCGTCGTTGTTATGTGTGATCATTGTGTAAGGTGTCTAGCATTGAGAAAGAATGTGATGAGTTATGTGTGTGTTTTTTCAAATTAACTACATTGTGTGCATTGAACAAGGTTTCTAACAAGGGTGCAAATGGGCATAACGTTTAGGTTTTTTGTTTTAAACTTCAATTTGTGCTTAAGATTCACACTTCTAGTTCAAACAACCAACTTTCCGATTTGTATGTGTGTGTAGGTTTTTCCAATTTGCATTCAGATTTCCCATTTGTGTGAGTTCAAAGTTCACGTTCAAGTTTCTAATTTGTGTGTATGTTTAGGTTGTGTTATTATCTATGTTTGAGTTCCAACCTAAGGTTCAATAGTAGCAATGTATGTGTGGGCATGGATGTGGGTGTGGCTCATTAGGTTTTAACAACAATAGGCTTAGCAATAACAACCGCCAACAACATTAAATTTTCAACAATAGAAAGTTGGCAAACAAGGTGAAAGCATGTAAAGTATGCCCAAAAATAGGTTCACATGTAATCACAATCACATTATTGCATAAACATGAAAAAAACATTCAAAACTTCTTTAATGTTCATTATGAAGCAAAAATGCACTCCATTGAGGTTATGGTAAGATACATATAAAGTGTGAAGAATTTTAATATAAGAAAAATGCATGAAAAATATATTTTAAACTAACTAGGTTTTCAAAATTTTCAAAATATTTTTATATGAGAACTTTGATAGATTATGAGTATAATATGAAATTTTAAAAACACATTGATACTTTTTTTTTAAATCCATTTGAAAGTATAAAAAATCCAATGACAATTGTATTTTCATCATATTTTCATATACTTGAAGCAAGAGTGGGACACCTACTTTCCTAAATTTGTAATTCTAAAGTGTACTTAAATGCATATTCAAACATGTAATTTTTCAACATTACGTAATGAAGTCAAAGATCTTCCTCTTATTGATTGTTAACATTAAAAATATATATGAGTTCAATAGTGTATCAAGGTTTAATTTGAAAATATTTTTCACCAAAAACAAAATCCCTCATTGGCATATTTTACCATTTTTTACCCAATAGCTAAGGTTTCTAATAGCTCATGTTCTATGTGTGTATGTGGAGAATTGATTTTTAGATAGAGAATTGTAAAGGGAGAAATTTAAATACAATTTTTTTCCTTACAACTTGAAATAGTGAATTGAAGCCCCAACAAATTAGAAGAATTCACTCTTCCAAATGGTGATGTGCCTTCATCCACAACTATTATTGTTAGTTTGTCATCAATCGGTAGATCTAATACAACTAAACTTGTTCCTAAGTCTAATCAACAATTAGTTGCATTATAACAAAAAACAAGAATTTGGGCTTTATGGGATCAAAAATCTATTCCTTAGATTTTTTTCAAACCAAATGATGATGATCCTATGTCACTTGAAATAGAACAATTTTGTTGTTATTTTTGTCATCCAATTACTATGGGTGTTCATGTTTTGGGATCAAAAACTTGAGGTAGGAAAGGATTAATCTTTTATATTAAAACTAAAAATGGAAATTCAACCATCAAAACACATTATGAAATTGAACATTTTGACATTTCAAAAATGTATGTTAATGAGATTGTACAATGATGTTATATTGAAATAAATTTTGAAAAACAAATTTCCAAAGTTCAAAAAAGGTATTTTTCCATGATCCATTTTTGCATTTTTTTAATAAAAATGCAACGTGTAAAAAATCAAATGAAAAATAAATAAATTCATTGGTGATCTTGTGTTAATTATTGTGAAAGGGGTTATTCTCTTTAAGCACAATTGAAAACATATCAATGAAGCACTTACAAAGGGACCCATGACCAGTGTTTCCATTAATTAAAAAGGTATTGATTTGTATAATGAAACACACTCTTGAAAAGTTTGTTTACCATGATGTCAATGTTGTAGTTTCTAGCACAACAACATTTGACTTTTAAATGAACAAAAGTGCACTTGAATATTTTTGCCCTTGTGATTAATTTCTTAACATTATATTCAAAATTAAAACATGTCACAATTGGTCTATTTGAGACAAATGGCATAACTATAATTAATTTTGGTGGTCAATTGCAAACTTTGTTTGAAGAATACAAGTTGACTAACAAAATTATTTGTTATGTGGAAGATGAAAACAAAAATATGTTTATAATGACAAATCTTATTAAACAAATTTTTAGCTATGAAAAATTGGAGATATTGGCACCATTTGAAGGTGTTTGTTTTGGCCATGCCCTTTCTAAAGCTTGCTAATATGCCATTTTTGATGAAAAAGTAAGTTTAAATTTATAACCTATGAAAATCAAATCTGTACAATTTCCAATTAAAACTTGTATAACATGGTCAAAACATTTAGGAAAATGAAGGGTAAAATGGACAAAAGCTTGTTTGGCTACCAATTTGTGGCCATGGAAACTAAACACATAAGTGAAAACAAGGTTTGCCTCCAAGTGGCAATGTTCTAGTAGGCACTTGAATTTGGGATTATTATTCATGTTTGTTACAATCAACAAACATTGGCTTTACTAAATAAAATTACATCACAAGTTTGGGCCATTGCAGAAATCATTTCTTCAACCCTAAACCCAATTATATCAAGTTGTGCGTTGAATCGACATCGTGGATATTGGTTGTTAAGTGATGCACTTGCAAATGCAATTAACCTTTGTGCGAAATTGACCAATAAGAAACTTGAACTTGAAATTCAAATGAACTTTATTCCCCCATTTCAATTTAATGCAAAATCATTCTTGTTAACAAGAATGATGTGATTAGAAATCACTTGTGTGCTTGCTCCATTTATAGATTGTTTAAAACAATTTTATTTTTTTTAACAACTCATATGATATTGGTTCTAGTGCTTGATCCTAGATTCATGGATCTTTCCATTTTGAATAATTATTTGGGAATAGAAAAAATATATAATTGCATGATTTTAAAACTATAACTCCATTTTTGTATTCAACTTATCATTTTGTACAACACCCACCAAATTTTAGCCCTTAAGAACAACCATTGGTGGTGTTTGGTGTAGGATTGACTCAAAATCAAATTGTCATGAAACATGTAAGTTTTTTGGTTTTTGCAATCGCACATAAGTTTTTAATTTATGTAATCATAGATTTTAATAAAACATATTTAAGTCAAATGTGTAATGCTAAAAATTTGTCTTTGATTATAAGTGCAACAAAAGCTTACATGTCTTTTAAATTTACAATTGATCGCAAAATCTTGTGAAAATTCATTAAATGGTGGAAAACACATGAAACATAATTTCCCATTGGTGGATACTTGATTCAACAAATTGTGGGAAATCAAATTGACGCAAATCAATTTTTTTTCTATTGTTGGGATTTTGACAAGGTTTCATAAATGTTAATTTGAAACCTGAAATTTAAATCAACTTGTATTAATTTTGAAGAATTGGCCAAATGATCCACATTTCAATTGTGAATCATTTGTAGAGGCTAAGTTTTTTTTATGACTTAAAGGATGTTAAAATAAATTTCGTAAATTAAATTAAAAATGAATTTGAAAACCAATTAAATCATTATGTTGAGCTTGTTGATATGGCGAATTTTGATTTTTTAAATTACATTTATGTTTAGTACAACAAGTGGCATATTATCCAATTTGATCTCAATGGCTTCTCATTTTATGTATGTTTATAAATAAAAAATTGAAATATTTTTATTCAATTTTATTTATTGTAATTTGACCTCACATATGTGCATTGCCCCATTATATTTAGGCCTATGAAAATTCTCTAAACAAATTCCAAAATGTGAAAAAAAATTCCATGTTTTATTAAACAAGATAAAAATTATTTATCTTTTCTTTACCATTTTTTAAACCCTAACCAAGAGTATATGATAAGGGTACTTGGACCCAACCCATCTACCCAAAATTATAATTCTTTTTTTAACTAGACCTTACCCTAATGTGAAAAAAAATCATAATTATACCCTTATCCATTAAATAAATAAATTGGAATTTTGTATATACCTTCACCTTAGGATATATCAAAATATATATACCCACATTGGTTGAATCCTTTTAACTTTTGGTAAATAAAAACCATATTAATCCTTCCACCCGAAAGAGGAATAACCCAATCAATCCTTTGTTCTAAGGTTAATTTTTAAAAAATGTTGAACATGAAAAGGCTAAAAGCACATTTTTCATTTTATTCAAGTTACACATACATACATGTTTGTGAAATGACATCTTTATGCATAATGTGTGATACACAAAGCACACAAAAGAAATTCCTAATACTTTTTTACCTTGTCCTAGGCCCTAGTTGATCATTATCCCCTCACCTTCATGCTTTACCTTACACAGCACAAATCTCAATTATCATTTTTGAAAATTTATACATGAAATTTTTGTATGGTGTTTGTATAGAATACTAGCCTTTTGGTCAAATCTTTCACTTTGAAGGACAAGGTTTTAATGGATCCAAGAATCTTATATATTAAAGCTAAGATGGTGTCTATCTGTCTGTCCGTCTGTTTGTCCGTCCAGGTGCCGATCTTGGTTTCAGGACCTCGACGGATGGACAGGACTAGGTCTTGAAATCGAGGTCCCTAGATGGAAGAGGAGGAGGACGACGACGAATGGCGGCCGCAACAATTTTATCTAGATGTGATCAGCGGAGCTTGCGAGCCTATTGGTGGTGAATTGTTGGTGGTGAGGTATCTGCATTTTCATAGATAAGTGTTCTTATAAGATTCATCTT